>Ga0075424_100007014_pt1 | contig 10898 bp, 8 predicted proteins | sample SoiMethybrSBSTD3_FD_75301 | JGI IMG/M metagenome (GOLD analysis project Ga0075424, IMG submission 75301) | Bulk soil microbial communities from a Populus tree surrounding site in Tennessee, USA - Soil MetaG P. TD hybrid SBSTD3 | ecosystem: Environmental > Terrestrial > Soil > Tree plantation...
GCCGCGGCCTCCTGGTTTCTCGCGCTGAGCGACAGCGCCACCACGAGGTCTTCGAGGTCGGGATCCACGACGAGGCTGTCATCGGGCTGGTCGGCGGCCGGCCAGTATTCCCGGCGCTCGCGCCCGCGTCGCCACGACCACTCCGGGCGTACGGCGGAGCGTCCACAGGTGACCGTTCCGCGGAAGCCGGCCCGCACGTCGTCGTACGTACCCTGCAGCAGCGCGCGACCCCGGTCGAGCACGAGCAGCTGCCCGGCCCGCTCGGCCTCGTCGAGGTAGGTGGTGGACATGACAACCGCGGCGCCAGCAGCGGCGGCCTCGGAGATCAGCCGCCACAGGTCGATCCGGCTCACCGGGTCGACGCCGGTGCTCGGCTCGTCGAGGACGAGCAGCGACGGCCGGTGGACCATCGCCATGCAGAAGCCGAGCTTGCGGCGCATCCCGCCGGAGAGCTGGGACGCGACTCGGCCCCCGGCCGCCGTCAGTCCCGCAGCCGCGAGAAGCTCGCTCCGCCGCGCCGCGAGGGACTCGCCGGCGAGCCCGAAGATGCCGCCGGCGAAGTCGACGTTCTGGGTCACGGTCAGCGCGGCCCAGCTTCCTGACGACGCCGGGAGGTAGCCGATCTTGGCCTTCTCCGGTGTGTTCACCGTGCCGGCGTCCAGTGTCACTTGCCGTACGAGGGCGCGTAGCAGGGTCGTCTTGCCCGCGCCGTCGCCACCGACGACCGCGGTCACCGATCCGGCTGTCAGCCGCAGGGTGACGTCGTCCAGAGCGGTCCGGTCGCCGAGCCGGACCCGCGCCGAGGTGATTCCGTACGTCACGGCGTGCCGCCCGGACCAGCGGCGGTCACGGCCTGCGTTTCCGCCGGCGGCTGGCCGCCGCGGGCATGCCCGGAACCGGGGGCGAGGTCGCGGCGGAACCGCAGCGTGGCACCGGTGAAGACGACCGCCGCCATCACCGCAAGGATCAGGTAGGCGAGCCAGAGGGATGCGATCGACGCGCCGCGCAGCATGATCCCCTGCGAGATCATGGTGAAGTACGTCAGTGGCAGCAGGTAGCCGATCCAGCGCACCCCGACTGCCATCGCGTCGAGCGGGAAGATCATCCCCGACAGCAGGATCTGCGGCAGCAGGAAGAAGAACGCCGTCTGTATCGCTTGCCCGGCCGTCTTCGACAGCGTCGAGATCAGCACGCCGAGCCCGAGCACCACGAACAGGAACACCGCGGCGCCGAGGGCGAAGGCCAGCACGTTGCCGTTGAACGGCACGCCGAACAGCAGGATGCCGAGCACGGTGACAACGGTCATGTCGATCGCCGCGACCAGGAAGTACGGCGTGATCTTCCCGATGATCACGGTGCTCGGCTTGATGGGCATGACCGCGAGCTGTTCGAGGGTGCCCGCTTCGCGCTCGCGGACCAGTCCGATGCTGGTGATGATCGTGCCGATGAACGTGAGGATGAGGCCGATGATCGCCGGCACCATGACCCAGGACGTCTTGAGGTCCGGGTTGTAGAGCACCTCGGTCTGCACGGAGTCGCCGGCCTTGTTCAGCGTGCCGACGATCGACTGGGCGGCGAACAGGTTCGAGCCGTCCACGAGGGCCCGCACGGGCCGCTGCCCGGTGACGAAGGCGACGTCGACCTTGTTGTCCTTCAGCAACGACTCGGCGTCGGCACGCGAGCCGTCCGGCTCGGCCGTCGTGACATCGAAGTACGGTGGCAGCTGGGACGCGACCTGTGTCGCCTGTGGACCGACGACGGCGGCCTTCACGCTCGTGACGTAGAAGTTCGCCGCGTAGCCGAAGATGATCAGCAGCAGCAGTGGCATCACGATCAACATCGCGAGCGTGCGCCGATCCCGGACCAGCTCGCGGAACTCCTTGACGATCATGGCCCTCATGGACGCACGCTAGGTCCGTCCGAACCGGCAGGTCAACGTATGCCGCTTCGGCCGGCGCCGGGCCATCGCCGGCCGCCGGTCTGTGGCGTCACTTCCGGACGCCATACCGCAGATGGGTGGCGGCCGGGGTGTGAATGACCTCGAGGATCTCGAGCATGGTGTGGTTCTCGCCCAGGTTGTCGAACATCCGGGTGCCCCGGTGGAAGAGCACCGGCACCAGGTGGATCGAGAGCTCGTCGACCAGGCCGGCCGCGAGGTACTGCTGCCCGAGGCTGGCGCCGCCCATGATGCACACGTCCCGCTCACCCGCTGCGGCCTTCGCCTGCGCGAGCGCACTCTGCAGGCCGTCGGTGACGAACGTGTAGACCCCGTTGTCCAAAGTGGACTCGGGCGGCTGGTGAGTGACCACGAAGACTGGCTTGCGTGCGTCGCCGGACGGGCCGTCCGGGCCCCACCAGGGCACCGAGGTGTCGTATGTCTCGCGTCCGGCGATGGTTGCGCCCAGCCCGGCCACGCCGTCGCTGAGCACCTGCGCGCCCCTGGTGTCGTGGAACGCCCAGTCCATCAGCACCAGCCCGCCGGGGCCCATCGGCTCCTGCGGCGTCCGGTCCGCCGCCGTCATGAATCCGTCGAGCGACATCGACGTGTCGAACACAACCTTGGCCATCGTGATTCAACTCCCTTGCTCGATGAGGTCGGCCGAGTTCCGGGCCGGTGCCGAGACCGGGGCCGTCGAGATTGCCGGAAACCGTCTTCGCGGAGCCGGAACTGCATCAGCGGCACGCGGTGCTCACCGCATCCGGCACCGACGTTCGGCTCTCCGCCGGTGGAGGTCGCGCAGGACCAGCGTGGCCACCGGCAGGTGCAGCAGCACCCCAGACCCAGAGCCGCCTGAGACTTTATCCCCAGGTCTTGACTATTGCTCCCGGACCACCGGGTGACTCCTTTCGATCTCAGCGTCACGGCTGGCGTGACGTTACGGTTTCCGGCCTATCACGGCACCGTTTGCCCCAGCCGCCTCGAACCAGACCGTGCGCAGATCTTGGAAGCCGAGGTCGCGCAGCCAGGCGCGGTACTCAGCTGGTGTGTAGTTGCGGCCCTCGGTCTCGACCAGCATGTTGAGACTCATCAGGGCCGCGGCCGGCGGGCCGGTCCGCGCATCGTTGACCAGCAGCTCGGCGATGATCACCCGACCACCGCTCGGCAGTGCCGCCCAACACTTCTGGAGGATCGCGCGACAACGATCCTCCGCCCAGTCGTGCAGGATCATGGACAGCAAGATCGTGTCATATCCACCGGGCAGGGCGGAGTCGGCGAAGAAGTCACCGGCCACCGTCTCGATCCGCTTCGTAAGGCCAGCTTCTTTGACTTTCCTGGCTGCGATGTCAGCGACATTCGGTAGCTCGAAGACCGTCGCGGTCAGGTCGGGGTAGAGCCGGCACAGTTCGATGTCGAATGCTGCGGAACCACCGCCCACGTCGAGCAACCTGGGCGCACCGCTCAGATCGATGGCCTGGCCCAGCGCGCGGGCGGTGAACGTCGACAGCGAATGCATCGCCTCCCAGAACACTGCAAGCAGTCGGGGATCCTCGCTGTCGAACATCGAGCTCTGCCGGTCCGGATCCCACGTGGTCGGGCGGTTGGTGCGGATCGCCTCGCCCAGCCTGCCCCATCCGGGATACAGCCGCTGGTCGAGCATCTGCACAAAGCCACCGAAGTAGTAGGGCTTGCCGCGGACCAGGAACTCCTCGGCAATCGGGCTGTTGACATAGCGGTCGTCGTTCTTCACGAGCAGCCCGAGTGCGGTGCAACCGGTGAGCAGCATGTCCGTCGGTCGCTCTTCGATCGCGAGCGCCTCGGCAAGCCCTTCGACCGTCGTACCGGACGTGCCGGACAGGCGGGAGAACAGGTCGAGTTCGTGGGCCGCGGCGAGCGTCTTGAAGACCCAGAAGCCGGTAGCCAATTGCATCAAGGGGACGGGCGACAATGCTTGATCAGCGTCCGTGGTCATGGAACCTCCAAGGGTGTGTCGTCGGTCATCGTGATCGGCTCAGTTCGCATGTCTGACTCATGGAAGGTCACGTCGTCGTCCCGGGTGCCGTAGCTGAAGGCGCAGGTGAACCGTTCATCGTCGAACTGCAGGACGCGCATGGTGTGACGCTACGGACCGGCTTGGTAGCTTCGACAGGTCCAAGCTGGACCAGATCGACCCGACCAAGCCAGGCGGCCATGGAGCTCTTCCTCGATCCCGCGGACCACCGCAGCCTGACCGTGCAGCTCTACGACCAGGTCCGGGAGGCGATCGCCGACGGACGGCTGGCGCCCGGCGCACGGCTGCAGCCCAGCCGGGCGGTCGCCGAGAAGCTCGCGATCGCCCGGTCGACGGTCACCGACGCGTACGCGCGGCTGACCGCCGAGGGGTTCGTCGAGGGCCGCCGCGGCGGCGGCAGCATCGTGACGGGCGGCGCCTGCGTCGAGCCGTCGCCGGTTGCGACCCCGACCGCGCTGACGCCGACGCCGGGCGCCGCGGCGATCCGCCGCTACGGCAGCGACCTCACCACGCCGGCCCGCTACGACCTCACGGCGGGACGGGTCGACGCCCGCCTGTTCCCGCTCGCGGACTGGCGGCGCTGCACGAACCGCGCCCTCGCCGGTCTCGGCGACCAGTACGGCACCTACGGCGATCCGACCGGCAGCCCGGAGCTCCGGCAGGCACTGACGCGCTGGGTGGCGCAGTCCCGCGGCGTGGCCGCCACCCCGGAGCAGGTGGTGGTCACGCACGGAGCCGCGCACGCGGTCGACCTGCTCGCCCGGGTGTTGCTCCGGCCCGGCGAGGTTGCCGCGGTCGAGGAGCCCGGCTACCCGCCGGTGGCCAACCTGCTGCGCACCCTGGGCGCCCAGGTTGTCGGCGTCCCAGTCGACGAGCACGGCCTGGTCGTCGACGCGCTGCCCGGGAACGCGCGACTGGTCCACGTCACGCCCTCGCACCAGTACCCGCTCGGGGTCGTGCTGAGCCGGGAACGCCGGCTCGCACTGCTGCGCTGGGCCGGCCGCCACGGCGCCGCGATCGTCGAGGACGACTACGACAGCGAGTTCCGCCACACGGCCCGGCCGCTCGAGCCCCTGCACCGGCTGGACCGGGACGGCCGGGTCATCTACGTGGGCACGTTCAGCAAGATCCTGACCCCTGCGTTGCGCACGGGCTTCGCGGTGGTCCCGACCGGGCTGGTTCCGGCGGTGACCGCGGTCCGTGAGTCCGTCGACGTCGGGCCTTCACCGTTCATCACGGCCGCGCTGACGACCTTCATCGACGAGGGACACCTCGGGCGGCATCTCCGTCGTGCCCGCAGGCTCTATGCCGAGCGGCACCGGGTCGTGTGGTCGGCACTGACCCGGCATGCCGGGCCCCGGTTCACCCCACTGCCCGCCCAGGCCGGGCTGCACCTCGCGTTGCTGACACCGGACGCACCGGGCGACGACGAACTGGCGGCCCGGGCGGCCCGACGGCAACTCCGGCTCTCGAGACTGCGGCTGAGCTACCAGTTCAGCGAATCCCGGGCCGGCATCGTCGTCGGCTTCGGCGCGATCGCGACGCCGGACGTACCGACTGCGATCTCGCTGCTGCGTGACTGCCTGGACTGAACGGTATCGGAGGATCGCTGGCATCCCGCGATGCGCGAGTCGGCGGCGGAGCTGAAGGGGACGGTGCCGTGGTGGCGGCCGGATGCCACCGTCGCCGACCAGGAGGAGCGGCGCGGTTCAGCGTGGATGCTTCGGCACAGGCGCTCTACGCGCTCGTCGTCCTCGGCGGTGACGGGACGCTGCTCGGGGGGCCTCAGCCCGCCACCGAGCACCGGTTCGAGCACCGAACTGTCCACACACGACAAAGAGATAATCTTGCCGACGTCGCCGTCGCGGGCCAGCGGTAGCTCGGACGCCCGCGACGGCCTTCCTCTTCGATCTGGTGAGGCGGCTGGCTCGGTCACGAGAGGACGGCCCGGATCGCCTTTCCGCAGCGCAGCACGAGATCGTCGACCTGGGAGTCCGCGATGACCAGCGGCGGCCCGAACAGGATGAGGTCGCCGTCCGTGCCGTTCGCGCCGCCGGTCGAGGAGTAGACCAGCGCCCCTTCGTCCGCACAGGCGGCGACGATCCTTTCGGCGACTCGCTGGGCACGGGGAAACGGCGTGCGGGCTTCGCGGTCGACGACGAACTCCACCGCTCGCAGCATCCCGATGCCGCGGATGTCCCCGACCGCAGGATGCCCGGCGAGCTCCGCGCGCAGGGCGGCGTCGAGTCGCGCTCCTTGCCTCTCCGCCGCCTGGACGAGGCCGCGCCCGCGCAGCACCCGCAGCACGGCCAGCCCGGCCGCGGCGCCGACCGGGTGGTGGGAGTGGGTGAAGCCGTGCGTGAACCCGGCGGCGGCGATGGTGTCGTGCACGGCACCCGTGCTGGCCGCGAACCCGAGCGGCCAGTAACCGGAGGATGCGCCCTTGGCCCCGACGACGATGTCCGGGCGTACCCCCCAATGCTCGCAGGCGAACCACCGGCCGGTGCGCCCGAACCCGGTCATCACCTCGTCGGCGATCAGCAGAACGCCGTACCGTCGGCACACCTCGACGACAGCTGGCCAGTAGTCGTCCGGCGGGACGCAGGCGCCGAGCGCGGCGCCGGCGACCGGCTCGGCGATGAATGCCGCCACCCGCTCCGGGCCGGCGGTGAGGATGGTGTGCTCGAGCTCAGTGCCGTGCCGGGCACCGCATCCCACCGGGTGGGTGTCTGGGAACGGGCAGCGGTACTCGTAGGGCGTGCTCGTGTGCCGTCCCGCCCCGAGCCAGGGCAGGTACGGTGCGCGTAGGCCGGGCCGGCCCGACGCGTCCAGGGCTCCGCGGGTGTTGCCGTGGTAGGAGCCCCGCCGGGACACCACCACGTGCCGGTCCTCCCCCCTGGACAGGTGGTAGGCGCGGGCCATCTTCAGCGCCGTCTCGACCGCCTCGCTGCCGCCGGAGACGGGGTAGACCCGGGCGTCGTCCAGCGGCAGGACGGCGGCCAACTCGTCCGCGTACCTCTCGACCGACTCGGACGCGAAGGCGGTGCCGTGGACGTACGCGATCCGTCGGGCCTGCTCGGCGATCGCGTCGACGACCTCAGTGACGCCGTGCCCGATCCCGACCACGATCGCGCCGCCGGAGCCGTCCAGGTAGCGCCGACCGGCGGCGTCGACGATCTCGGCGCCGGTCCCGCTGACCGCGACCGGCAGATCGGCCCGGGACGACCGGGCGAAGACGTGCCCGCTCACCCCGCCAGCTCGGCCAGCACCGCGCCGAACAGATCCAGCGCGGTCTTCGCCTGGTCCAGGCTGACCACCAGCGGCGGCGACATCCGGACCGTCGTCTCGCCGCACTCCAGCACGAGCAGTCCGCGCTCGAACGAACGCTGCTGCGCCGCCTCGGCCTGCTCGGCGGTGCGGAACTCGACGCCGATCATCAGCCCGATCCCGCGTACGTCGGTGACCAGGCCCGGGAAGCGTGCCGGCAGCTCGGCGAGCCGGCTCAGCAGGAAGTCGCCGACCTCGGTGGCGTGCGCCAGCAGACCCTCGGCGCGGATGGTCTCCAGCGTCGCGAGCCCGGCCGCGCACGGCACCGGACTGCCGCCGTAGGTCGAGCCGTGCGAGCCGGCGCCCCACGACTCCATCAACTCCGCCCGGGCCACGAACCCGCCCAGCGGCAAGCCTGACGCGAGGCCCTTGGCGGTGATCAGTACGTCCGGCTCGACCCCGGTGTGCTCGATCGCCCACATCTTGCCGGTGCGGCCCATTCCGCACTGCACCTCGTCGGCGACCAACAGGATCCCGTACCGGTCGCAGAGCTCGCGTAGCCGAACCATCCACTCCACCGGCGGCACGATGTAGCCGCCCTCACCCTGGATCGGCTCGACGAAGACCGCGGCCACCTCGGTCGGCGAGACCTGGTGCCGGAACAGGACGTTCTCCAGGTAGTCGAAGGTCTGCTCCGGGTCGTGGCTGCGTTCGCCGGTCTGCGGGTGGCGCTGCGCGAACGCGTACGGCGCGTGCAGGATGCCGGGCAGCAGCGGGCCGAAACCCGTGTGGTACTTGGCTTTCGACGCGGTCAGGCTGACCGCGCCGTAGGTGCGGCCGTGAAAGGCGCCCTGGAATGCGATCACGTACGGACGTCCGCTGGCGTAGCGGGCCAGCTTGAGCGCGCCCTCGACGCCCTCGGCGCCGGAGTTGGTGAGGAACACCCGCGTCGGGCCGGACATCGGCGCGACCTCGGCCAGTGCGCTGCACATCTGCGAGTAGATCGGCAGGTAGAAGTCGCTGGCCGAGTAATGCAGCAGGTTCTCGGCCTGCTCGCGGACCGCGGCCACCACCCGCGGGTGGGAGTGGCCGGTCGAGTTGACCGCGATGCCGGCGTTGAAGTCGAGGAACAGGTTGCCGTCAGGGTCCTCGAGCGCCGCGCCGTGGCCTCGCCACGGCACCATCGGGTAAGCCCGGGGGAGCGACGGGCTGGTCACCGCCGCGTCGGCGGCGAGCACCTCGCGGGCGCGCGGCCCCGGCAGCTCGGTCCGCACGTCCGGCACCGGGCGGGTGGGGTCCCACCACGCCGGCGCGGGGAAGGTCGAGGTCACTGCGTCACCACCGTTCGCGACTGCTCGCGCAGATACTGCTGGACGTAGTAGAGGCCGCCGCCGGCCTTGCCGGCACTGCCCGAGCCTTTCCAGCCGCCGAAGGGCTGCACACCGGGCCACGCGCCGGTCGTGGCACCGGCCGGCCGGTTGACGTAGACGACGCCGGCCTCGATGGTGTCGAGGAACCGCTCGACCTCGGCGTCGTCGGCAGAGAAGAAGCCCGCCGTCAGGCCGAGGTGGGTGCCGTTGGCCAGCGTCATCGCCTGCTCCAGCGAGTCGACCGGCGCCACCGCTACGAGCGGGACGAACAGCTCGTCGGTGAACAGCCGGTCGTCGGTCGGCAGATCGGCGACCACGGTCGGGAGGAGGTAGTGACCCTCGGGCCGGCCCTCGCCGGCTGGGGCGGCCTCCCCGCCGGTCACCACCCGGCCGATCTTGCGCGCGTGCTCTACGGCGTCGGTGAAGCGTTGCACCGCCTCGGCATCGATCACCGGGCCGAGGTACGTGCTGCGCTCGGTCGGCTCGCCGACCACCAGCGCCCGGGCCCGCTCGGTCAGCGCGTCGAGGAAGGCGTCGTACACCTCCCGCTCGACGTACACCCGGGAGCAGGCCGAGCACTTCTGTCCGGACAGGCCGAATGCCGAGCGGGCGACGCCCAGGGCGGCCGCGGCCACGTCGGCGTGCCGGGAGATCACGGTCGGGTTCTTGCCGCCCATCTCGGCGATGATCGGCTTCGGGTAGTCGGTGAGGAAGCTGCGCTCGATCTGCATGCCCGCCTCGTACGAGCCGGTGAAGGTCAGCCCGTCCACGCCCGGGTGCGCCACCAGCCGTTTGCCGACCTCGTCGCCGCCGGGCAGCAGGTGCACGGCGTCGGCCGGAACCCCCGCCTCCAGCAGGCATTCGTGCAGCTTGGCCGCGCTGAACGTGCCCTGCCGGCTCGGCTTGAGCAGCACGGTGTTGCCGGCCACCAGAGCGGCGGCGGTCGGGCCGGCGGCCAGCGCCATCGGGTAGTTGAAGGGCACGATCACCGCCCACACCCCGTACGGCCTGAGCACGCTGCTGGTGATCTCCGCGTCCGAGAGCCGGTCCATCGGCCGGTCGAAGCCGTCGTTGTCCTCGACCTGGGTGGAGTAGTAGCGGAAGAAGACCGCCGACTCCTCGACGTCGCCCAGCGCCTCCAGCCGGTTCTTACCAACCTCCATGCTCATGAGCGCCGCCAGCTCTGCCGACCGGTCGCTGATCAGGTCGGCGGCCCGGCGCAGGACGGCGACCCGTTCCGGCCACGACGTGTGCCGCCAGGCCGATGCCTTGGCGGCGGCGACGGCGTCGTCGATGTCCGCGGCGGTGGCCTCGTGGGCCGTGCACAGCCGGACCGAGAGGTCCCCCGGACTGGTCACGTCGAAGCTCGGACCGGCGGTCCGCTCGGACGTCCCGACCCGGGTCGGAATCATCGTCCCGAGCCAGGACCTGGCGATCTGCAGGCCCTCCTCGTACGCGGCGTGCAGATCCTCGTTGTCGGCGGACAACGTCGCGTACGTGACGCGAATGCGCGAGCCCATGCGGGACAGCTCCGATCTCGGGACGACGTCGGCCTCACCCCGTGTATAGGCGACGCGGTCAGGTAGGAACAAGAGTACGGCCCGCTGCAGAGACACCTCGGCAGCACCGGTGGTTCCCGGAGGGAGCGGCCCGATCGTCGGCGATACCGGCAGGCCGATCGCCGAGGTCGCTCGGGACTCGAGATCGACGTCGGCACGCTGGAGCGGGGTCGCCGAGGATCGCGCTTCGGCCGCGGTGACGGCAGCAGCTGGACTGTCGACGACAGGGCGTATGACCGGATCGGGTCCGCCGCCCTCATGGTGCATCGTGAAGGTGCGTCGACACGTCGCTATTCGCGTCGTGCCGTCCCGTCCGCATCTGAGGGATAGAGACCACGGTGAAGCCTCAGGTCGTCACGCAGCCGCGGTGGGATCGGCAATCGCCGCGCCGTCAGCGCGGCCACGTATGCCTCCATGCAGGCGAGCAGCTTCCCGCGGGCAGGGCTCGGCTGGTGGTTGCGCCCCGGGGTCGCATCATGGGCAACCGCGTTCCTGGCCGCAAGCAGATCCACGAGTAGCGACGGCAGATCGACGCCGTTCGGTCGCTGGCCAGCAGGTCCGGCGGCAACCGAGGCGCCGAGGCCGTCGTGGGAACCGGGTGCAGCCGCTCGATCGGAACTCACGTCGGCCTCCGGTCACCGGACCGACCCACCTGGCAGGCACCGGACTGACTGTTGACAGTACGCCGATCTGTCCGGCCCGCGACGCTGCCGCGCGCCTTGCCGCGCGTTCCTGCTCGGACTCCGCCGGCG
>Ga0075424_100007015_pt1 | contig 10897 bp, 10 predicted proteins | sample SoiMethybrSBSTD3_FD_75301 | JGI IMG/M metagenome (GOLD analysis project Ga0075424, IMG submission 75301) | Bulk soil microbial communities from a Populus tree surrounding site in Tennessee, USA - Soil MetaG P. TD hybrid SBSTD3 | ecosystem: Environmental > Terrestrial > Soil > Tree plantation...
CCCAGACGCTGAGAAAAGCCTGCAAAGTCTGGATATTACGGCCATTCGAGCCTGCTCGGCCGGCCTGCGCGCGCCCGGGCCGACCCCTAAACCTCAACCCGCGCGCCATGCCCGCAGGCTTTGGGTTGGCTGCGAAAAGCGCCGGCGTGGTGGCCGGCGCGCGGGCGCGCGCCTATCAACTTTCAGGAGTTATCCGGATATGGCGGCGCCGTTTCCAGGCGATGCTTTGCCAGCTCGGAGGCTGCCGAGACCCCGGAGGCTTCGAAATGCGTATTGGGTCTTTGCTTTTACCGCTCGTGGCGATCGCCTCGGCTGCGAGCGCCCATGCCCAAGGCGGCGCGCAACCGAATAAAGCGACGGCGGCGACAGGCACGATGCCCAAAGCGGACTGCCGCGGCACGCGCGAGGAAATCCGTGCCTGCGGCGAGGCCTGGTTCAAGGACTGCCTGAAGGACTGGGACAAAGGCACGCACATGAGCAAGACTGACTACGCGCGCACGTGCCGGCGCGTGGTCGACAACCGGGTCAAAGCGCTCATTGATGAGCGCGAGAAAGAGGCCGCACAGAAGCGCACCTCCGCGGGACAGCGTCCCTAAAAGGACGTCTGCTGTCTTTTCCCCCGAGAACGCGAGCGCTACGCCTACCCCTCTGCTATAGTAACGACGGCCACGTCTTGGACGCTGGGGAGGGCGCTGATGCGCGGGCGCGCCGCTTGGCCAGCCTTGGGACGCAACGGCCAGCAACCAAATTGGGAGGAAATCAGCTATGCGATGTTGCATTCTCGCGAGTTCGATACTGATCGCCCTCGGCGGCTCCGCGTCCGCGCAATTTTTGCCCGGCCCGTCCGCGGAAAAGCCCTACACCGAAAATTGGGCCCCGTCGAAATGGGGTAAGGACGACCGGGCGGGCTCCGCCAACCACTCGAAGAACGCTGACAACGTCAAGCGGGCCCTCGGAACGGTCAAGCAGTTCAAGTCCTTGACGGTCGGCAAATACTATCATCGCGAGATCCCGACCTTCGGCCCGCGCATGTGGAATATGGTTCTGCCCGGTACGCCGCAAGGCGGCCCCTTCGGTAAGAATGCACTTGTCTACCATGACGAATATGTGACGACCGAAATCGGCCAGATCGGGACCCAATTCGATGGGCCGGGTCACATCGGCGTCAATACCTCGAAGGGCATGTTCTTCTACAACGGCAACATGTTCCCGCAGTCCTACGAGCGCGGCCCAGGCGGACGTGCCGTGGGAATGGGGCCCAACGGCGTCGAGCACGTGGGTGAATTGGGCTTTGTCTGCCGCCTCGTCGTCCTCGACGCGGTCGCATACCGCAAATCCCAGGGGCGGATTCCCACCACCGCGGAAATGCTGCCCATTCCCAAGCAGCCTGGGGAACCCGGCATTATCACGGGCGAGGACGTGCAGGCGATCGTCAAAGCGCAGGGCCTGGCCGAGATCGGCCCCGGCGATTGCGTCGCCCTGCACACGGGCCAAGGCAATACCTGGAGCAACGATCGCTATAAGGCGATGAGCTCCGACGAGCGCAAGGCGGCCCGCGACCTGTTTGCGCAAGGCGAGCCGGGCTTCGGCCTCAGCGCCTGTGAGTACATGGCCTCGCGCGATATCTCCCTGATGATGGGTGATACCTCGGCCAACGACGCGCAACCGGCGGGCGAACAAGGCACCGATTACGCCGTGCCTTGCCACACGGAGATGCAGACACGGCGCGGCATTTGGAACCTGGAAAACGTCGACACCAAGTCGCTGATCGACGCCAAGGTTCTGGAAGGCGCCTTCATCTGGGCCCCCCTCCGCATCGTCGGGGGCACGGGCTCACCGGCAAATCCCGTGGTGCTCTACTAATTGAGACGATGCTTCCTGCGACGGCGGTGCCTGTTGGCGCCGCCGTCTGCTTTTTGGGCAAAAAAAGCTCCGTCACAGGATTACAGAAACGTCGCTGAGGGTAATGCTCAGCCTACGGTATTGCGCCGGTCTCGGCGCGCCGGGGCACGCCCAAAGCGCCAGCCTTGGCTTGCAGTGGCTGCTGCGAATGGAACCTAAGTTTGCCTGTCGCCGTTATACCAAGGCCCCGCATTCCTCTTCTGTCATTAATCGCGGGCACAGCTAGCGCGAGCGCCGGTTTCCGCCACAAAAAACCGGCGCTCATTTCATTTTCCGGGGCGGTACCGGCATGCTGCGCGAAGCCAAAATTCTCGAGCAAATGCACCGACGCATTGAGGACATGCAACAACGGCTGACCGCAGAGGAGGCGCGCGTGGCCGAGCTGAGGCGTCACGGTCAGCCGACGGACGATGTCAGCCGCCTGTTGCACGAAATTAAACAAACCTTGCGCCTGATGCAGGCGCACCGGACGGCCGGTCTGCGCCCTCCCCGGCAGTGAGCAGGACTTGCGGCCTGCCTCGACCTGGCCTGTCGCTGCCGACGTTGCGCCTCCGGGAATTCGCAGCTCGCGGCCCCGCGCTCAGGGTTTAAAGGGCACACCGGACAGGCGCGCACATTCCCGCAACAGGGTCTCCTGCGTCGCTTCATCCCGCGCCAGCGGATTGGGCGCACGCAGCGCCTGGTGATAAAAATATTCCCCGCTCGAGCGGGCCAGGGCATCCTCGCTCACCGCCAGCCAGGCCTGCGTCAGGTGTGCCTTGGCCATGTCGCCCGGGGCGCCAGGACCGCCCATCCGCGTCGGCACCCAGCCGGGCTCAAGCGCATTGGCGCGCACCGCCGGCCAGTGCCGCGCCACGGCGAAGGCCAACACGGTGTCATAGAACTTGCTCTCCGCGTAGGCGCCCGCCCCTTGCCAGCGCCGCTGGCGCCACAAAAGGTCCGCGAAGTCGGGCGCCACGCCGTGGTGCATGCCGGAGCTCAGATAGACGAGCCGGTCCGGGCGCTCGATCAGCAGCGTCAGGACGTAGGGCGCAAGCACGTTGATGGCAAAGATGTGCTCCAGCCCATCCTCGGTCTCCAGGCGGGGCTCGCGGTAGCCCACGCCGGCGTTGTGGATCACGGCGTCGCAGCGGCCAAGGCGATTGACCTCGGCGGCGAGCGCACGCGTCTGGCGCAGGCTCGCGAGATCACCAACCACCACCGCCTCCGCACCCGGCGCCGCCGCCATGAGGTCTTTTGCGCGCGCCTGATTGCGGGCGTGCAGCACGACGCGATGGCCCTCATCGATCAACAGTTCACCCGCCATCAGCCCGAGTCCGGTGGACGATCCCGTCACGAAGATGCGCGCCATGCCAATCTCCTTTGTCCGAGGCTGAGCCGCCCCGCCGTCAGCTCGCGCTCAATTCGAGGCGGTCTATCTCCGCCTCTAGGCGGTGGAAAGCGGTATCGCCAATTTCGCCGCTATTGCGCATGCCCAGCACCGCCTGCCGCGCCGCCGCGGCGATGCGCAAGCGCAGCCGGTCGCTCTCCAGATCGGCTGCCGGGTCGGCGCCCCCATTGCTTTGCAACAGCGCCGCCTGCAGCTCGACGCGAATGGCCTTGGCCACGGCAGACCGATCGTCGCTGATCGCCGCGAGCGCGGCCTCATAGGCGGCCGTGCGGCCCCGCGCCACCTCTCGGCCGACCGGATCATCATCCTCAAGCGCAAGCTTGATCAAGAAGGGCCGCAGCGTAAAGCCCTGGATGACCAGCGTTCCCAACACGACGCAGAAGGCAACAAACACGATGAGATCGCGGTAGGGGAAAGCCGGTCCGCCGTCGCCATTGGGCAGCGCCAGCGCGGCCACCAAAGTCACAATACCGCGCATGCCGCACCAGGAGACGAGGAGACCGCTTTTGACGGTCGGCGCCAGCATCGGTCGGCGCGGATGGAAGCCATGGCGCCGGATGTGCCGGCGCACCGCCCAATTGTAGGACATCACCCAGGCGAAGCGCACGAGGATCACGGTCGCCAAAACCGCGCCCGCCACCAGCAGGTACCGCAGGCGCTGCTCGGGCGCCAACATTTCGAAGATCGGCCCGATTTGCAGACCAATCAGCACGAAGGCCAAAACGTTGAGGACGAATACCGCCGTTTCCCAGACGGCGTAGGAGGGCACGCGCAGGCGCGCCGGCGTGGTGGCCGGCGCGCGCCGGGCAATGGTGATGGCGTAGGCCACAATCGTCAAAATGCCGGAGAGCCCCAAACGATCTGCCAGCAGCCAGACGCCGAACGTGCCGATGAACTGGAGAATGATCGAGCTCGGCGCATCGCCGGTTTGGTCCAAGGCGGTGACCAGTCGCATGTAGGCGAGCGCCAGGATTGGCCCGGCGATCAGGCTACCGACGACGCTCAACAGCAGGGTCGGGGCAGCCTGTGTAAAGCTGATACCGCCGACCATCATCGCCGTCACGGCAACGCGGTAGACCAGCAGGGCGCTGGCATCGTTGAGAAGGCTTTCGCCCTCGAGAATGGTGACGATGCGATGAGGAAGCGGGACCTGGCGCAAAACGGCGCTGGCGGCGGCGGCGTCGGGCGGCGCGACGATGGCGCCAAGCGCGATGGCGGCGGGCCAGGGCATTGCGGTCAGCGCCCGCGCGACGACCGCCACGGCGCCCGTTGTGACCAACACGGCGATCAAGACCAGGGAAGTGACGGGCAGCCAGTTGTCTTTGAGGTCGCGCGGCGAGGCGTCATAGGCCGCATCGAGCAGCACCGGGGCAACGAACAGGGCCAACGCCAGCTCGGGATCGAGCACAAGCCGCGGCGCCCCGGGAATGAAGGCCAGAACCGTGCCGCCGAGCGCCAACAGCGCGGGATAGGGCACACCGAGGCGCCGCGCCAACACCGACAGCAGAACGGCGCCCAAGAGAATGCCGAGGATCCATTCGAAGATGAGCATGCCTGGCTTTGATCACGTCTGCCGCAACGAGGCAACGGCGCCGGCCAGGCGCGTTGCGGCCCCGCGCGGCGGAGCGCCGTTGCGAGCGTCGCGGTGGTTGCCCTGCCGGACGCAGGCAAGGCAGTAAAGCCTCGCCCCAATCCCGCAAAGCATCTCAGGCTCATTGCGGGAGCCATCATAGCGCGTGCCGGCCCGAACGCGGGCCCGAGTTCAGGCGATGCGGCTTGCGCGGCCTGCCGTCGGCGCGTCGCTCTCGGCGGCCTCCACCAACACGGGTCGTGTCGGCGCCTTCGCCGTCTTCTTAGGCTTGGCGGCCTTTTTGGCCGCGCCGCCCTTCGCTGGCCCGGGCGCCTTGCCACGCGCAACGCCACGCTGCAGCAGGGTTTTGAGATCGGCGCGCAGCGCCGTCAGCTCTGACAAGATGAGATCGAGCTTCTCACTCTTACGCAACTTCTTGGCCATGACAGGCTCCTGCCGGTTTGCACGACCCTAAGGGGCCAAAACGATAGCGCGATTGCTCAGAGCCTGCCAGAGCACACCCCCGCGACCCCGCCCTCGCCCATCCCTCTGGCGGACAGCCTATTTTGCCCGCTTGTAGAGGTTCGATGCCGAGCCCCGCCCGCCGCTGACCGCCGGATTGGTGTTTTTGAATTCGTCGGCGGTCAGCGCTTCAATGGTGCGCGTCTGGGACACGCCTTGCCAATTGGGAAACGTGCTGGCCGTGATCTGGTAGGTCACGGTCTTCTTGTCTTCATCGACGGTATAGGTGCCAAAGACCGACAGGCTTCGCTGGTTGATGGCCTTATACTCTTCCGGAGTGCCGGTCAGGCGATTGTTGGAGGCGATCTTGGGAAGATCGCTGGCGACATGGATTTGCGCGAAATGCCCATCGGGGGTGAAGATGAGAATGCCCTTGGGCGTCTCGCCGAAGGGAAACGTCGTGCTGCCATCCGCCGCGGTGACTTCGGCCACCACGAAGGACCAAGTGCCGACCAGCTGCTCCCTAAAGGTTTTGGCCGACTGTGCCAGCGCGGGCTCGGCCACGCTCACCAGGGCCAAGGCCGCCACCAGCCATCGAGCAATGCGCATGCTGTCCTCCATGCCTAGTCTCAGGCGCAATAATACAGTAAGAGCATGGGCTGGGCGCCAGCACGGGGTTGGCGGCCTCTCTTTATTGGTGGCGTGTTGTGGGTATGCGAACGTTTCTCCTTGTCGCGCTCTTCCTCCTCGCGGCGTGCGGCGTCTCCTTTGCCCAATCGGGCAAACGCGAGGGCAGCCCTTCCCCGTCGTCGGCCGTGCAGGAGCCGCCGCTCTCGCCGGCGGAAATTCGTGAACGCAGCGCCCAGTACCTCACGGACTGCGTCAACGACTGGGACAAGGGCACGCATATGAGCAAAAAGGATTGGACGCGTACCTGTCGGCGTGTGGTGCAGCGGCGCGTCGATTTCATGCTGCAGCAGCAGAAGTAGGCGCGGGGGGACCGCCGGCGCTCAACGCTTGCCCCGACACAAGGCAGGCTCAGGTCATCTCGCGTACGCGCCCCCAGCCCAAGGCCGCGGCCTGGCTCCGGTTGAGCATGAAGAGATAGGCGAGCTTGCCGGTGAGGCGCGCCTGCTCGGCGCCGCCCGCCGCAGCGGCGCTAGCCTGCCCTTGGCGATGCAGCGCCGCGCGCAGCTTGCGCCGCTCTTGCCTGGACAATCCCATCGTCGTGTTGACAACGACGCCCGTCACGGCCTGACGCCGACCGCGCCGCAAGATCCGGGTTTTCCCCGCGTTCACGACAAAGCCTTCGGCGGCAACGATGCGGGGCACCAGGACCATGAACTTGGCAACCTTGCCGAGATCATTGCCGGAAAAGCTCAGATCATCGGCGTAGCGGGTAAAGGCAAAGCCATGCCGGCGGGCGAGCCCGGCCAAGCGGTGGTCGAGCCGCGTCAGAATGGCGTTGCACAACCCAGGGCTGGTCGGCGCCCCTTGCACACACACGCGCGGCCCGATCGGCACGTGGTAGAGTTTGCCATCGGTCGCCACCGGCTGGCGCGGCGCCTCGGTCATCAGCACCGCCAAGGACGCGGCGACGGGATAGCTATAGCCCAGCGCCAGCAGCAGCCCACGCACCCGCCCGAAATGCAGGCTCGGAAAACAGTCCTTGATGTCGAAGTGCAGGACCACGGCCTTGCCCACGTGCGGGGCGGCATTGCTGGCGATCGAGCGTCCCTTGACGAAGCCGTGCGCATGCTCGCTCCTCGGCAATTTCGACACCAGCAGCCGGTCGAGCGCCCGCAGCACACGCTTGAGGCGCCGTTTCGGCGCATGGATTAAGCGCTCACCGCCCGATCGCTTGGGCACCGCGAAGGTGATGTAGTGGGGCGCCGTCTCGGTGCAGCGGTGTTGCGCCAAGTGCCGCAACTGCCCAGGCGACAGCTCGAGCGCCGCCGCCACGTCCTCTTCCGTCCGCCACAGCGGCAAGCCATAGCGCTTGAGCTGCGCCTCGTCGACGGCGAGGTCCATCACGTCACGGTTGCGCGTGCGCAAAGAGGGGCCGAACAACCGATCGGCCTCGCGCTCGCTCAAGTATTTGACCTTTGGCGGCGACGGCCAGCGACGGGTATTGGGATCGGGCGGGGGTTTGGGTAGCAGGCGATTGTCACGTAGCACGAGCCGGCGATGCTCCGGCTTCAGCGGACCTCCGGTTTTGATGACCTCCTGCTTGAAAGCGGCGGCACCCGTTTCAGCGAGAGCGGAGACGTCGCGCGTGGGTGCGCGCTGCCAGCGCCGCTTTTGCCGCCAGCGGCGCAGCGCGCGCACGGCGCCCCGCACCAGCAGGAACAAGACCCAAAGCGCGCCCAGGGAGACTACCGGGTGCATGCCACGCTCGCTTGCAGCGGCAAAACACCCAGAGAATTGTGCAGTCCCGGGTCGGAAGGCCCACCACTAACGAGGCTTTGGACCCGTGGTCTCCCCTCGTTTCGTACGTGGGGAACCGTGGCGATGTGATAAGGACAGGAAGCCACCACGGCGAAGCACCGTGGTATGGAAAGCTGGAAGGTCCTGCCAAACCCGGGTACTGCACAAAGAGGGCTCATTCTGACGCTCCCGGCTGCGCGCCGTCAACCTCCCAGCGCGACGGCTGTTTGCGCGGGCCGACGCTGCTGGGTGCGTCGACGGGAGTGCTCGAGGGGCGGTCCGAGCGCGCCGCCTCGCTCGCCTTGAACAGGGCCAGCATGTGCTCACACGGCCCCTGGTTCAAAAGATGCTCGGCAAAATGCGGGCACGTGCACCGCCCGAAGATGATGCTGCCGAGGTCGTTGACCACGATCTCGACGGGGTCCGCATCCCCCGCCGCGCCGATGATGCGCCAATCGCGATAGGTGATTTCGCGCACGATCTTCTGCTTGGCCTCGCCGGAGGTCGGATCCTTGAAGGATCTCACCTTCTTGGTCTCCTCCGCGGCCGCGCTCTTGACGCGCACCCGACCCTCGGCGAGCAGGGCTGCGGCCAATTCACGCCGGCGATCCGGGGGAAAATAGATCGCCTCGTCGGCGGGCGTCTCGAACAGCTCGCGATGACGGTAGCGCTGGCTTTCCACATCGAACATGGCGCGGCCCTGCCGACACAGGCGCACAAGCACGCGCGCGGCCGCCGGCAGGTCTGACTTGAGCGCCTCGGCCACGTCCTTGATCGAGGCATGCTGTCGGGCGCGCAACAGCTCGATGGTCGGCTCGAGTGCGCCGTCGTCGGCGGCAGCGGCCTCGGCCAGGAGATCAAATCCCCCCGTGCCCATGAAGCCCGCACCGGACCAGCCGGTCAGCCCGAGCAGGAACGTCATGCCCGGCAATTTGACGGCGTAGAAGCTCGGCAGCGCGCGGCCCTTGAGATAGATGTCGACGCCCTCGGCAAAGGGCAGCAGACCCTCGATCAATTTGAGGCGGCGCCGCCCCCACACCCGCGTGGTCTTGAATTCGCTGTAGTTGTGCTCAGCGCCTTCGAGTGCCGTTGCGCGTTCCCACGGCTCGAGCACCAGACGTGCATCCTGGCCCGGCTCGAACTCGTAGCGGATCGCACGCGGCGACACCTTGGCCTTGGCGTAGCGCAGAAACCGCACGGGCGTCAGCAGATCGATCGGCTTGACCCTGAGGCGCGTGCCCGGCATGCCCATGGCCGCCTGCACCTGCAGAAAGCCCCTGACCCAGCTCTCGGGCAAGTCGACCTTTTTTTCGAAGCGGCCGCCGGCCGAGGAGGTGCGGACATCGAAGCCTTCTGGCCCGATACGAAAAATCGTCGAGCGGCTGGTGCGCATCTCGCCCAGCGCTCCCCAGAGCCAGGCGGTAAAGTCGATGTTGGTCGTGCCACTGACCACGTCGCCCATAATTTCGAATAAAGAGGGATCGAGGATCAGCGATGCATAAGCCGACTGGTCCTGGCTGAAGGCCTCGAAGAAAATGCGGTCCCGGTGCACCGTGATGACGGGGTCGAGCAGATCGGATTGGCCGAACCACATATCGTTCGACCAGATCACCTCGCCCAAGGCGCGTAGCGCGATGCGCAGCACGAAGCCGTGCTCACGCACGCGCCCGTAAAAGCGCACGCGACGGCGTAGGTTGGTGGCGAGCCCGACGGTGGTTTCCTCGCGTGTGGAGTCGAGCACCGAGGGTGAGGCGTAATCGACCAAGACAATCATGCCGCCACCCCCGCGGGGCGATAAACCAGTGGCCGCTCCGCCGTGCTGGCAAGGGCGGGATAGGCCGCCAGCGTGCGTGCGATCAGGCCGATGAGCTCGGGCTTGGGATACTTCTTGTCGGGCAGCTTGAGCGCCTCGCGGGCCCGCGCGTGGATGCGCCGGGCGGTCGCCGCATCGTGCCGGGCCGCGTTGGCGAGCGCCTCGAACGCTGCCAGCCGCGTCTTGCGATGCAACGGCCGCAACAAGGTGCCGAGCAGGATCTCGAGATTGGCGGCCGCCAAGGCGCGCGCCCGCGGATCGGGAAGCGCGAGAACCCGATAGGCCAGCATCATTACGTGGATATTGGAGCCCTCGACCAGGTCCTGCACGGCCTCGGGCACCAGCAGGTACTGCTCGAGGGAACGCACGAACAAGAGCCGCGCCAATTCGTTATGGCGCAGCAGCAGGCTCTGGTTGAAGCTCGCGTAGGCGGGAATGCGGGTCAGCACATTGGAGGCCCGCCGCGAAAACTGGGTGGCATCGCGGTCGCGAATGGCCTGATAGTAGGCGGCGAGCTCGGAGGTGGTGGTCTCATCGGCCGCGCGCGGGCGGGTGGGATGCCAGATCCGGTTCCAGGCAATGCGGGTCGCGTAACGGCTCGCCAATGTGTCGACGAGGTCCTCGTCGGCCGCCGCCTGCGCCGCTTTGATGAGATTGGGGTAGTCGCGCCACCAGGTAGGCGTGACGTTGGCCCGCAGCGGACCGCGTATCAAGTCGGGATACTGTTGATAGACGAGGCAGGCGACGGGATCGTCGAGGTGGTGAATGATAGCAAGGCCGAGCCCCGGCCAATTCCATTCCCGCGAGGTGCCGGCGAGCGCCAGCAGCCGCTCGCGCCGCGTCAAGTCGCTGAGACCGGGTGTGCGCATCAGCTTATCGATGCAATCGTTATAAAGCTTCTGATTGCGGCCCGCCCTCAGCGCCGCGCTCCACAGATCCCACCAGCCCTTTTGCTCGGCGAGTTCGACGAATTCTTTGGTGCGATCGTTTCGTCCCCAGCCGCCAATGGTGTCCTGCAACTTGGCGCGCACATAGGGCATGACGTCCCGCCCACGCCGCTCGAGCAGCTTCAGCACGGTCGTCCCACGCTCGATGCCATAGCCCTCCAGGTGCCGGTTTTCCAGGACGCGGTTGAGCTCGGCCTGTTCGATCACCGCTTCGGCCAGCGTCAAAACCTCGCTCTCCCAACGCGCCACGGGCATTAATTTGCGATAGAGCGTGAAATAGAGCTTCTCGTCGCCGCCGCTGCGGGCGAGCGCGCCGAGCTTCTCCCACATCACCCGTTTTTCGCGGGTCCAGAAGAAGGAGGGCAGATGCTTGACGATGAAGGCTG
>Ga0075424_100007020_pt1 | contig 10895 bp, 9 predicted proteins | sample SoiMethybrSBSTD3_FD_75301 | JGI IMG/M metagenome (GOLD analysis project Ga0075424, IMG submission 75301) | Bulk soil microbial communities from a Populus tree surrounding site in Tennessee, USA - Soil MetaG P. TD hybrid SBSTD3 | ecosystem: Environmental > Terrestrial > Soil > Tree plantation...
GCCGCGAAGAAATGCGCCCATTGCGGCACGAGCTTGCGGCCGAACAGAAGCACTCCGAGGAAGGCGGATTCGAGGAAGAAGGCCATAATGGCCTCATAAGCGAAGAGCGGGGAGAGAACGTTTGCGGTGGTGTCCGAGAACCGGCTCCAATTGGTTCCGAACTGGAACGGCATCACGATTCCCGAGACCACGCCCATTCCGAACGAGACGGAAAAGATCTTGATCCAGAACATTGAAGATCGGAAATACACTTCGCGCCTAGTCGCGAAGTAGAAGCCTTCGAGCACCGCGATGTATGAGGCCATACCAACAGTAAAGGCGGGCAGGAGGATATGCCACGCTATCACCCAAACAAACTGCAGCCGGGATAGGAACAGCGGATCCGAGAGCATGCTATCTCTCCGCTTTCCGTAACGAGTGAATTTGCGGTCATGCTTTCACGGACTGTGGCCCTTCGCGCCGGGTCCCCGCGGCACAGTTTAAACAGTTTAAACAGAGAACCCGCCGCAGCCCCAGCTCCGGGCAGCGTACATCTTTAACTTAAGCATCAGCGTGGCGGATAGGTTCCGACGGAGCCGCAGCAGCGACCATGGGAGGTGACGAAACCAAGCGAAGAATTTTTAGCCCGAGTGGGCTACAACAAGGCCAATGCAAGCCAAACGCAGCCGGTACCGCGAGAGACCGTGAAAATGAAATATATGACGAAAATCTTCATTGTTTGTTGAATTGACGGACATCGCCGGACTCGAGATGGTGACGTCTGGTCGAGGACGTCACAAGCCGGCCCATAGTAGGTCGTCATTCGCCGCCGAGCGCCTCGGCGCAATGACAAGACCTGTACTGCCCAGGGCGCTGTCTTGGAGGTCGCGATGGCCGCAACTACTGTGCAATTCGACATCCGGCTCAAACGCGCCTACGAGCCGCATTCCGCGAGCGACGGAACGCGTATCCTGATCGATCGACTTTGGCCGCGCGGCGTGACCAAAAAGGCGGCGGCCATCGATCACTGGTTCCGCGATCTCGCCCCAAGCACCGAGTTGCGGCGATGGTTCGGACATGATGTCAATCGCTGGAACGAATTTCGACGCCGCTACACGACCGAGCTCAAGCAGCATGGCGAACAGCTCGATGAACTGCGCCGCTTGGCTCGCAGAGGACCGGTTACGCTCGTTTTCGGCGCGCGCGACGAAGAGCACAACGATGCGGTTGTGCTGCGACTTTTCCTGCTCGGCGAGTCGAAACGGCGGAGTTCCCGGACATAAGCGGCTGCTCTCTGTTGCTTGTCCGGAACTCCGACCGCGCGGCGGACTCGAAAATAAAACTACGCACCGAGCCTCCGGTCTGAAGTCGACGAGCAAGGCGCAACGGCCTGCCTCTACTCAACCCGGCGGATGACGATGCAAGGAAAATCTCGTTCAACTGCGGAACGGGAGTCGGGCGGCATCAAACAAGGAAGCTCCGTCATGAAAGACCTACTGGCCGTTATCACTCCGGGATCGAGAAAAGCGTTGGCTCAACCTGGGACGTATTTCCTTGGTCTTGCCGCACATATGGGATCGCATGCGACTGCAATCGTCGCGGAGATCGAGCGTTTCAATCCTGCCGCTGAAGTGGAGCCCGACAATATGCAGGGCGATGGCAGGCCAATCACGCCACCGGCCTCAGCCGATCGCCTCAGGCAAACCGCTGATCTTGTTCGGTCTGAAGCGCGCCGCGCGGACGTATCCCTTACGATTCTCGAGCATGCGGACAGTAGCCCTTATCCCTTACGGGAGATTGTAACCTCGAGTGCCCAGGTGCGAGATTTATCGATCCTGGGTGTTCATGGACCGCTGACCTATCCGCGGCAAGGGCTTGTCGAGGCCGTTCTATTCGGCTCGGGACGGCCGATGCTCTTGGTACCGCCGGAAGCCCCGGCGTTTTCTGGAAGACCGGTAGTGGTGGCGTGGGACGCAACGCGATCGGCTGCGCGAGCCTTGCATGATGCCTTGCCGCTGTTGAGCAAGGCGCGGAAGGCCGTCATCATCTCTTTGAACGACGATAAAGCGTTTCGGCTGCCGGAGTCCGGCCCAGAGGTTTGCCGCTATCTGGAACGCTGGGGCATCGACGCAAGCTTCGACTCGCCAAAACGTCAGCAAGATAATATTGGGAATGATCTCCTGTTCCACGCCAAACGCGTCGAGGCCGATCTCCTTGTGATGGGAGGGTTCGGCCATTCCAGAGAGCGAGAGTTCCTGTTTGGAAGCGCTACCCGAGACATTTTCCAATCACATCTGGAGCTGCCGGTGTTGATGTCGCACTAGCATTTGGCGCGCTCTGGGCACCCCGCATCGAACCGCTCACCCAAGCGGATGAAGCTGAGAAGGCCGCTGAAGCCGACAGATCAGCCGACTTTCACTCGATCAAACCCGTACGGCTTCCGTCGCGAAAGCTGCAGCGACGGGTTCTTGAAAGGAATTGAGCGCAAGCGCTCCAATTGCTGCAATCACGACAGCGGCGACGCAGGCGGTAATGAAGCTACGCATTCCAGCTCTCCGAGTCATGATCCTCGATAGTGCTTAAGATAAGATGTCGGAACCTGGGATCAAGCACGCTCCGACGGCAGCGTCGTGACCGGTGGACTCCATTGTCGCAAATTATTGTTGTCGGCTTGGGACCAGCTCGCGCGATGGTCACGTCGCAAATGTGACGTGTACTCACGTCGCGCATCGTTCGCTGGTTGCGCGCTTCTCAAAATGGGAAACGAATCGAAAGATGACATAACCCCAACACGCTAAACAGGGCGCATGGATGAGAGGCTTCGGTGGGTTCACCACCGCGGACTTCACTAGCGAATCCGAGCCCGTTCAAGACGATTGCTCTTCGGAGTCCTGCCAACAGGCGAATTAGGACTCTTCGACCCGGGCGATATGACGGTTCGCAGTCCGGCCAGGGCCGGACCTAACACGGCATCATCACCGTCAGCAGAATAGACGACGTAGATTGGAAATGAAAATTGCGGCGCTCTTGGAACGAGGTGGAGCCGTCCAGATGCTATATGGGGCTGGACCGCGCGCACCCTGAAGTAGCCAGACCCGCCCGCCGAAAGAATATAGCTAAGCCCAAGTGGGCCGAGATTTACAAAGAGGCTAGGTATGGCCTCGGGAAAGCTCATGCCATGGCGAAGCACAAAATCGGGGCCCCAATCAACGTGCACGTAATCCGTGTCTTCTAGGAGCGCTTCTAGGGGAGGTGCTTCGGGATTGGTGGTCACAAGCACCAGCTCTTCTTCCATCAGCAGATCGATCTTCAGACCTGGTCGATGCTGAGGCGCATACATGATCGCGACGTCGACTAATCCGCCTGCGACATGATTGATCAAATCCTGCGGCACGTCGACATGGACGCGAAGGGCAATATCCCGGAGCGAGCGGCGCATCCATACGACCCAATCGAGCAGAAGCAATTCCCATAGGCTTACCTCGCTACCAACGGTCAGCACTGCACGATGGCCAGGCGGCACCGCGACCTGATGACGCGCACGCTGCCACAACTGCACGAACGTTGGCGCGTAACGAAGAAACTGCTCACCAGCTGGCGTGAGGGATGCTCCGCCTTTGTTTCGCACGAACAGCGGCCGCCCAAGCTGTTGCTCGAGGGTGTGGATCCGTGCGCTGACCGTTGTCTGACCGACATTGAGCCGCTCAGCAGCCCGAATGAAATTCCCGGTCGAAACGATCTCGAGAAAGGTTCTCGCAAGTTCGGTATCCATATTTTATCTAACATAAAATGTGCACTCAAGAGTCAATTAAATTCGTTTGTCCCAGGGTGTGTGTCGATGAGATGTTCGCGTTGTCGACAAGTGCCGGTCGTCGAAGGCAGACGGCGGTCTCCGCCCCCTCTCGCATTGAATTTGAAGCGCCGGGAGGATTCAAACACAGCTCTTGAATTTTCCGGTGCCGGTGGAAGCAGTGATGGGTGTTGTGCGTGCGATCTTGTGGCCCAACCCTGGCGGCGAGCAGCCCGCTGAGATCGGTGATGTCGATGCGACTCGCGCGCAGGAACACGCACTGCTCACCATGCTGCTGGCGGATGCGGCCACGCCCAGCCGTATCGTAGCCGCTTCTTCACTGGAACGAGCCGATTCAGCCGATTTCTACCGCAGTGTAGGAACGGCCGGCCGGCTATTCATGGAGATCGAGACAAACGCATTCGCGCTGGCCGCGTGAGCGGACGCGTTGGAAGAGCAGGAGGACACGGCGATGAAAACGGAGAGCAAGACGACACTCGGACGTCGTCAATTCCTTCGTGCGCTCAGCGTCGGTGCGGCGGTCACCGCCACGGCCCCACTCGCGACCGAGGCCATGGCCGACACCGAGACGAGCGATGAGAAGCGGAAGGCTCGCTACAAGGAAACCGAACACGTGAAGGCCTTTTACCGGGTCAACCATTATCCGAGCTGAAGGAGGCACCTGTGCTGATCAAGAGAGCAGAACACAAAGGGCCCCGAAGCTCCCTGACTTTCGCCAGCCAATCGAGTGGCATCCTCGATCGTCGCTCCTTCCTGCGCCGCTCGGGCCTCGTTGCCGGCGGTCTCGTCACGCTCGGCGCGTTGCCGCTCGCCAACGTGCGCAAGGCGAAGGCCGGTCCGCCGCACGCGCCAGGCGCGGCCGTAACCATCCATAAGAACATCTGTACGCATTGTGCCGTCGGCTGCACCGTTACTGCGGAAGTTTCCAACGGCGTATGGATCGGCCAGGAGCCGAGCTGGGACAGCCCGATCAATCGCGGCTCGCATTGCGCCAAGGGCGCCTCGGTGCGCGAGCTCGTGCACAGCGAGCGCCGGGTGAAATATCCGATGAAGCTCGTCAATGGCCAATGGACCCGAATCAAATGGGACCAGGCCATCAATGAGATCGGCGACAAGATGATGGAGATCCGCCAGAAATCAGGCCCGGAGTCCGTCTACTGGCTTGGCTCGGCGAAGTTCTCCAACGAAGGCGCTTACATTTTCCGCAAGATCGCGGCGTTCTGGGGCACCAACAACAACGATCACCAGGCGCGCATCTGCCATTCGACCACCGTCACCGGCGTGGCCAACACGTGGGGCTATGGCGCGATGACCAACAGCTTCAACGACGTCCGCAACGCCAAGACCATGATCTTCATGGGCTGCAACCCGGCGGAAGCACACCCGGTTTCGCTGCAGCACATACTCGAAGGCAAGGAGCTCAACAAGGCGAACTTCATCGTCATCGATCCGCGCCTGACGCGCACCGCCGCCCATGCGAATGAATATGTCCGCATCCGCCCCGGCACCGACATTCCGGTGCTGATGGGGATGATGTGGCACATCTTCAAGAATGGCTGGGAGGACAAGGAGTTCATCAAGCAACGCGTCTATGGCTTCGAGGAGACGCGCAAGGAAATTGACAAATGGAACCCGGAAGAGGTCGAGCGCGTCAGCGGCGTTCCCGGTGCGCAGCTTGAGCGCGTCGCCAAGATGTTCGCGACCGAGAAGCCGGCAACCCTGCTCTGGTCCATGGGTCAGACCCAGCACACCGTCGGCACGGCGAATGTCCGCGCCAGCTGCACTTTACTGTTGTCCACCGGCAACGTCGGCAAACCAGGAACCGGCGCCAACATTATCCGCGGCCATGACAACGTGCAGGGCGCGACCGACATTGGCGTCGATACCGTGACGCTCCCGTTCTACTACGGTCTCAGCGAAGGGGCGTGGAAACATTGGGGACGCGTCTGGGAAGTCGACTACGACTATCTGCTCTCCCGCTTCGATTCCAAGAAGATGATGGAAACCCCTGGCATTCCGCTCACGCGGTGGTTTGATGCGGTGCTGCTGCCTAAGGATCAGATCGATCAAAAGGACAGTGTGCGGGCCATGTTCGTACAAGGGCACGCCAGCAACAGCATCACGCGTATCCCGGAATCGATGAAAGCGTTGCCGAAGCTGGACCTGCTGGTCGTCGCCGATCCGCACCCCACCACCTGGGCCTCGCTTGCGGTCGAGGCCGGACGCAAGGACAACATGTACTTGCTGCCGGTGTGCACACAGTTCGAAACATCGGGCTCGCGCGTTGCGTCTAACCGCTCCCTGCAGTGGGGCGAGCAGATCGTTCCGCCGAGCTTCGAGTCCAAGGACGATTATCAGGTCCTTTATCTGATGGCCAAGAAACTTGGCTTCGCCGAGTTGATGTTCAAGAACATCAAAGTCGAAGGCGACCGCCCGCTACCGGAAGACATCTTGCGCGAAATGAATCGCGGAAGCTGGAGCACGGGCTACACCGGCCAGTCGCCGGAACGCCTCAAGGCGCACATAAAGAACCAGCACAAGTTCGACCTGGTGACGCTGCGCGCGCCCAAGGACGACCCCGAGGTCGGCGGCGACTACTACGGCCTGCCCTGGCCGTGCTGGGGCACGCCGGAGATCAGGCATCCCGGGTCACCCATTCTCTACGATGCCGACGCCGCTGCCATGGATGGCGGAAACGGGTTCCGTGCGCGCTTTGGTACGGAGCGCAACGGCCAGACGCTGCTGGCCGAAGGCTCATATCTGCCAGGGTCGGAAATAAAGGATGGCTATCCCGAATTCACGATGGGTGTTTTTAAGAAGCTGGGCTGGGACAAGGATCTCACGCCTGAAGAACTCGCGACCATCGAGAAAGTCGCCGGCAGCCCCGGTAATGTCGATACCGTGTCGTGGTCGACGGATCTTTCCGGCGGCATACAGCGCGTTGCGCTCAAGCACGGCTGTTCGCCCTACGGCAACGCCAAGGCGCGGACGGTGGCATGGAACCTGCCCGACCCGGTTCCTGTCCATCGCGAACCGATCTACACGCCGCGAGTCGACCTCGTTGCGAAGTATCCGACATTGCCCGATGCGAAGCAGTTCCGGCTGCCGAACATCGGCTTTACGGTGCAGAAAACGGCGGTGGACAGAGGTATTGCCAAGGCTTTCCCGTTGATCGTTTCGTCCGGCCGCCTTGTCGAATACGAGGGCGGCGGCGAGGAGACGCGCTCCAATAAGTGGCTCGCCGAGCTGCAGCAGGACATGTTTATCGAGATCAATCCCTCGGACGCCGCCGAACGCGGCATCAAGGACGGCGGATGGGTCTGGGTCACAGGCGCCGAAAACAGCGCCAAGGCCAAGATGAAGGCGATGGTCACCGAGCGCGTAGGCAAAGGCGTGACCTGGATGCCGTTCCACTTCGGCGGCTGGTTCGGCGGCGAGGATCTGCGGTCCAGATATCCGCAGGGTGCCGATCCGGTCGTGCTCGGCGAAAGCGCAAACACCATCATGACCTACGGCTACGATCCGGCGACTGGCATGCAAGAGCCCAAGGTCAGCCTGTGTCAGATCAGGGCGGCATAAGGAGGCGACACCATGGCCCGGATGAAGTTTCTCTGCGACGCCGACCGTTGCATCGAGTGCAATGCCTGTGTCACCGCTTGCAAGAACGAGCACGAGGTGCCGTGGGGCATCAATCGCCGGCGCGTCGTCACCATCAATGACGGCAAGCCGGGCGAGCGATCGGTCTCGATGGCCTGCATGCATTGCACCGACGCGCCCTGTCAGGCCGTTTGTCCGACGAGCGCCATTTTCACGACCGCCGATGCCGTCGTCCTCCACTCGAAGGACATCTGCATCGGCTGCGGCTATTGCTTCTACGCGTGCCCGTTCGGCGCGCCGCAATATCCGCGGGTCGGCAATTTCGGCACGCGCGGCAAGATGGACAAGTGCACCTACTGCGCGGGCGGTCCGGAGGCCGACGGCTCCAAGGAGGAGTACGAGAAGTACGGCGCCAATCGGCTGGCCGAAGGCAAGCTGCCGCTGTGCGCCGAGATGTGCTCGACCAAGTCGCTGCTCGCTGGCGACGGCGACATCATCGCGCAGATCTACAAGGAGCGCGTGGTCAGGCGCGGCTACGACTCGGGCGCATGGGGCTGGAAGACCGCTTATCGCGAGACAATCGCCTCTTAAGTTCCGGCTGCGGCGCAACGAAAATGGCTGCACCGCTCTCGATAATCACACGGGGACAAAGCTTGGAGGAGCCGCCATGACGACGCTTGTCGCTAGATTTCGTATCGTCGTTGGAGCGTTTGCGCTCCTCGCGCTGGTAATCGGCGCGCAACCGGTGAGCGCCCAGCAGCCCACCTCGGTCAATCCCGAAGCGAGCTCTGTGAAGGAAGACCAGCTCTTCCAAGAACTCAACCGCATCTCCGGCCGCTGTAGCATCCCCGATCAGAAGGCTTGCACCATCGAACAGCCCGCCGGCCGCGACTGGCGCCATTTCCATCAAGTCGTTCTGCCGTGGATCGGTGCCATTGCGATCCTCGGCATGCTCGGGGTGCTCGTGCTATTCTACCTCATCCGCGGCATGGTGCGACTCGAGAGCGGACGATCGGGCCGGGTTCTCGTGCGCTTCAATGTGTTCGAGCGGTTCGTGCACTGGATGACGGCGACCTGCTTCATCATTCTCGCCATCTCCGGCCTCAACATCACGTTCGGCAAGGCCGTGCTGCTGCCGATCATGAGCGCGGAAGCCTTCACCGCCTGGTCGCAGTGGCTCAAATACGCTCACAACTATCTGAGCTTCCCGTTCACGCTCGGCGTGATCCTGATCTTCCTGATGTGGATCGTGGGAAATCTCCCGAACCGGGTCGATGTCGAATGGCTCAAGGAGGGCGGCGGCATCGTCGGCCACCGGCATCCGCCGGCCGAACGGTTCAACGCGGGCCAGAAGATGGTGTACTGGGTCGTCGTGCTCGGCGGCGCCGCTATTGCAATCAGCGGCTATCTTCTGATGTTCCCGTTCTATTTGACGAATGTCGCCGGGATGCAGACCGCCCAGATGTCGCACGCCATCATCGGCATGCTCTTCATCGCCGTCATGCTGGCGCACATCTATATCGGCACGCTCGGCATGGAAGGCGCCTTCGAAGCCATGGGCACCGGCGAGGTCGATCTCAACTGGGCTAAGGAACACCATAGTCTATGGCTCGAAGAAGAAAAGGCGCGCACCGGCCCGAGCGGGATTCAAAGGCAGCCGGCCGCAACGCCTGCCGAATAGTCGTTGCAAGGATCGCGGAATGCCATGCCGAGCCGATAACTTCCGATTGGGCCGGCCATGTCAACGACGACTGCAGTTCTCAGCGCGCATGGCGCCCAAGATCATCCCATCGGCTGGCGACGCTACATCTATTCGACGAACCACAAGGACATTGGGACAATGTACCTGGTGTTCGCGATCGCCGCGGGGACGATCGGCGGCGTTCTTTCGATCTTAGATTGCCTCCCGCGCTTGCTGCTTGCCGCGCATAATTAGCAGTTATGCGCCGCTTTGCGGCCACATCTATTTTGCGGCTGCATCTATATTGCGTCGCCCCAGGCGATGGATGTCCGCTCACCGGACTGTACCAGACTTCCAGCGCATGAGCGGCTGAGGACTGCCACGGACGCGAGGCGGACGCGAAGGATCCTCGTCTTGGGCCTTTTCATGATCGGGTATCGCGTGTAGGTTGTATATCGTCGTTGCCGAGGTCGTCGCTGGATTGGAAAATTCGGTCCGTTGCCCACGATCTGCAATCGTCCAGTGACAATCTCGCGGAGAATCGACTGCTTCCTGGTCCGTCGGGAGAGTTGGACGCGTTCGCGGAATCCGTGAGGCTCAAATGGCTGATGTGATTCAATCCATCTTCATCGACCCTCCCATCGCGATAGCGCGCGTTGGCGGCAGCACCGCTCCGCAGGAAGCCTACCTTTGGGTGGAATCGCCCGACCCGCGGTCGGACGGCGAGACTACGATCATGCCAACCTGGTCGCTGGATATTCTGACCGATGGGTCAGTTTCGCCGACGCTGCCAACCGAACTGCGATTCCGCGACGGCGCCTTGATCCGTCCCGTGTGCCCCTTCTTCGAGCTCTGGGCGCTGATCGGTGCGCCGGGAAGCGCACCGAGCACATGGCGCGAAACGCCGGTCACGCCGGCGCTGCTGAGCCAGCAAGGAGCGTCGGTGTCCAATCTCACGCTGCGGATCAGCGCGCACAATCTGAAAGCCGCGCGCCGCACGGGCGATCCGCGACATGGTTTCGGGACGACACCTCCCGTCGAAATCGCGGGCGACGATCATGGCTCGCATGTGTTGTTCGGCACGAGCCCGGGGCCGAACCCGCGCATGATTCCGTCCGGACGCAGTATTCCGCTCGGTTCCGTACAGATGATGCTCAGCAAGCCCAATCAGGCGGGAGCCGCCTGGAGCGGTATCGTCGATCTCGAGGTCATCCGCTGGCGGTTTACTCCAGGACGAGGACGGTTCTTCGGTCCTCCGCAGGCGCTGGAGACCTCGCCTCCCGCCGTCGAAGCCGCGAACGCGTTTCTGAATGCCAATGCCGGCTGGTTCGGCGCCCGGATGTCCGATGTCGTTGCACCGTCCGATACCTACGATGGCGCCGAGACGACGGGCAGCCGTTCGCTTGGCGTCGTCGACGATACCTGCGAAGCCCGGATGGAGATTTCGCTGACGCTGCCCGGCGCACCCGCTCCGCTTGTTGCGTTTGCGAATGTGTTCTCGGGTCCGCCGGATTTTGGTCCGGATCGCCGGCCGTTCCTGTCCATTGCCGACGAGCTGAACGATCGCACCGCGGACGCCGCCGCCCGCAGCGCCGCCATGACCCCGGCCGAACGTGACGCATGGGTCGAGGATCTATTCGAACGAGTGTATGAGACGGTTTCGCTGCTCAATGTCGATCTTTACAGGTCGGAACGCGCCCTCACCCTTACGGGGAATCGCTTGGCGCCGCGGCTCGTCAATGACCACATACCGGAGCCGGCGCGCGCCATGGGCGGACGCGATGCGCTCAGAAATCCACGTTATACGGTCGAGGCCGCGTCGAATAA
>Ga0075424_100007022_pt1 | contig 10893 bp, 8 predicted proteins | sample SoiMethybrSBSTD3_FD_75301 | JGI IMG/M metagenome (GOLD analysis project Ga0075424, IMG submission 75301) | Bulk soil microbial communities from a Populus tree surrounding site in Tennessee, USA - Soil MetaG P. TD hybrid SBSTD3 | ecosystem: Environmental > Terrestrial > Soil > Tree plantation...
ACGATCTTCCCGAAGTGCGCGCTCGACTGCATGAGGCGGTGCGCCTCGCTCGCCTGCTCGAGCGGGAGCACGCGGTAGATCGGCACGCGGATCCGTCGCGCGGCGAGCGCGTCGGCGAAGCGGGCGCGGAAGCCGTCCACGATCCTCCCCTTCTCGGGGATCGAGCGCCCGCGCAGGGTCGAGCCGATCACCGCGAGCCGGCGCACGAGGAGCTGCCCCAGGCTGATCTCGCCGTGCGCGCCGCCCATGAGCCCGATCAGCACGAGGCGGCCGCCGGGCGCGAGCGCGGCGAGGTTCTTCGCGAGGTACGACGCGCCGATGTGATCGAGGACGACGTCGACCCCGCGCCCCTCCGTCAGCGCCTGGACGCGGGCCGTGAAGTCCTCGCTCCGGTAGTTGATCGCGGCGGTCGCGCCGAGCGCGACGCACTCGCGGCCTTTCTCGTCGCTGCCCGCGGTCACGAAGCACGCGAGACCGGCATCGCGAAGGAGAAGGATCGCCGCCGTCCCGACGCCTCCACCGCCGCCGTGGACGAGTGCCGACTCGCCCGCCGCGATGGCGCCGAGCCCCGGCATGAAGAGGTTCGAGAACGCCGTGAGAAAGACCTCGGGCAGCGCGCCGGCCTCCTCGTCGGGCATCGCATCGGGCACGCGCAGCGCGGCCGTGTGGTGGACGACCGCTTCCTCGGCGTAGCCGCCGCCGGGGAGGAGCGCCATGACGCGCTCGCCGAGGGAGAAGCCGCGCGCCTCGGGTCCGACCTCGGCGATTTCGCCCGCGCACTCGAGTCCGAGGATCGGCGACGCGCCGGGCGGGGGTGGGTAGTGGCCCTGACGCTGCAGGAGGTCGGCGCGGTTCACCGCCGTCGTCCGGACGCGGATGCGGATGTCGGCCGGACCGAGCGCCGGGGACGGCACCTCACCGATCCGGAGGACGCTCTCGTCTCCCGGCTCGGTGACGACGATCGCACGCATCCCGCCCGCTCACCACGGGACGCGGCGCGAGTCAATGCGTCTTGACGGCGAGCGGCCGGCCGCGTAGCCATGCGACCAACCGATGGCCGCCCTCGCCCTGCTCAGCGTCGTCGTTCTCGGGGCGATCCTCTGGCGCCTCGCCGCGCGTGTACGCGACGCGGAGCGGCAGCTGCGCGAGCTTCGTCTGCTCGGGCGCGAGATCGAAGAGGTGCGCGGCGCCGTCGACCGCGGGCTCGCCATCACGCGGACGCATCTCGCCGCCGTCGTAGCGGGCGATCCGCCCGCGCGCGACGCGATCCTCCACGGGACGCCGTACCGCGACGTCTCGCCCGCCGACGCGCTCGCGCTCTACGAGCGGACCCCCGACCTCTTCGTCCTCGACGTCCGCACGCCCGCCGAGTTCGCGAGCGGACACATCCCGAACGCGCACCTGATCCCGGTCGACGAGCTGGAGGATCGCCTCGCAGAGCTGCCGTCGAAGCACACGACGATCCTCGTCCAGTGCGCCGCGGGCGGGCGCAGCACGGCGGCATGCGAAACGCTCGCGCAGCGCGGCTTCACGGCGCTCCTGAACCTCGTCGGCGGCATGCACGCGTGGACGGGACCGCGCGCGCAGGACGCGGCGCCGGCCGCGCCGTCGCCGGCCGCCGCGCGCGGCACGGCGATCGCCTATCGGGGCGGGCCGGTGAGCGAGGCCGCCGTCGTCGGCGCGATCCGCGAGTGCTTCGATCCGGAGATCCCGCTGAACGTCTACGACCTCGGTTTGATCTACGGCATCGACATCGATCCCTCCGCGATCGCGATCCGGATGACGCTCACGTCGGAGGCGTGCCCGTCGGCGCGCACCATCCCCGAGGACATCAAGAAGAAGGTCGCGGCGCTCGGGCAGCCGAACGTGACGGTCGACGTCGTGTGGGATCCGCCGTGGCACCCGTCGCGCATCAGCGACGACGGCAAGCAGAAGCTCGGTCTGGCGTAGCGCGTCAATGCAGATCTGCGCGCCCCCCCGGCAGCGCATGCGATACCGGATGAGCGGGCGTGCACTCACGCCTTTCTGTTCGATTTTCGGTTGACTCCGTCAAACTGAGACGGTAGTTCGCCCGGAACCACACTGATCCGGGCGCGCCGTGCGCTCACAACAAAAAACAACACGCAGCGGGAGGAAGAACATGAAGAAATGGTTCGGGTTCGCAGTGATCGGACTCTTTGCGACGGTCGCGGTCGGTCCAGTGAGCGCGCAGACGTCGGACGAGCTCAAGTGCGAGATCAACGCGTCGAAGGTCGTCGCGAAGTTCGCCAGCGCGAAGGGCAAGTGCACCGCGAAGTGCTGGTCCACCGAGCGGAAGGGCGGGAGCGTCGATTGCGACCCCACCGGCGGTCGCGATGCGACGACTCAGGCATGCATCAACGCCGCGGAGTCGAACGCGCTCGCCGGGCAGGCGAAGAAGTGCACCGTCGACTGTCCCGAGTGCTACAGTGGCGGAAACTGTCCGTCCAACGCGCAGACCAAGGTGAACACCGCGGAGAGCCTCTTCGATACGCAGGATCCGACCATTCACTGCAACAACACCACGGTCACCGACGACGAGGCGAAGTGCGAGGCGAGCGCAGGGAAGACGCTGCTCAAGTACGTGGGCGCGCTCGCCAAGTGTTCGCAGAAGTGCAACGCGAACGCGGCGAAGGGCAAGACCGACGGCTCGTGCAGCCCGCCTCCGGGTGACACGGCGACCGCGGCCTGCGTTTCCGCCGCCGATGCGAAGTGTGCCGCCGGCGTAGACAAGAAGTGCGTCACCGTGGGCGCCAATCCGGGGTGCTGGCCGTTCGCGAACGGCACCCAGTGGTGCAACACCGTGAAGGGCATCATCAACGGGCAGTACAACAGCTTCTTCTGCGAGACCGGCTCCGCGAGCGGCGCGTTCCTCGAGTAGGACCCGCTCTTAGTTCGCTTCGTAAGCGCCCCGCGGGCTCGTCCCGCGGGGCGCTTTTTTTTCTTCGCGCGCCGGCATAGCGTGCGCCGCCATGGACTTCACCCCGTCGCCCAAGGTGCGCGAGCTCCGTGACCGGATCGCGGAGTTCATGGAGCGCCACATCTATCCCGCCGAGCCGGAGATCGTGGCGCAGGCCGACATGATCCGGCCCGGCGTGCCGTATCCACCGGCGCTCGTCCCGCTCCGCCAGAAGGCGAAGAAGGAGGGCCTCTGGAACCTCTTCCTGCCCGACGCGGAGTACGGCGCGGGCTTGAAGAACTGGGAGTACGGCATCCTCTGCGAGCTCATGGGACGGAGCCTCGCGGCGCCGTCCGTCTTCAACTGCGCCGCGCCCGACACCGGCAACATGGAGATCCTCGCCGAGTTCGGCACGCCGGCGCAGAAGAAGCGCTGGCTCGCGCCGCTCCTCGCGGGCGAGATACGGAGCTGCTTCTCGATGACGGAGCCCGAGGTCGCCGGCTCGGACCCGACGCTCATCCGGACGCGCGCCGTCCGGGACGGCGATCACTGGGTCATCAACGGGCACAAGTGGTTCACCTCGGGCGCGATCGGGGCGAGCGTCGCGATCGTGATGGCGGTGACCGACCCCGACGCGGCGCCGCACCTCCGCGCGAGCATGATCATCGCGCCGATCGACACGCCCGGCCTGAACATCGTCCGGCCCGTCCCGGTGATGGGTCACGCCGGCGGGGGCGGGCACTGCGAGATCCGCTACGAGGACTGCCGCGTGCCGGCCGACAACGTCCTCGGGCCGGTCGGCGGCGGCTTCGTGATCGCGCAGGCGCGGCTCGGGCCCGGCCGCATCCATCACTGCATGCGGGCCATCGGCGGCGCCGAGCGCGCGCTCGAGATGATGTGCCGGCGCGCGAACACACGGATCGCGTTCGGCGAGCCGCTCGCGAACAAGCAGTTCGTGCAGGACATGATCGCGACGTCGCGCATGGAGATCGACCAGGCGCGGCTCCTCGTCCTCTACGCCGCGTGGAAGATGGACACCGCCGGGAAGAAGGAAGCGCGCCAGGAGATCTCGATGATCAAGGTCGTTGCGGCGAACGTGTTCATGCAGGTCGTCGACCGGGCGATCCAGGTCCACGGCGCGCTCGGGGTGTCCGACGACACGCCGCTCGCGCGCATGTGGCGCGACGGCCGCATGCTCCGGCTCGCGGACGGGCCGGACGAGGTGCACAAGCAGGTGATCGCACGACGCGAGCTCAGGAGGTTCCAGTGATGCGCTTCGGAGTGCAGGTCGCGCACGTCGACTGGCCGCAGCTGCGCGACTTCGCGCAGGCGATCGAGGGCATGGGGTTCCACACGCTCTACTTCCCCGATCACCTCGTGCACGAGGGCCCCGAGCGACAGCGGCAGGAGCTCCCCGCCCACGACCCGATCATCGAGACGGCGGTGGTCGCCGAGGCGACCCGTCGCATCCGGATGGGACACCTCGTCCTCTGCAACCTGTTCCATCATCCCGCCGTCACGGCGCGCAGCCTCGCATCGCTCGATCAGCTGAGCGACGGCCGCGTGATCGCCGGGCTCGGAACGGGATGGACCGAGACCGAGTTCCGGATGACGGGCATCCCGTTCCCCGACGTCACGACCCGGCTCCGCATGCTCGACGAGGCGCTCGTCGCGCTCGTCGCCCTCTGGAAGGAGAAGCCGTTCACGCTCGACGGCGAGTTCTACCAATTCCGCGACGCCGTCCTGCACGTGCGTCCCGTCCAGCAGCCGCATCCGCCGATCCTCCTCGGCGGGAGCGGGAAGGGGCTCCTCCGGATCGCGGCGCGGCGTGCCGACGCGCTGAACATCATCAGCGCGACCGGGAAGGCCGGCTACATCGCGATGGCGGAGGTCGCGAAGCTGACCGACGCGAGCTTCCGCGCGAAGGTGAAGTTCGTGCGCGACGAGGCGCGACGGGCGGGACGCGACCCGAACGCGATCGCGATCAGCCAGACGCTGTTCACCGTCATGGTGACGGACTCGCCCGCCGCGACGCGCGCCATGGCGGAGAGCTTCGGCGGGATGCTCCAGCTCCCGCCCGACGAGGTCCTGCGCTCGCCGCTCACGCTGATCGGGACGCCGGAGGAGTGCGTCGCGGAGCTGAAGCGACGCGCGCGCGAGTGGGAGGTCACGGAGACGATCTTCGCGGCGCGCGGCGAGGACGTGCTACGACGGCTCGCCGACGACGTGCTGCCGCACGTCTAGCCTTTGCCGCCTCCGGGGGCGTGTGCTACCACCCCCGTCGGAGGACGTGTGGCTCGCGACGACCTGATCCAGATCAAGGGCACGATCACCGAGGCGCTCGCCGGCGGAAACTACCGCGTGAAGGGCGACAATGGCATGGAGTTCCTCGCGAAGATCGGCGGGCGCATGCGCCGCTACCACATCCGCGTGATTCCGGGAGATCGCGTCACGATCGCCGTCTCGCCGTACGATCCGACGCACGGTCTCATCGTCTTCCGCGGCGGCTGAGCCGCGCGACGGGACGCTCGACGCTCTCCGGGATCGATTCCGCCTCCGCGATCCACGCCGCGACCGAGGCGTCGCTCGGCATGCGCCAGTCGCCACGCGGCGAGAGGGAACCCCCGGAGCCCACCTTCGGCGCGTCCGGCATGCAGTCGCGCTTGAACTGGTTCTGGAAGAACCGACGAAGGAACACGAGGAGCCAGCGCCGGATCTCCGGGAGCGGATGGCGGTCGGCGAACGCGTGCAGCGCCATGCGCGCGATCCGGCGCGGCCCGAAGCCGAAGCGGAGGAACCAGTAGAGGAAGAAATCGTGGAGCTCGTATGGCCCGACGAGCTCCTCGGACTTCTGCGCGATCGCGCCCTCCGCGTCGAGGCGGAGGAGCTCGGGGCTGATCGGCGTGGCGAGCACGCTCTCAAGAACGCGCGCGACGTCGGGCTCGTCCGCGAAGATCGTCTCGGCCGCCCAGCGGATCATGTACGAGATGAGGGTCTTCGGCACACCCGCGTTGACCGCGTAGTGCGACATGTGATCGCCGCCGTACGTCGCCCAGCCGAGCGCGATCTCGGAGAGGTCGCCGGTGCCGAGGTCGATGCCGCGCTCGCGCGACGTGACCGAGAAGAGAAGGAACTTCCGCGTCCAGGCCTGCACGTTCTCGAACGTGACGTCCTCGACTTTGGGATCGTGCCCGATCGCGCCGAACACGTGCTCCGCGATGTCGCCGATCGGGATCTCGCGGAGCGTCGCGCCGAGCGCGCGCACGAGCGCGCACGCGTTCGCATAGGTCCGCTTCGACGTCCCGAACCCCGGCATCGTGACGCCGACGACGTGCTCGCGCGGGAGCCCGAGGAGATCGACGGCATGCGTGGCGACGAGCAGCGCCTCCGTGGAATCCTGCCCGCCCGACACCCCGATCACGACGCGCCGCGCGTCCTCGGGAAGCGCCTGCAAGCGGCGCGCGAGCGACGTCGCCTTGATGAGGAAGATCTCGCGGCAGCGCGCGTCGCGGACCGCGGGATCGGCGGGGACGAACGGGTGCGGCTCGATGCGTCGCCGCAGCCGACGGAAGACCGCAGCATCGCGCGCCTCGGCACCGTCCACCGTGACGCGCCGGAGCTCGCGCCCATGGACCGCCGCGTTCTGCCCCCACGATCCCTGTCGCATCCGGTCCTCGACGAGCGCGCGCAGGTCGACGTCGGCCACGGTCGTGCTTCCATGCAGCGCGAAGCGCTCGGTCTCGGCGACCATCTCGCCGCGCTCGGCGATCATGCCGTGGCCGTCCCACGCGAGGTCGGACGTCGATTCGCCGAACCCTGCGGCGCTGTACATCTGGACGGCGAGATTCTTCGCCGCGGACGCCGTGACGAGGAGACGCCGGTACTCGAACTTCCCGACGGTGACGTTCGACGCGGAGAGGTTCGCGAGCACGGTCGCCCCGGAGAGCGCCGCGATCGTCCCGGGTGGTACGGGCGTCCAAAGGTCCTCGCAGATGTCGGTGTGGAGGACGAAGCCCGGAAGGTGCTCGGCGACCACGAGGACATCGGTGCCGAACGGAACCGCGGCGCCGAGCAGGGTGATCTCGTGCGAGCGCGCCTCCGCGGCGGGATGGAACCACCTGAGCTCGTAGAACTCGCGGTAGTTCGGCGGATACGCCTTGGGCGCGATCGCGAGCGGCCGCCCACGGAACAGCGTGACCGCGCAGTTGAAGAGCAGATCGTCGACGACGAGCGGCAGCCCGATCGAAACGATCATGTTCCAACCCGCGGTCGCCTCGGCGACGCGCGCGAGCGCCGCGCGCGCGCCGTCGAGCAGCGTCTCCTGGAAGAAGAGATCGCCGCACGTGTACGCGGAGAGCCCGAGCTCGGGACAAACGGCGTAGTGTGCCCCCTCGGCGTGGACGCGCTCGAGCATGCGAAGATGCGCCTCGGCGTTGAAGGCCGGATCCGCGACCCGCATCTCGGGAACGCAGACGGCGACCCGCGCGTAGCCGTGAGTCCGGACGTCGAGGAAGTCGTCGCGCATCGGGCGGGTACTATACCGTGTGGCGCAGGGGCTTCCTATCGACGGCCCGGGGCGTCGGCGCGTTAGAACGCCTTTCCGGGATCGACAGCGTTCGGATTACGCAGGGCTCTCGCGCAGTGTTCTCTAAGCCAACTTCCGGAAGCGCAGAAGGCGCTGGGGGCAACGGGATGGCCAATGCGAAATCAGCCGACGTAGCCGTCGGGTAGGACGACGCGGGCATTTCCGCTGCCCGGCGCAGCCAACCGCGGCGCACATGATGAGAACGCAGATGAGCCGCGTACCGGCCGCGGACGGGGCGATGAGACCGTGTAGCAGCTGGACATGCAGCGTCTCGACTGGGACTCGTGCCACGGCGAGCTCGGTGACAGTCCGGATGCCATGCTCTGTCGGCGCTGATCGCATCAAATCCATATGCATGCTAGACAGTTATTGACGCTGCGAGAACGTCGCGCTATTCAAGTGCATGCCGATGGGACGCATCGCGCCGCAACTCGGCCTCGATCTCCGTGAGCGGGCCACATGGGGCGGTCGTCGACATGGTGCGGGACGTAAGCCTAGCGACCGGCGTCCCGTCCCGCATCGACGACGCGACGGGATTTCCCGTGCACGTGACCATGAGACTGCGCGCCGGGCTCCCATCTCTTCGGAACACGGCCGCCGTTCGCGAGCTCGAGCGGACTTTTGCCGGCGTACTCGGGCGCGATGACTTCCGGGTCGTGCACTATTCGCTGCAGACCACCCATGCGCACCTCCTCGTCGAGGCCGCCGCCGCGCGTTCGCTTGCTCGCGGCATGATGGCCGTCGGCGCTCGGATCGCGCGCGCCGTGAATCGCGTGTTCGGTCGACGGGGACCCGTTCTCGCCGAACGCTTCCACGCGCGGCGCGCTCTCGCCTACGTCCTATTGAACGCGCGGCGGCACGCCGCGCGTCTGTTCGGCGCCGTGCGGATTGATCCGGCATCGTCGGGCCGATGGTTCGACGGGTGGCGATCGGCGCCAGCGGAGACGGGCGCCGCTCATCGCGTTCCCGTCGCTCGTGCCCGCAGCTGGCTTCTCGCCGTCGGGTGGCGGCGACACGGACTCATCGACCCGGCGGAGATCCCCGGTCCCACTCGTGATAGCGGGAAGACCGTCCTTGGGGCGCGCGCTTCCCAGCCTTTCCTAAACGAGCCGATATCGTTCGGTACCGAGCACGTTCCCGCCCGGTCCGCCACACGCCGGCTCCACCGCTGATCAGCTTCCCGGCGCCGTCCCCGCCATCGCATGCGCGATCCTCAGCGCCACCGCGATGATCGTGAGCGTCGGGTTGTAGCCCGACGACGTTGGGAAGACGCTGCCGTCGCACGCGTACAGGTTGTCGACGTCCCAGAAGCGCCCGTGCGGATCGACGACCGACCTGGACGCGTCGGCGCCCATGCGGAGCGTGCCCATGATGTGGCGCGAGCTCGGCGGGCCGACGGCGTTGGGATCGATCGGCGTCACGAAGATCTTGTCGGCAGGCGCGCCCGCGTTCGTGATCACCTGCTTCATCGTCGGCAGGTAGAATTTCCGCGTCATCAGCTCGTAGGGGTGATTCTTGTACGTGACGCGCACGACCGGGAGGCCGTGGACGTCGCGGTAGCGCGTGTCGAGGTCGACGAAGTTCGTGCGCTGCGGGGCGTCTTCGGCCTGCATGATCAGGCCGAAGAGATGCTGGCCGAGGGCCTGATCGCGGAGGGCGTTCTTGAGACGGATCCCCGATCGCGGTCCGCCGGGAAGCTGGATCGTGTAGACGAAGCCGTCCTCGGTGATGGGCTGGCCCTGTGACGCGCCGAACTCGCAGATGCCGCCCATGGCGACGACGGGATTTCCCATGTCGTCGCGCATCACGCGGATCGCGTCGCCGCCCGGCTCGACGCCGCGGAAGTCGGAGATGCCGTGCGTGACCGCCCGCCCGCGCTGGCCGTGCACGCGGCGCGGCAGGAAGCCGTTCGGGTTCGTCTGCAGGTGGAACATCAGGTTTTGCCCGACCTGTCCGCTCGCGTTTCCGACGGGACCGGACAGCAGGCAGAGACGGGCCGACTCGATCGCGCTCGCCGCGAGGACGAACGCGCTGGCCGTCGCCATCTGACGGCGACCGTCGCCGTCGATGTACTCGACGGCGCTCACGTGCCGGCCGTCGTTCACCAGGCGGACGACCTGCGTGTTGTAGCGGAGCTGGCAGTTCCCGCTGAGCAGCGCACGACGGAGCGTCGTGACCGCCGGCGAGCCCTTCGAGTTGTTCGGGCAGCCGAAGCCGCTGCAGAGCCCGCAGTCGACGCACGGCGGGCGGAGCGTCGGACCGTCGCCGGTGAAGCGGGACGCGATGGCGGCCGGATACGGGTGCGGGTTCAGCGGGCCGACGCCGGGCAGCGTCGTCAGCCGCGCGCCATCGGCGAGAACCACCCCGAGATACATCGGCACGCCGGGCGGGAGCGGGTATGGACCGCTCCGCGTCGACTCGAAGACGTTGGCCCCCGCCTGACCCTGGACCCCGTAGAGCTGCTCCGCCTCCACGTAGAACGGCTCGAGGTCGTCGTACACGAAGGGCCAGTCCGCGAAGTTCGCGCTCCCCGCGTCGGCGCCGAATCCCGGCACCGCGAGCCCGGGGTTGGCGGCGAGCGTCGCCTCCATCGTCGTCTTCAGCGTGAAGTCGACGCGGTTGAAGCGCGGCGTCTTGCAGTCGGCGTGGACGAACGCCCCGCCAACCACCTTCGGCAGCACGTTGACGTCGTCCATGAGGTCGCCGGCACCGCTCGTGTCCGTACGGAAGACGCGTGGCTCGAGGAAGCCGTCCTGCTGGAGGTAGTTCCGAACCGAGTACTTGAGCTCGTCGTTGCTGTGGAGCGGGAGCGGGAGCCGGCGGGGGTCGTCGAGGTCGCGGAACGGGTTGTGTCCCGCCTCGAGCACGAGGACTTTCTTCCCCGCCGCGGTGAGGACGTGCGCCGCCGTGCCGCCGCCGGCGCCGCTGCCGATGATGCAGACCTCGAACTGCGTGAGGCTCCGGTTGCCGAGGACGTCGTCGTCTGTCCGCCTGCGTCTCGCCACGTCCGCTCCCTCACTCTCCGAAGGTGCCCGTCAGCTGGACGATGAGCCGTTGCACCATCTCGCCGTCCGCCGTGAGCGGACGCGGCGCCGCGACCTCGTCCGGGTTCGGTGTCGACATCGGGTGGTCGGCGCGCTCGTTGTAGGCGTTCGTCGCGCGCGAAAAGATCGAATAGCCGAGGGGTTGATCGTCGCCTTCGAGGCCGACCATCTTCCAGCCGCCGAGCTTGCGGTTGCCGCCGTACTCCGGAACGGAGAAGCATCCCTCGAGCGTGTGCATGATGACGAGGAGGTGGAAGCGGAGACCGCCCCGGCGCGCGTCCGGCTGGAACGCCCCGGGGAGCTTCGCGAAGACGCGATCCTGGTCGGCCGTGCCGAGCTCGCCGAAG
>Ga0075424_100007024_pt1 | contig 10891 bp, 11 predicted proteins | sample SoiMethybrSBSTD3_FD_75301 | JGI IMG/M metagenome (GOLD analysis project Ga0075424, IMG submission 75301) | Bulk soil microbial communities from a Populus tree surrounding site in Tennessee, USA - Soil MetaG P. TD hybrid SBSTD3 | ecosystem: Environmental > Terrestrial > Soil > Tree plantation...
CGATTTTTCTTGATGTCGCGTCCACCCCTCCTCAGCGAGGAGGGGAGTGTCGCCTATCCCAACCAATTCGTTCACAGCCTCTGTGGACTCCGCGCCTACAGTCGATTATTGGTTACCTGCGTGCACTAAAAACAAATGGGAGGGCAATCTATGCTTTGGACGATTTTTGTGATCCTTTTCATCTTGTGGCTCGCCGGAATGGTGACGTCGTACACGCTGGGCGGGTTTATCCACATATTGCTAGTGTTGGCAATCGTGGCGATCGTAATCCAACTGGTTACCGGCCGCCAGCCGTTGTGAGGTAAAGCGACAGCATAAAGCATAGCGCTGTCATCAGAATGAGGAACGGGATGAGCTGAGGTGGGTATCCCGATTCCTCTGTGGCACGCATGATCCTTCTGAGAGCCGCGTACGCTTGTTCATCCAGCTCGCGGCTCATGCTTCGGAAGGTCTGAGAGCAACGTAGTAGGCCGACTACGGCAATGACGATGAAAATTTTGGACAAAATGATCACAGGGCGAACAGATCCTACGCTATGGCCGAAACTCTCGTCAATCCTGCATTGAGGTAATATGAGTATGCCGGAGAAGAAAACACTCGAGCGTGCGGAAAAGGCGAAAAGGGAAGGAAAAGCGCCGACGACCCAGGCCGGCGAGTTTGTCCGCGAAGAGATTGAACATGTTCGAGAGGGCAAACATGGCGCCCGCTCCGCAAAGCAAGCTATTGCGATCGGTCTATCCAAGGCACGACGCGCAGGAGTGAAACTGAGTCCACCCAAGAAGGGCCAGGCTTCCTCACGCACGCGCAAGCAAGCGCAACGTGATCTCTCCAGGGGAAAAACCACGCGTAAATCGTCCCCGGGGCGATCGCGTGCACGCCTGAGGGCCCTAAAGCGCGAGGGGCGCACCGCTGCTTCGCACACTGCCCTGTCGCGTCAAGCCCGCACAGCCCGGCGAAAACGTTAGCGTGGTTTTAGAGATCGAATTCTGCCCACAGGAACGTGTGATCTGACGCACGTGGGGAACGCCGCGGCTCGATGTCCACGTCGACGCGCTTGCACTTGGCGGCCAGCGGTCGAGTGGTGAGGATGTGATCGAGCCGCCAGCCTTTGTTGCTTTCGAGGGAACTCGGGCGAAGGTAATCCCAAAATGTGAACTGCTGCCTTTCCGGGTACAGGTGGCGGAACACGTCCACGAATCCCCACGACACAGCGTCCTTGTAGGCATGGCGGACGCTCTCGTGAAAACAAACGTGCCGGACATGTTTTTCCGGACTATGCACGTCGATCGGCTCCGGTGCCACGTTCATATCTCCGCACCAAATTGCAGGTGACTCGGGAGAAAAATGCGCACGAAAGTACTCTTTCAGGCGACCGAACCACTTTATCTTGTATTTGTGTTGCGGTGTGCCGACCTTATAACCGTTGGGAACATATGTATTGACGATCGGAATGCCCTGGATTACGACACACATTAATCGCGCATCATCGCTGTCTGGAAGCTGGTCGTCGAACCCGTAGGACACTTGGTCGGGCGCATGCTGGCTCAATACAGCAACGCCGTTATAAGACTTCATGCCGCGATAGTGCACCTGATAACCGGAGGAACTGAGAATGAGCTTGGGAAATAGCTCGTCTTGGCATTTCGTTTCCTGGATGCAGAGAACGTCCGGTTTATGTTTCGCAAGCCACGCCAGGATCGCGTCCAGGCGAATACGGATGGAATTCACGTTATAAGTCGCAATTTTCATAAGGAGCTATGGTGTCAAAAAACGTACCAACACGACGTACAAAGATAGCTGAAAACTACGCAAAAAAAGTGAGGGTCGAACCACCAAAGCAGACGCGCCAGGAAGATCCACGAACCAAGCGCCTGAAACGTAAGCCGGCCGGTGCCCACGATCACGGACCGCCCCAGACGAATAGAAACAAAAAACCCTGATGTCAAATCGAAGCCTGTCAGGTATCCTCGCCGCTGGAGGGATTCATGAGGCATCGACTGTGGCAACTTGTCTTGTGTTTACTATGCGCGATTGCATTGGTGTCATGCACTGGCGCCAGATCAGATTCCGGTTCGGAGATTGTTATCGGTGAGTTCGGTTCGTTGACCGGTACTACAGCGACCTTTGGCATCTCCACGAAAAATGGAATCGACATGGCGATAGATGCGATTAACAAAAGTGGAGGCTTGCTGGGAAAGCAAGTGCGCGTGATGGTCGAAGACGATCAGGGCAAACCTGAAGAAGCTCAGACCGTGGTGACCAAGCTGATCACGAAAGATCAGGTGATCGCAGTGCTCGGGGAAGTCGCCTCCTCGCGTACGATGGCTGCCGCACCGGTCGCTCAGCAAAATGGGATTCCTTTGATCAGCCCCTCCTCAACCAATCCAAAAGTTACACAAACAGGGGACTACATTTTTCGGGTCTGTTTTATCGATCCTTTCCAGGGGCTGGTCATGGCGAAATTTGCCACCAATACTCTGAAGGTCAAGAATGTTGCAGTTCTTCGTGACATCAAGAACGACTATTCCGTGGGGTTGGCGGGCGTCTTTATAGAAAATTTCAAATCGATGGGCGGAAACGTCGTCGCCAATGAAAGCTACAGCGAAGGCGACACGGACTTCAGTGCACAGCTCACATCGATTAAAGCCAGAAATCCTCAGGCGGTCTTCCTGCCGGGTTACTACACCGAAGTCGGCCTGGTTGTCCGCCAGGCAAAGAAGCTGGGTCTGACTGTTCCGTTTATGGGAGGCGATGGTTGGGATTCACCCCGCCTTATAGAAATCGGCGGAGATGCGCTTAACGGTTCATACTACTCGAACCATTTCTCGGTATCTGATCCAAGCCCTGCTATTCAGAAATTTGTGTCCGACTACAAAGCCCGCTATGGAGAGACTCCCGACGCCCTTGCAGGACTCGGCTTCGATGCGGCAAGCATTCTGTTCGATGCCATCAAGCGAGCTAACTCTACCGATGGCGCGAAAATTCGAGACGCTATTGCCCAGACGAAGGATTTTCCAGGTGTAACAGGCAAAATTACTCTGGACAAGGATCGGAATGCCGTCAAACCAGCCGTTGTCTTACAAGTCAAAGAAGGAAAACTCAACTACGTTGAAACGATCGCCCCTTAGCGTTCGTACTTCGTCGGCTGCGGCGGCGGCGTTAAACTATCCGCCGTTGCGCCGCGACTGAACGAGCAGATGGCTACCTTCTTACAACAACTCATCAACGGTATCTCTCAGGGTAGTGCGTACGCGCTCATCGCATTGGGATACACGATGGTGTATGGCGTTCTGCGCCTGATCAACTTTGCCCATAGCGACGTATATATGTTCGGGGCGTTTATGGGTTATTACCTGGCTAATACACAGGTAATGAGAGCGAGTGTCGGAACGTCTGCGCTGAGTGCTGTCGTGATCTTGCTTGCAGCGATGGGGCTTTCCGCCGGACTGGGAATTTTGATCGAACGTTTTGCATATCGTCCCGGTCGCGGAGTGACCAGGTTCGTCCTGCCTTTTTGGTTTGGGATTGTAGGCGCGGCTGTTGGACAACTCCTGCAGGGCACGATCCCCGCCCTCGCCGTTGGTGCAGCCGTAGGAATCCTTGTGGGACTTGGCCTGGAAAAGGCCGGTCTGCGGCCCGCCAGACAGAACTCACGCCTGGCTCTGTTGATTATCGCAATCGGAGTGTCGCTTTTCCTGGAGAACGGCGGCCAACAGGTTTTTGGAGCCGACCCAAAGTTTTTTCCGCAGATCATTCCGACACACCTCTTGGATATCGGCCCACTAAGAATTGATAGTCAGAAACTGATCGTTTTCGGCGTGTCGATTGTTCTCATGGTTCTGCTGAATCTGATTGTCAATTACACCAAAACAGGTAAAGCCATGCGGGCCGTTTCCTTCAATTTGGACGCGGCGAAGCTGATGGGCATAAATACCGACAGAATTATCGCGTTTACGTTTGCGCTCGGTTCGGCCCTCGCTGCCGCAGGCGGAATCTTAGTGTCATTACTGTACCCGAGGATAGACCCGCTGATGGGTGTGATGCCTGGGCTGAAAGCCTTCGTTGCTGCAGTTCTTGGCGGAATCGGCAATATTACCGGGGCGATGTTGGGAGGCCTGATCTTGGGGATGGCGGAAGTGATGGCCGTGGGTTATGGACAGTCCACATATCGAGATGCCATCGCCTTCATCATCCTCGTGCTCATCCTGCTTCTGAAACCGACCGGGATCATGGGTAAGGGAATGGGCGAGAAGGTATGAAGAAGTTCGTCCTCTTCCTGGCGGCGTTCGTAGCACTTACTGGTCTGGAAGCATTCCTACGCAATCTGATCGGAGCATATAATTACCAGATCGTGATCCTTGTAGGGATCAACATTATCCTCGCCGTCAGCCTCAACCTCATCAACGGTGTTACGGGTCAGTTTTCAATCGGCCACGCAGGCTTTTATGCTGTTGGCGCTTACACGTGCGCCGCTTTTGTCTTCTACGTGGGACCATCGTTACGTGCAATCACGACATTTTTACCCCGCGTCGGGCAAGATGCAGTGCTGCTGTTGACCGGGTTGTCCGCTGGCGCTATCGCTGCTGCCATTGCAGGACTGGCCGTGGGTATCCCATCGCTGCGGCTACGGGGCGATTATCTGGCCATTGTCACTCTGGGGTTCGGCGAGATCATCCGCGTGTTCATCTTGAATATCGATGCAATTGGTGGCTCGCGTGGTTTTTCGGGGATCCCTCAGCTCAGCAATTTCTTCTGGGTCTACCTGCTGGTGTTGTTGACCATCCTCACAGTTCGCAATCTGATCAGATCCAGCTACGGCAGGGCGTTTATATCCATTCGCGACGACGAGATCGCGGCTGAAGCGATGGGCGTCGATACGACGCGTTGCAAAGTGATGTCGTTCGTCATCAGTTCGATGTTTGCTGGGATCGCCGGCGGATTGTTTGGACACTTCACGATGTATCTTCACCCGAATTCGTTTCTGTTCACGACGTCCTTTTATCTGATCATCATGATTGTCGTGGGTGGCCTCGGAAGTATTGAAGGTGCCATTGTAGGCGCTGCCTTAGTAACAGTCATCCTGGAAGTCTTCCGCAGCTTTGGTTCGTTTCGGTTGGTCAATTTCGCCATCCTGCTCGTTCTAATCATGATCTATCGGCCTCAGGGATTGTTTGGAAAAGGGTATGGCTATTCTTGACGTTAGGAATTGCACGAAACGATTCGGAGGTCTCGTCGCAGTCAAGAATCTTAATATGTCTCTCGAATCGGGAGACCTGTATGGGTTGATCGGGCCCAACGGTGCCGGCAAAACCACAATATTTAATCTCATGACCGGCGTCTACACACCGGATCAAGGATCCATCGAACTGGATGGAAAAGCCATCCACAAACACAAACCTTCAAGCATTGCGAAGCTGGGGATTTCCCGAACATTTCAAAACATCCGCCTATTTCGGAGCATGACTGTGCTCGAGAACGTTACCGTAGCGAGACACATGCGAAAGAAACAGCTCTTGTTCGATGCAGTGATGCGGACGACCCGGCTTAAGCTGGAGGAAGAGACGATCAAACATGATGCGCTTGCGCTGCTAAAGATCTTTAGCCTGGACAAGCGAGCGTATGAACCGGCCGTGAATCTCCCCTACGGTTCACAGCGGCGGCTGGAAATCGCGCGGGCACTTGCTACTCAACCAAAGGTTTTGTTGCTGGACGAGCCTGCAGCGGGAATGAACCCGCAAGAGTCGATCGAGTTGATGCACCTGATTCGTTGGATACGGGATGAATTCAAGCTCACGGTACTGCTCGTCGAACACAACATGAGAGTGGTCATGGGCGTTTGCGAGAAGATTCAGGTCATCGACTACGGCGAAACCATTGCACTGGGGACACCGAAAGAAATCCAGCACAATCCTAAAGTCATCGAAGCGTACCTGGGGGGCGCTTGATGCTGGAACTACGGAATGTTTGCAGCTGTTACGGCGCCATCGAAGCGCTGAAGTCTATCAATATCCGCGTTGATACCGGAGAGATTGTCACATTGATCGGGGCCAATGGCGCGGGTAAATCGACCACTCTGCGTAACATCACGGGCCTCGTATCTGCCTCTTCCGGGGAGATATTGTTCGAAGGGCAAAAATTGAATGGTGTTCCGACTCACCAGATCTGCGCCCGCGGCATTTCAATGGTTCCGGAGGGTCGCGCTATTTTTGCGAACCTCACGGTTTCGGAGAACCTCGAAATGGGCGCGTACCTTCAGCACAACAAAACGCAGAATGCGAAACAGCTCGAACGCGTCTACACTCTGTTTCCACGCCTGAAGGAGCGGCGTAGACAGTTGGGTGGAACCCTTAGCGGGGGCGAGCAGCAAATGCTCGCCATCGGCCGGGCGCTGATGTCACAGCCGCGGCTGCTACTGCTCGACGAGCCATCGCTAGGCCTGGCGCCACTGCTGGTCCATACGATTTTTACTGCTATCGATGAGATCAATAAGGAGGGAGCCACCATCCTGCTCGTGGAACAGAACGCAAATGCGGCTCTGAAGCACTCACATCGAGCGTACGTCCTTGAGACCGGCTCGATCGTCATGGAAGGTTCATCCGAAAAACTGGCTGCCGATCCACGAGTGAAGGAAGCTTATTTAGGCGAATAGGAACGATTGTTACAGATTTCTTAAATGAATGCTGACGCTATGACCGATGAGCAGTAACAGATCTTCGGAATTTGAAATCTTCACGGATTCTCAATTTCTTAATAGGAAATTCCGAAGATCGCGAGTATTCCGAAGACTTTCTACTGCTCATCGCTCATAGCGTCAGGCATTCATTTCTTGTCTTCGGCCAACAATTAGTCGCGATCCTGCAATCGCCGTGCGCCTTTGAAGAAGACGCAGGTCGCAATGATCTGTATCACGTGGAAAACGTCGTTGTGATTGAATGCCTGATGCGACCTGAATCCGGTCGCCTGAATTGCAAGTCCGATGATTGTAACCACGGCTCCGGCAATGATCCATTGACCATTGTCCCTCTTGACGGCTGCGGCATGAACGCCAGAGCCCAGGAATCCGCCCATCGCTCCAATTGAACACATGACGAGGTTCCACATCCGGCGAAGCTGGTTCTGCTCGAAATGCAACGCAAAGCCGTGATATGTGCCGCCGGCAAGAGCCGCAATGGCGCCGGCAAGGAATCCCAGCCCGAGAAGTAACCCGGTGACTTTGTTTCGAGAGGTGATATTGGAGAAAACTGAAATGCAAAAAAACAGATTCACACCCCCGAGAGCGTAGTCTGTTAGCATCGTAACGGGTTCGGTGATATCCATCGTATCTCGGCCGCAAGTATTGTCCCCGATTTCTAGGAGGAAACAAATGACGTATTACGGTGCTAAAGAACTGGCCGAAAGCTTTCGCACGGTTCGAAAGAATACCATCCAAGTAGCGGAAGACATTCCAGAAGACAAATATGACTTTAAAGCGGCTACCGATGTGCGTTCCGTTGAAAAGCTGCTCACTCACATCGTGCTCGCTACCAGATTTCAATATCAGATTAATGCCATCGAAAAGCGGACCACGATGGAAGGATTCAATTTTCCTGCATTGATGCAAGAAATAATGGCCGAAGAAGCCAAACCGCGAACGAAGGCACAAGTTATCGAACTGCTTCGTTCAGAGGGCGAGCGTTGGGCGAATTTTGTTTCCGAGGTTTCCGACGATTTTCTTGCCCAAGTCGTCATGATGCCCCCCGGGGGCACACCACCGCAACGAACGCGTTTCGACATGATCTCGTCAGTCAAGGAACACGAGATGCATCATCGTGGTCAGTTGATGCTGATCCAGCGAATGATCGGAGTCGTTCCCCACCTTACTCGTCAAATGCAGCAGCGTATGGCTCAAATGCAGCAGCAGCGATAGGCGGGAATTCTCGGAAGCGTACTCCGGTTTTCGGTGACAATCGTGATAATTGTTGGCGGCACGGGCGTCGACTTCGTCCCGAATTCAGCGGGCCAGGACGGCGACTGGGAAATAATCCGGCTCGTTTCCGACCTTCCACTTAATATTGCAGCCGATGCTGGGCTTTTGGACCGGCAAAGGTGTGCGACCCTCCAGAACGGCATCGGCGGCCATTCGGAGATCAAAGCCTGTAGTTGGAATGTCATTTTTGGGGCGGCTGTCGTCGAATTGGCCCCGGTAGACTAGCTTTTGATTTCGGTCGAAAAGGAAGAAATCTGGGGTGCAGGCGGCGTGGAAGGCCTTAGCTACAGACTGCGACTCGTCGATCAGATACGGAAAGCCGTAGCCCGCCCGCGAAATTTCTCTCTTCATTCCTTCGACGCTGTCGTCGGGGAAAGTGACTGCGTCGTTGGAATTGATCGCCACAATGGGCAACCCTCGCGCCTGGTACTCGCGGGCGAAGCGCGCCCATTCACTGCGAATGTGTCGGACAACCGGACAATGAGGACAAAGAAAAACGACGAGCAATCCTGCGGCGCTACGGAATTGACTCGAAGAAACGATAGTACCGTCTGCGTCCGGCAATCGGAACGGAGGTAGAGTCGTTCCGAGGTCGAGCATCGTCGAAGGGGTCATCGGCATGCATTTGGCTCCTGCAGCAAAATCTCTATTTGAGGGCGAAAAAATAGTTTACAACATTCTGGCCACCGCTATCTCCACCGGATAAGACTTAGCAGGTTGGAATAGTCGTCCGTCCAGGTCTGGAAATCGGCCGGTCGGCCTACAGCTCTCCATCCTGGACGCTTTCCCAGGTCTCCGAAGTCCGCCACGTCGCGTGCGGCGACGACGTGTTGAGTGCTCGTTTTGCCCGCCTTTCGCAATTCGCCTGCATCGTCGAACCGGGAATAGGCGGCCAATTTGGCATCGCTCACCAGGGCGGAGGCAAGCTTCTCGACATCCAAATACCGGTTTGAGACATGGAACAACAGTATTCCACCGGGTGCGAGCTTGGCCAGGTAGGTCTGCATTGCCTCTTGCGAAACGAGGTGGGTTGGGATGGAATCCGAACTAAAGGCGTCCAGCATCAGAAGGTCGAAAGTGCCATCAGGCTCTCGAGACAACTGGAGCCGTCCGTCACCGATGACGACATCGCAGTTCGAGCCGCATCGGGGTAGAAAACTGAAGTATTCACGGGCGATTGTCTCGATCGAAGGGTCGATTTCATAAAACGTGACGTGATGGGTCGCGTCGCCATATCCCGCCATACTCCCTGCGCCCAGGCCGATCACCGCGAAGCGCTGCGGGGTTTTACGAGCCCGCAACACATCGATGATGTCGCTCACTGAACCACCGGGATAGTAATAGGAAAGGGGTTGGCCGGCCCGATCGGACTGTGTACTTTCCATCCCGTGGATCGTATCCCCGTGAAGCAGTTTACGAATCCGCATGCCCGGATCATCGAGCACCTTCTTCACCCCGAAGAAATTTCGGCCTGCATAAACACGATTAGCCGCCTCGATGTATTGCGGCAGGATGAGCGAATAACCAAGTACGAGCACTGCGAAGGCGGACGCGAATCCCAGCACCGCATTTCTCGTCTTATATGCGGCGAACACGAACGCCGTGTGGACTAATGCAATGGCTTCCGTGTTGGAATCGAGATGCGTTGCACGAAGGATCAGCCACGCTGTCCCGATGCCGACGGCAAACAAAGCAGGTGCGGCAATGCGAAATTGGTCCTGCGTGCGGATTCGAAAGAATGGCAACGTCATCACGAGCAATGGATACTCAAGCACCGTACTGAAAAGGACTGGAGCCAGTGTTGCCGTGAAGGCTCCGCCGAGCACGCCTCCGAGCGCGATCCAAAAATAAAATTCGGTCAAATATTCGGCAGGTGGGCGGCTCGCGCCGAGACGTGTGTGACAGAGTAGAGCGCCAAAAAACAACAACACAATATGTCCGGCAATGACAAGCCAGTTCCATCCCGGTGGAGTAATCACGCTTACCGTCACCAACGGAAATACGATCAAGAAAACGATCGGCACCAACCGAGATGTGCGCTGCGCCGATACCCGAAATCGCCGTGCAAAAGCCAAAATGAATGTCGAGAGATAAACGGCCAAAGGTACAAGCCAGAGAAATGGAATGGAACCAACGTTCGCCCCGATATGATTGGTCACAGCCAGCATTAGCGCCGATGGTACGAACGCCGCCGCGATCCAAAATAGCCGTGTTTTTGGATCGATGGACTTTCTCACGGACTGCGCGGTAACGGAAACCCGCCGCCGGTAGAGTGCTATCGAACTCAGAGCAAACAAAAGAAACAGTCCGAGATATCCAACAAACCACAACTCGGTTTGAGCGGATACGCCAATCCGTGGCTCGATTAGAAACGGATAGCTGATAAGAGCGAGCAGGCTGCCCGCATTGCTAGCGGAATAGAGGAAGTAGGGATCGCTTGATCCCGCGTGCTTGGTCCGCGCCAGCCAACTCTGAAGGAGAGGCGCCGTCGTTGATATAACAAAAAAAGGAACCGCAGCAGATGTGGTCAACAGGAGGAGTAACTCCCGTAGAGGATGCTGCGAAAAAGACTCCGATGAACCCGGTGTAAACCGCAGAGGTAAGAACGCAAGCGGAAGGAGAAGGACAATCGCATGCGTGACGATTTGCTTTCGGAGATCGTTTACTCGCGCGAGCGCATGCGCATACACGTAGCCCAGCAAAAGCATGGTTTGAAAAAACAGCACGCAGGTCGTCCACACGGATGCTGCGCCACCAAGATGGGGAAGAAGCATCTTGCCAACCATGGGTTGGCAAACGAAAAGAAGAAATGCGCTAAGGAAGAGTGTCGCAGCGAGGACTTGCAAGACTGCCGCTTTGCGTCAAACGGTGGGACAGCTGCTGTAGGCGCGGTCTATGACCGCGTACATTCCGTTTATTTTCGGA
>Ga0075424_100007028_pt1 | contig 10888 bp, 13 predicted proteins | sample SoiMethybrSBSTD3_FD_75301 | JGI IMG/M metagenome (GOLD analysis project Ga0075424, IMG submission 75301) | Bulk soil microbial communities from a Populus tree surrounding site in Tennessee, USA - Soil MetaG P. TD hybrid SBSTD3 | ecosystem: Environmental > Terrestrial > Soil > Tree plantation...
GCCGCGCTCGCGAGGCTCGAAGAGAATCAGGCCGTCGCCGCCGACACCGCTGTGACGAGCGCAAAGGCGGCGTGCCAAATCCGAATCGCCGATTGGAAACGTCCGCGACCCCGTGTCGTCAACGAATAGGAAGTCGTTTCCGTAGGCGTGCGCCTTGGCGACTCGCAGTCCGCTGGTCACGGGACCTGGAAGGCAGTAAACGCGTAGGTGACGCCCGCCGTGAAGCCGATGTCGGGGTCGTTATCGGTCGCGCCGATCAGGACGGCTGCATCGCCGCGCCACCCTCCGGTCGTATAGCGAAGGCCCATGCGAATGATGCTTCTCGACTCGGTGCCGGGCAGCGGACCTGCTGATCTGGTGTTTGCGCGCCCGTTTACCTCGCCGACAACTTCCGCGGCGTTCGTGATTGCCCGCGCAAAGGAGAGACCGTAGGTGAGGACATCGTTCTGACGGTTGCCGTTCGTTGGATCGCCCAGGATACCGAAGCCTATGTTGCCTACGATCCGGACCGATTGAGTGGTCTTCCCGGCGAGAACCGATGCAAAGAAGTCGGTCGTATCCAGACCGAGGCCGCTTTCGTTGTTGGCGTTCGGCAGCTTCGTGGCAAAACGGAAGCCGAACGCCGGCCTTCTGGTGCCTTCAGGAGCAATCCGGATCTTGGCGCCAATCAGCAGGTCGTCGCTATCGGTGGTCGACGTTCCGGTTGCCGTCACGAGACCCGTGAGCGGCGCTGGACGCCTGCTGGTGATATCGAGGTGGGAGAACGACGCCTGATCGATCTGGATCTCCGCGATCGAGCTCACCCCGACGCTGATACCCAGCAGCGGCAGCCGCCACAGGTTTCCTCGAAGGCCGGAGACCGGATACACGACATCGCGCGAGTATTCGACGCCGCCTTCGAGCAGCACGCGTCCTGCCCCAATCGTTTCCGGATCCTCGGTGACAAGCGGGCGCTGCTGCGCGAACGCGGCACCCGCCGTGAAAACAACCATTGCCGTGAGGAAAAGAGTTCGCATCGCTGAGTCCGCCGGATGCCCGGTCCGGCTAAAACTGTCGTTTGCTGTCGATCAAAATGGTCACCGGGCCATCGTTGACCAGCTCGACGCGCATCATGGCCTGGAATTCGCCCGTGGCGACGGGCAGTTGTGCCGCACGCAATTCTCTCACGACGCTTTCATAGAGAGCGTGCGCCTGTTCGGGCGGCGCCGCCGCGTCGAACGCCGGTCGTCTTCCCTTGCGGATGTCTCCGTACAGCGTGAATTGGGAGACGACGAGAACGCTGCCACGGACATCCGCGACGGATCGGTCCATGTTGCGGCCGGCGTCACCTTCGAAGATGCGGAGGTCTCTCACCTTTCCGGCCGTGTAGACGACATCCTCGGGCCCGTCATCCCGGGCGATGCCGAGAAGCACGACGAGACCGCGGCCGATTTCGGCGACCACGCGGTCGCCAACCCGGACGCGCGCCTCAGCGACGCGCTGCACCACGGCGCGCACGTTATTGCCGGATTTGAAGAAGACTGGGCGCGACTTCGTCGGCCAAGCGAAGTGCGGCGTTGTCGCGGAGCTCGCCACTCGGATTCAGCCGTGTATCGAGCAGGTGCCGGGGCATCACGTTGCCAAGCGCCTTCAGCATCGACTGCTTGACGCCTGCATGGTCCTGCTCGAGATCGAGAATCAGGCGCTTGACGCGTTGGCGCTGCAGGCTCAGATCGCCGCACGCCGGACAGCAGCAGCCGATGACCGGCAGCTCGCGCTCTTTCGTATAGAGACGTGCCTCGGACTCCTCGACATACACAAGCGGGCGGATGACCGTGTGTTCACCGTTGTCCGACACCAGACGCGCCGGCATCGCCTTGAGCGCACCCGCGAAGAACAGGTTCAGCAGAAGCGTCTCGATGAAGTCGTCAAGGTGATGGCCGAGCGCAATTTTCGTGGCGCCGACCTCGGTCGCAATCCGGTACAAGACGCCGCGGCGCAGACGCGCACACAACGAACATGGCGTGGCGTTGGCGTCCAGGATATCGTCCATCACCTCGCCAATCGCCGTGTGCTCGATGCGGTACTCCCACCCGCGCGCCTCGCAGGTCTTCGCGATGACGTCGTGCTTGTAGTCCTTGTAGCCGGAGTCCACGTTGACCGCTATCAACGAAAAATCAATCGGCGCACGTTGGCGCAGCTCGTCGAGAATCTGCAGGAGGGCCCAGCTGTCCTTGCCACCCGACAGGCCCACCATGATGCGGTCGCCATCTTCAATCAAGTTGAAGTCTTTGATCGCCTTGGTGGTCTTCTTCGCGACGCGCGCTTCGAGAGGACTGCGGTAACCCATTCCCTAGGAGTGTAACGTAGCCCCGGCCTCCATGCAGAGTTCGTAGGGGCGGACCTTCAGGTCCGCTTCACGTCGTGCGGGCGGGACCTGTGTCCGCTTCACATCGTAGGGGCGGACCTTTAGGCCCGCTTCACGTCGTACGGGCGGACCTTCAGGTCCGCTTCACGTCGTACGGGCGGACCTTCAGGTCCGCTGGATCTGTACGTCATATAACAATTCCCGCACCGACACCGTGAATGAGCCGAGATAGGAATAATCGAGTGGATCGGTCACGAGACCGGCTCGTAGCGGATTCTCAATGATGTACCTCGCGACTGCGAGCGTGTCCTCTTCCTCTCTCAGCACATGCTCGATATACCCGCGTTGCCACAGCCGCGTCGTGTGGCAACGCCTCCAATCGAATGCTGTCTGCTGTTTGAAGATGCGGACGAATTCCCGGAAGTCAGCCGCCTCATGATCGCCCGCGACAAGCGCGTGCATATGGTCAGGCATCAGGCAGTACGCAATAACCGAAAACTGGTAAGCGTCTGCAGTTTGCGATAAGCGCGTAACCACGGGGCCGACGTCGGCGTCGGAAACGAACGCTCTGACGCGATCGAATGAACAAATGGTGAGGAAATATCGGTGATAGCCAACGTAATCGAAAGAGCGTAGACGTGGTGCGTAGATGAGAGGCATGCCCCGGAGCGATCACAGGTCGTGCCCGCGGGTCGACAGCGGACCTAAAGGTCCGCCCATACGAACGCCTCAGCGGACCTAAAGGTCCGCCCCTACGGACGCCTCAGCGAACCTGAAGGTCCGCCCCTACGGACGCCTCAGCGGACCTGAAGGTCCGCCCCTACGAAGGCCCTACGAACGCCGCGTTTCCCGGATCTCCGCGATGTCATAGAGATGTGGCGTGCGCGTGTTGGGATCGACGGCCTCGCGCATCAACCGGCGAAGCTGAAAAAGGTCCGCGACCACTCGGAACGTACGACTGAGGTTGTATTTCGAGCGTCCGTGCCGCCGCGGACGATGGTTCACTTCGACTTCGGCAACGCGTCCGCCCAACTGGCTGGCAATCGCCGGCAAATAGCGGTGCATGCCCGGTCGCAGCTTGAGCGGCTTGACGACCCTCGCGCGGTACACCTTCAGCGAGCAGCCGTTGTCGTGCAGCCGTACGCCGGTGACCAGGCCAAGCAGCCAGTTGGCGATCGCCGACGGCAGATATCGTGTCAGGAAGCTGTCCTTCCGCCGTCTGCGCCAGCCAGAGACGATGTCCTTGCGCCGCGCCAGCGCCAGCATCCCGGGGATGTCCCGCGGATCGTTCTGCAAATCGCCGTCGAGCGTGACGATGTATTGCCCGCGCGCTTCCGCGAATCCGGCGGCGAAGGCCGCCGTCTGACCGAAGTTACGGGTGAAACGAATGATCATCACCGCCGGATCTCTCGCCTGGATGCTCGTGAGCTGCTCGAATGTCGTGTCCACACTCCCATCATCAACGAGGATTACTTCGTAGGAGACACCGAGCTGATCGAGCACGTCGGTGAGCTCGTCGTGGAGCGGAACGACGTTCTCCGCCTCGTCGCGAAGAGGGATGACGACGGAGACTTCAGGATCGGGCACGGGATCGTCGCACGAGCCACCAGCCGACGGCGGCGGCCACAATGATGACGGCGATCCAGATCGCGACGACCTGGCCGCGCGTCCGCATCAGCTCGAGGGCCGCGTCCCCGTACCGAACGGCGAGGGCGCCCAACACCAGATACCGCAGCCCACGAGCGATGGCGATCGAGAACACGAACCGCAGGGGACGTACTTCGGCGACGCCCGCCATCAGCACAAACAGTTTGAAGGGTGCGGGCGGCGGCAAAATCGCCGGCACCATCAGCGCCAGCGTGCCTCGTTTTCGGTACAGCGCAAGCGCGCGTTCGATATGGCCGGCCTTGAGGCGTCTGGCGAGAAACGCTTCACCGCCGCGCTCGGCGATCAGATACAGCACGTAACAACCCGCGACCGAACCCAATGTCGCCATCGCGGCGTAGTACGGCATCCACGACTTGTTTTGCACGACCATGAGGACCACGAGCAGGTCATTGATCTGCGGCAGCGACACGAACGAAGAGTCGAGGAAGGCGACGGCGAAGAGTCCCGGCCCGCCGAGTGAGAGCGCGAGCCCATAGACCCATTTGATGAAGGTCTGCACCTATTCGCGTTATGCTGAGCGGCGGACACGTGATTATATCGCTTGCCCCGAGCGAGCGGAGCGAGTCGAGGGGCGCATCTTCGAGTCTTCCGACACTCCTCTCGTCGCTCGCGGTGCTGATCGGCATCGCGGCGTGGATCGTCTTCTATCGCAACGGTCTCGTTCTCAGCCATTACGACGCGAAGGCGCATCTGGTCGTCGCGCGCCGCGTTTTCGACAACCTCACGCCCGGGTGGCAGCAGATTGGCGCCGTCTGGCTGCCGCTGCCGCACTTGATCGATCTGCTCCCGGCGCAAATCGACGTCTTCTATCGCACCGGGCTGTTCGCATCGCTCGTGTCGATTGCCTGTCTTGCGATCACGACCTATGCAGCCGCGCGGCTGATACTTCATCTCACGGCGTCGCGTGCCGGGGCATGCGTCGCGGCGGCGCTGCTGATCTTCAACCCGAATCTGCTCTACCTCCACACGACACCGATGACGGAGCCGCTGTTGATTGCGGCGACCACCCTCGTGATCCTGTGGCTGGTCGAATGGATTGATGCTCCCGGATCGGACGTCCGGGATCCGGGATCCGTGCCGCCAAAGCTCGCAGTCGCGTTGTTCGCGGCGATGTGGACCAGGTATGAGGCGTGGCCAATCGTCGGGTGCGCGCTGGTCGCCGCCGCGTGGGCAATGTGGAGGCGCGGATCGTCGATCGACGTGCTCGTTCGACGACTGTCGCGCGTCGCCATGTGGCCGGCGCTCGCCGTAGCGCTCTTTCTGGTCAATAGTGTGATCACGGTGGGCGCGTGGTTTGTCAGCGAGGGTTTCTATGTGCCGGATCCTTCCTACGCGCGTCAGCTCGTGCGGACGTTGATTGGGATCTGGTGGGGCACGCATCAGTTGAGCGGCTACGTCATTGAGGGGGTCGCGCTGGGCGCGGCGGCGCTTGTCTCGTGGCGCGCGCTCGCGCGCCGGGAACATGCAGCGCTGCTGATCACGCTCGCGCTGTTTGCAGCGGCGGCAGTCCCCATGGTCGCGTTCTATCAGGGGCATCCATATCGCATTCGATACATGATCCCGGTCGTCGCGGCGTGCGCGGTGTTCTGCGGATTGGGCGTCGGGATGCTTCGGCGGGTCCAAAAGGACCCGCCCTACTCTCCCGAGGGCCACGGTGGGCCGGGTCCTTTCGCACCCGGCATGATCGTCGCGTCAATTCTTGTCGGGTCGCTCTTTATCGAATCGCCGCCGTGGTACCGCGACGCGCCGATGCTGCTCGAGGCGCAATGGGATCACGGGGCAAGCATCGGGCGCCGCGACGTGACCGCCTGTCTCGCGCGTGAGTACAGGGGCGAGAAGGTGCTGGCCAGCATGGGGTCGCTCGCCCACTACATGCAGGAGCTCTCGAACAACGGCTTCGCCATCGCGGATTTCATCAACGAAGGCAATGGAGACATCTGGAATCTGGCGCTGCAGACGGGACCGGCCCCGCATGCCGGCTGGATGCTCGTCGAAGAAGTCGCCGAGGGTGGCGACGTGCTCGCCGAGCACGTGCGCCACGATCCGGCATTCACGCGCGACATGACGCGGGTGTGCGAGGGCGGCGGTGTGGCGCTCTATAAGAGAGAGGAAATGCAAAATGCAAAATTCAAAATGCAAACTCTATCTAAGTAGCCACGCTCCTCTTTTGCATTGTTTTGCATTTTGCATTTTGCATTTTGAATTACAGACTATCGCCCAAAGCGACCACCGATAGTGAACAGATACGACCATCCGCCAAGATCGAGCTGCGGCCCGGCGAATGGCGCAGGCAGATCGGCCTTTCCGGCCTGATAGCGAATCTCGAATCCCGACGCGATCGAATCGGCCGCGAAGCGGATCCCACCCATCGCCACCGGCCCTGTTGCCGTTCCCGAGGCGGCGTACGAGTTGTTGAAAATGCTGTTGTCGCGCGTGTCCACGAATTGTCCCGATTCGGCGTAGCGCCAGCTCACCACACCGAGGCCGCCCCCGAGGTACGGCTGGAAGCCGCGATTCTGACCGAGCGGCAGCACGCGGAACGTGAAGGTCGTCGGCACCATTCGCAGCCGAAGCTCCTGCTCAATCTCCGAACGATTCGCGTTGACCAGCCGCGTGTACACCGTCGGCACGGTGCGGCGTGTAAAGGCGATGCCTGCGCCGGCCTCGATGTAGTTGCCGACAGGAAACAGCCACTCGCCGCCGATCGATGCGCCATTGAAATCCTTGATGTCAAAGGTGAGGAAATTGCGGTTGGCATTCAGCACATCACCGGTCACCCGCGCATCCTGACCGCGCACGGTGAAATATCCGAGTGAAACATTGAAGGTCTGTTGAGCCAGGGCGGGCTGCGCGTTGAAGACGATCGAGCAGCACACGAGCGTCAGACCGATCAGGAATCGCCGAATCATCGTGTTGACCTCCGTAGGCGGAGTTCGAAGGAACCCGCCTATTTGCCGTCAGCAACGCGAGTGCCAGTCAGCTCAGCTGTTTTTTGGCGTGTTCCGCACGGAAATCTGCGATGGCATCGACCACTTCACGATGCACATGACCGTTGGAGGCGATGAGGTGCGCGGCCGCGGGATCGAACGGACCGCCGTCCATTCCTGTGACGCGGCCGCCGGCCTCGTCCACAATCAGCGCGCCTGCGGCAACGTCCCAGGGGTGAAGGTGCTGCTCCCAGAACGCTTCGAAGCGGCCGGCAGCGACGTAGCAGAGGTCGAGCGCCGCCGACCCGAGGCGACGGACCGCCCGCGCCCGCGACAGAAAGTACCCGAAAAGCGCGACGAGTTCGCCGCCCCGTTCGTGCACCGTGTACGGAAAGCCTGTGACCAGCAGCGAGTCGATCAGCGCGTCGGTCTGTGATACTCGAAGCGCGCGGCCGTTCAGATAGGCGCCTTCACCGCGCTCGCCGGTGAAGAGCTCCTTGCGCGTCGGGTCGTAGATGGCGGCGACTTCGGCCCTGCCGTCGATCTCGAGCGCGAGCGACGAACAGTAGATCGGAAGGCCGTGCGCGTAATTGGTGGTGCCGTCGAGCGGATCGAACACCCAGCGGAAACGCGACGGTGCGCTCCCGGGCGCCGATCCGCCAAGCTCCTCGGCCAGGATGTCGTGGTCGGGAAAGCGGTCGGCAAGCGTCTCGCGGCACATCCGCTCGCAGGCGAGGTCGACCTCGGTGACCAGATCAATGCGTCCCTTCTTGTCGACGCGAAAGCCGGACTCCTGCCCTGCACGCTGAATGTCGCCCGCGCGCAGCACGATCTCGACTGCTGTTGCGAGATAGAGCGGATCAGGCAAGCGTCGACTGCGGGACGCGCTTGACCATTCGAACTTCCATACCGCCTTCCTCGGCGCGGTTGAACGTCATTTCGTCCATGAAGCTGCGCATGAGGAAGATGCCGCGCCCGTTGGCCTTCAGCAGATTCTCGGACGCGAGCGGATCCGCCAGCGTCGACGGGTCGAAACCGCAGCCTTCGTCGCGGACGCGCACGGCGATGCCGGGACCGCCGGAATCCTGAAGCGAGGTGAACTCCACGTGGACACGCTTGCGGACGTCGTTGCAGTTGCCATGCTTGATGGCGTTGATCACCGACTCGCGGACCGCGAGGCTGACCCAGTGGACCGAGTCGTCGTCGAGTCCGACGATTCGCGCGATGTGATCACTGACCATCTGCACGAAATCGAGCATGCCGAGCGAGCTGTGGAAGTCGATCCGGACGGTGTTGCCGCTGGTCATCAGCCCCGATCGGAATTATAACTGTCTCTAATGGCTTCCACGTTCGCCGTAACGGTGCAGCCCGCGTCGTCCATGCGCGGCCGCGTCCGGCCTCCCGGCGACAAGTCAATCTCGCACCGCTACGCCATGCTGGCGGCCATCGCCGAAGGCCCGTCAATGATTTACGGCTATTCGACGGGCGCGGATTGCGGGTCCACGCTGAACTGCCTGCGCGCGCTCGGCGTGCCGATCGAGCAAATCAAGCGTGAACGGGCCACGGGCATTCAATTGGAGGTTCTCGGCGTTCAGCTGCGGGGGTTCCAGCCGCCGGCTGCCGCGCTCGACGCGGGCAATTCGGGAAGCACGATGCGGATGCTGTCCGGTATTCTTGCGGCGCATCCCTTCACGACGACAATCACGGGCGACAGCTCGCTGCGCCGCCGGCCGATGCGACGCATCATCATGCCGCTCGAACGGATGGGCGCGCGGCTCATGTCGAACAGCGGCTGCCCTCCCCTCTCGATTGTCGGCACAGCCGACGTGAAAGCCATTGACTTCACGCCCGACGTGCCGAGCGCGCAGGTGAAGAGCGCCGTGCTGTTCGCCGGCCTTCACGCCGACGGGATTACGCGCGTGGTAGAGCCGATGCCGACCCGCGATCACACGGAACGGGCACTCGAGGCGTTTGGCGTCCCGGTGCTCCGCGCGGGCACAGCGGTCGCGGTTCGCGGCGCGCGGCGGTTGATTGGCGGAACGTTCCATGTGCCGGGCGACATCTCCTCGGCGGCCTTCTGGATGGTCGCGGCTGCCGCGCTGCCTGGATCGGACGTTACAATCGACCACGTCGGGCTGAATCCCTCCCGCACCGGCATCATCGACATCCTCGGACGGATGGGCGCGCAGATCAAAACCGTCGTTGCACACGCACAGGCAGGCGAACCGATTGGCACTATCCACGTTCGTCATGCGGATCTGCAGCCGGCGACGATCACGCCGGAAGAAGTGCCTGGAGTGATCGATGAACTGCCGGTGCTGGCAGCGCTCGCCACCCACGGCGGTGAGCTGAGCGTGAGCGGCGCCCAGGAGCTGCGCGTCAAGGAGAGCGATCGCATCTCGGCGCTCGCCGAAGGCTTGCGGCTGATGGGCGGCGAGATCGACGAGGAGCCGGATGGCTTCCACGTCCGCGGCCGCAGCCGGCTGCGCGGGGGCGAAGTGGACGCCAGGAGCGACCATCGACTGGCGATGGCGTTTGCCATCGCGGCGCTGGGCGCGACCGGACCGACCGTCATCCACGATGCGGGCGCCGCAGGCGTCTCCTACCCCGAATTTTTTACCGTGCTCGAGTCGCTGCGCGTGTGAAAGCCGATAAGTTGTATCTGGTGGGCTTCATGGGCGCAGGCAAGACGAGCGTGGCACGGGCGCTGGGACGCCGCATGGGATGGCGCTTCGAGGACATCGATCATCGGATCGAAGCGCGCGAGCGCGAGCGGGTGGCCGACATCTTCGCGCGCCATGGAGAACCGTACTTCCGCAGCGTCGAGCGCACGATCCTGCAGGAGCTGTTACCGCAGCGCCATGTGATCGTCGCCACGGGTGGAGGGACGTTCGTTGATCCGGAAAACCGCGCCGCCATGCTCGCCGACGGCGCGGTCGCATGGCTCGACGTGCCGCTCGAACGGGTGATCGAGCGGGTGCCAGCCGACGGCCGTCGTCCGCTCGCGTCCGACCGCACGCAGATGGAACAGCTCTACGCGCGCCGCGCCGCCGCCTACAGCCAGGCCCACGTCCGCATCGATGCCTCGCGTCCCGTCGCCGAGATCGTCGAGCACATCCTGGAGTGGATTGGGTTTTGAAATATCTCGTCATCAGCGACATTCACGCCAATCTCGAGGCGCTTGACGCCGTGCTCGACGCGGCTGGCGGCTACGACCATACCCTGGTGCTCGGCGACCTTGTCGGCTACGGAGCGGACCCGAACGCGGTCATCGACCGTGTGCGCTCGCTTGGACCCGCGACGTTCATCCGAGGGAATCACGACAAGGTCGGCGCAGGGCTCGAGAACACCGACGGCTTCAATTACCTGGCGCGCCACGCGATTTCCTGGACCGCGGATGCCTTGACCGCCGACCATCGCCAGTGGCTCGCTGCCCTTCAGCAGGGTCCGGTCGTGGTCGACGATCTCGTCGAGATCTGTCACGGCACGCCATTCGACGAAGACATCTACATCTTTGACGACCTCGACGCGATGCGCGCCATCCGCGAAGCGCGGCGGCCCCTTTGCCTGTTCGGACACACACACGTCGTCGCTGCGTTCCAGGTATCCGGCGAGATGCGCAACATCGGCCACCTGCACGCGGAACAGATTGCGATTCCGGCGGACGGCGGCTCGCGGCTCCTCGTCAACTGCGGCGCCGTCGGCCAGCCGCGCGACGGCGATCCGCGCGCCGCCTATGGACTGCTCGACACGGTGGCGAGAAGTCTGTCGCTCAAGCGAGTCGACTACGACGTGCAGTCCGCGCAGGCGAAGATCCTCGCCGCCGGGCTTCCCGAGGTCCTCGCGCAACGATTGGCGGTGGGACGATGACAACGTCCAGCGGCCAACTTCCAATCTCCAAGGTGCTCACGCTCGCAGTTTGTGGATGCCTGCTTGCGTGCAACAA
>Ga0075424_100007029_pt1 | contig 10887 bp, 8 predicted proteins | sample SoiMethybrSBSTD3_FD_75301 | JGI IMG/M metagenome (GOLD analysis project Ga0075424, IMG submission 75301) | Bulk soil microbial communities from a Populus tree surrounding site in Tennessee, USA - Soil MetaG P. TD hybrid SBSTD3 | ecosystem: Environmental > Terrestrial > Soil > Tree plantation...
CTGAAGGGCCGGATCCTCGAGGCCAGCGAGGAGCCGGACCTGCCCTCCACGCGTCCGGGCGATCCCCATACGGTGCGCGTCCTCTCCGTCCACAAGGCCAAGGGCCTGGAGTCGCCGGTCGTGGTCCTCTTCGACTCGGCGGACACCTTTCGCATGAACACGGACTTCGTGGCCCTGTGGGAGGAGAACCGGATCGCCCTGGGCTTCCGCGCCGGCTGCCAGCCGCCGGGCTGGGACCGCCTGGTCGCCGCCGACCAGACGAAAGCGTGGGCCGAGGGCCACCGGCTGAAGTACGTGGCCTGCACGCGCGCACGGGACCTGCTCGTCGTCCCGCTGCCACCGCCCGACGCCCGCGCCGGCGCCTTCTGGAAGGAGCTGACGCAGTTCCTGCCCAAGGCCAGCGACGCCGACGTGCAGGTCATGGACGCGGACACGCTGCCCGCGCCGGTACGGGAGACGGAGGACACGGACCTGCGCGCCCTGGCCACGGCGGAAGGCGGCGATGCCGTGGCCGCGCGCTGGGACGCGGAGCGGAAGGAGCGCATCGCCGCCGGGGCCGAGCGGCCCTTCGTGCCCATCTCCGCGACGCGCGCGGCGGCCAGGGGCGCGCCGCCCGCCGCGGTCACCGTGATCCCGGGCGGAGGCCGCGACTTCGGCGGCCTGGTGCATCGGGTCCTGGAATGGATCCCCCTCGAGCCCGAGGCCCGGCCCGGCCTGGCCGTGACCATGGCGGCCGCCCTGGCCCCGAGCTTCGGCCTCGACGCCGAGGGCGCCCGCCGCGCCGGCGATGCCGCCCAGCGCGCGCTCGACCTGCCCGTCATGCACCGCGCCCGGAGCGCGGCCCGCCTCTGGCGCGAGCTCCCGGTCTGGTTCCCCGACGGCGCGGACCTCGTCGAGGGGATCGTGGACCTGGTCTTCGAGGAGGAGGGCGGCCTGATCCTGGTGGACTACAAGACCGACCACATCACCGACGACCAGGCCCTGGCCCAGGCCGCCCACCACGCTCCGCAGCTCCAGCTCTACGGCCGCGGCCTGGCCCAGGCCACCGGCCTACCGGTCCGCGAGCGCTTGGTCCTTTTCACGTCGCTTGGGCGTACGGTTCCGGTTTGACCGTGCGCGGCGACGGTTCCATCGCGGGGGCGTGCTTCGCTCGCTCCGCCATCACCAGCGGGCAGTTGTGCGCCCGCTCCATGCAGTAATCGGGCACCTTCCCCGCCGCCAGCGCGCGCCGCAAGCCCCGCATCACCTCCCCGTTCCAGACCTCGGCGATGGACATTTTCGCGGGGGAGGCCATGGGCTGCTTGTGATACACGCAGGGGGCATAGATGTCGTGCAGCGGACGGACGCACAGGAACTTCCAGGGGAAGAGGCACGGGATGTCCACCCCCTCCTCGGCCTGCTCGGCGATGAACGAGTCCTTCGGGTTCCACGCGAATTCCACGTCGAGGGGCGGCCGTCCCTGCCTGACGGCACGCTCGATGGCCTGGTAGTCCTCGAGCGGCAGCATCTCCGTGCCGTAACGGAAGTGGTAGCCGAAGCTGTTCGCCGTGAACCCGTCGTAGCCCAGGTCGAAGAGGTGTCGGAGCAGCACCCGCTTGAGCCCGATGTCGTGGGCCAGTCGCAGGAAGTCGGCGATCTCGTGGCGATTGGACCGCATGACGATGAAGCTCAGGACCATGGGCAGCGGCTGGCCCGGCCGCACCTCGGAATGGATCTGGACGAACCGGCGCAGGTTGGCCACCAGCCTCCCGAAATCCTGGCCGTGGTGGATGGCGTAGATGGCGGCGCTGGCGGCGTTGACCGAGACGCAGAAATCGATGGCGTCGCCGTGCTCGGCGAGGAACCGGGCGCGCCGTTCCGTGAGGAGAAGGCCGTTGGTGGTGAAGCCGAACTTCACCCCCGCCGCGGCCAGCCGGGCCACCACCCCATCGAATCCGGGATAGAGCATCGGCTCGCCGTACGAGCAATCGTTGACGCGCCGGGCCCGCAGCAGGAGGGGCCAGTAGGGCTTCAGGTCGAGGTGGCCGGGCTCGTGATACAGGGGCAGGTTCTTGCCCACGCAGAAGGTACAGGCGGGTTTGACGTTGCACTTTCCGGTCAGCTCGATGTTGACCGTCTCCGGCATCGAGACGAGGCGCTTGCGGCGATGGCGGATCTCCCAACGGACCCACGCCTGGCGCAGGCGGGCCGCGACACCCCGCCTGCGGCTCCGGCCGTTGTCGATGGACCACATGCGCTACCCCTGTCGGATTGGAGGGAGGGCGCCCAGCACGCGGCGGACGCGTGCGAGCGCATCGCTCCATCGGCCGCCGGGCGTGCCGCGGGGTCCGAGACCCGGCCGGTCGTCGAATACCTGGATGGAGGCGCGTATCGGTGGAGCCTCCGCGAACAGCTCCATCCGCAGCTCATGCGGCCCCGGCCGCATGGGGGCCCGGAGGAGAAACGCGAAATGGCAGCTTCCCACGGGATGGACGTCGTGGCGCAGCCGCACCGTCTCCACGCGCTGGCCGTCGAGGAATACGGAAAGGGCCACGGGATCCTGGCCACCCGGCGGGGCAAGGGGCCAGGGTTCCCTACCGATGTTGCGGACGTGCAGCCGGACCGGCGCCTCCTCCCCGGGGCCCATCGACTTGGGCGTCTCCAGCGAGAGCTGCTTGAAGGCGAAGGGGCGTCCGGTGGTCCAGTCCTCGGCGCCCCGATCGCCCGCGGGGACCTCGCCCCGGGCGCGCAGCTCGAGCATCTTGTGGTGGATGGCCATCATCTCGGCAGGGATATCGATGCCGGCGGGACAGAGGCACGTCCGGTTCTCGCAGGTCTCGCACGCGCTGCGCTCCCACGGATGGAGCTTGAAGTACTGCAGGTTGCTGGACACCTCGAAGGGCGCGGATGGGTAGAGATAATGGTACGCAGCGCGGAATATGAAGGAGACGGGCAGTCCCTTGCTGCACAGGTCGTCGCACTTTCCGCACCGGCTGCACAACGTGCTCGTCATGGCGCCGGCGCGCGCCTGGATGCGCTCCATGTCCGGCCGGGCCAGCACGATCTCGCCGCGGCCGGCGGTGGCGTTCTCCTCGGCCTCCTCCACCGAACACGTCCCGGGCACCACGCAGGTCACGCCGTCCTGCATGAGGACGTAGCGGAGCACTTCGCCCGCGGACAGGGCCGGCGGCAGGCCGTCGCGGTAGGCGCGCGGAGGAAAAGCCCTGCTCGACGCCAGCAGGCCTCCCGCCAGCGGCTTCATGACCATGACGCCCACGTCGCGCGCCCGGGCCAGCGGAAAGACCTCGCGACCGGTGCGCGGGATGTCCTCCCACTCGTACTCGCCCTGCAGCGGCAGGGGCGGCGTCTCGATCTTCCAGACGGTGTCGGGGCGGAACGAGATGATGTGGAACCCGAGCGGGTTCCAGGCCAGCATCAGGGCGTCGAAGACGTCGCGCTCCAGGACGGTCTTCATGTGCTCCGGCGACCCATGGTCGCTGGCGAACAGGCCCCGCAGCCGTCCCTGGGCCTTCATCTTCTGGAGGAACTCCACGCTGCCGCCGCGGCCCCAGACGTTGAGGCCGAAGACCTCCTGCTCCGACAGGGCGGCCAGCCCGAACAGATCCAGCCGGTCCGTGTCGAACTTGGCGCAGGTCTCCTCGAAGAGGCGCTCGATGTACGCGGGGTCGCCTCCGGCCTGCATCGAGACGTACACCTCTGCGCGCGCCGGCGACTCGCGCAGCGCTCGAAGCACGAGGTCGTCGGCGCCCTCGTAGTCGGGGCCGATGTTGACGTGGTTGACCCCCAGCTCGAAGGCCCGCCGAAGCGTCGCGATGGCCAAGGCCTCCGGGACGCGGCGGAGCTGGGTGGTGCCCACGCCCACCACCGACAACATCAACCCCGTCCGGCCCAGGCGGCGGTGCGCCATGCCGCCGGGCGCGACGGTTTCGGACGCGGGACGGCGCGGGACGATCGACGCCGCGGTCATGACGTTGGGCTGGAACCAGCGGGAGTATACTCCCGGCCCGCGGTGCGCATCCTCGCTTCGTGGCGCCGCCGGCCCGCGCCTCCGCCGCTCGTCGCCGCGCGCTATCTCGACCACAACGTGCCCGCCTCCGCGGTGGCTGGGGCCGCCTCGGTCGTGCGCGTGGTCGCGGAGAACACCGGACCGGCGCTTTGGCGCCGCGCAGGCGCCGGCGGGGACACCGTCGCCCTCTGCGCGTTCCTGGATGGCCAGATCGTGGCCTCCGGAAGTTTCCTGGCCGACAGCGTTGGCCCCGGTGAGACGGCCACCGTCGCGGTTCCTTTGACGTGGCGCGCGGAGCCCGGGCCGCATCGCTTGAAGCTGGACCTGATGGTCACCGGCCGCACTTTCTTCTCGGGTGAGGGCACACCGCCCCTCGAGATCGCCGTGACGCTACGCCCCGCGGAAGACACGCCCACGGAGAGGCTCCGCCCCAGCCTGCGGCACAACGAGTGGTTCTACTCCCCCGGCCAGGGCGTGTACCGCACGCGCGAAGGACGTCCGGCCTATCCGCTGTTCGGCCAGGATGCCCGCGGCTGCACGATCCGAGACGTCGACGGCCGCGAGTACGTGGATCTGCACATGGGGTGGGGCTGCAACCTGCTCGGATACGCGGACGAGCGGGTGACGGACGCGGTGGCCCGGTCGTTGGGCAGCGGCGGGATCGCCTCGCTCGTGCATCGGGGCGAGATGGAGGTGTCGGAGGCCCTATGCGGCTGGTTCGGCCTGGGCGACCAGGTGCTCTTCGGCAAGAACGGCTCCGACGTCACCACGTGGGCCGTGCGCGCGGCGCGCGTCGCCACAGGACGCAAGACGGTGATCTACGCTGGCTACCACGGCTGGCAGGACTGGAACGCGGCGGCGCTGGGCTTCGAGGCCACCGGCATCCCCGGCCCGCCCGGTCCAGCCTACCGCTTCCGCTACGCGGACCTCGAGGGGCTGGAGCGCGCTGCCGCGCAGCACGGGTCCGACCTGGCCGCGATCATGATCGAGCCCGCGGTCGCCTACGACGGCCGCGATCCCGATCACGACGGCCACCGCGCCTACCTGCTGGCGGCCCAGGCCCTGGCCCGACGCCACGGCGCGCTCTTCGTGCTCGACGAGATCTTCACCGGCTTCCGGTTCAAGCGGCGCTTCGCGCAGACCTTCTTCGGCCTGCGCCCCGACCTGACCTGCCTGGGCAAGGCCCTGGCCAACGGCCTTGCCCTCTCCGCGCTCGTGGGCCGGGGAGACCTCCTCCGTCAGACCGTCGGGCGCGTCTTCTACGCCCCCAGCAACAAGGGCGAGGCCTGCGCCTTCGCCGCGGCCCGAGCCGCCCTGGAGATCCACCGCGACACGGACGTCGCCGCCGAGGTGTGGGCGGCCGGGAGCGCGCTGCGCGCCGGCGTCGATGCCCTCAGCGTGGAGCGCGGCCTGCCCAGCCGGCTGGTCGGCGCGCCCTACCGGATGTACCTGGGGCCGTTCGAAGGATCCCTCGAGCAGCGGGTGCACGCGCGGACACTGGTCCAGCAGGAGCTGGCGCGCCACGGCGTGATCAGCCACCGGGGTTATGCGATCGTCAGCCGGCGCCACGACGGCGCCGCCATCGAGCGCTGCCTTTCCGCCTATGCCGCGGCCCTGGACGCGGTCCGGGCCGCCGTCGACCACGGCGCCCTCCACCTCCTCGACATCCCCGACGTCCCCGAGGAGGGCCCGTCTTGAGGCCGACCTAGGCCTCGTCGCGTTTCGAGCGTTTGTCGGCCTTCGCGCGCTTGTCGGCCTTCGTGCCCTTGCCGCGCTTGGAGCGGGTGCCGGCCTCACCGTCCTGCCCCTGCTCCCCGGCGCCTTTCCCCTTGTAGGCGTCCTTCAGCGTCTTGACGTCGAGCTTGACCATCGGGAGCATGGCGGCCATGACGCGGCGGGCCTTCTCGGGGTCCTTGGCCTTGAGCATCTTGGGCAGCGCGTTGGGCACGATCTGCCAGGACACGCCGAACTTGTCGGTGAGCCAGCCGCACTGCGACGGCGCGCCTCCTTCGATGAGCCGGTCCCAGTAGTGATCGACCTGGCGCTGGTTCTTGCAGTGCACGACGAAGGAGACGGCCGGCGAGAACTGGAACTGCGGCCCGCCGTTGAGGCCCATGAACTCCTCACCGGCGATCTGGAAGTTCACGGTCATGACGGTGCCCGGCGCGCCCGGGCCTGCCTCGCCGTAGCGCGCGATCTTGCCGACCTTCGAGTCCTTGAAGATGGAGGTGTAGAACTCCGCCGCCTCCTCGGCCCGGCCATCGAACCACAGGCATGGCGTGATCTTCTGCATGGGTGCTCCTTTCGTTGTTGGTCGCCGCCCTTCAGCTTGCCATAGACCGCCGATGTGACGATTCCGTGACGAGGCGCGGCCCCGGACATGGATGCCGTCCGGCGCGAGCGCCGCCGCGACAGCCATGTATTCTATTTCCATGGGACCGGCCAGGCCGCGGCGCGACCCGCGCGAGGTGCTGGAGGAGATCCACCGCTCCGACGCCCAGAAGGTCAAGGTCGCCATCACCGACATCGACGGGATCCTCCGCGGCAAGTACGTCCACAAGGAGAAGTTCCTGTCGGCGGCCCAGGGCGGCTTCGGGTTCTGCAACGTCGTCTTCGGGTGGGACTCGTCCGACGTCTGCTACGACGACGCGGCGTACACCGGCTGGCACAGCGGCTACCCGGATGCGCTGGCCCGGATCGACCTGGGCACGTACCGTCGCGTGCCCTGGGATGGGGACGTGCCCTTCTTCCTGGCCGATTTCGAGGACGGCGCGGGGAGGCCGCTCGGCGTGTGCCCGCGGCAGCTCCTGAAGACGGTCGTCGCGCGCGCCGAGAGCGCCGGGCTCACGCCGACCTGCGGCATGGAGTACGAGTGGTTCAACTTCAGGGAGACGCCGGCCTCCCTGGCCGAGAAGGGCGGCGTGGACCCGCAGCCCATGACGCCGGGCATGTTCGGCTATTCGATCCTGCGCATGAGCCAGAACCGGCCGTACTTCTTCGCGCTGATGGACGAGCTGGCCGCCTTCGGCGTCCCCCTCGAGGGCCTGCACACGGAGACCGGGCCCGGCGTGACCGAGGGGGCCATCCTGGCCGCGGACGCGCTGGAGGCCGGGGACCGGGCGGTCCTCTTCAAGACGGCGGTCAAGGAGATCGCCTCGCGCTTCGGGCTCATGCCGAGCTTCATGGCCCGTTGGAACGCGCAGCTGCCGGGCTGCGGCTGCCACAGCCATCAGAGCCTCTGGGCCGGGGACCGCAACGTCTTCTACGACGACGCCGACCCGCTCAAGATGAGCGCCGTCTTCCGGAGCTACATGGCGGGTCTGCTACGCGCGCTGCCGGAGATCCTGCCCTTCCTGGCCCCCACCGTGAACAGCTACAAGCGACTGGTCGAGGGCTTCTGGGCCCCCACCCGGCCGACCTGGGGCGTGGACAACCGGACGGTGGCCTTCCGCGTCATCTCGGGGAGCCCGAAGTCCACGCGGGTGGAGGTGCGGGTCGCGGGCGCGGACGTGAACCCCTACCTGGCCATCGCCGCGTCGCTGGCCTCCGGGCTGTACGGCATCGAGAAGGGGCTGGCGCTCGACGACGCGCCCATCAAGGGCAGCGCCTACCGCGAGGCGAAAGGCGAGCGGCTGCCGCGCGACCTGCACGAGGCCACCGTGCGCCTCTCGCAGTCGCGCCTGGCCCGCGAGATCCTGGGCGAGGAGATGGTGGACCATTTCGTGACCACCCGGCTCTGGGAATGGCGCCAGTTCCAGAACGCCGTGACCGATTGGGAATTGCGGCGCTACTTCGAGATCATCTGAGCGGCGCGATCCGGCGTCTCGAGGAGCAGCTCCGCCGCGCCTTCGAGGGCGAGGCCTGGCACGGGCCCTCGGTGCTGGAGTCCATCGCGGGCGTCACCGCCGTGCACGCCGCAGCCCACCCGATCGAAGGCGCGCACAGCATCCTGGAGCTGGTCCTCCACCTCGGCGCGGGCTATCGACTGGTCTTGCGGCGCCTGAACGGCGACGGGCGGCCGCTCACGCACGCGGAGGACTGGCCCGAGCCGGATGTCACGCCGGAGGGGTGGGCGGACGCCGTCCGCACCCTGCGGCGGCTGCACGCGGAGCTGCTGTCCGCCGTGGCCGCGTTCCCGGAAGAGCGGCTCGATCTCCCGATCGTCCCCGAGCCGCCGTACACGGCGTTCACGCAGTTCATCGGGATGACGCAGCACGACTGCTACCACGCCGGGCAGATCGCTCTCCTCAAGCGCGGGCTGGGGCTACCATCGAAGTGATGGCTCACACCTTCCAGTTTCCGACGCCGATCCACTTCGGTCCGGGCGTGCGGTCGGGGATCGCCGCGCACCTGGGCGGCCAGGGGCTGAAGCGGCCGCTCGTGGTCACCGACCGCGGCCTGGCCGCCCTGCCGCTGCTGCACGGGATCGTGGAGGGCCTGCGCGCGGGAGGGGTGGAGCCCGCCGTCTTCTCCGAAGTGGGTGGGAACCCGGCGAAGAGTCAGGTCACGGCCGGCGTGGCCGCGTTCAAGGCCCACTCCGCCGACTCGATCGTGGGTGTGGGCGGCGGGGCGGGCCTCGACGTGGCCAAGGCCATCGCGCTCATGGCCACGCACCCGGGCGACCTCTTCGATTACGAGGACGGGCGGGCCGAGCCGCGCCAGGTGGACGGTCCGCTGCCGTACTGGGTCGCCGTGCCCACCACGTCGGGGACGGGCAGCGAGGTGGGCCGCAGCGCGGTCATCTCCGACGACGAGACGCACGTCAAGAAGATCGTCTTCTCGCCGCGGCTGCTGGCCCGGGCCGTCTTCGCCGATCCAGAGCTGACCCTGGACCTGCCGGCCAAGGTGACGGCGGCCACGGGCATGGACGCCCTCACCCACTGCATCGAGGCCTATCTGGCCAAGGACTATCACCCCATCTGCGACGGGATCGCCCTCGAAGGGCTGCGGCTGGGCGCCCCCGCCCTCCCGAGGTGCGTCGAGACGCCGCGCGACGTGGCCGCCCGCGCCGACATGATGATGGCGTCGATGATGGGCGCCATCGCCTTCCAGAAGGGCCTGGGCCTCACCCACTCCCTGGCCCACGCCCTGTCCACGCTGGCCGACCTGCACCACGGCTACGCGAACGGCCTCATGATCGACCACGCCCTGCCCTTCAATATCGCCTCGTCGGCGGAGCGCTTCCGGGTCATGGCCGGCGTGGTGGGGCTGAAGCAGGCCAGCCCCGAGGCCTTCATGGACTGGCTGCGCGACCTGAAGCACCGGGTCGGCATCCCCGCCACGCTGGCCGAGGCGGGCGTGCCGCGGGACATCGACCGCCTTTCGGACCTCGCGATGCAGGACACCTGCCACCTCAACAACCCGCGACCCTGCACCCGCGACGACTTCAAGCGGATCTTCACGGCCGCCTTCTCCTCGTGAACGTCACGAACCCCGCCACCGGCCAGGTGATCGGCGCGGTGGCCGAGGACACCGCGGAGACCATCGCGGCGAAGTACGCGGCGGCCCGGGCCGCGCAGCCCCGCTGGGCGGCCGTGCCGCTCGAGGAGCGCCTCCTCGCGCTGCGGCGCTTCCGTGACGGGCTCGCCCTGCGGAAGGAGGAGCTGGCGCGCATCCTCACGGCCGAGGTGGGCAAGCCCATCCGGCAGTCCTGGGCCGAGCTGGACGCCATGCCCGGCCGGATCGACTTCTTCCTGGAGAATACGGGCCCGGTCCTGGGGGACGAGCCGGTCCACGCGGACCCGTCGAAGGGCCTCGAGGAGCGGGTGGCCTACGAGCCGCTGGGCGTGGTGGCGAACATCTCGGCCTGGAACTATCCCTACTTCGTGGGCTCCAACGTGTTCGTGCCCGCGCTCCTGACCGGCAACGCCGTCCTCTACAAGCCGTCGGAGCTCGCGTCGCTCACCGGCGGCGCCATCGCCGACCTCATGGCGGAGTCGGGCATCCCGAAGGGCGTCTTCACGCCCGTCTTCGGCGCGGGGCCGGTGGCCGCCCGCCTCTTCGCGCATCCGCTGGACGGCGTCTTCTTCACGGGGTCCTACGCCACCGGCCGCAAGGTGGCGGAGGCGGCGGGCCGGGGCCTCATGCGCATGCAGCTCGAGCTGGGCGGAAAGGATCCGGTGTACGTGTGCGACGACGCGGACCTGGAGCACGCCGCGCCCTCGCTGGCCGTCGGGGCCTTCTACAACACGGGCCAGAGCTGCTGCGCGGTGGAGCGGATCTACGTCCACGAGCGGATCCACGACGCCTTCGTCGACGCGTTCCGGAAGTGCGTGGCGGCCTTCGTGGTGGGCGATCCCACGGACGAGTCGACCTTCATCGGGCCGTTGACGCGGCCGGCGCAAGTGGGCGTGCTGGAGGCGCAGGTCGAGGACGCACGCGGCAAGGGGGCCCGCGTGCTCATGGGCGGGAGCCGCCGCGCGGGCCCGGGGTCCTGGTTCGAGCCCACGGTCCTCACCGGCGTCGACCACCGCATGGAGCTGATGCGCGAGGAGAGCTTCGGGCCCGTGATCGGGATCCAGAAGGTGAAAGGCGACGACGAGGCCCTCCGCCTCATGAACGACACCCGCTACGGGCTCACCGCCGGCGTCTACTCCCGGGACCGCGGCCGCGCCACGCGGATCCTCTCCGCCGTCCGCTCGGGATCGGTGTACTGGAACTGCTGCGACCGCGTGAGCCCGCGCCTGCCCTGGTCGGGCCGCGGCGACTCCGGGATCGGCGCGACCCTCGGCCTCGACGGGATCCGGGCCTTCGTGCAGCCCAAGGCCTGGCACCTGCGCACCGCGCCGGCCTAGTGCCGGCCCTGCCCTGGCAGGGGGGCGTGCTACGGTCCGGGCCGTGGCGAAGGAGTTCTCCTGGTCCGTCTCGCGGCACGACACCTT
>Ga0075424_100007032_pt1 | contig 10885 bp, 7 predicted proteins | sample SoiMethybrSBSTD3_FD_75301 | JGI IMG/M metagenome (GOLD analysis project Ga0075424, IMG submission 75301) | Bulk soil microbial communities from a Populus tree surrounding site in Tennessee, USA - Soil MetaG P. TD hybrid SBSTD3 | ecosystem: Environmental > Terrestrial > Soil > Tree plantation...
GGACGATCGCTCGCCCGCGCCCTCATCGTTGCCGGCGTCGACGTCAACGGGCTGCACGGGCGTCACCCCGATGCAAGCGCCCGTCCGCCGGTGACGGGTGGTGGCCTGCCGGGGGCGTTAGGCAAGGCGGACATCGTTCTCGTCACGGTTCGCGATGCACAGCTGGGTGACGCATTGCGGCAGCTCGCTCGCGCGCCGCTCGGGCCCGGCGCGGTTGTGCTCCACGCGAGCGGCGCCACCGACCCCGCTGAGGCCACCCTCCTGCGGGAGCGCGGGCACAGTGTGGGCACCATGCACCCGCTGGTACCGCTCGCAAATCCCGACCGCGCCGCGGACGTCCTACGTGACGCGTGGATCGGTGTCGATGGTGATCCCGCGGCGATCGCTGCCGCGACCGCGCTCGCGAATCGGCTCGGAGCACACGCGCTTACCATCCCGCCGGGCGAGAAGCCGCGCTACCACGCGGCAGCTGTGTTCGCCGCGAACTTCCCTGTCGTGGTAGCGGCGCTGGCCGAGCGGCTGCTCGAGGAGGCGGGCATCGCGGAGGATAACGCGCGAGCCGCCACCGTCGGACTCATGGGCGCCGCGGTTTCGAACCTCGAGTCGGGCCGTCCGCACGACGTGCTGACCGGCCCCATTGCACGCGGGGACGTCGCGTCGGTACGCGGACATCTCGCGGCGCTCGGTAACGACGCGCCGGCGCTCGCTGCCTACGTCACGTTGTCGCGGGCCGCGCTCACGCTGGCCCGCGAGCGCGGCACATCGGCCGAGCGCCTGGCCGAAATCTCGGAGGCGCTCGACGCGGCTCAGCGGCCGCCCAGCACTGCCTGATCGACGATTCTGGCGCCTTTCGGCGCCTTGAACGAGAACAGCTTCTCGTCCACGGGAGCGTTAGGCGTCACGGCCGTCACCGTCACGAGCCGCGTGATGCCGGACGGCTCGACCGTCTCGAACTGACGGAGCGTTCCGTCGGCGTTGTCGATCCACACCTTCGCCTGTGTGAACGGCTCGGTGCTCGACTTGGGCTTGAGCACGAGTGCGTGGGCGGCGCGGCCCGCAACCGTCGCCGTTCCTGCATCGGCGATCGTGAAGCGCGTCTTCGGCGAGTCGAAGAACCGTGAGGCGAGATCGAGGCTTCCGGCGCCCCCGTCGGTCATGGGAACCTTGATGACCTGCCCGGGCGTCGAGCTGGGCAGGTACACCCAGAGCCACTTCCCGTCGCCAATGATCATGTCGCCCTTCGGCTGGACGAACCGGAACGAGAAGCGAGCTGGCTCGCGCTGCTGCTGGAACTCGCCGATCGCCTTCACGGTCGATCCCGTGAGTGGATTGGTGATCGCCTGCTCGAACGTGCCCTTCGATGTTTTCGTCTTATTGTACGTCGCGACGGCCTTGTCGATGACCGAGTCGATCGTCGATTGCTGCCTTGGAGTCGCGCCGCCCACCAGCGCGCTCACCGCGATCAGATGTATGTAGTTCACTCTCACTCAAGCCTCCGATGTAGTCGAGGCGGCTAGCAAAGCAGGAAGGAGGCCAAGTTCTCCATTCCCGGTGCCCGCGTGCGCGAAGCGCGCGCCGATTCCCGATTCCCTATCAGCCTTACCCCACTTCAATCGCTGCCGTTCCCGGCGACGGGGCCACGACCCGATCGATCGCGCGGGCGATGAGCCGTAACTCGTTGACCAGCTTCGCGAACTGATCGGGGAACAACGACTGCGCGCCGTCGGACAGGGCGCGGTCCGGATTCGGATGAACCTCGACGATTACGCCATCAGCTCCGGCGGCGACCGCGGCACGGGCCATGGGCGTCACCTTGTCACGCAGCCCAGTGCCGTGACTAGGATCCGCGATGATCGGCAGGTGCGAGAGCTTGTGCACGATCGGGATCGCGTTCAGATCGAACATGTTTCGCGCCGCGCTGTCGAAGCTCCGCACGCCACGCTCGCACAGCACGACCTGGCCATTCCCCTCGGCGAGGATGTATTCGGCGCTCAGCAGCAGGTCGTTGATCGTCGCGGCCATTCCGCGCTTGAGCAGCACTGGCTTGTTCAGGCGACCGACGACCTTGAGCAGCGAGTAGTTCTGCATGTTGCGCGCACCGATCTGGATGCAGTCGGCATACTCCGCCACGAGATTCGCGCCCGCTTCATCCATCGCTTCGGTCACGATCGGCAGCCCGGTTTCGCGGCGGGCGAGCTCGAGGAGCTCGAGCCCCTGTTTGCCCAGGCCCTGAAACGCGTACGGCGAGCTGCGCGGCTTGAACGCCCCACCGCGCAGCGCCGTCGCGCCCGCGGCCCGCACCGCCCGCGCGGCGGTCACGATCTGCTGCTCCGATTCGACGGAGCACGGGCCCGCGATGACGACGACGTCGTTTCCCCCGACGCGCACGCCGGGTGCGATCTGGACGATCGTGCTTTCGGGTCGCCATTCGCGTGACACCTGCTTGTAGGGCTTCGAGACGTGAATGACCTGCGCCACGCCGGGGAGCGCCGAGATATGCGAGTCGTCCACGCGCCCGTCGTTGCCGACGAGGCCGATGGCCGTGCGCTGCCCGCCTGGCATCGGCACGGCCTGATAGCCCATCTCTTTGATCGCGCTGCAGACCTTGTCGATGTCCGCCTGCGTCGCGTCCGTCTGCATGACCACCAGCATTACCGTTCCTCGAGATCGAGAGACCACCCGTCCGTGGAGAGCACGACGCGACCGTCGAATCGTGTCGCCACCTCGCCGCGTATGTCCACGGCTTCGACCGGTGGATAGAAGTGCGTGAGCGCCAGCACGCCCGGCTCCGCGGCGGCGCCTAACGCGCCACACTGCGTCGGCGTGAGGTGCGTCGTGATCGCCATCGCGTCCGGCAGCGAGCACTCGGCGAGCAGGATGTCGCATCCGTGCGCCCACGCGCCGAGCGCTCCGTCAGGGCCGGTGTCGCCGGTGTAGACGATCCGACGACCGCCGGCCTCGACGGAATATGCCATGCTTTCCTCGGTGTGTGGAACCTTCGTGCAGCGAAGGTGCACGCCACCCGCCAGGACGATGCCGTCGCCGGGCACCATCTCGCGGATCGAGAGTGGGTACCCAAGCGCGAGGAGGTCGTCGCCGAAGATCGCCGCGAACCGCGACAAGAGCTGCAGCGTGCCGACGGGCCCGATGATGTCGAGCCGCTCCGACCGGGGCGGCAACTGGCCATAGCGCCACGCGTACAGCAGCGTCGGGATATCGACGATGTGGTCGGCGTGGAAGTGTGTGATGGCGAGATGCGTGATCGTCTGCCACTCGATGCGAAGGTCGGCAAGACGCGTCGCGATCCCGCTCCCGCAATCCATGAGCAGTCGAACGTTTCCCGCGTCGACGAGATGGCCGCTCTGGACGCGACCGGGCCAGGGTGCGGCTGTTCCGGTGCCGACGGTCGTGAGTCGCATCACGGCCCCTGGAACACTGCCTTCTTGATCGACTGGACTCCAGACGCTCGCAGCCGTATCAGGTAAACCCCCCGCGGCACCGCAGAGCCATCGGCGGCGGTTCCATCCCACGTGAACGCCGGGTCGCAGCCGGCGCCGGACGACGGCGCTCGGCCGTAGCGCCCGGGCGCGAGGAACTGCGGCGAGGAAGCGTTAGGCAGCAGCGTCCGCACGAGGTTGCCGCGAACGTCATGGATCGTGAGGCTCACCGACGTCGTGCGGTCGAGGTCGAACCAGATGCACGTGGCTCGCGACGTCGTGCTCGGAAAGGGATTGGGGAAGTTCTGGTAGAGCAGGGTAATCGCAGGGCGCCCGGTATCTGGGGGCGTCCCCTGCTGTGGGGGAATCCTCGGGTGTGGAAACGGGCTCGCCGCGGCTATGGCCGCGGCGAGCGCCACTCCCGAGAGCGTGACCAGCCGCGCCGCCAATCTCACGCCGGCGCCGCCGCCGTCGCGGGCTCCTCGCCGAGAAGCTCGGCGATGTCTTCCACAGCCGAGCCGCGCATGCGCACGCTGACGATGGATGACACCCCGGGCTCCTGCATCGTGACGCCGTAGACTGCGTCGGCCGCCTCGGTCGTCGTCCGCGGGTTGTGCGTGATGACGATGAACTGCGTCCGGCTCTTGAACTGGTTCAGCATGCGCACGAAGCGCCCGATATTCGCGTCGTCGAGTGGCGCATCCACCTCGTCGAGGAGACAGAACGGGCTGGGCTTCGTCAGGAAGATCCCGAAGAGCAGCGACAGCGCAACGAGCGCTCGCTCCCCGCTCGACAACAGGTGGATGCGCTGCGTCCGCTTTCCGCGCGGCGAGGCGTGGATTTCGATGTCGCAATCCAGCGGCGCCTCCGGGTTCTCGAGCCGAAGATCGCACTCTCCGCCGCCGAACAGCGTCATGAAGATCTGACGGAAGTTTTCCCGGACCTGGGTGAACGTCGCGAGGAACAGCTCGCGCGCTGTCGCGTCGATCTCACGAATCGCCAGAGCGAGGGAGTTCTTCGCCTCGGCCAGGTCCGCGCGCTGCGACGTGAGGAAGTCGAGTCGCTTCGTTTCCTCCTCGTGCTCCTCGATCGCCAGCGGGTTCACCACACCTAACGATTCGAGCTGGGCACGCAGCTGCTCCACTTCACTGCGTAGCGTCTCGTCGTCCACCTCCACCGGCGAGAACGACTGCAGCAGATCGTCCAGCGGCTTCCGCCACTCGGTCTCCAGTCGCTCGCGGATCGCCGTGCGCCGGCCGGCCAGCTCGGTGAAGCGCAGCTCGGCGTGGTGAAGCTCGTCAGCCAGCTGGTGAGCCTGGCGCCTAACGTCGTCGAGCGTATGCTCGGCGTCGGTGAGCGCCTCGTCGGCCAGACGAACGGACTGCTCGGCCGTGGCCAGTCGATCGTCCGTGTCGTGGAGCGTCGCGTCGCGTGCATCGAGATCGAGTTGCCACGCCGCCATCTGCTCGGCCAGTGAGCGATCCGCGTCAGCGAGCGTGCTGAGCTCCTGTCCCAGCGACGCGAGCCTGGCGGACGCCGAGGTCAGCTCCTCGGCGAGGCGACGCTCGCGGTCGGACGCCACCTGAAGCCGTGCCTGCGCTTGCGCCTCTGCGATCTGGCCAGCAGTCCGTTGCTCGCGAGCCTCGTCCTGTGCTCGTTCGGCGTCCGCCAGGCGAGACCGCGCACTCGACGTGGCGCCGTCCCGCTCCTCGATCAGCTGCGACAGCTCCGCCGCTGACGCATCGATCGTTGCAATCCGCGCACGAAGCTCGTCGGCGCGAGCTTGCAGCCGGCCCGCGAGCACCGCGGCATCCGCTACCTCGCGCTCCGCGCGCTGAAGGCGACGCGCGAGCTCAGATCGCTGCTCGCCGGCACGCCGAAGCTCCTGCTGGAGTCCCGACGCATCGTCCGACGCCGCCGACACTCGTTCACTCGCGGCGTTCAACGCAACGTGCGCGGCGTCCGCCGCGGCCGATGCCGCCTGGCGCGCCTCCTCGCTCGCACTGAGCTCGGCGCGAAGCGCAAACAGCTCTGCACGTCGGCGCAGGGGCCCCGGGCCTCCGGTCGCGCCCGGGAGCCACACGGCACCACGCGCGTCCACGAACGCCGCGCCATCATCGAGCGCCCGCACGTTGCCAAGCAACGCACGAACCCATGCTTGTGCCGGAGCGGCGGCGTCCACATCGGCCACGAGCTCGCCCGCGGCAGCCGCTTCATTCGCGTCGCGGACCGCATCGAGCGGTAAGAGAAGCAGCGGCCCCGGATTGCTCGTCGCGTGCCACCGACGGATCGTCTCCGCCGCCTCACGATCGCGCACGACCACGGCGTGCACCGTCGCACCCAGGTAGCGCTCGACGAGTAGCGCGGACGCAGCGCTGGCATTCACGAAATCCGAGAGCGGCCCGAGCACCGACCCATCGCCAAACTGACCGCGCTCACGGAGAAGCCGCGCCGCGGCAGGCGCCAGCCCGACGCGTTCGCGCTCGAGCGACTCGAGTGCGTGGACCTTTCCCTGAAGCGTGGTGAAGGTTTCATCAGCGCGGAACAGCGCGTGCCGGGCCGCCGCTTCACTCTCCTTCGCGGCGTTCATCGCCTCTCGCGCCTCGGTCAGCGCGGCCTCCGCCTGCTCGACCGCGCTCTTCGCCAGCTCTACGGCGTCATCGGCGGTCGACACGTCACGCGCAACGAGCTCCGCCGCATCGGCGAGCGTGGCGCGCTCTGACTCGAGCGCAGCCGCACGCTGCTCAACTTCCCCGAGCTCGCGCGCTCCACCTTCGCGATCAATCTCGAGGTGCCGCAGCTGATCGCGGCTCTCGCGCGCGAGCCGCTCTGCGAGGTCGACCGTCGTCCGCAGCTCCGCGACGGCCCGACGCGCTCCCTCCTCCGCGCCGGCGCGACGGCCAAGCTCCTCGGCCGCCTCACGCACGTCGTCATCGAGCCGCGCTCGCTCGGCGACCGCCCGTTCGCGGTCGGCGTGCACTCGCTCGCCTAACGCTTCTCCCTCGCGCTGCTCCTCTTCCGCGCGCTGGCGGCGCATGAGCGCATTCCGCTGCCGCTCTTCGGCGACGGCGATCTCGCCCCGCAGCCGCTGCGCCGACTCGCGCTGCGCCCCGGCGAGACGCGCCAGCTCCGCGCGCTGTGCCTCCGCGGCGGCACGTGCCGAGTGTGCCACGTCGCGTCGGACTTCGTGCTCGCTGACGTCGGCGTCCGCCGTCGGCACGAGGTCACGGAGCTCCGCCACGCGGACCTCGAGCGTCTGGAGCTCTTCATGCCACGCGTGCATTTCACGCGATGCGAGCGTCAGCTCCACGGAAAAGCGACGAGACATGAGCTCCGCGTGCCGCTCTGCGCGCTTCCGCTGGCGCGCGAGCGAACGCACCTGGCTCTGCACCTCGCCAATCAGATCGTCGATGCGCGACAGGTCGAGCGTCGTTTCCTCGAGCCGCCGTTCGGTGCTCCGGCGGCGATCGCGATAGAGCCCGACGCCAGCCGCCTCCTCGAAGAGCTCACGCCGGTCGTCGGGGCGGTCGGAGAGCAGTGCGTCGATCGCCTTGGCCTCGATGACGACGCCGGAGTCACCACCGAGCCCGGTGCCGCGCAGGAGGTCGTGAATATCGCGGAGCCGGCAGGGCGCGCGGTTCAACAGGTAATCGCTTTCACCCGAGCGAGAGAGCCGTCGCGTTATGACGACCTCCTTGAACGCGATTGGTAGCGCGCCCTCGGAGTTGTCGAAGTGCAGGGACACCTCCGCCACGTTGACCGAGCGCCGCGCCGACGACCCCTGGAAGATCACCTCTTCCATCTTCGCGCCGCGAAGGAGTCGCGCCCGCTGCTCGCCTAACACCCAGCGAACCGCGTCGGAAACGTTGGACTTGCCGCACCCGTTCGGGCCGACGATCGCCGTGACGCCCGGTTCGAACGCGAGGTACGTCGTGTCGGCGAACGACTTGAATCCCTGAAGCTCCAGCTTTGTCAAACGCACCTAGTAGGCTCTCCCGACCCGGTATGCGAGGGTCGCGTCGATGTTCTTCGTGCTCTTGAGCGCCGATTTGAACGGCGCGGCTTCGTCCGGTGACTCGAATGCGCCTGCGTACACGCGGACGGAGCCGTCGCGCTGCAGCAGCCCGTACACGGGAACGTTTCTCGATTGAAAATCGGCAATGATCGGCGCAGCCTGCGCCTGCGACGGAGCGGTAGCGACCTCCAGCCCGAATGGCGCGCGAATCACCGTGCCCCATCCCTGGGGCACGAGCCCACGCTGCCGCAGAAAGCCTAACAGCTGATCGGCTCTGGCGCGATCCACATACGCGCCGGTGACCACCTTGTACCAGGTGCCCCGATCCGCGCCGCGGCTGACGGGCGCGTACGTGCCGACCGGAAAGTCGCCACCGCCGGAACGAACTCGGAGCGCGGCACCGTCCTCCGTATCGACCATGGCGATCTGCACGGCAAAGCGCGACGCGAGCGCGGAATCCGCGGGGTCCGCGATCACGAGTGGGGGCGACGAGTCGATCGCCGGACTCGCCGAGACGAGGCTGTCGGATGCCGCAGCCGAGTCGCGGCGGAGGACCGTTGCCGGCGGCTGTGGCCTCGTTAGGTACATGCGCCCGAGCATGACGGCGATCGCAGCGGCCGCGACGCCCACCACGGGAACCACCCATCGACGTCGCGGCCGCGCGGCGCGAGCGGCCGTGCTTCGCACCGCGGCCCGTGGCGACCGCCGAGTGGCGGACGACACCTCCGCGAAGACGCGAGCGGAGGGAACCGGGTTGGTCGCGTCGCCGACCACGACCACGCCGTCGAGCATGCGAATGAGGTCCTCGACGCCCGGCACCGCCGCCGGTATCGCGATGAGCAGAAGCGCACCGGTCTCGTGAAAGCTGCTCGCGAGACGCTGCCACCGGTTACTGCGAAGGATCTCCTCCTGCACGACCTGGTCGCTTCCGCTCGGCAGAACGTGCAGGTTCCCGATCGCATCGATCTGGCGCGCGATCTTGTTGAGCGACACGCCATAGAGAAAGGCGTCCGTCAGGCCATGCGGGTCATCGTCGGTGACCAGCTCACGGATCGGAGCGACATCGCCGATGAGATCCCCGACGGCGACACGGCGGTGTGCGGCCTGCGCTCTGGCGATGCCTAACGCCACGGACGCCGTCGCGATCGGGTCATGGCCGAGCACCACAACCGCGCTCGCGCCGTCGAGCGCACCGGCAACTCTGCTACCGGCGGCTTCCCACAGCGATTCGAATTCTCCCACGGCCTGGTCGGTCAAGGGTTCCCTTCGTAAACCCAGAACGATACGCGCGACGCTCGGCCGATGCGCTCGGCGTCGGCTTTCGTTGGATATGGCCCGAGAATGACGCGGTAAATCGTCGTGCCGTTCGTCTCGCCCGTGACGACGCGCGCCTTCTGCCCTTCGACGGAGATGGTTCCTGCGCGCTCACGTGCCGGCGGCTCCGACACGAACGCAGCGAACGATACGACCCATCCCTTTGGCCGAGGCGGTTGCGGCTGTGCGGTGACCGGCGTATCCACGGGCAGTCGTGGCGGTGCCGGCCGCGGAATAGCGGTCCGCGGCGTCCGAGGCGCCATCGTTTGACCCGGCACCGTTTGCCCGTTCGCGGTGTCGGATGTCACCTTCGCCGGTGACGTCACCCCTGCCGTGTCTGACGTGTCGGCCCTCGCGGTAGAATCGGAATCCGCGAACGTGACAGGCTGATCGAGCTGCCCTGAGCGCGGGCGGAATCCGTTCCAGATGATCACGTGCCAGAAGTCACGAGCCCCACCGCGCACGTCCGAGCGGGAACGCAGCGTCTCGCCGTCGACGATCGCGACATCATCGCCCTGCGCGAGGAGCAGAGCACCGTCGGGTGCGACGAGCGGAAGATCGTCACGCCATTCGGTAGAAACACTTCCGATGACGCGTGCCGTTCCGACGGCAACGACCCACGCCGAGTCGTTCTTCGCAGAGCGAGCAAGCACGTAGCGCCCGAGCGGATCCATGCGCAGCCCGCTCACCGCGCCCGGCAGCTCGATCGATCGCTCGACCTGGTCCCGGTATCGATCGACTACCGTGAGCGTGCGGCTCGAGTCGGTCGCGACGAACAGTCGATCGCCACTCGGCGTGGGGGCAACCGCTTGGACGCCGTGGTCGAGGTGGAGCGCTGGGCTCACTTGAAGGGAACGGCTGCGAACCGCGATCAGCGATGAGTCGATGCCGAAGTACACCCGATCGCCCACCTGCGCGTGAAGGATGCGAGGCGAGTCAGGCACCGAGGCACTATCCGTCACCTCGGTATCCGGAGGGCGCAAGCGGATGACGCCGAGGTCGGTCCCGTGGTCCGTGAGCACCAACAGCGTGCCGTCCTGCTGGGGAAGCACGAGTCGCGCGCGCTTGGGGGGCGCAAACGTCCAGTCGCCAGAAGGTGTGAGACGCGTGACGCTTCCGTTCGCGGCGATTCCGTAGATCGACCAGCCATCGCTCGAAGAGACCGATGTGAGCTTTACCCGCGTTGCGGCGCCGACATTTCCTGAGCGAAGATCGATCCGACCTGGGACACCATTCTTGTCGACGTAGGCGAGCGATCCAGCGTCCGCATCGAAGGCGAGCACACGTCCGGGCGCGGCCGCGTTGGTTGCGGATGTCCAGATTGCGGAATCGAGCTGCGGGTAGCGGTACGCACGAACGGCCCCGCCGCTGCGCGGAATGCGCAGCATGATTTGGTCGGGGCCGGTCGAGGAAGAGGCGGACGGGGTGTCGTGCCGCGCGGTGGAATCGGAGCGGTCAGGGCGACCGCACGCGGCCAGCACGAACGCCAGAACGACGAACGTACGCACGGCGGTAAGCTACGGTTCTGCTCGGGAATCGGGAATAGGGAATCGGGAATCGAAAACCCTCGGGACGCCTTCTGTTCGCGAGATGAGCATCCCGAGAGTTCTATGATTCCCGATTCCCGATTCCCGATTCCCTAGAAGCTCGGTCCGAGCGTCCACGACCAGTAGCCCTTCTTGCCGTTGGGCCGATCGAGCGCAATCGAGTAGTCCCAGCGCAGCAGGGCGAATCCGAACAGGTTCATCCGAATCCCGGCGCCGTAGCTGTGAACCGGCGCGCGAGTCTTCGTGACGTCCTGGTTCACCGAATTGTCCCACACGACCTTCTGGCCGTGCGACCACGCGAGGCCGATGTCGTAGAAGAACAATCCGTCCACCGGCGGCAGCGAAATGGGTAGCAGCCCGAGGTCGAACCGCCTGACGAGTGGGAATCGAACCTCCGCGTTGCCGAACGCGACGCGGCTGCCGAGCAGTTGAATGGCACTGCAACCGCCCTGCGTGTTGGGGTTCTGCGGCAGGCCCGGGACGATTGTGCAATTGAAGCTGTACTGCTCACGATCGTAGCCGCGAACGAACTCGGGGCGTCCGATGTACTTCTGGAGCATCATCTCGTCCCG
>Ga0075424_100007034_pt1 | contig 10885 bp, 11 predicted proteins | sample SoiMethybrSBSTD3_FD_75301 | JGI IMG/M metagenome (GOLD analysis project Ga0075424, IMG submission 75301) | Bulk soil microbial communities from a Populus tree surrounding site in Tennessee, USA - Soil MetaG P. TD hybrid SBSTD3 | ecosystem: Environmental > Terrestrial > Soil > Tree plantation...
ACGCTCGACCATCTTGCCGGCGTAGAACACCTCGATCTTGTTCAGCGGGTTGTTCCAGTCCTGATAGTCGCCGTAGGTGAACTCCACGCTCGTGGGTCCCTGAGTGACGACCACGCGCTCGGTGATATACTTCGCATCAATCGTGGCTGTCGCGGTTGCACCTGCAACACCAGGAATCGGGAATGTGACGACAGGCTTACCCGATTCCCACGAAACGGATGTCTGGCCAACCTTCGCGACGCCGTCCGCGAAAAGAGTTCCCGGATTCGCTCCCAGCCAGAATGTCTCGCTTGTACCTGCCACTGCGGCCTTGGGCGCGCCCTGAGGACTTGCCCACAGGCGGATGAGCCGCTCCTGTACGGTCGCCGGCTTCGGCGTCGCTTTCCCTTTAGTTGGACCGATCTCCGCACCCGGTATGTCTTCGTCCCAGGCGTATAGCCCGCTCACGACCTCAATGTTCGAGTACGTTTGTCCGTTCGGACGCGTGCAGGCGTACTGAATCCGCTGACTGAGTGTCTGGTAGTTGGTGCTCGCACGATATTTCGTCAGCGTGCAAGGCTGTCCGTCCAACTGAATCGTCCCCTTACCCTGATATTCGAGCATTGCGACCATGTCGCGTTCATCATGGCCCTTGAGCATGCCCATGTTTCGTTCCCAATTGAAGAGCACCGCCTTCAGGTCTTTCGCATCTTTGGCGGGGGTGTAGGGTTCAGGAACCCCCCGACCCTGTGCACCGGCGGTCAACGTCCCGCTGATCGCGAGGACGACTGTGAATGCACCCCTCATCCAACCGATTGTTCGAAAGTTCATTGTTTTCATCCCTTCTTTCCAATCGCGGGCGCCACTGCGCCAGTTTAATTCGTATAGAGGATAGAAATCGACGCGAGCATATTGCCGGTCGTCAAAGCCAGTCAAGCATGTGAAAGTCACGAACTGCCGCATGCCCGTGCTAGGATTCACTGCGAGCAATGACGAAACTCTATCTGATTGTCTTCGGTATCACGGTCGTTTTCTCACAGCAAGGAGCGCCTCAGGACCTGATGGGTACGTGGCAGGGCGTATTGCGTGAGAACGGTCAAGATCAGCGAACGGTGATTAAGATCTTGAAATATGACGGAGGAACGCTTCAAGGAGCGCTATACCCCATCGATAGGGGCGGCGGATATTTGCCGATTACAGGTAGTGCGCGGGGTGAAAACATAACGCTGTCGACACCTGCTATCGCAGCGACGTATACGGGGAAACTGGACAGTAGCGGAAACTCGATTTCAGGCACCTGGACTCAGAACCGCTTGTCTCAAACGTTGAACCTGAGTCGAGCGAACAATCAGACGGCTTGGACAATACCGCCGGATCCGCGAGCCGCGCCGAAGATGGCCTCAGACGTCGCTCCAACATATGAAGTCGCGACGATCAAACCCAGCAGACCCGAGGAAAACAAATCGATGTTTCGACAGGGCCGGCGGTTTAACACGACGGCTACTTCAGTTGTCGATCTGATGATGTTCGGTTACGGCATCCACCCCAAACAGATAGCCAATTCGCCGCGTTGGCTGGAGACCGACAAATACGACGTGACTCTATTACAAGCAGGTGAAGGTCAGCCGAGTGACGATCAACTGAAGGAAATGATGCGCAAGCTGCTGGTCGAGAGGCTTCGTCTAACTTTCCATCGCGAAAAGCGGGACCTTGCCGTATTCAGAATCGTGACGCTCAAAACTGGCGCAAAACTCGTGGATTCGTTGAACGTAGATGGGCCGGCTGGAGTGGGTACCAGCCTGGGGCTGATGACAGTGAAAAGTGGAACGATGTCCGACTTCGCCGGCTTCCTGCAAAGATACTACGGCATGGATCGGCCGGTTATTGATAAGACTGGGCTCTCCAAGAGATACGACTTCACGCTGAGGTGGACTCCCGATGATCCCCGCAGACCAGGAGTCGTTACTGACGAGTTTCCGGATTTCTTCACCGCGATTCAGCAACAGTTGGGGTTAAAGCTGGAAACGGAGACTGAGTCGGTAGATGTTCTCGTCATCGACAATGTAGAAAGGCCATCTGAAAACTGACGTGAAGGTTTCGGATTAAATTGATCTAAACTGAGGCCCCGAGGTGAATCTATGAAGAGAGAGATCCTCGCCGTTTCGTGTTTTTGTTGTTTTTGTTTCTTTGCTCTACCTCTCCTGGCGCATCACTCCTTCGGTGCGGAATATGATGCCAATAACCCGATCACTGTAACAGGAGTCCTCACAAAGATTGAATGGACGAACCCGCACAGCTTCATCTACGTGGACGTCACCGACGACAAAGGGAACGTCGCGAACTGGAAGCTGGAAGGTTATCCGCCGAATGTCCTCTACCGCAACGGATGGAAGAAAGACACAACGATGAAAATCGGCGACAAGATCACCGTTACCGGATGGCGTGCCCGTGACGGCACGAATCTTGCTCAATCACGCGAAGTCACGTTGCCTTCCGGGAAGAAGATGATTTTTGGTCCTCCGTCTGGAACCGGCGACGGCGGCGCCGCCCCGGCCGTGGAGGTGCGCTGATGCGTGGCTTACTGATAATTCTCATCACCGGCGTGGTTTCAGTGCCGGCGTCATTGCCGGCGCAGACGACGAAGACCAAAGTGAACACTACGGCAGGGAAAGCCGTCCCTCGCACAACGGACGGCAAGCCGGACCTGACGGGTGTGTGGCAAGGCGGAAGCAGCGCGCGCGGTTCCTGGGAAGAAGCGAATTCGGGGCTCGGTCTCGGCGGCAACGGAACCAATCCGGATGGGCCCAGCGTTCGATCCGCGTCGGAACGCCCGACGGGTGAATCCGCGCCATATCAGCCGTGGGCTGCACAGAAAGTATTGGAGTCCTATAAGAAGAGGGGCATCGACGATCCTGTGAATCTGTGTCTGCCTCCAGGTCCCACACGAGCCGCGACGCAGGGTCTGTTTCCGATCCAGTTCATTCAGACCCCGAAGCAAATCACCATTTTGTACGAGTACATGAACACGTTCCGCAACATCCCTTTGAACGCCAAACACCCCGACGACATCGTGCCGACCTACATGGGAGATTCCGTCGGACGGTGGGAAGGAGACACGCTGGTCGTTGATATCATCGGCTTCAACGATCGTACGTGGCTACAAGGTACGGGCACATTTCACACTGAGGCGCTTCACGTCACGGAGCGCTACACGCGCATCGACAAGGACCAGATCAACTACGAAGCTACGATGGAAGATCCCAACGTGTTTACGAAGCCCTGGACGATTCGCTCCACCATCATGCTGAGGGAAGGTACCCGTGTGCGCGAAGCCGTCTGCGCGGAAAATAATGTAGATGCTGCACGCTTCGAGCAATACAAGAAGGATGGAGTGAACTTCAGTAGATGAACGGCAATCGCGCGCTGGCCTACGCCCTTGCCGCAAGATCCTTCGGTAAGGCAAGGACGTGATGGAGGCAGGAATGTCCAGCACAGGGATCGCCGAAGCAACGACCAGAATCGAGGCCCCCAACTATCGGCCGGTGCGGCTTGTCCTGGCCGGCGCCGCCGTTTTACTTTGCCTGTTCGGCAGCTTTGTATCCCTACGCGCGACCATAAAGATTCTCACCCAGCACCAGTCATCAACCGCAATCGAAGCATTCTTCGACTATCCGGCGTGGGGCGTTTTGCATTTTTTGCCCGGCCTGCTGTTCATGACACTCGTGCCTCTTCAACTCTGGCCGGCATTCCGCAACCGTCACCGTGTTTTTCACCGGCGGTCCGGACGCGTGCTTGTCGCCACGGGGGTTGTTCTTGGCGTGAGCGGTGTGACATTTCCTTTCTTGATGCCGGAGCGCCCATTTTCTGAACGGGTGGCAATGACCACGTTCTTTGCATTCTTTCTCTTCTTCTTGTTTAAAGCTTTTGCAGCGGCGAGGAGGCGAGACTTTCCGCGTCATCGGGAATGGATGATTCGGTGGTTCGCCGTAGGATTGGCCATCACGACGCAGCGGGTTCTTCTTCCGGTATTCATCCTCGCCATCGGTGTGAACGATATGCGAGGCTTCTGGGAAATCTTCGTCACAGCCGCCTGGCTGGCTTCGGTGATTCAGGTCCTGATTGCAGAGTGGTGGGTCAGCACGACAAGGCGCGCGGAGATCGGAACGAAGGCCGCCTAACCGAGACTACTTAAGGTTAAAGTTGACCTCGATGTTAAGTTCGACGGCCACAGGCTCTCCGTTACGAGTTGCCGCTTTGAATTTCCACATTTCTAAGGCCTCGATAGCTTTCTGGTCAAGTCCGAGACCCAGTTCGCGCACCACCTTATCAACCGTAAGCGTTCCATCCTTGTGCACTGTTGCTCTGACCACAACAGTTCCCTGATATTTGGCGTCGCGGGCTTCATCGCTGTATGAGGGTTCAACCCGGGAAATGACCGTTGGTGGGCTGACGCCGCGGCCGACCTTCAGAACCTCTGATCCATCCGCGTCGATCTTCGGTGGAGGAAGCTTGAAGTCGACGTCGAGTTGCATGATCGTTTCGACGGGAATGCCGTTTCTCGCTCCCGGTTCAAACTTCCAGTCCAGAGCGGCGCCGATGGCCCGTTCGTCCAGGCCATAACCGAGACCTTTGACGACGCGCAGGATTTTGATTCCGCCACGCACGTCGACTGCGGCTTCGAGCGTGACGGTTCCTTCAATGCGCGCAAGACTGGCCTCGTCGGTGTAGATCGGTGGCTTTGACTCGATGACTCGAGGCGGAATCACAGTGCTGCTGGGAACAACGTCGCCGTTGCCGATCCGCGTCCGCTGTGAGCGGGCCGGGGGCTTGGTCGCAGGTTGCGCCGGCGGAGCGGGAGTGACCCGAATGCTGACGATGCTCACTGGCGGCAATGGAGCCGAAGCGGCGATGCCGATTGCGGAGAACGAAATCGTGGTCACCGCAGTGATTGTGCCGAGGAGCGCCAATCCCGTCTTGGATAGCGTGCGTCGCGATGCGCGCGAATCGAGAATCGAGACCAGACGGGTTTCAAGCTGAGACGGCTGGGCCATCGAGACTGCCGCGAGCGAGAATGTTGGTTGAGAGCGCAGTCCTCGCAGAATTTGAATCAAGTGATCCGCATAATCCGATGCGGTCGTTCCGAGTCGTAAAACCTGATCGTCGCAGGCGCGCTCGCGTTCGATACGGATGCGATGGGCGGCGCACCAGACCAGTGGGTTAAACCAGTAAATGCCGCAGACGAGTTGCACGAAGATCTGCGTTAGTGCGTCGTTGCGTTTTACGTGCGCCAACTCATGCGCCAAGACTACGCGTCGCCGTTCCTTGGACCATGCATGCGCTGTAGCCGGCAGAACGACAGTGGGGCACAGCACGCCCCAAGTCATTGGCGATGCCGGCAGCTGGCTGAAGAACACATTTACGCGGCGACGAAGTCCAAGGTCGGACCGTAGTTCCTCGATCAACGTCAACCAGCCTTCTTCATCAACGCCCGCGGCCTTCTTGGACACGCCTCGCACTGCAATGACTCCTGCGCCAAAGCGGAAGAGGAGAAGAACTGCGCCGAACATCCAGACGAATGCGATCGCCCATGAGCTGGTCAGTGGCGGCTTCGCGACATCCGGTTTAGGTAAGGGACTGGGTGCCGCGATGGATAAAGGGCCGTTGTCCATCGGCAGGAACGTCACGCTGGTGGCGGTTTTTGGCAAAGCCGACCATTCCAACTGCGGCACAAGCGCCGCTGCAATGGGCAGCAGAACCGCTCCCGCGAGCGAGGCGATCCACAGGGCATGGCGCAGCGATGCCGACGATCGCCGTAACGCCATCGAGAGCCCGACGGCAACGAAGAGAATGACACTCGTTTTTGCGAAGACATCGAGAACGAAACTCATTTGCGGCCTCCTTTACGGGCCTTGTCGATCAATTCCTGCAACCGGTCCAATTCCGAATCCGAAAGTTTCGAGGCAGACGAATCGAGCAGAGCCGCTACGGCCTCTTCCGAAGAATCATTGAAGAATGTCTGCACAAGATGTCGGATGGCCGAGCGCTTGGCCTTGTCGCGAGCGAGCGTCGGCATAAAAACATAGCGGCCGCCGGTCTCTTCATGCCGGATGTGTCCCTTTTGCTCAAGAATCCGAAGCAGGGCACGCACGGCGGAATAGCTCGGAGGCTCAGGCATGCTTTCGAGGACTTCGGCTGCTGTGGCCGATCCTTTGCGGTAGAGAACATCCATGATCTGGCGTTCCCGCCTGCTCAAGTGAGGATGGGATTGCGTCATTATGCTAAGAAATTAGCAGCGCGCCCGAATGCGAGTCAAGGAATAAATGCTAAGTTTTTAGCATTGAGCATTACTGTCCTGACAGGGACTGCGCAAGGATCATCAAATTGTTAGGAACCACTCGAATGACACCACCTTGCGGGCTGTCGAGGTCGGCTATCAGAAAGAAGCAAAGGGACGCCGATAGCGGCACAATCGCGAACGCGAGCCAATCCCGCCGGCGCGAACGATATCCGACGAGCGAGCAGCAGCCTATGGAAATAACCGCCATCAGGGCCCACGCGGCGGTCGGGATTCGGTTCAGCCATGCGGCTTGTGTACTTCGTTGCGTGTTAACGAGGTCGTTCATCCCGGTAACTAGCACACCCATCAACGGTGGCGGGACGTCCGCGATGGCGGGCCGCAAAGCAGACCAGAGTTCTGTCTGGAGCAGCTCGGTATCCGACGGCGTGACCGAGGCACGCTGGCCATAGAACAGCAATCTCTGATCAAGATACTTCTTTAACAAACCCTTCACCTTCGCCGCAGCAGCGGGCGTCAGCAGATCGGCGCGGGAATATTCGGTTCCTATCGCGATGGCCTCCGCAGCCTCGCTGTTCTTGCGGACGTCGTATCGTGTGACCGACATCACGAAGCTGAACCCGATGATCAGGTAAAGAAGAGTTAAGGTCGCGGAAAGCAAGGGGCCCGTTTCAGCTCGGGAATCCTCGCTCTGAAGGCCTGACTTCGAGCGAAGCCAGTCGCCGGTCCGAACCGCGAGAAACAGGATAAGCAGCGAAGTTACGAATAGAAGAAGTGGGAAATTCACTGGCAAGACCTCTCGAAATGAGAATGAGAAATAGAGCAGGTTGGTCGCATGTTGACGTCGGGCGGACGACTGTGCATTGTACATCGCTCGTAAGCGCACAAGTAACCCGGAACACAAAAAGCACAAAAGACACAACGGGTCTTGTGCTTTTTGCGCATTTTGTGTTCCGTCTAAATAAGGTGAGGACAAAATGTAAATAAGGTGTTAAAACCGGTTACGGAAATTTTGGATTTGTGAATCGACTATTTTCAAGAACCCCGGTTGGCATTCGGTTCGGGGATTATGTCTTCAGCCATCCCGCTTCGCTGGATCAATTTTCCTTGCCGCCTCGCGCAACCGGTCTTTATGTCATATTGATGCCGGACTCCAGTTGGGCGCCATGGCACCTTCAACCGCTATTCTTCGGCGAATTCGGACCTGATGGCCAGACACGCATGAACGAGGCGCAACAGATGTGCTGTTTGAAAGTTGCAGCAGGCAGGCGTCTTTACTTTGCGTTGTACGCTGTCCATCACCAGAGTGGATGGGCGATATCCAAAATTAAAAAGGAACTCATCGCGCATTACTCGCCGGTTTCGAATCTCGAATCGCTCGATCGTGCAGCACATCTTGCGCAACGATTGGAAGGGCTTGAAAAAAGGATCAACGAACAGGACGCCGTACTCAAGTTGGCATTGGCGGCACTCGGCCAGACGGTTCAACTCCAACAACCGGAACCGAAAAAAAGAATTGTCGGCTTTGGACCCGATCCGGCCGGTCCGCGTCGTGACTCCGCTACTGCAGTTGGTAAACCACGCTAACTTTTGCACAGAACGTGAGCTGGCCGCTGATGAACGGCGGCCGGACGGTAACACCGGCTGACGGCATGAGAAACGGATTGTACCGGCCATTTCCGAAGGATGGTTGAGGCTGCAAGGCCGTGACCTCCTCGGATATCGAAATGGGATTTCCGGCGCTTTTTCCTACAGCCGCTGCTAACACGGTCGCTTTGTCTCGAGCTCGACGGACGGCTTCCTCAAGCAGAGTCCGCTCGAGCGTTGATTCATCCTGCAGAAGATAACGAATGCTGCCGGTGCTGACAGCACCCGCCCTTGTCAAAATATCGATGACTTCACCTGCCCGATTGACGTTGCGCACAGCAACTTTAACGGAGCTAACAGCGCGATATCCGATCAAATTCGGATTGTCAGATACAGCAGGTACCATCGGCACGGGTGCATTTGGACCGGACGTGGAGAAAGCGCCGTGCAACAAAAGAGGATTCAGTATCGCCGGCGGCGCATTCGGCAATTGCAGGATCGGCATCACTTCAACCGCGCCCGTCGTGATCTGGGCTTCGGCGTTGTCGGTCGCCCCAAGCGCCTGCCCAATTTGTCTGGCCTTCGTCGCATTCTCCTGAAGGGCAGTGGCTGCGTTCAAGGCAACCGAATGAATCTCGAAGCTGAGTTCGATAACCTCGGGCGAGGCATCGTGCGCCGCCTCGCCGATTACAGTCAAACCTTCCGCGAAAGAACGCGTCCCAAAGGACGTCGGTGTCATAGGGTCCTCCATTGAATTCAAGTTTGGGGAAATTGCCGGGCTGGAGCGCCCGTCCCGCGCAGAACGCGAAACGGGCCTGCGGTTTCCCGTTTTCGACTTCCTCATGAAAAAACGGGCTGGCCGTAACCAAGTGGCCTGAACCCACCGGCGCTGCCGAAGAAAGGTCCAGCGCCAACTGCGACACCTTGGTTATGCGGCGATGCGCAAAGCGCTTGAAGAACGTGTGGAATCTGCTGAGCGAGAATCGCCGCCTGCTGTAGTAATTGTGGGACCTGTTGCAGCTGTGGTGCCTGCTGCGCCAATTGCGGGTTTTGTTGAATCAGCTGCGGAATCTGATGTACGAGCTGTGGCGCCTGCTGAGCAATCTGGTGCGCATTCTGTACGAGTTGCGGAATCTGCTGAGCTAGCTGTTGCAAAATCGGATTGCTCGATCCGCCTGGCTGTGCCATTGGATAGCCATACCAAGTCTGGGGCGGTATTTGAGCCGCGAAGCCTGCTGGTCCGAACGGCGACCCCCCTGCGTAAGGGGACTGCCCACCCAATCCCCAACCGGATTGCATTGGGAAAGGTTGTTGAGATGCATAACCGAAGGGTTGTGCGGTTCCATACATGCCGGAAAACCATGGAGTCTGAGCATACGGATCGAACATCGTTGCCTCCTCTGAATTAGCGTCGCGTGGATTCGCGGCACTAGAGAGATTGTCAACGTGATACGCGCGATCTGTATGCGGCTGTGGCCGCAATTGCCGCATTCGGTCATACCGCCATACGGACCTCAAGCGCTCTTGAGATGCCGCCGGTCAAAAAGTCTTTCTTGCGTCGTGTCCAGCCATCGACGGATTTCTTCCTCACGGAAGCGCCACTGCCTTCCGATTTTCAGCGCAGGAATTTCCCCACACTCCGCCCAGAAGCACACGGTTCGTGGAGATATACCTAACCATCGCGCAACGGTCGCAGTGGAAAGAAATGGATCGTGTTGCTCACCCCTAGAATTACGCATCGCAGAACGGCTCCAAGAAAATTGAAAGGTATGATGACTCGAGCAGTACAACTTTTTCGTCTGAACAGATTTTCAAAATCGATAGGGGATGTCAAGGCAGCACGATGTGATCCACGACACGTTTCAGATTTGTGCAATATTGTTGTCACACAACCTTTACTTCACCGTCGGCAACATTTGATTTATCGCTACCTGTGAGCACGAGGCCGGCACTTTCCTCCATCGTGAGCCATCAGCCGGCTCGATGCCGATTAATGGTTCAAGCAGATTTATGTTGTGTCCGTTTGTCTTCGCCTTAGAGTTTGACTGGCAGAATCAGTCGAATTGCGCCATAGACTCTTACGGTTTTTTCTGTTTGGAGGCAAGATGATCAGTAAGCTTTTCAAAACTGTCGTGCTCTTTATGGCCCTCTTGGCCGGCCGCGCGAATGGATGGTCCCAGGAAGCACGACAGAGTTTCGAGTCTCAAAATGGTCTTCTCCCTGAAAAACAATTCGCCGCCGCACTCGCAACGTTCAGGGAAGTCGAGACGCCTGCAAAAGGGCTTGGCATCCATTTCAACGAAACCTCTTGCGCCGGCTGCCATCTGGCCGCGTTGCGTGGAAGTTTGCCAGGCGGGAGTGGCCCAATAACTGAGGTTCGGGCAGGGCACCTCGGCGCTAATAAGGAATTCATACCCGCGCCGGGCGGTACGCTGATAACGACAAAAGCCGTGGGCGGCGCGACGCCGGAGATACAAAAGTTGTCGGACAGCCAGAATGTTCGCGACAGGTTCATCACGCCCTCCTTGTTTGGAGCGGGGTTTGTCGAGTGCGTCCCGGACGAGCTCCTGCGAAAGATCGCGCATGAGCAGGCGAGCCACAGTGGCGGGCGGATTCGAGGATTCATCCGCGATGTTCCCGTTTTGGAAGCTAAGGGCAAGACGGCCGTAGGGAAATTCGGCTGGGCATCCCAGCACGCTAGTTTGCTCTCGTTCTCGGCTGATGCTTACAGAAACGAGATGGGTATCACTTCTCCATTAGAGCCCAATGACAATACGCTGCTCGGAGACCCGGTGGACGACGGTGTTCGTGACCCCGAAGACGCCACGGAACCGTTCGGCCAGGATGTTCCGTTATTTGCTGACTTCATGCGTGCTTTATCCGCACCGCCACGTCTCCTGCCCGCTGGGCAAAAGGAGGGCAAAGACATCGAGGAGGGATCCAGAGTATTCAAAACGATCGGCTGCGCCGCGTGCCACTTGCCTGAACTTGTCACGGCGAGTGCGGGCGAGTGGGTTAACGGCA
>Ga0075424_100007039_pt1 | contig 10880 bp, 13 predicted proteins | sample SoiMethybrSBSTD3_FD_75301 | JGI IMG/M metagenome (GOLD analysis project Ga0075424, IMG submission 75301) | Bulk soil microbial communities from a Populus tree surrounding site in Tennessee, USA - Soil MetaG P. TD hybrid SBSTD3 | ecosystem: Environmental > Terrestrial > Soil > Tree plantation...
GCGGTTCTTCCACCTCACACGGCGGTATAGAATGACGGCGACATGAAGATCGCTCGGCTCCTCGTCGCGCTGTTGCTCGTTCTCAACGCGGTGCCCGCGTGGGCGCAGGGGACCCGCCCCGCGCCGAAAGAGGCGATGGAGCCCGTGATGAAGCAGCTCGAGGCTTTCCGCCGCGGCGACTTCGATGTCGCCTACACCTTCGCCTCCGCGGGGATCCAGGAGCAGTTCGATCGGCCGGCCTTCGAGGAGATGGTCAAGGGCGGCTATCCCGAGATCGCGCAGTCGACGGCGGCGACCATCTTTTCGTCGGCCCTGGCTCCCGACGGCCACGCCTACGTGGCGGTGAAGGTGCAGGGCGCCAACGGCAACAACATCGAAGCCTACTACGAGCTGGTGCTCGAGAGCGGGCAGTGGAAGATCAACGGCGTCGCCACCAAGCCCGATCCCAGCCTGGTCTGACGGCAGGAGAACTCCATGGACTTCGACTTCACGCCCGAGCAGCAACGATTCCGGACCGAGGCGCGGACCTGGCTCGCTGAGAACGTGCCCGCCGACCTCCGCGGCCGCGCCTTCGCCGCCTCGCGCGCCGACCGCGACGAGGTCGACCGGCTGCGCGAGTGGCAGCGCACCCTTCACAAAGCTGGCTATGTCGGCCTCGACTGGCCCGCGGAGTACGGCGGCCGCGGCGTCTCCATCATGGAGCAGATCATCCTCTACGAAGAGATGTCGCGGGCGGAGGCGCCGCAGCCCGTGAACCGCGGCGGCATCTCCATGCTCGGCCCGACGCTCATGAAGCACGGCACCACTGCCCAGCGGGCCCGACATCTCGGCAAGATCCTGAACGCAGAGGAGCTCTGGTGCCAGGGCTTCTCCGAGCCCAACGCGGGGAGTGACCTCGCCAACCTCCAGACGCGCGCCGTGCTCGATGGCGACTGGTACGTGCTAAACGGCCAGAAGGTGTGGACGAGCATGGCGCACGTGGCCGACTGGGGCTTCTTCCTCGTGCGCACCGATCCTACGGTGGCCAAGCACAAGGGCATCACCTTCCTCCTCGTCGACATGAAGACGCCGGGCATCACCATCCGGCCGCTCCGGCAGATCACGGGCGAAGCGGAGTTCAACGAGGTGTTCCTGGAGAACGTGCGGGTGCCCGCGGCCTACGTGGTGGGCAAGGTCAACGAGGGGTGGAGCGTGGCCATCACCACCCTCGCCCACGAGCGCGACGTGCTGACCATGATCCGCCACATCAGCCTGCGCACCGCGCTGGAGCGCCTCGTGGCGCTGGCCAAGCGCACAGTGAAGAACGGACGCCCCGCCTCCGAGGATCGCGTGCTGCGGCAGAAGATCGCCGGCCTCCAGATCGCCGAGCGCTGCCTGCAGCTCAACGGCTATCGCAGCCTGACGCGAATCCTCCAGGGCTCGCAGCCGGGGCCGGAGGGCTCGACCTCCAAGCTCTTCTGGAGCCAGGTCGACCAGGAGCTGGCAGACGTCGCCACCGACATCATCGGCCCCTACTCGCAGATCGCCGCGCCGAGCCCGCTCGCGCCCGACCACGGCCAGTGGGAGTTCTACGTGCTCCTCGCACGCGGGAGCGGCATCCGCGCCGGCACCTCGGAGATCCTCCGCAACATCCTCGGCGAGCGCGTCCTCGGCCTGCCCAAGGACTGAGGGGAATCCCACGGTGCCCCTTCGCTCCGTTCCCGTTGTCGACATCGCGCCGTTCCTCGCCGGCTCGCCCGAGGGCCGCGCCCGCGTCGCTGCCCAGGTGGGGCGGGCCTGCGAGGAGATCGGCTTCCTCATCGTGAAGGGACACGGCGTTTCCCACGAGCTCGTCGGGCAGATGTACGACGTCTCCCGCCGCTTCTTCGACCTGCCCCTCGAGGAGAAGATGAAGGCGCGGGGCTCCGAGCGAAGCCGCGGCTACGGCCCCCTGGGCGAGGAGGCGCTCTCCTACGGTCTCGGCAAGGCCGCGCCCGCCGACGTCAAGGAGAGCCTCTACGAGGGGCCCATGGACGTGCCCGACACGCCGTACTTCCGCGGGCCCGCGGGAGCGCCGCACTTCGTGCCGAACCTCTGGCCAGAGCGGCCGGCCGAGCTGCCGTCGATATGGCGGGCGTACTACCGGGAGATGGAGCGGCTGGCCGGAGACATCATGCGCATCTTCGCCCTCGCCCTCGATCTGCCCGAGCGCTTCTTCGCGGACAAGATCGACAAGCACGTGAGCCGGATACGCGCCATCAACTATCCCGACCAGCACGAGGCGCCGCAGCCGGGTCAGCTCCGCGCGGGCGAGCACACTGACTACGGCACCATCACCATCCTCAAGATCGAGGATGCGCCGGGCGGGCTCCAGGTGCGGACGCGGGAGGGTGAGTGGTTGAACGTGGAGGCGGTTTCCGACGCCTTCGTGGTCAACATCGGCGACCTCATGATGCACTGGACCAACGACCGGTGGATCTCCACCCTCCACCGGGTGCTCAATCCGCCCCGCGACGTCCGGCTCGGCACCCGGAGGATGTCGCTCGTGTTCTTCCACCAGCCGAACTACGACGCGCTGATCGAGTGCCTGCCGAGCTGCCAGGGCCCGGGGCGCCCCGCCAAGTATCCGCCCGTGACCTCGGGCGAGCACCGCAACCGCAAGTTCGCCGCGACGACGATCGCGTCCTAGCCTGGACTATTCACGAACACGCGGAACGCGAGGCGGATCGGGGCCCGTCGTCGGGGGCGGGGGAGCGCTCCGGCTACATCACCCACTCGGCTGAATCGCAGCCCTCCGGGCTGCGCACAGGCTTCGGGGGTCCCACTCCGCCGGAGCGCTCCCCCGCCCCTGACGCCACCCGCCCCGATCGCACGTGTGGCACTCGTGAATGATCCGGGCTAGCCCGCGGCGGCCGGGCGGGCGCAGCCCGTGTACATGTAGGTCAGCGGGCGGGGACCGCGGGCGTACTCGGTCCGCAGCTCGGATATCTCGAAGCCGCCCTCGCGCAGCAGGTGGTCCACCTTCCGGTCGAGATGGCAACCGCCGGCGAGGTGACGCCAGATCGGCGTGAGCCTCCTCTGCCAGCTCCGCACGCGGGGGAGCGGGGAGAGGCCGTGCTCCACGAAACGAAGCACGCCGGCCGGCGCGAGCACGCGCCGCATCTCACGCAGCGCGGCTACCGGATCTGGGATGGAGCAGAGCGTCCACGTCAGGACCACGGTGTCGACGCTTGCATCCCCGAGGGGAATCTCCGTCGCCGACGCCTGGAGGAGGCGCAGCCGCGCCCCGTCTCGCGCGTCGCGCCGGCGCGCCATCGAGAGCAGGCGCGGCGACGGATCGAGACCCACTAGCGCCTCCACGGCATGGCCGTAGAGCGGCAGGTTCAATCCAGAGCCGACGCCCACCTCGAGGACGCGCCCGCGCGCGGGCGGGACGACCTCGCGCCGGAACGGCTCGAGCGGCCGCTGCCGCATCGCGCGGTCGACGAGCAGCGGCAGGATGCGCTGCTCGTAGAACGCGGCCACCCGCCCGGTTGCCACGCTACGCGGAGAAGCCCTGGGGGGCGACTCGCCACGCCTTGGAGAACTTGCTCGCGAAGGTCTGGAAGCCGATGGTGAAGGTGAGCTCCACGATCTCCGGCTCTGTGAAGTGCTCCCGCAGGCGGGCCAGGCACTCCTCGGTCACCTCGAGATCATCGCGGGTGATGCGCTCGCAGAAGGCGAGGGCGGCGCGTTCCCGCTCTGTGTACCGTTCGCTCTCCCGATAGGCGGAGAGGTCAGCCAGCTTCTCCGGCGCGATGCCCATCTTCACGCCCACGGCGCGACGGATGTCCATTCAGTAGGGGACGCCGTAGAGCGTGGCCACCTGCAGGTTGAGCAGCGCGCGCAGCTGCCGGTCCGTCCTCGCGAACCACTCGATGATCAGGTAGAAGCTGCCCAGCCCCAGCATGAGGGGCAGCCGCCGCGCCATGAGACGCTCGGGAGTCGGCACCTTGCCGAACATTCGCTCCCCGAGCTTGAACAACGCCCGCGTCACCACTCCCGGCCGCTCATTGTCCGCGATTCGTTCCATGGCGTCCTCCCGTGTCAGAGGAACTGCTCGGGATCGCCCCGCGGGGCGGCGGGGCACCACTGGCAAGCATACGCCCGCCTACACCATGCGCTCGAAGCCGTGCTCGCGCGTGTCGTTCACGTCCTCGGGCAGGACGCGCTCCCCCGTGCGGTGGAAGCCCATGCGCCCGTAGAGGCGATGCGCGAGATCGAAGCGCGTGTCCGACCAGAGCACGAGGCGCGGCACGCGCTGCGCCCGGCACCAGTCGAGCACCGCCTCCACGAGGGCGCGGCCGAGACCTCGCCCGCGCCACTCCGCGTCCAGATAGAGCCGGTGCAGCTCGGCCGTCTCCACATCGACGCGCTCCACGCCCACCGATCCCACCACGGTGGCGTCCTTCCGCACCACGTAGAACGCGCCGTACGGAGGCGCGTAGTGGACAGCGAAGGAGTGGAGGTCGGGGACCTCGACGGCGGCGTCGAAGACGAAGCCGTACTCGGCGAAGACGCGGCCGATGAGCGCAATGACGCCGTGGATGTCGGCAGGGCTCGCCGTGGTCACCGTGAAATCGTCGCCGGTCATGACTGGAACCTAGCACAGCGATCCCTCGAGGGATTGCCTTTGCCGGAGGGCACGTCTACGATAACCGGCGCCCGCCACGGTGCGGGCGCGTGAGGAGGCTCGCATGACAGATGAACAGCAGCGGATCCGGAGCTACCTGGTTGCGCAGGGCGCCAAGCTCACCCCCGCCGCCATCGTCGAGAAGGTGCGCGCGGCCATGGCGGAGCTGGAGGCGGCGAGCCGCGCCGTCTCCGCCGAGCGCTTCGGCGAGCGGCCGGAGCCGGGGGAGTGGTCGGGCAACGAGGTGATGAGCCACGTCGTGGCCGCGAGCCTCTACTTCGGGGGCGGCATCGTGGCCGCCCTCGACGGTGAGCCGCCGCCTCCGCGAATGGACGGCTCGGGAACGGAGGAAGCGCCTCGGCGCACCGCGGCCGAGTGGTGCGGGCTCCTCTCCAGCGGTCGAGAGGCGCTCTTCGAGCGGGTGCTTCGTGCCGACCCCGATGCCGCCCTCGATCGCCGCATCGAGCACCGGATGTTCGGGCCCCTCAACTGGCGCGAGGCGTTGCTCTTCATGCGCCTGCATGACCTCGATCACGCGGGCCAGCTCCAGAAGATCGCCGCCGCCCTCAGCGCGGCCCGGCCCGCCTGATGCGCGTCGCCATCTCGCTGCGGCTGGCCAGCGAGGACTGGGAGCAGGCGAGCGCCTACGTCGTGGAGGCGGAGCGCCTGGGTGTGGACGGCGTCTGGTCCGCCGAGGCGTGGGGCCACGACGCGGTGACGCCGCTCGCCTTCGTGGCCGCTCGCACCTCGCGCATCCGCCTCGGCACCGGGATCATGCAGGCGGGCACGCGCACTCCCGCCCTCGTAGCCATGACCGCCATGAGCCTGGCCGCCATGTCGCGCGGGCGCTTCCTCCTCGGCTTAGGCGTGAGCGGGCCGCAGGTGATCGAGGGCTGGCACGGCATCCGCTTCGAGCGCCCCGTCCAGCGCATCCGCGAGATGGTGGAGATCGTGCGGCGAGCGACCCGCGGCGAGCGCCTCGAGTTCAAGGGAAGTGTCTACGAGCTGCCCCTGCCGGGCGGGGAAGGCAAGGCCCTGCGCTCCGCCGCCAAGCCTCAGCCGAATATTCCCGTGTATCTCGCGACCCTCTCGCCGAAGAGCCTCGAGATGACGGGCGAGATCGCCGACGGCTGGCTCGGCACCTCGTTCATGCCGGATCACGCGCGCGTGTTCTTCGATCACCTGGAGACGGGCGCGCGCCGCGCCGGCCGGTCTCTGGCGAGCCTCGATCTCCAGGCGGGCGGCTTCGTCGCCTTCTCCGACGACGTGGAGCGGCTCATCCCGCCCCGCAAGCCGGGGCTGGCCTTCACCCTGGGCGCCATGGGCTCGCGCCAGCACAACTTCTACAACGACGCCTTCAAGCGCGCCGGCTACACCGACGTGGCCCTCGAGGTGCAGCGCCTCTGGCTCGACGGCCATCGCGAGCAGGCGGCGGCGCGGGTGCCCGACGAGCTGGTCCTCAAGACCAACCTGCTGGGCACGGAGGCGATGGTGCGTCGCCGCCTCGAGCTCTATCGCGACGCCGGCGTCACCACGCTGCGGGTGGAGCCCGCGGGTGAGACGCTCGACGAGCGGCTCGCGACGCTCGGCCGGTTGCTCACCCTGGTGCGCGCCCTCTGAGCCCTCCCCCTATGAGCGGAATGCTCCAGCACGTACGCGCGGGTGTGCTCGACGTCGCCTACGAGGCCGCGGGTCCGCCCGACGGCGTGCCGGTGGTGCTCCTGCACGGTTTCCCCTACGACGTGCGTGCCTACGACGAGGTGGCGCCGCCCCTCGCAGCAGCGGGCTGCCGCGTCATCACGCCGTACCTGCGCGGCTACGGCCCCACCCGGTTCTTGTCCACCGACACGCCGCGCTCGGGTCAGCAGGCGGTGCTCGGGCACGATCTGCTCACCCTCATGGACGCGCTCGGCATTCGCAGCGCGGTGCTCGCCGGCTACGACTGGGGCGGCCGCGCCGCCTGCGTGGTGGCGGCCCTCTGGCCCGAGCGCGCGCGGGGGCTCGTGTCGGGCTGCGGCTACAACATCCAGGATATCGCCGATTCCGCGAGGCCGCAGGCGCCGGAGCGCGAGCACCGTCTCTGGTATCAGTACTACTTCCACGGCGAGCGGGGACGGGCGGGGCTCTCGCAGCGTCGCTACGAGCTGGGCAAGCTTCTCTGGCAGCTCTGGTCGCCGAACTGGAAGTTCGACGACGCGACGTACGACCGGACGGCGGCGTCCTTCGACAATCCCGACTTCGTGGCGGTGGTGATCCAGTCCTACCGGCATCGCTTCGCGCTCGCCCCGGGCGATCCCGCAGTGGAGGAGATCGAGGTCCGGCTCGCCGCGCAGCCGCGGATCACCGTGGCGACCATCGTCCTGCACGGAGAAGGTGACGGGGTGAGCCCGCCCGCCGCCTCCGCGTCCCACCAGCGCTTTTTCACGGGGCCCTACGAACGGCGTCTCGTCCCGATCGTCGGTCACAATTTGCCGCAGGAAGCCCCGCGCGAGTTCACCGAGGCGATCCTCGAGCTGGCCCAGGCCAATCCTCGAAACTCTAGGAGACCGCTATGAACCGACGTCACTTCCTCATGCTTGGCGCGGTCGCGAGCGGCGCGTTCGCCCTGGGCAGTCCGCTGCGGAGTCTGCGGAGCACCGCGCTCGCTCAGCCCTCCTCCGTGCCCACGGTGGACCGGCTCGTCCTCACGAACGTGGTCGACAACGTCTATGACGTCTTCGCCAAGGGCGGCAAGCTCGACACCATCACGGTGCAACGGCCACCCTTCGTCGCCGCCGGCGACACCCTGCTCGCCCAGCATGGTCTCGCCTATCACATCGAGTCGGTGCGTGGGTCGGAGCGGCGCGAGATCCTCCTCGATTTTGCCCTCACCGAGAAGAACCTGAGCAACAACTACCGAGTGTTGAAGGTCGATCCGGGCCGCGCCGACGCGCTGATCCTGAGCCACGGCCACGTCGACCACTACGGCGCCCTGGCGCCCATCGTCCAACAGGGCGTGATCAAGCCGGGCCTGACGCTGTACGCGGGCGGGGAGGACACGTTCTGCCAGCGGTTCGTCGTCACTCCCGCGGGGGCAGTGGACGTGGGCCAGCTCGATCGTCCCGCCCTCGAGGCGCGCGGCCTCAAGGTGGTGCTGGCCAAGCAGCCGACGGTGATCGCCGGCCACGCCGTGACCACCGGCCATATCGAGCGGGTCACCGACTTCGAGAAGCCACCGGCGAGTGGGCGTCTCCTCGCCGGGCCCATGGGCTCGGCCTGCTCGTCCGTGCATTTCGGGGCGAGCCAGGTGGCGGTCAAACCTGGCGAGCTCGCCCCGGACGTCTTCCAGGGTGAGCACGCAACCGTGTTTCTCGTGAAGGACCGCGGGCTCGTGGTCATCACCTCCTGCGGCCATGCCGGCGTGATCAACTCCGTGCGCCAGGCTCAGAAGGTCACGGGCGTGCAGAAGGTCCACGCCATCGTCGGGGGCTTTCACCTCGCTCCCGCCCCGGACGAGATCGTGGCCAAGACGGTGGTCGAGTTCAAGGCCATGAATCCCGACTACATCATTCCCATGCACTGCACGGGCCTCAACACCATCATCGCCGTGCACATGGCCATGCCGGGCAAGCTCGTCATGCCGTCGACGGGGACGCGGATCATCTTCGGTGCGTAAACCGGGGGCAGATGGACTTTAGGCGTTCGTGAGGATATCGACGTGGAGAGACGGAAGCTCGGCAAGACGGACATGGAGGCGAGCGTCCTCGGCTTCGGGGGCTCGGAGATCGGCTATCAGCGGATGAGCGGCCGCACGGTGGCGCGGCTCCTCGATGGCGCGCTGGACGCCGGGCTCAACGTGATCGACACCGCCGAGTGCTACGAGAACAGCGAGGAGCTCATCGGCAAGGCGGTGAGCGGACGCCGCCGGGAGTTTCATCTCTTCACGAAGTGCGGCCACGGGAAGAGCTATGGCCACGCGGACTGGCGTCCCGCCGCCCTTCTCGCGAGCATCGAGCGAAGCCTCCGCCGACTCAAGACGGACGCCGTCGACCTCGTCCAGCTCCACAGCTGCTCCCTCGAGCACCTCAGGAAGGGCGATGTGATCGCCGCGCTCGAGCAGGCGCGGGAACGGGGCTGGACGCGCTACGTGGGCTACAGCGGCGACGGCGAGGCGGCTCGCTACGCCATCGAGTGCGGGCGCTTCGACACGCTGCAGACCTCGGTGAGCATCGCCGACCAGGAAGCGCTGGAGCTGACCTTGCCCCTGGCCCGGGCGCGCAGGATGGGCGTCATCGCCAAGCGGCCGATCGCCAACGTGGCGTGGCGCTACCGGACGAAGCCGGCCGAGCCGTACTACCAGGACTACTGGACGCGGCTCCGGGCCCTCGACTATCCGTTCCTCCGCGATCCCCGGACCGCCGTGGCCACCGCGCTGCGCTTCACCCTGAGCGCACCCGGGGTGCACACCGCCATCGTGGGCACCACGAAGCCCGAGCGGTGGAGCGAGAACGCGGCCCTCCTCGCCGCGGGCCCGCTCGCCCGCGAGGCCATCGACGGCATCCACGGGCGCTGGCGCGAGGTGGCGAAGCCCTCCTGGGTGGGCCAGATCTGACCGGCTCCCGCTCCGCCGTGCCGTCCGGCCGCGCGGCGGCCCGCGCCGCGGCGTGGATGATCCTCTCCGTCGGCTCCTTCATCCTCATGGCGGTGGCGGCCCGCCAGCTCAGCGGGCGCATGCTCACCTTCGAGATCCTGTTCATGAGGAGCCTCGTCGGCCTGCTCATCCTGCTCGCCCTCACCCCGCGGCTCGGCCCCGGCGCCTTTGCCACGCGCCGGCTCGGTCTCCACGTCGTGCGCAACGTCGTCCACTTCTGCGGCCAGTACGCCTGGGTGTGGGGCATCGCCTTCACCCCGCTCGCGGTAGTGACGGCCATCGAGTTCACGAGCCCGGTGTGGGTCGCCCTCCTCGCCGCGCTCTTCCTCCGCGAGCGCCTCACCCTGCCGCGATGGGCGGCCATCGTGGGCGGCGTGCTCGGGGTCCTCGTCGTGACCCGTCCTGGCGCCGGCGCGGTCGGGCCCGGCGCCCTCGTCGTGCTCGCCGGATCCTTCTTCTTTGCCGCGGCCATCCTCATGGTGAAGTCGCTGCTGCGCACGGACCGCGTGACGGCGATCGTGTGGTACATGAGCCTCATCCAGCTTCCCATCGGCCTCGCCGGTTCCCTCTTCCGGTGGGTGTGGCCGGGCCTCGGCGACGTGCCGTGGATCCTCGCCATGGGCGCGACGTCCCTCACCGCACACTACTCGATGGGACGGGCGCTCTCGCTGGCTGACGCGAGCTTCGTGCTGCCCTTGGACTTCCTCCGCCTGCCGTTCGTGGCGGTGGTCGGGCTCGTCCTGTACGGCGAGGGCATCGACGCACGCACCCTGCTGGGCGCCGCCCTCATCTTCGCGGGGAACTACTGGAGCGTGCGCGAGGAGACGCGCTCGCGTCCCGCCGCTCACCTCGCCTCGCCCATGCGATCGTCGGCCGGCAAGTGACGCTGGCCGCGGACTAGCCTGGATTATTCACGAGTGCCGCACCTGCGAAGGGGCGGGTGGCGTCGGGGGCGGGGGAGCGCTCGGGCGGAATGGGACCCCCCGAAGCCTGTGCGCCGCCCGGAGGGTGGCGATTCAGGCGAGTGGGTGACGTAGCTGGAGCGCTCCCCCGCCCCCGACGACGGGTCCCGACCCGCCTCGCGCTCCGCGTGTTCGTGAATAATCCAGGCTAGATCTGCTTCCGGAGGAACTCCGCCCGGTCCATGCGCGCGCGGATCAGCGACACGTAGCGACGATACGCGGCGCTGCGGCTGCCCGGATGCCACAGGCGTGGCCGGGGCAGGGAGGCGGCGAGCTGGGCCGACTCCTCCTCGCTCAGATCGCCCGGGGGTTTGCCGAAGTAGCTCTCGGAGGCTCGCCCCACGCCGTAGATGCCGGGTCCGAACTCGACCACGTTGAGATAGAGCTCGAGGATGCGGTGCTTGGGCAGGGTGCGCTCCACCTGCCAGGTGAGGACCGCCTCCTTGACCTTGCGGATCGGGTTCCTCCCCGGAGACAGCCACAGGTTTTTCACGAGCTGCTGCGTGATGGTGGAAGCGCCGCGCGCCGTCTCCCGCTCGCCCAGGCTCTCCTCGAGCGCAGTCTTGATCTCCTTCCAGTCGAACCCGTGGTGCGAGAAGAAGTTGATGTCCTCCGCCACGAGGACCGCGCGCTTTAG
>Ga0075424_100007043_pt1 | contig 10879 bp, 6 predicted proteins | sample SoiMethybrSBSTD3_FD_75301 | JGI IMG/M metagenome (GOLD analysis project Ga0075424, IMG submission 75301) | Bulk soil microbial communities from a Populus tree surrounding site in Tennessee, USA - Soil MetaG P. TD hybrid SBSTD3 | ecosystem: Environmental > Terrestrial > Soil > Tree plantation...
AGCCAGGCCTCGAACGCCTTGAAGTTGTAGGGGCGCCCGAGGAAGTTCTTCACCAGATCGGCCGCGTCCTGCGTGCCGCCCGGATCCAGCACCTTCTTGCGGTACTCGGTGGCGATCCGCGGATCGAGCAGGTTCTTCTGGTCGAAGTGGCTGAACATGTCCTTGGCGATCACCAGCGACCACATGTACGTGTAGTAGATCGCCGAGTAACCCTCGAGGTGGTCGAAGCTCGCGTACATGTGCGTCTCGGGCACGTACTTCCACGGCGAGTACTTGGCCTGCAGCTCCTTCATCTCGCCGTCGACGTCCACCGTCTTGGGGTCGCGGTCGTAGTAGTGGAGCGACATCGCCGAATAGTAGTTCTGCTGGCGCACGTAGAGGCCGTTGCCGAAGTCGTTCGCGGCGCGGATCTTGTTGAGGAGGTCGGCCGGGATCGGCTCGCCCGTCTGGTAGTGCCTGGCGAACGTCTGCAGGGTCTGCGGCGAGCGCGCCCACTCCTCGAGCATCTGCGACGGGGCCTCGACGAAGTCCCACTCGGTCGAGATGCCGGAGCGGTCGGCCCAGCGCTGGTGCCCGGCGAACAGGCCGTGCAGCAGGTGGCCGAACTCGTGCAGGAAGGTCTCGACGTCGTCCTGCTCCATGAGTGCTACCCCCTTGTCGTCGGGGCGGGGGAGGTTGCACACCAGGCAGGCCTCGGGGATCACCTTGCCCTCGACGCCGGTGCGGATGGGGAACGCGGCGGCGTGCGTGTACTTGCCGTCGCGCGGATGCATGTCGAGGTAGAAGCGCCCGACCAGCTTGTCACCCTCGTAGACCTCGTAGGCCTCGACCTCGCCGATCCACTTGGGCGCGTCGGTCCACGGCTTGTAGGTCACGCCGAACATCTTCGACGTCATGTCGAGGATGCCCTTCTCGACGTTGGCGTAGTTGTAGTACGGGCGCACGGCCTGGGCGTCGAAGTCGAACTTGTCGGCCTTCACGAGCTCCGAGTAGTAGCGGCGCTCCCAGTCGGCGACGTCGGTGGCCTGGGGATCGTCCTTCTTCTTGCGCGCCAGGAGCAGCGCGTAGTCCTGGGCGGCGCGGCGGCTCGTGGCCTGGTCGAGCTGGTGGATGAAGTCGTCGACGCGCTTGGGCGAGCGCGCCATCTTGTCCTCGGTGATGTACTCGGCCCAGCTCTTGTAGCCCAGCGTCTTGGCCAGCTCGTCGCGCTTGGCGATGAGCTTCTCGAGCACCGTCTTGTTCTGCGGATAGGCCCGGTTCATGTACTCGACGTAGAGGCGCCGGCGCGCGTCACCACTCTTCGAGTACGTGATGAAGGGAATGAAGTCGGGGTAGTCGGTGGTGATCTTGATCTTGCCGTCGGCGCCCGCGGGGTGGCCCTGCACGTAGTCCGGCGCCAGCCCGTCGAGGTCCTTGGCGTCCACCAGGATCGAGCGCTGGCCCTCGCGGATGTTGCGGTCGAAGTCCTGGCCGATCTTCACCAGATCGTCGCGCAGCTCCTGCACCTTCTTGCGCGTCGCCTCGTCCTTGTCGACGCCGGCGCGGCGGTAGTCGCGCAGCATGAGCCGCCAGTGGCGCTGCGTCCCCGGATCCTCCTTGGCGGCGTCCACGTCCTGCACGGCGACGTAGACGTCGTGGTTCAGGCTCAGCTTGGTGAGGAACGACTGCACGTCCTGCGTCGCCTTCTCGGCCGCGGCGCGCGCCGCCGAGTCGGGATTCACGTTCTCCATGAGCCCGGCCCAGGCCGAGGCGGCGTCGAGCTCCATGGACAGGTCGTTCATCTTCTCGAGCGTGTTGGCGACCGTGTGCTTGCCCTTGACGGCGAGGATCTCGTCGAGCAGCGACTGCGCGCGGTCGAGATGGCCCTTGGTCGAGGCGGCGATGGCGTCGCCGGTCATCGGCTTGTCGTCGGCGAGCGCGACGGCCGCAAAGGACACGAACAGGGCGGCGGCCAGGACAGTGGCGCGCCCGAGGGCGCGCGCGATCGCGGGAGAGGGCATCCTGCGCATGGTCGGCTTTTCTCCTTGGTGGTATGCTCGCGGCCCGAAACGTGCGGGCGGGCTCGTGGAGCCGCGCCCCCACAGTAATGTATTTATCGGCCACCGGCGACGGCGCGCGAGCCGCGCCCCCGCCTCGCGCTCCGCCTTCCTTCCCGCTCGCCCACCCCTTCATGACCCGAGAATCGGCCAAGAATCGCGGTCGGGCGGCACGGCGGACCGCTCCCGCCAAGCGTGCGCGATCCGGACCGCCCGCGCGGTGGGGCGAGCTCGCGGCGCCGACTTTGATCTTTCTTTACCTCGGACTTGCCACTTTGCTCAGTTTGCTCGCCCACCGGACTCCCGGGTATGGGGTCGAGACCGACCTCCTGACCGACTTCACGCCCGCCGCCCAAGCGCTCCTGGCGGGGAAGATGGATCCCGCCTTCTACGTCTTCCACGGCTTCGGCTATCCGCTGCTCCTGGCCGCCTTCTCGTTTCCGGCGGCCGGCGATTTCTTCCTCGCGGCCAAGCTCCTGAATCTCTTCGCCGCCGGTGGTGCGCTGTGGTTCGCCTACGCGCTGTTCCGCGACTTCGGCGGGCGCGTGATGGGGCTCTTCGTCCTGCTCGGGCTCGCGGTCAATCCGTCCTTGTGGACGTACGTCATCGAGACCGGCACCGACCTGCCGGCGTTCGCGCTGCTCCTGGGAGCGACCTACGGCGCGCTGCGCGGCAAGTCGCCGCTCGCCCTCGCGGCGGCGGGGCTGGCCGCGGGCTTCGCCTATGTCACGCGCTACAACGCCGTCTCGGTGCTCCTCGCCTCGGCGATCGTGCTGCTCGCGCGGCGCGACTTCCGGCTCGCCGCTTTCTATCTGGGGGGCGCCGCCCTGCCGATCGGCGCCTGGCTCGTGACCAACCAGGCGATCGCCGGCAGCCCGTTCTACAACCGCAACTACCTGAACATCGCCTTCGCCGTGTACGGGCGGCAGACGCAGTGGGAGCAGTTCTGGACGAGCGTCGGCACCCAGTTCCACTCGCTGGGCGACGTGTTCCGCTACGACCCCGTGGCCTTCGCGCGCGGCATCGGCGCCAATCTCGCCGGCCATTGGCTCTCCGACATCAAAGAGCTCCTGCCCCTGTGGCTCGGCGTGCCCGGCGTGGTCGGCGTGGCGCTCGCCTGGGGACGGCGACCGGGATGGCGCGGGATGCTCACGCACTTCCTGCTCGCCTATCTCGTGCTCGGCGTCGTGTTCTACAACGTGCGCTTCTTCCTCTATCTCCTGCCGTTCTACCTGGCGGGGACGGCCACGCTGCTGTTCCCGCCGCGCCGCGAGAAGGGAAGCGCCACCTGGGCGTTCCTCGGCCGCCTGCCGCACGCCGGCCGCCCCGAGATCGGATGGACGCTGGCCGCGCTCGCCTTCGCGCTCTCGGCCTGGAGCGCGGACGCCATGGTGCGCTCCGAGCTGGCCAAGGATCCGCTCGACGTGCGCCTGGCGGGGGAGAGGCTGCGCCAGCTCGGCCCCCGGAACGGCATCGTCATGACGCGCAAGCCGCACGTGGCGTTCTACGCCGGCATGCGCCAGCTGCGCTTCCCCTCGCAGGGCTCGTTCCGCGATCTGTTGCGGCTCGCGCACGACGCCCACGCGAACTACGTGCTCTACTCGGGCATGGAGGCGTCCTTGCGCCCCGATCTTCTCCTGCTCATGGAGCCCGACGTCGTGCTGCCCGGATTCCGCCAGATCGACCGCGAGATCGTGGACGGGTCGAACTACTTCACGCTCTACGAGGTGTCGCCCGAGCCCGCCGACTCGACGGCACTCGACACGGCGCTGGTGGCCGCGCTCGAGCGCTTCGTGGCCCTTCACCCGCGCGAGGCCGTGGCGCACTACGACGTGGCCACGCACTACCTCGATCTGGGCCGGCCGCACGACGCGCTCGAGCACATCCTGATCGCCGAGCGCCTGCAGCCCGACCTCATCCGCGCCTCCATGCTCGAGGCCGACACGCGCCGCCGGCTCGGCCAGTACGAGGAAGCGCGCGTCGCCGCCCGCCGCGCCCAGAAGCTGGGCGGGACCGAGCTGTGGACGCGCGTCTCGCTCGGCGAGACCGAGCTCGCGGCCCACCGCTACGAGGACGCGCGGCAAGATCTCGATCGCGCCATCGCCATCGACCCCACGGACGTGAAAACGCTCGGGCTCCTGGCGCAGGCGCGCGCCGGGCTCGGCGACTCCGCCGGCGCCCGCGCCACGCGGGCGCGCATCGCCACGCTGTCGAAGGCCCGGCCATGAGCGAGCCGATTCCCGCCGCCGAGCTGGCCGCGCGCTTCGTGACGCTATGCACGCGCGGCGGCGCGGGGCGCGATTGGCCGCGCAAGCAGCGCGACCGCTGGATCCTCCTGCGCGTCATCCAGGCGCGCCTCGTGTCCGAGGCGCCGCTCGGCGAGCGCGAGGTGACGGCGCGCCTCCAGGACTGGCTCCTGGGACCGGGGCGCGACTTCGCGATCGACGCCGTGTCGCTGCGCCGCGCGCTCGTCGACGAGGGCTTCCTCGATCGCGACGATTACGGGCGCGAGTACCGCGTGTCGTCGCGTCACGAGCGGCGGGTCCGCTTCGAGGACTTGCCCCCCGATCTCGACGCCCGCGTCGCCTCCAGGCGCGCGACGTAGGCGTTCCTTCGCTCGGCGCCCTCTGCTAGCATGCGGCGTTCCCCTCCGCCGAGAAGCCCCGAACCTGGAAGGACCCACGTGACCGAGAAACTGTTCACTCCCGGACCGGTGGAGATCCCCGCCCGCGTCCTCGCCGCGCTCGCCCAGCGGCCGCCCCATCATCGCAGCGAGGCGTTCCGCAAGCTGTTCGGCGACGTGAGCGTGCGGCTCGCGCGCCTGTTCGGCACCGAGGGGCGCGTCGTCGTGCTGGCGGCGAGCGGGAGCGGCGGCATGGAGGCGGCCGTGGCCTCGTTCGCGCGCCGCGGCGAGCCGGTGCTGGTCGGCGCGGCCGGCAAGTTCGGCGAGCGCTGGACCAAGATCCTCGCCGCCTACGGCCACGCGCCGGAGGTGGTGGCGGCGGAATACGGAAGCCCGATCGATCCCGCCGCCTGGTCGGCGGCGCTGGCGCGCGTCCGGCCGGGCGTCGTCTTCTTCACCCACAGCGAGACCTCGACCGGCACGCTCTCCGACCTGGCGGCGCTGGCGCGCGCCGCGCGCGAGGCCGGCGCTCTGGTGGTCGCCGACTGCGTGACGAGCCTGGGCGTGCACCGCTTCCGCCAGGACGAGGACCAGGTCGACGTCGCCGTCGCCGGATCGCAGAAGGGGCTCATGCTGCCGCCGGGCCTCGCCTTCGTCGGCCTCGGGCCGCGGGCGCTCGAGCGCCTGGCCGCGGGTGGGGCGGCCGGCCCCGCGTTCTATTTCGACCTCGCCCGGGCGGCGAAGAGCGCGGCCGACGCCGACACGCCGTTCACGCCCGCCGTGTCGACCATCCTGGCGCTCGACGAGTCGATGCGCATGATCGAGGAGCTGGGGCTCGAGAACGTGTGGCGCCGCCACGCCTCGCTGGCGCGCGCCATCCGCGAGGGCGCGACCACCGCCGGCTTCCGCGTGTTCTCGCGCGCGCCCGCCGACAGCGTGACCGCGCTCGTGCCGCCCGACGGCGTCGATCCCTCGGCGGTGGTGAAGCACGTGAAGAGCGCGCACGGCCTCGTGCTCACGGGAGGACAGGACTCGCTCAAGGGCAAGATCGTGCGCGTCGGCCACATGGGACTGGCCTACGGTCCCGAGGACGCGGTCGTGGTGTGCCGCGCGCTCGAGGACGCGGCCATGACGCTCGGTGCCACGGGCAGGAGCGGGGCCGCGGCCGCGGTGGCGCAGCGTGCGCTCGAGAGCCCGGCGTGAAGATCTGGGTCGCCGATGCCATGGACGCCGAGGTCAAGCGGCTCCTGGCCGACGCCGGGCTCGAGGTGGCCGAGAAGGGCGGGCTCGCGGGCGAGGCGCTGGGGGCCGCGCTCGACGGCAGCCAGGGCTTGCTCGTGCGCGGCGCCACCAAGGTGACGCGCGAGGTGGTGGCGAGGGCGCGCGATCTCAAGGCCGTGGCACGCGCCGGCAGCGGCGTCGACAACATCGACCTCGAGGCCTGCCGCGAGCGCGGCGTCGCCGTGTTCAACACGCCGGGGGCCAACGCGGTCTCGGTGGCCGAGCACACGTGGGCGCTCGTCCTGGGCCTGCTGCGCCAGCTGCCGCGCGCCGCCTCGTCGATGGCCGCGGGACGCTGGGAGAAGAGCGAGCTGGGCGGCCGCGAGGTGCGCGGCAAGGTCCTCGGTCTCGTCGGCTTCGGGCGCGTCGGGCAGGAGGTGGCCCGCCTCGGCCTCGCCTTCGGCTGCCGCGTTCAGGCGCACGATCCGCTCGTGCACGTCGAGGATATGGTGCCCGGAGTCGACGCCGCCACGCTCGACGACCTCCTGGCCACGAGCGACATCGTGAGCCTGCACGCCCCGCTCCTGCCCGAGACCAGGGGGCTTCTCTCGGCCGAGCGCCTGGCGCGCATGAAGCCGGGAGCGCTGCTCGTCAACTGCGCGCGCGGCGCCCTCGTCGACGAGGCCGCGCTCGAGCGCGCGCTCGCCGAGGGCCGGCTCGCCGGCGCCGGGCTCGACGTGTTCGAGCGCGAGCCGCCGGGCGATCGTCCGCTCCTGCGGCTGCCGCAGGTCCTGGCCACGCCGCACGTCGCCGCCAACACGCCGGAGGCGCAGCGGCGCGCCGGCATCGAGGCGGCGGCGGCGCTGCGCGACTACCTCTCGACCGGGCAGGCGCCCGGGCGCGTGGCCTGAGGCCAGCGTGCCGGCCACGATCGTCGTCGGCGCCCAGTGGGGCGACGAGGGCAAGGGCAAGATCGTCGACCTGCTGGCCGGCGAGCACGACTGGGTCGCGCGCTACCAGGGAGGCGCGAACGCCGGACACAGCGTCATCCATGACGGGCGCACGGTCGTGCTGCGCCTCGTGCCCTCGGGCATCCTGCGCGAGGGCAAGCGCTGCGTCATCGGCAACGGCGTCGTGGTCGATCCCGAAGCGCTGGTGAAGGAGATCGACGAGCTGGCGGCGATCGGCGTGCACGCCGAGGGCCGCCTGTTCCTGTCGCGCGACGCGCACCTCATCCTCCCGTACCACCGTCTGGCCGAGCGCGAGCGCGAGGAAGGTCCGGACGCGGTGGGCACGACGCGCCGCGGCATCGGCCCGGCCTACGAGGACAAGGCGGCGCGCATGGGCGTGCGCGCGGGCGAGCTGCTCGACGCCAAGGCGCTGGCCGCGGGCGTGGCCCGCGTGCGCGAGCGCGCCGAGGGCCGGCTGCGCAGCGACGCCGACTTCCCCGCCACGGCCGAGGTGGCCGAGCGCACGTTCGAGCTGGGAAAGCGCCTGGCGCCGTTCCTCGCCGACACGCGCGCGCTCCTCTGGGACGCCCACGCGCGCGGCGAGCGCATCCTGCTCGAGGGCGCGCAGGGCACGCTGCTCGACCTCGATCACGGCACCTATCCGTTCGTCACCTCGTCGCATGCCGCCGCCGGCGGCGCGCTCACCGGCTCGGGCCTCGGACCGCGCGCCGTCACGCGCGTCATCGGCGTGACCAAGGCCTACGCCACGCGCGTCGGCAACGGTCCGTTCCCGACCGAGCTGTCGGAGGAGACCGGGAGCCGGATCCGAGAGGTGGGGGACGAGTACGGTGCGGTGACCGGCCGGCCGCGGCGCTGCGGCTGGCTCGACGCCGTGGCCCTGGGCTACGCCGCGCGCGTGAACGGCCTCGACGAGCTCGTGGTCACCAAGCTCGACGTGCTCGACGGGCTCGATCGCATCGCCATCGCCACCCGCTATCGCGGCCCGTCGGGAGAGACCGATCGCTTCGATCCCGACGCCTGCGTCCTGGGCCGCGTCGAGCCGGTGTACGAGTGGCACGAGGGATGGCGGGCCCCGACGCGCAACGCGCGCCGCCGAGAGGACTTGCCCGAAGGAGCACGGCGCTATCTGGACCGCGTGGCCGAGCTCGCGCGCGTGCCCATCACCATGGTGTCGGTCGGGCCCGAGCGCGAGGCCACGTTTGCCCTTTCACGGCCGTAGCCCGTCCCCCTAGAGTGGAAGGAGGTCGCCCCGGACCCGCGGGAGCCTCTTCCATGTCTCTGCGACGCCACCAGCTGCTGCTCGCCGTCTCCCTCGTCGCCGCCATCTGCGCGAGCACGCCGGCGGCTCGCGCCGCGTTCATCACCACCCGCCTCGCCTCCGGGCTCCGCTACCCGGTCTACGTCACCGGGGCGCCGAACAACTCGAGGCTCTACATCGTCGAGCAGCGAGGCGTGATCCGGATCTACGCCGGCGGTGCTCTCCTGCCGACGCCGTTCCTCGACATCGACTCGCTGGTGATCGATCCGACGCAGTTCGAGGAGCGCGGCCTGCTCGGCCTCGCGTTCCATCCCGACTTTCCCGAGAGCGCCTTCGTCTTCGTCGACTACGTCAACAACTCGAACCAGACGGTGATCGCGCGCTACCCGCTGACGCCCAATCCCGACGTGGCCGACGCGTCGAAGGCCAAGGTCATCCTCACCATCAACCAGCCGTACGGGAACCACAAAGGCGGCACGCTCCTGTTCGGGCCCGACCGCTACCTCTACATCGGCATGGGTGACGGCGGCTCGGGAGGTGATCCGGAGAACCGGGCCCAGGACCCGACGATGCTCCTGGGCAAGATCCTGCGCATCGATCCCATCGGCGGCTCGCCGTACGCGATCCCGCCCGACAACCCCTTCCTGATCGATCCCAACTATCGGCCGGAGATCTGGGCCATGGGCGTGCGCAATCCGTATCGCTGGAGCTTCGACCGCCTGACCGGGGACATGTGGATCGGCGAGGTGGGGCAGAACAACTGGGAGGAGGTCGACTACGCGCCCGCCGGCCAGGGCGGCCAGAACTGGGGCTGGCGGCTCATGGAAGGCGACGCCTGCTTCAATCCGAGCACCGGCTGCCGGCCCGACACGCTCGACAATCCCATCTACGTCTACGGTCACTCCGAGGGATGCTCGATCACCGGTGGGATCGTGTATCGCGGGTCGGCGATTCCCGAGCTCCAGGGCCACTATTTCTTCGCCGACTACTGCTCGGCCAAGATCTGGTCGTTCGTGCGCAGCGGCCCGGACACGAGCCAGTTCGTCGACCGCACGGCGCAGATGGCGCCCGGCGGGGGGCTGTCGATCGGCTCGCCGGTGTGCATCGGGCAGGACGGAAACGGCGAGATGTACATCGTCGAGCGCGGCAACGGCACGGACGGCGAGCTCTACCAGGTGATTCCGAGCCAGACCGACGCCGGTCCGACGCCGCGCCACGCTCTCCAGCTCGGCGCGCCGCGCCCCAATCCGTTCTCCGCCTCGACCGCGTTCCCCGTGAGCCTGTTCCGCGCCGGGCATCTGGACGTCGATGTCACCGACACGCGCGGACGCCGCGTCGCCGGCCTCGTGTCCGAGCACCGCGATCCCGGCGTGTACACGCTGGCGTGGGACGGGAGGGATGCCGGCGGGCGGCTCGCGCCCTCGGGCATCTACTTCCTGCGCGTGACCTTCGAGGGCAAGAGCGAAACACGGCCGCTGACCCTGACGCGATAGGCGTCGACCCCGACTCTTGACGGCGGGCGCGCCAGGCGCTTTCCTGCCGGGACCGTCATGCGCTCCCGTCGCTTCGCCATCGCGCTCTCGCTCGCGCTCCTGAGCGCTCCGCGCTCGCTCGCCGCCGACGCCCTCGTCCCCGACGCCTTCGGACGCGTGGGCGAGGGCACGATCACGCCGCCCGGGGCGCCGCGCCTCGTCGTCGTCCTCCTCTTCGACCAGTTCCGCGACGATTTCCTCGACCGTTTCCGCGAGCACTTCGTGGCCGGCGGCTTCCGCCGCGTCGAGCGCGAGGGCACGCGCTTCACCGACTGCAACATCCCGTTCGCGCAGACGCTGACCGCGCCCGATCACGCCACGCTGCTCACCGGAGCCACGCCGAGCGTACATGGCATCGTCGGCAACGGCTGGTACGAGGTGGCGGAGGGCCGCGACGTGAGCGCCGACTTCGATCCGCGCGAGCGCGCCGTGGGCAGCGACGACCAGGAGTCGAGCTCGCCGCGCCGCCTGCGCGCGCAGACCGTGGGCGACGTGCTGCGCGGCGCGACGCGCGGGCGTGGCAAGGTGATCGGCATCTCGGACAAGGCGCGGGCCGCCATCCTGCCCGCCGGACACCACGCCAACGCCGCCTACTGGCTCGACGACAAGACGGCGCGCATGCAGTCGAGCACGTACTACATGAGCCGCCTGCCGGCGTGGGCCGTGGCCGCCAACGCCGGGCGCCGGCCCGAGGAGGCGCGCGTCACGTGGACGCCGCTCCTGCCCGCCTCGGCGTACGCCGCCTGCGTCGTGGGCCGCGGCGCGCCGACCTTCCCCCACGTGGTCGACAAGGACGGCACGATCGAGGGCGCGAACGCCGTGGCCGCGACCCCGTTCGCGGTGACGAACCTCTTCGCGTTCGCGCGCCAGGCGATCGAGGGCGAGGAGCTGGGGGCGGACGGGGTACCCGATCTGCTCACGCTCTCGGTCTCGGCCCCGGATCGCGTGGGTCACCTGTTTGGCCCCGACAGCCCCGAGGCCATGGACATCGCCGTGCGCTGCGATCGCGAGGTGGCGTCGTTCCTCGCCTATCTCGATCGCCGCGTCGGGCGCGGCCGCTACCTGGTCGCGGTCACCTCGGATCATGGCTGCGCTACGACCGAGAGCTTCGCCCGGCGTTTCGAGGCCGTGAGCGCGGACTCGGTCGGCGCGATCGCCGACACCGCGCTCGTCGAGTGGGCGGACGGGGTGCTCGATCGCGCGATGAAGCCGCGGCGCCGGGTGAAGCAATGGATCCG
>Ga0075424_100007044_pt1 | contig 10878 bp, 8 predicted proteins | sample SoiMethybrSBSTD3_FD_75301 | JGI IMG/M metagenome (GOLD analysis project Ga0075424, IMG submission 75301) | Bulk soil microbial communities from a Populus tree surrounding site in Tennessee, USA - Soil MetaG P. TD hybrid SBSTD3 | ecosystem: Environmental > Terrestrial > Soil > Tree plantation...
CCAGAAACGTATTGGGGTAACGTGAACCCGATCGGACCTCGTGGTGTGTACGATGAGGCGAAACGCTTTGCGGAAGCAATGACGATGGCTTACCGCCGTGCCCACAAAATGGACGCGCGGATCGTCCGGATCTTCAACACATACGGCCCACGCATGCGGCCAAACGATGGGCGTGTCGTTTCGAACTTCATCGTTCAAGCACTCAGGGGAGAGCCGCTAACGGTTTACGGCGAAGGCACCCAGACACGCAGCTTTTGCTATGTTTCGGATCTGATTAGCGGGATCGTCGCGCTCTTGCAGGCGCCACCTTCAAGCGAACTGGACAGCCCTTTCAACATAGGCAATCCGGAAGAACGGACCGTAAAAGATCTGGCAACGAAAGTCCTGACGTTGACCGGAAGCTCGAGCCGTATCGAATATCGCGACTTGCCTGTCGATGATCCTCATGTTCGCTGTCCCGATATCACGCGCGCCAAAACCATCTTGGGATGGCGCCCGGAAGTCAGTACGGATACCGGCCTTCAGCTGACAATCGAATATTTCAGAAGAATCGCCCGATGATCCTGGTCACCGGGGGCGCCGGTTACATCGGAAGCCACACTGTTAAGGCTCTGAAAGCATCCGGCCTTCAGCCTCTTATTTTCGATAACTTCTCCACGGGGCACCGGTCCTTCCTGAAAAACACTCCAGCATTCGAAGGCGATCTCTGCAATCCTTCAGATCTCGAAGACGTTTTCAGCCAAAACGTGATCGAAGGCGTGTTGCATTTCGCTGGAAGAGCTCTCGTCGCCGAATCGGTCCAGAGACCCGAGTTGTACTACGAGACGAATTTTCTCGGAGGCCTGAATTTGTTGAAAGCCATGCACAACCATGGCGTCAGGTATTTGATCTTTTCTTCAACTTGCGCGACGTACGGCATGCCCCACCAGGTCCCCATCCGCGAAGAGCATCCTCAAAACCCGATCAATCCCTACGGCGATACGAAACTCGCCTTTGAGCGAGCCATGCGATGGTTTCATGAGGCCTACGGGTTAGAGTACCTATCGTTGCGTTATTTCAACGCGGCCGGTGCAGATTCTGCGGGTGAATTTGGAGAAGATCACGATCCGGAAACTCACCTGATCCCTTTGACTCTGCAGGCCGCCTCGGGCCGGCGCCCCAGTGTTCAAATTCTCGGTACGGATTATCCAACTCCCGATGGAACATGCATTCGCGACTATATTCATGTTTCCGATCTTGCGCGTGCCCATGTCGTGGGTCTGCAGGCCCTAATGGACAAGCGGATGCCCTCCCAGGCGTTCAATCTCGGCACAGGGCAGGGTTACTCGGTGCGACAGGTTATCGACGCGGTGCGTCGAGTAACAAACAGGCACTTCACTGTTGTCGAGTCCGCACGCCGTCCCGGAGATCCGCCGGAACTTGTAGCCGCCGTGAATCGTGCTGCCGAGCAATTGGGCTGGACCGCCGTGGAGAGCGATCTGGAGCATATTGTTCGCACCGCTTGGAATTGGTTCCAGAGGAAAGAGTAGCCTTGTGGCTACTCTTCTTCTTTTTCGAGGACCCGCGAAATGCCCGCCGCAAACGCTATCGCCGAGTATGCGGGCGCCGCGATGACATCTGTTACCTTTTGTGTGCCGCCGTTGATACCGTTGGCAACAAGATCCAGCCTTTCATCGACCTTCGCGAGGCCCTCGCGGCATTTCTCCTGGAACCGGCCTAGCTTCGGATCAAATTCTGCGACTCGCCGCTTTGCGGTTTCAGTCGCGGCAGCGGCTTGCTGCGCTGCGTTGTGCGCAGAATCGATCCATTCTCTGACTTGGCTACCCTTTCCAACTTCGTTTGCTGCGCCCGTCACTTTTGTCGTGAGTCGGGATAAAGACAAATACGCAGAGATAAAGACGGTAAGATTCAAAACACCATAGACAAAGATGAGGCCGATGAGAACGAGTATGCGAATTTCCATCGCAGGCTATCTAAACACAAAGCAACACGCGCTATCAATGACCCGCCGCGACAGGTCGACCGGGTTTTGGCTTTCGCATGATGAAGACGAGGGGTATAACAACCGCAAAGACGAGAGCCAGAATCCGAAATAGCTGAACGAAGGCGACCATCACGGCTTGCTGGCTCACCATGCCTGATAGAGCAGCGTATGCTGCGCGGCCTGCCGTAGAAAAATCCATACCTCCACTTATGAAGGCGCCGCGCATTTGCTCCAGCAACATCCGAGTGCGAGCATCGAATGCGCTGACGTGTGTACCCAAAATATTGTACTGAGACTGGGTGTTGCGGCTGAGCATGGTCGCGATCACGGCAATACCGACGCTTCCTCCGAGATTGCGCATCAGATTAAAGAGGCTGGTTGCGTTGCCCATCTCTTCACGCGAAATGAGGCTCATTGAAATGGTCGTTAGCGGAACGAAGATCAAACCCATGGCCAGTCCCTGGAAGAACTGCGGCCAAAAGATATCCCAATAACCGACTTGCAGGTTCAGAGAGCCGAGCTGGAACAACGTAATGGCACCCCCAACCAGACCGACGCCAAGCAGCTTGCGCGCATCGATTTTTGCTGTGAGAAATCCGACAATCGGCATCGCAATAAATGAGCCCAGCCCGCGAGGGGCCATCGCGATGCCGGCTTCGATGGCTGGATAGCCAAGGACTGTTTGCAGAAACAGGGGTAGGAGGACCAGACTGCCATAAAGTACAAATCCGAGTGTGGTCATCAGGAATACGCCGGTTGAGTACGTTCGCTCCTTGAAAACACGCAGATGGAGTACCGGTTCTTTGCTGAGCAGTTCATGCACGATGAACAATGCGAGCATGAGGACCGAAATGACAGTGAGTGAAGTAATCCAGGTGGATGAAAACCAGTCTTCCTGTTGGCCTTTATCGAGAACGATCTGGAGACCGCCGATACCGACTGCCAACATTCCGATGCCCCACGTATCGACCTTCGCTGTTGTTCGTCTGATGTAAGGCGGATCGAAAATGAACATCTTCGTCATGATTATCGAAGCAATCCCGACCGGAATGTTGACGTAGAAGACCCATCGCCACGAGTAGTTGTCCGTGAGCCAGCCGCCTAGAACCGGGCCAAGCATTGGCGCGACCACAATGCCCAATCCCCAAAAGCCCATCGCTTTTCCGCGCTGGTCTTGAGGAAAAGCTTCGAGCATGACGGCTTGCGAAACGGGTTGCAGCACACCTCCCGTGAGGCCCTGGACGATACGAAATAGCACGAGCCACGCGAGGTTCGGCGCGAAGCCGCACATGAAGGACGACATCGTGAAGCCGATTACGGAGGACATTAGCAGCCGCTTGCGTCCAAAGTAGTTCGCGAGCCATCCCGTAATTGGTAGCACTATGGCATTAGCCACCAGGTATGACGTGAGTGCCCACGTCGCCTCCTGTGGTGTTACTGACAAGCTGCCCGCGATGTGAGGCAATGAAACATTGACTACCGTCGTGTCCAGAACCTCCATAAAGGTTCCAAACATGACTGCCACAGCGATGATCCACGGATTAACGTGCTGGTCTTCCAAATGCTGCCTCTTGCGTCGTGCTCGATCTTCTACTTGACTCTTACTTTCACGACAACGGACATGCCCGGGCGTAATTGGCGCTGGACCTCTTCACCGCCATCCAAAACGATTTTCACGGGGATGCGCTGGACAACCTTCACGTAATTGCCGGTGGCGTTCTCCGGCGGCAGCAGGCTGAATTTTGCACCTGTCGCAGAAGCGATGCTGTCGACGTGCCCGTTGAAGCCCCGGCCCCCGTAAGCGTCGACCGATACACTGGCGCTTTGGCCGGGTTGCATATTGGCCAGCTGGGTCTCTTTGAAGTTGGCCGTCACCCAAATGTCTTCCTGAGGAACGATTGCCATCAATGGCTGTCCAGGCTGCATGACTTGCCCAGCCTCGACGGTTTTCTTACTGACGATGCCCGCAACCGGCGCCTTGATGGTCGTGTATTCCAAATTGAGACGTGCCTGATCCAAAGCGGCTTTTGCAAGTTGCGCACGCGCTTCCTCAGATTGAGCCTGAGCTTTCGTTATGATCACCTGTTGCGGCGCGGTCTTGGCACCTTGCGCCTCCGCTTGCGCCTGCTGCAATTCTGCTTGTGACTGTGACGTCCTCGCCTGGGCAGCGGCGACCTCATGCTGTGCCTGCGCCGCACCTGCCTCAGCAGACTCGACAGTGGCATGAGCGGCGTCTGCGGCGCCGACGGCAGCATCATATTGCTGCTCGGAGATTTCATCCTTCGCGACGAGCTGTTTCAAGCGCTCGAGATCTTTTGCTGCCTTGGTGAAATTCGCCTGCGCCTCGCGCACGCGCGCTTGCGCGGAATTCAATCGGGCTTGAGCAGCGGCTAATTCCTTACCGGCGACTTCGACGCCGCTTTTTGCCCGCTCCGCAATAGCTTCGGATGACGTGATCTGCGTTCCGGCAGCACTCGAAGCAACCGGTACACCTGCGCGTGCGGCCACGACGGTAGCTTCTGCCTGAGCCAATTCCGCCTCGGCCCGCTTAACGGCAATTTCGTAATCGCGCGGATCAATTTGGGCGAGGATCGTTCCGGCATCGACGTGCTGATTTTCATTGACGTTTACCGTCAGAACCGTCCCACCGACTTTCGCATTGACGGGATGGATATGCCCATCGACCTGAGCGTCATCTGTCGATTCCCATGTGGAGAAATACTGCCAAGCCGCGTACCCGCCCGCAATCACGATGAGGATGATCGGAATCAGGAGCCACTTGGCACGTAGTAGCCTCGCCATTACTTTCCTCCAAAGAATGATTTGACCGTCTTCTCGGCGCTACCTATGGCGCGCCCGAGCGCGACTTCGGCCACATTCAGTCCGAAGAGGCTTGAGATGTAGTTCTCGTCGGCTCCAGCTACGGCCTCTTGTGCTTGCGTAACCTCTAAACCGTTCACAACTCCGGCTGCGAAACGGTCCTGTGCCTGGGTGAGCTGTTGTTGCGCAAGATCTCGAGCGGCTTGCGCCACTCGCACTTGGTCGGCGGCCGCCTGAATATCGAGATTTGCGGTCCGGATCTGATATTCGATTTGGTCGCGAAGGTTCGAGGCTTCCGCTTTTCGTTGTTCCAGGAGACTCTCAGACTCGAGGATCTCGGCACGGGCGCGCTCGCCCGTATAAATCGGAATAAGCAACGTACCTTGAACGAGCATCGTCCCGTGAGCAAACGTAGGATTTGTACCAAGCGCACCATAATCCGCATCGAGCCTCAAAGAAGGCAGGCGCCGGCCCGTCGCTGCTTTGCGGGACTCTTCTGCAGAGCGAATCAAGGTCATTGCACGGCGATAGTCCGGTCTCGAATCCAACGCTGTACTTAGAGTCTGTTCGAGAGGCGGAATATTCAATGGATCCGTCACAAACTGATTCGACTGCGTGAACTCCTGGGCTTGGGGCAACCCGATGGCACGAGCGAGATTCAATTTTTGCTTGGCGAGCTCATTCTCGGCAGCAATGAGGCGCTGCTGCTGACCCTGCAACTGTACCTGCGCCCGCAGTACGTCAATACCGGGAACTACGCCGGTCTCCTTGAGATTAACGGCTCTGTCGTAAACCGCTTGAGAGGTCTTTAATTGAGAGCGGGCAGCTTCCACGCGGCTCCCGCCGGCAAGCGATTCAAGGTAGAGGTCTGTCGTAATGAGAACCACGAGCTCGCGAATATCCTGCTGCGAGTAGTTGCTGGCCGTGACCCGTTCCGAGGCTGATCGCAATTCGTGCAGGAATCTGAAGTCGAAAACCGTGTGCGTGTACCGCAGACGGGCATCGAATACACTGAAAGGTCCCACGATGGCAGGCCCTCCCTGAAAACCAGTAAACCCGAATGCAGCGAGATTGATCTGCTGAACCGATTCGCTGATGGTACCTGAGATTTTCGGCAACAGTTCCGAAAGTGCGCGAACCCGCGCGGCTGTCGATACGCGAGTGTCCTGCTCGCTGAGTATGAGTCCGAGGTTGTACCTCAGCGCGCGATCGATCGCGTCGGTAATCGATAAGGAGATTGGAGCCCCGGCCGTTGTGTCGCTAGACACACTACCGTATAGAGTCGGAGGTACGTTTGGAGATTGTTTTTGCTGAGCGAGCAACGTTTGGAGAAAGAGACTGAAAAAGACGATGAGACAACCGGCAAGAGCTTTCATCGTGCAATTCCTTTCCATATCAAGTCGAAGATGAAGTCGACGTCTTGGTTGATTTTCGTTTTAGACCAACCAAGCACTCGATGTGTGACAACGCCACGGATAATGTCGGAGATTGCAAACGCGGCCTGCTCTGGCCGAACGCTGCGCAGAACCTTCTTTCGCGCGCCTTCTTTGAGAATACACTCCACGAGTTGGGCCTGTTCGAGATAAAGGGCCTTGAACTCGCTATCGATGCCGCCCGGATGACTCGGGAACCTTCCCAATTCCGAGTAAAAGATTTTGAAAAAATCCCGGTTCGCGTCGAAGTACGCGAGCTTTGCCGCAATAAGAGTGCGGAATTTATCTTCTGTTGTGGACGCAGTTTCGAGCTTGTCCACCAACATTGAGTACATCTGCCGTATGCCGAACTTAAGGGCGGCGAAGTACACATCGCGTTTTGACGAGTAGTAAAGATAGACGGTCCCCTTGGCTACGCCAGCTGCATCTGCGATGTCGTCCATCGTTGCATCATTGAAACCCTTACTTGCAAAAACCTTGCGTGCAGCTTCGAGAATCCCCGCAGTCCTGAATTCCGTGACTACCTGTTTCTTTGTTCTCACAGGCCGAATACCCCGTTTAAAAATGACTACTCAGTCAGTTTACTATGCGCACGGGTCAGAATGACAACCGCCTTAGCAGGTTGACGGTACAAAGCTTGCGGAAATGGCGAGGTTTTCAGGATAATCGGCGACATTAAGAGCAACGTCTGAAATCGCATCTGAGTTGTTTGTGGTTGCAACAGGAGAAAAGTCATGAAGACGCACACAAGATATTTCGGTGTCGTTCGTTTCGTTTGCCTGCTCGCATTCGGCTCGACACTGCTTTTCGCCCAATCGCCGATTGATGTGTCGAACCTGAGGATTTCCGGTGGAAGCGCAGGTACGGTTTCCGGACCGCGCGTACTTGGTGCAAAGGGCGAAGTAAGGGTTTGGGTCAAATTGCTGGATCCGCCGTTAGCCGCCGCTAATGCCGAAAACGGCAAGAAACGCGTCCGGAGATTAGACGTTGTCCAGCAGCGAGCCTATCTTCAGCGGCTTCATCAAAGACAAGATGCCTTAATGACTCAGATCCGGACCCTCGGCGGACGCGAAATCACACGCGTCAGCAAGGCACATAACGCTATCGCGATCAACATTGACGGTTCGAAGTTGGGCGCGTTAGCTGCTCTCCCAGGCATTGCCACGATCCGGCCAGTCCGAGATTATCAACGAAACTTGAGCGCCGTGCGTTCATACATCGGAGCGGACGCTGCAGAGAACGCAGGATTTGACGGCACTGGAGTGACGGTTGCGATGTTGGACACCGGCATCGACTATACACATGCGGATTTCGGTGGCCCGGGGACGCTTGCGGCCTATACCGCCGCGTACGGAACGTCGACTACGGATGTTCGGAATACGCGGCGCGATGGTCTTTTTCCAACGGCAAAGGTAATCGCCGGCTACGATTTCGTCGGTGAAGCGTGGCCGAATGGACCGCTTGCACCCGACGATGATCCGATCGACTGCGGAGGGCCGGTAACTTGTGATGGTGGTGGGCATGGAACACATACGGCCGATATCGTTGCAGGACGCAGCATAGACGGTACGCACAAAGGCATCGCGCCGGGCGCCAAACTGGTTGCCGTCAAGGTTTGTAGTTCTGTTTCGACGTCATGCAGCGGTGTGGCCATACTCGAAGGCATCGACTTTGCGCTGGACCCGAATCAGGACGGCGACATCTCGGATGCCGTTGACGTCATCAGCATGTCGCTTGGTGCTCCGTACGGACAAAAAGAAGATGATCTCAGCGAAGCCGCACAAAACGCGGTCGCAATGGGCGTTGTACTCGTAGCGGCTGCGGGTAATGACGGCGATCGCCCCTACATCGTTGGGTCACCTTCTACTGCTCCGGGCGTCTTGAGCGCTGCTGCGACTTTCCATCCGACGCAAAAGATATACCTCGCAGTAACGCATGTATCTTCTCCAAAGGGCGCCATCTGGCAATCCTGGTCTGCTCCTCCGGCTCTGACTGCCGGTCCGCTTGTTTATGACACGACAAATGCAAGCACAAGGATAGGCTGCTTGGACGCGAACGGTACTAACCCGTGGGCTCCTGGATCGCATTCCGGGCAGACTCTGTTGATTGACCGGGGCACATGCGCGATAAGCCAAAAGATTGCGAACGCCTCGGCGGCCGGGGCAATTGCCGGCCTGGTTGCAAATAATGTCGCCCAACCAGCGTGTGACCTAGCGCCCACTTTTTCTTTTGGCGGCGGGAACCCGACGATTCCGGGTTACTCCATCACGTTAGCGGACGGCAATAGCCTCAAATCATCTGCGCTTGGACTGGTCGCAACGATCGATCCGAATACGGCCATTCCCTTAGCCCAAAACATGGCTGAGTTTTCGTCGAGGGGACCTAGCTACAGTTACAACGCGATTAAACCCGATCTCGGCGGCGTCGGCACCGATATTCTTTCGGCAGAGGTTGGCACAGGAACCGGGGAAACGACATTCTCCGGCACGTCTGCTTCGACCCCCGTTTTGGCGGGCTCGGCAACACTCTTGTTGAACGAGCACACGGATTGGACTCCTCTTGAAATCAAGTCCGCGCTGATGAATACCGCAGAAGCGAACGTCGGGCTGAACCCCGTAGCATGCTCAAACGTCGGTGCTCCCATTACACGGATTGGTGCGGGCGAAGTTCGGGTCAAGAAGGCCATTGATGCGACAACCGCCGCTTGGGATGCAGAGGATCGCGCGGCGAGTCTCTCCTTCGGATATGCGGCGTTGACGCGGCTTACGTCATTTCAAAAAAGAATCGAAGTTCACAATTACAGTAATCTGTCACGCACTTACTCCATCTTGCCTAGTTTTCGATACGCTAACGACGCCGCTAGCGGGGCCGTTACTTTGAATGTGCCTTCGAGTGTCTCGGTTCCTTCAGGAGAGAGCCAGACTTTCGACATTGAAATTCGAATCGATCCCACGAAGTTACCGACATGGGCTTCAACGGGCGTAAACGGCGGCAGCGCCGGTGGTGATGGCTTCCGTTTACAAGATGTTGAATTTGATGGTTACGTTACGATTTCGGATAGCACGGACAATATCCATCTTCCGTGGCACGTCCTGCCGCATCGTTCCGCCGAGGTCGTCCCCGCGACGACGAATATAACTCTAGCCGAAGACAGTGCCAATTTGCAGCTGCGTAACACCGGCGCCGTCGATGGGAGACTGGATGTGTTTTCACTCCTGGGAACTAGCGGACAGATCAATCCATCGCATCTTCCCAATCCGGGAGACGCGTTCGCTATAATTGATCTGAAGTCGGTCGGGGCACGCCTCGTTACATCCGGCGGACAATTGGCAATCCAATTCGCGATCAACACGTTTGGAGTGCGCTCCCATCCAAACGTTCCTGCGGAATTCGACATCTTCATCGATACGAATCGCGATGGAACAAATGACTACGTGATCTTCAATACTTCCCTGTCGACCGGACAAAACGTCGTGGCTGCCGGACCGCTGCCTTCGGGACCATTCACTGCTTCTTTCTTCACCGATGCGGATCTCGACTCGGGAAACGCGATTTTGACGGCATTGCTCTCGTCTATCGGTCTCACACCCGCGACGCAGTTCAACTTCTCGGTTGAAGCCGGCGACAATTACTTTACCGGGAACGTGACCGACTCGATTCGCGGGATGACCTACAACGCGGGAACCCCACGCTATATAGGATCAGGCGTTCCGGCCACAGGTGTCCCCGCAGGAGGCAGCAGCACGCTGACGATTAACGCTCTCCCAGGAGGCGCTGCGGCATCGCCATCGCAGCAGGGTCTGCTGCTTCTCTACCGAGACGCGAAACCGGACCAGGAAGCCGACGCAATTGCCGTTACACCGTAAGCCTTCAACAGTAGGCGCGGTCATTAGGCCGGCGCGTGCGGCATGTTCACCTCAGTATCGTCGAGAGACCACTGTGGTTCTGTAGGCGCGGTCTATGACCGCGCGCTTTTCATCAAAGCACGCAATACGCGCGGTCACAGACCTGCCTACAGGCTACCCTCCGATCAAATTCCGTAGACACTCTACACAAACAAGCGTAGGCTGTCTACACAATGACTAAACAACGAGATCGAATTGAATTTCTCCAGGGCACTCTCGACATTCTCATTCTGCGATCGCTGCAGCGCGGACCTGCGCACGGCCATGCACTCGCGAAGCACATCAAGCAGACCTCTGAGGAGGTGTTTCACGTCGAGACCGGATCGTTGTATCCCGCCCTTCATCGATTGGAAGCGAAGGGCTGGATTGCCGCGACATGGGATCAGTCGGACAAAGGCAAGCGGGCGCGTTTCTATCGGCTGACGCCGGCAGGACGTAAACAACTCGCGGTGGAACAATCCAAGTGGGAGTCTTTTTCTCGTGCCATGAGTTTGATCCTGAAAACTACCGATCAGGAGGGCTGAATGAACGCATTCTTTCGCAAGTTAGGCTGGCTGTTCAAACGGCGTTTGAAGGAAGCTGAACTTCAGGAAGAGATCCAATTCCATCTCGATGAAGAAGCGGAAGAACGTGAGGTTTCGGGCGTACCGCCCGCCGAAGCGCACCTCGCCGCGCGCCGCGAGTTGGGAAACATCGCGCGTATGCAGGAAGACACGCGCGATGCCTGGGGTTGGAC
>Ga0075424_100007047_pt1 | contig 10874 bp, 5 predicted proteins | sample SoiMethybrSBSTD3_FD_75301 | JGI IMG/M metagenome (GOLD analysis project Ga0075424, IMG submission 75301) | Bulk soil microbial communities from a Populus tree surrounding site in Tennessee, USA - Soil MetaG P. TD hybrid SBSTD3 | ecosystem: Environmental > Terrestrial > Soil > Tree plantation...
GTCGACGTTGAGCTTGACGATCTTGACCTTGCCGTTGAGCGTCCCGGCGATCTCCTCGAGCGCAGGCGCGATCATGCGGCAGGGGCCGCACCACTCGGCCCAGAAATCGACCACGACCGGTTCGGTCGCCTTGAGCACCTGAGCCTCGAAATCCGCGTCGGTGACCTTGCCAACGCCCGACTTTCCATCGCCCATTGCGACACCTCGTCTTTATTCGGGAGCGGGCGAATCCGGCCCGCGGGAAGGAGGGCAGAACCTATGGAGGCGCCGCGTCAGCGTCAAGGCGCGCTCACGTCGAGGTGAAGCCCGCGCAGCGCGGCTTCGAGGGAGGCTGCTGGAACTTCCATCAGATCAGGCACATCGGTCCATATCAGGACGGCGCGCACGGGCCGGCCGGGATAGAGCTTTTGCAGCACGGCGCGGTAGAGCGCGAGCTGCGCCACATAGGCTGCCGGCACCTCCGCGAGCGTCCGCGGGGCCGGGTGATTCGTCTTGTAATCGGCGATCAGCACCGCTTCGGCTGTGATCGCCAGGCGATCGATCTGGCCGGACACGGCGAGCGGCGTCCGGCCTGGCCGCGCAAGGCGACCGACGATCGGCACCTCTGCGCGGCTTCCTGGCGCAAACAGCGCAGCGAAGCGCGCATCGGCCAGGACACTCCGCGCCTTGGCGAGGAACGCGTCGCGTTCGGCCGCATCGAAGCGGGCGCCGGCGCGCGCAAGATAGCGTCGTGCGGCTTCCTCGCGATGGGCCGGCGCGACGTCGGGGAGGGCTTGCATCAACCGGTGGACCAGGACGCCGCGCTCCAGGGCGAGGCGGCGCGCCGCGCCGTTCTGGGCGGCACGCGGCGGCACCGCGAGTTCTTCTTCGACCGCGCCTGACGGCGTGATCGCGTCCGGCCGGTCGGGTTCTGCGGGCGCGTCGCGGCGAAGCCATTGGGGCGGGGACGGCTCCATCCTGCGTTCAGCGGTGCGCGCGAGCGGCAGCGCCGACTGCGAATCGGCCACCTTGCGATAGTGCCAGATTTGCGCCTCGCCCTCGCCGACGGCAAAAAAGCCGTCCTTGCCCTGCAGGCCTTCGACGATGAGATCGTACCAGCAGCCGTCCGGCCGTTTCTTCTGGCCCTCGCAACCGCAGACGATCAGGCGGTCGGCCGCGCGCGTCATCGCGACATAGAGCAGGCGGCGATATTCATGCGTGGCCTCGTCGAGCGCGCGCTGGCGCGCGACTGTGAGCGGGCGGACATCGACGGCCTTGCGGCCCGCCCACACCCAGCGGTCGGGTGTGCCCGGCGCCGCCCGCTCCGCCGGCAACGCGATGAGGCGCGGCGCGCGCGGTCCCGTGGGCGGGGAGGTCGTGTCCGCCAGAATGACCACCGGCGCCTCGAGGCCCTTGGCGCCATGCACGGTCATCACCCGCACCTCGTTGCGCGTGATCTCCATGTCGCGCTTGATCTCGGTTTGCGCCGCGCGCAGCCACGCCATGAACCCCTGCAGCGAGGGCACCGCACGCCGCTCGTAATCGAGGGCCAGCTGGAGAAATTCATCGAGCGCGTCGGCTGCCTCGTGACCGAGGCGCCGCAAGAACCCGGCCCGTCCCCCCGCCGGACCGAGCAGCCACGCATAGAAAGCGAACGGCGTCTCGCCGCGGGCCTTCTCGGCGCAGCGGGCGAGCAGGGCACTCGCGGCGGCGAAGGCAGGATCTTGCGATGCGTTGTCCGCGAGCGCGGCGCGCAGCCGGCCCTTGCGGTTCCAGGCGAGCGCGAACAGCTGGTCATCATCGAGGCCGAACAGCGGGCTCTTCAATGCGACCGCCAGCGCAAGATCGTCGTCCGGCAACAGCAGCGCATCCGCGATCGCCATGAGATCGACGACCGCGACGTGCTGGGTCAGCACCAGCCGGTCGGCGCCGGCGACCGCAACCTGCTTGTCCTTGAGGGCGCGGATGATCGCCTCGAACAGCGCACCGCGCTGGCGCACCAGTATCAGAACGTCGCCGGCCGTCATCGGCTTGCGATCCTGACCGATCGGTTCGCCGTTGGCGATCGCGGCCGCGATCGTGTCCGCAATCCTGCGCGCGAGCCGCACCTGCGGGCTCGTCTCGGCGAGCGCATCGAACGGGGCGTCCCAGCCCTCCATTTCGCGCCGCGTCTGCGGCTTCATCAATGGCCAGATTTCGACGAGGCCGGGAATTGCGTCCGGCAGCGCCTGATGTGGGGCGATGCCCGCGTTGTCCGAGGTGACGCTGACCGCGATCTGGCGTGTGCCGAACACCTCGACCACGGCGCCGAGCACGTTCGGCCCGGAGCGGAACGAGTGTTCGAGCCGCACCGTCCGCCAATCCATGCCGACGGCCGCGAAGGCATCTGCAAACTGGCGCCGCATCTCGTCGAACTTGTGCGGCACCGCGCCCTGGAACGAAAAGATCGACTGTTTCTCGTCGCCGACCGCAAAGATGGTGCGCGCGCCCTCGCGCGCGCCGGCGCCGGCCGTGAATTCGGATACCAGCCGGTGGATGAGCTCCCACTGCTTGTCGCTCGTGTCCTGCGCTTCGTCGATCAGCACATGGTCGATGCCGCGGTCGAGCTTGTAATGCACCCAGCTCGGATTGACGGTGACGAGCAGCCTGAGCGTCTTGTCGATGAGATCGTCGTAGTCGAGCAGGCCGCGGCGTTCTTTTTCGGCTCGGTACCGGGCGATCACGGCATCGCCGATGGTGAGGAGCGCGACGGTGCGGTCGCGGCAGATGATGGCGTTGCGCTTCCGATTCAGTCCGACGATCCGCGCCTGCTCGTCGGCGAGCCGTTGCGCCAGCGCGGGATGCTTTTTGCCGAGCCCGAGCGTGATCACATTCTTGCGCGGCTCGAAGTCGCCGGTCAGGAACACGGACAGATAGGTCTCGACCCGCGCCGTTCCGGTCGCGGCGGCAGCGGCGAGGAGCTGTGCGCACTGCTTCTGGTCGCTCGTCCCGCTCTCTTTGCAGATCGCGGCGAGCGCGGGCCAATCTGCCGCCGGCAGGATCGGGCCATCCACGATCTCTGCTTCGATTTTAGCCAGCTCGTCGCCCGGCGCGAGACCGAGCGCGAGCGACAGCTCCGAACGCGCGCGCGCGATATTGCCGCCGATCCATTTCGTCAGCGCGTCCCGCCTCGCGGTGGCTTCACGCACCACCTCGCGCACCGTGGCGTCGGCCGCCGACGCGATCGCCAGCGCGAGCGCGCGGCCGAGCGGGGAGGCCGGCTCCGCCGCCGCATCGAGCAGGACCGAAGTGGTCGCACGATCGAGCAATTCGTCCTGGGCGCGCTCGTCGAGCACGGCGAAGCGGGCCGCCACATTGGCTTCGAACGGAAACTGGTGGAGCAGGCGCGTGCAGAACGCATGGATCGTCTGCACCTTCAGGCCGCCCGGCGTGTCGAGCGCCGAGGCGAACAGGCGGCGTGCGCGAGCGCGCTCGGCCGGCCCGACCTTGCGGGCCCCGATGTCGCGCAGCTTCTTGTCGAGCGCCGCATCGTCGAGTGCGATCCACTCGGCGAGCCAGCCGAACACGCGCGTCGCCATGTTGGCGGCGGCGGCCTTGGTGAAGGTGATGCAGAGGATCTTGGCCGGGTCGACGCCCGCGAGCAGCAGGCGGATAACGCGCTGGGCCAGCACGTGTGTCTTGCCGGCGCCCGCATTGGCCGCAACGAAGGCCGACACCTGCGGGTCCGACGCCTCGAACTGGCGCGCGCGCAGGGCGTCCGGAATACGGTCGACGACGCTCATTCGTCGCCTCCGTCCATGCCGCCGTTCGCGGACCATTCCTTGACGCGGGCGAGGTCGTCATAGGCGCCGTAGCGATCCTTCCACATCGACAGCACGAGCGAGCGATAGGGCATCGTCTCGTCCTCGAAACGCGCCGCCAGCTCGCGCAGCTTGTCGAGCGCGTAATCGGCGGCCTCATCGGCGGTGCGGTTCTCGAGCTTGACCACGCATTCCTCGCCCGCCGGATCGCCGCCCTTGAGCTTCACGTAGACCAGGTCGGCGACCGAGCCCGCGAAATCCTTGAATCCGCCGCGCCGCAGGATCGCGGCTTCGAGCGTGAGCTGCGGCGCGATGCCGACGCGAACCTGCTTGGAGCTCGGCGGCTCGCCGGTCTTGAAATCGATGATGGCGTGGCCGCCGTCGGCGCGCCGCTCGATGCGGTCCGCGCGGCCGAACAGGCGGAAGCTGCGCTCGCCGACCGGAAACGTGATCTCGCCGCGGATTTCCGCGCGCATGGCGGCGATGCCGGCGCGCCGCTCGCCCTCCCATCGCACGAACCAGCGCGCGATGCGCTCGAAGCGCGGCCACCAGAAGGCGCGCGCCTCGGGATAGTCCTCGAGCGGTGCGAACCTCGCGCGCCCGATACGTATCAGCTGCTCATAGGCATCGGCCGGCAATGTGTCGGCAAAGCTTTGTCCGAACGCACCTACCGCCTCGTGAATGGCGCTGCCGCGGTCCGCGGTCGAGACCGGCATGTCGACGGGATCGAGACGCACGAGCTTGAGGATGTGCTTGGCGTAGATGGTGTAAGGATCACGCAGCCAGTGCTCGATCTCGGTGACCGAGAGCGCGGACGGCCGCGCCGCGCGCGGCGGCCGCGGCTCCGGCGGCTTGATGCGGATCACGCGCTCGGGCTCATCGAGGCTGCGCGCGAGCGCGAGATATTTCTCGCCGCTGGCGACGACCTCTCGCCATTGCGCTTCGCCCGCGACCGCAGCGAGCCGTTGCAGGAACCGCGAGGCGACCGCGGGCGCGCCCGCGATCTTCGCCGAGCGTGTCAGGACGACCTCGCGCGCGCCCAGCATCTGCGCGAAATCGTGGGCCGAGAGACCGATACGGCGCTCCGGCAGGTCGAGACCGAGCCTTTGGCGCATCGGGCGGCTCAGCCATGGATCGTTCGGCGTGTCGGGCGGCCAGATGCCTTCGACGAGACCGCCCAGCACGACGCGGTCGATCTGCGTCAGGCGCGCCTCGAGGGGGCCATAGATGCGCACGCGCGCGTCCGGTGCGCCCGGCCGCCGCACCACACGGCCGGAAATCGCGGCGGCGAACAGCTCTCCATACTCCGAGGGTGCGATGGCGAGATCGGCCGCGCCCTCATCGATGATGTCGCCGAGCGCGCTCGCGAGCGCCAGACCATCGGCGCCGGCGAACGCTGCCTCCATGCCGGCTTCGTCGCGGCTCAAATCGGCGACGACCTGCCGATGCGCGGCCGCGAAGGCATTGAACGGATGCGCGTTCTTGCCCGCGAGCCGCTCCAGCGGCGCCAGCGCCTTGGCGATCGTATCAACGAGCGCGCGCGCCGCATCGATGTTGCCGTCGGGAAGGTTGGCGCGCGGCTCGGAGGGATGAACGTCCGAGCGCTCGCCCGCCCGCAGCTTTGCGAGCTCGCGGCGGAATGTCTCGAGCGCCTGCGAGAGCCCGGCCGAACCCGCGCGCGGGCGCGGGCCGCGCAGAATGGCCTGCTCGATCGTCGCGATGGCCTGCCGGTGCGCGCCGCCGGCCTGCCCGAGACGGCACAGCGGATGCTTCAACAGCGCGAGCAGGCTGACCGGGGCGACGCCGCCGAGCGCCGCCTCCGCGGCGAGCCGGGCAAATACGCCAGCGCCGGTATCGGCCAGCGCATCGCCGCCGGAATCATCGGCCGCCACGTTCCAGCGACCGAGCGCCGCCAGCACGCGGCGGGCGAGCGCGCGGTCGGGTGTCACCAGCGCCGCCGTCTCGTCCGGCTTTTCGACCGCCTCGCGCAGTGCCACCGCAATGGCGAGCGCCTCCTCCTCCGCATTGGCGGCCTCGATCACCGCGACACCGGCAAGCCCGCGGGTCAGTCGCTCGCCCGCGTCGGCGAGGCGGTCTCTCCAGCGATCGGTCGCAGCGGCAGGCCGCAACGCCTCGGAGGCAAGCACCTCGCGTCCATGCGGGGCAGGGGCTCGCAATTGCACGACCTCGGCGCGGGGAATGCCGATGCGCGCGAGCAGCGCCTGCATGGCGAATTGCGGGTGTCCGAAGGCGGACGACATCTCGTTTTCGCCGCCGGCGATCAGCGTCCAGGCGTCCTCGTCGAGATCGGTGTCGAGCCCCGGCAGCACGACCGCGCCATGCGGCAGATGCGCGATGGTGGCGAGCAGCTTGGCGGTCGCAGGCATCGAGCCGGTCGAGCCTGCCGCGATAATCGGGCCGGTATTCGCGCCGGCGAGACGCGCGGCCTCGGCATTGATCATCCGGTCGCGCCGCTCGGCCGGCTCGATCTTCCCTCGTTCCGCGAGGATCGTCGGCCAGGTCTCGCGCGCGATCTTGAGAAAATCCAGCGTGAGCTGCCAATACTTGTCGACGTGATCCGGCACCAAGCCGTCGAGTTTCTGCCACGACACCTCGCGGGTCGCGATATCATCCATCAGGCGTGCGAGATCGTCGGCGAGCGCGAGAGCGGCCGCCGGACTTCCGACCACCAGCGGATGGTCGCCGGGCTCGGGCTTGAGGCGCTGCGCCCAGGCCAGCACGAGCCGAGCGAGCAGCATCCGCCGCGTGAGCCCGCCGAGCGCCTCTGGCAGCGCGAGCGCATCGGGGGCACCGATCTCCGAAAAGGCAAGCTGGTCCTCATCGAGGTCGCCGATCGGGACAATGCGCGGCAGCAGCGCGGCGTCGCTCTCCAGCCCATCGAGAAATACGTCGCGGGCGAGCCGGCATGCGCGCCGCGTCGGCAGATAAAGCGTCGCCGCCGCGAGCGCGAGCGGATCGGAGGCGATCGCAAATCCAGGCACCAGCTCGCCCTTGACGAGCGCCGTGACCAGCGCCGGCAGGAATGGAACCGAGGCGGGAATGGTGAAGACGCGAGGGCGGCGACTGGAACTTGCGGTCATGCCGCAAGCTTATAGCGCCTGCCCTCGATTCGGTTGTAGCGAAGAATGGGACAGCGAATGGCGCTTCTAGCTATTCGCTATTCCTCTACTCGCGACTCGCCAATGAGCTCATGCCGCGCTGGTGAGGATCGCGGCCTCGGCAGCGGCGACGGCCTCGAGCGTGCCGATATGCATCCACACGCCGTCGAGCCGCAGTCCGAACAGCCGCCCCTGCTCGATCGCGCGGTCGAACAGACGGGTGAGCGTAAACGCGCCGGCCGGCGCATCCTTGAACAGCGCCGGCGAGAGGATCGCGACGCCGGCATAAACGAACGGCACCACTTCGCGCTCCTGGCGGCGGCGCAGCTTGCCGTCCGGCGCCATCGCGAAGTCGCCGGGCCCCGCGTAGCCGACGCTGCCGGTGGTCGGCGCGAGCAGCAGGAGCCCGTCCATCGACTTCACCTTGAACGCCTTCGCCAGGCACTGGAGATTGGACTTTACGCCGTCGATCCATAGCGTGTCGGAATTGACATGGAAGAACGGCGCGGGGCCGAGCAGTGGCAGCGCCTTCGCGACTCCGCCTCCGGTTCCCAAGACGGCCTCGCGCTCGTCCGAGATGACGATTTTCGGCACGCGACGCGGCTTGAGATGCTGCTCGATCTGATCGGCGAAATAGTGGACATTGACGACCGCTGTTTCGACGTCCACGGCGGCGAGGCGATCGAGCACGTGGTTGATCAGCGGTTTGCCGTGCACCGGCACCAGCGGCTTGGGAACCGTATCGGTCAGCGGCCGCATGCGCGTCCCCAGCCCGGCGGCCAGTACCATGGCGCTTCGCGGCACGGGGCTGCGGCGGGGATTTGACATCACGTTCCTCTGTCTCTTGCGACTACCCGGAAAGGCACGAACGAATCACAGGCATTCGGTCATAGGCAATCCGGGCGACCCGAATGTGACGAAGCCTTCGCGAAATCCGCAAGGGGCCCGTGGTCCGCCGGTCGAGCCAGCCCATGGCCAGTCCGATTGTCCTACCTGACGTTCGAACGATCGGGAAGGAAGCGGACTCCGATCTGGTCGCCCCTGATCCATATGCGCTCGCAACGCCGGTGCGCTTTGCCGGTCGTCGAGAGCACGAGAAAAAATTCGTTGAACCCGATCCCTGCCATCGATCCCAACACGGTCAGCTTCGCGCCAATATTGGAAATGTCCGCGATCCGGCAGTCGCGGTGCCAAGTGCCGTCGATCGCCATGATACGTGCGGTGTAGTCGCACGAGAGCGGGACGCGACTCAGCATGCGTCGTTCCCTGGCCATCGCCGATAATCCTCGCAGAATTTCCCGCTTTGATTTGTAAACAGCAGTTCTCAACAATTTCTTAACCAACCGTAGGCGTCCCAGCCGCCGGCAAGCCGTGTGGCCGCGAGTGGTTGCACGGCCGCGCGTCAGTCGGGCTGCGGCACGTGCGCCATGTACCAGGAATCGAGCAGCGCCAGCGCCGGGTGGGCAAGCGAGCGCCGCAGATAGCCCCACACCCGCGGCAGATGGCGCAAGTATTGCGGCTTGCCGTCGCGGCGATCGAGGCGCGCGAAGATGCCGAGGATCTTGGTCGCGCGCTGGGCGGCGAGAGTCGAATAGATCGTGACAAAATCGGCCACGTCGAAGCTCTGATTGGTCTCGCGCAGCGCGCGCACGTAACGGCCGAGCAGCTCGACCTCCAAATCGTCCGATACATCGACGCGTGCGTCCTGCAGCAGCGATGCGACGTCGTAGGCGCTCGGGCCCATCAGGGCGTCCTGGAAGTCGAGAATGCCGACGCGGCCGATATCGGCGCGCTCGGGCAGCCACAGCAGGTTAGGCGAGTGGAAGTCGCGCAGCACCCAGGTCCGGGGTGCCGCGACAGCAGGCGTGAGCGCCTCGCGCCAGAGCGCGAGGAACGTCTCGCGCGCGCTCGCTGACACCGGCACGCCACGATAGGGCAGATACCAGTCGAGTAGAAGCTCCGCTTCGATCAGCAGCGCGTCCATGTCGTAGGACGGCATCACGTGCTCGGTCCCGGGCGCGACCGGCAACGTACCGGGAAGATCGAGCCGGTGCAGCGCAATCAGAACGTCGACCGCCGCCTGGTAGCAGGTCTCGATCGGCGCCGGCGGATCGCCGGCGACCACGGTTTGATCGCCGAGGTCCTCAAGAACCAGGAATCCGCCGGCAAGGTCCACGGCGTAGATCTCGGGCGCCGAGAAGCCGCGTTCGCGCAGTCCATTAGCCAGGGCCACGAAGGGCTTCACGTCCTCGGCCAGATGAGCGATCGCGCTATAGGGGCGCCCGTTGCGCACCGGCGGGCCGTCCGCCCGGCGCGGCGCGTTCATCAGGATCGTCCGGCGTCCCTCAAGCGCGAGCCGCTCATAGGCGCGCGTGGAGGCGTCGCCGGTCAGGGGCGCGCGCTCGGCGTCGCCGTACGCCGACTGGTCGAGAAACTTGCGCAGCGCCGCGAGGCGCTGCGCCCGCGCATCGAAGCTTCCGTATCCGGTGATCAGCACGTTGCGATGCTCGAGGCCGAGTTGCGGCGCCAGTGTGAACGCGATGTCGAGCCGGTCGGGCGGCAGGAGACCGGCGGCGCGATCGGGCCATTCCAGCAGCGTCACCGTGCCGGCCGGCAGATCCTCGAATCCGAGCTCGGCCAATTCGCTCGTCCCGGATATGCGATAAAGATCCGCATGCACGAGCGGGAAGCGGGGCAGCTCATAGCTTTGCAGCAGGGTGAAGGTCGGGCTCGGCACCTCGATCGCCGGATCGCCCGCGAGGTGGCGGATCAAGGCGCGTGCGAAAGTCGTCTTGCCCGCGCCGAGGTCGCCGGACAGCGTGACGAGATCGCCGGGCTCCAGCGCAATGGCGATATCCTTGACCAGGCGCTGCAACGCCTCTTCATTCGGCAGCACCATGGCATGACTTGAGTCGCCGGCCGTGGTCGGAAGCATGGTCGCGTGACAAACCGCCTATTCGGCGGCCGTGCGCCGGACCGCCTGTTCGAGCGGGAACGTACATACCACAGTTGTTCCGCGGCCGACGGCGGATTCGATCCTGGTCGTGCCGCCGTGCAGCTCGACGAAGGAACGCACGAGCGAAAGACCGAGACCCGGCCCGCGGTGACGCGAGCCGAGCGTATGAGTCTCGAACAAGTCGAAGACCTTGTCGTGCAACTCGACCGGGATGCCGGGTCCCTGGTCGGTCACCGCGAACACGATGGCGTCGCGGCGCCGCTCGGCGGCGAGCGTCACAACCGCGCCCGCCGGCGAGAAGCCGACAGCGTTCGAGAGAAGATTGAACAGGATCTGACGGACGCGAATCTCGTCGGCGACGAAGCTGCCGATATCCGGACGCGCACTGATCTCGAGGGCTATTCCGTCCTTGACGAGCCGGTCCTGGATGCCGGCTGCGGCCGCCGCCATGGCGGCGCGGATATCGACATGGCCGAGGTCGAGCGTCATGGCGCCGGCATCGATCGTGGCGAGGTCGAGGATGTTGTTGATGAGCGCGAGGAGCGCGTTCGTGGAAGCCGTAATGTAGCCCACGTATTCGCGCTGACGCGCGCTCAGCGGCCCAGTCGACGCACCGCCGAGAAGGTCGGCGAAGCCGATGATGTTCGTCAGCGGCGAGCGCAGCTCGTAGGAGACATGGTGGACGAAATCGATCTTCATTTCGTCGGCAGCGATCAAGGCTTCGTTGCGTTCGCGCAACGCGCGTTCGACATTGACCGAATCGGTCACGTCCTGGAACGCGACCAGTGTGCCGCCGTCCGGTAGCGGCACGGTGGCGCAGTCGACGGTCGTGCCGTCATTGCGCTCGATCCGAAGCGCGATCGGCTCGCGCCGATCGAGCGCCGTCACCGCGGTGCGCAGCTTCTGCCAGGTTGATTCCTCGCTGTGCAGCGGGCGGCACGCGGCGATGACATTCTCGATATGGGGATGCTCGCGCAGGATGGCGGAATCGATTCGCCACATGCGCGCAAAAGCGGGGTT
>Ga0075424_100007048_pt1 | contig 10874 bp, 11 predicted proteins | sample SoiMethybrSBSTD3_FD_75301 | JGI IMG/M metagenome (GOLD analysis project Ga0075424, IMG submission 75301) | Bulk soil microbial communities from a Populus tree surrounding site in Tennessee, USA - Soil MetaG P. TD hybrid SBSTD3 | ecosystem: Environmental > Terrestrial > Soil > Tree plantation...
TCGGGTGTGCGAACCGCGACCGCAGCAAGTGCTGCCTCCACTTGCGCAATTAGACGATTTGCCTCATTTTCAGTCTCCTGTTCGGAGCGGGTCATTTGGGATGCTGCTGCCTGCTTGTTCATTTGAAAACCTTGTCTCACTTGTAAAAAGAAATAATGATTACGAACGCCAGAACTTATTTTATCGGGATGGCTAGTCTGACATCTTGCGACTGGTTCAGGCAAGCGCACTCCCACTTTTGTATGGGGAGCGAACAAAACGAAGGAAAGTTGAGCGATAGTATTAAGCAGTCAATAGTGGCATGAGGCAGAAAAGTTTGAACAAACCCGAACAAGCCCAGTTTACGAGACGCGAGCGGAAACTGGTGCAGCGACTAAACACTCCCACCAAAGTGCAACGCTTCTTCAGTTCACTGCCTTACAACTGGGAGCAACCGGGCAGCAGCACGCTACGCTCTCTTCGTGAACTGCTCAAACATAATGAAGTGCACTGCCTGGAGGCTGCGGTTGGTGCGGCGACAATCCTCGAGCAGCATGGCTATCCGCCTTTGCTGCTGGACCTTGAATCGCAGGATTTACTGGATCACGTTGTGTTTGTGTTTCAGAAACAGGGCAAGTGGGGCTCAATCGGTCGTTCGCGTGACCTGGGACTCCACGGGCGAAGGCCGGTCTTTCGTTCGATACGCGATTTGGTTTGGAGTTACTTTGATACCTACGTTGATTTCACAGGTCGCATTAAAGGATACGGAGTCATCAGTCTTTATGAACTAGGAAATTACGACTGGCGTTTTTCAGCGCGGAGAATGACTAAGATTGAGGATCATCTTCGCGCAATCCCACACCGGCGGCTTCACTCTTCGAATATGCGTTATGAAAAACTTCTCGCCCGATACCACGCCTACAAAAAGAGATACCCAGAGCGATCGCCAAGCTATTACACAACCAGATCAGTGTGGATGCGCTGAGGAAGTGGTGTCCGATATGCTTTAGCTTGTCGTGACGTGACCAATACGACCCCATGTTTGCTATGGACCGACTGAGTTGGTCACGTCACGACAAGCTAAAGCATATCGGACATCCTCTTCTGTCGTGCATCAACCAACATATGAACGATCACGGCAGTAATAATGATCGCCCCGCCAACTAATGCCCATTTGGAGGGCTTCTCACCAAGCACTAGAAACACCCAAACCGGGTTAAGTAACGGTTCGATGTATCCGATGATTCCTGCATCGAGCGATCTGACACCTTGCGACATCGCGTACGTGAACAGCGTATACGAAAGCCCCAACTGAAATACGCCAAGAAAAACAACAGTCAACAGGTCGAACCGGCCAAGGCTCGCCAATACCGCAATTCCCCACGGCGCAGTCATTATGATCGCCAGCAAGTTTCCGTAGATCACCGACGACGCACGATTGACGAGCCTCGCTTTTGAATGGCGAAGCATTAAGACGTAAACGGCAAAACAAACACCTGATGCCAAAGCAAGTAGATTTCCCGCAACGTCTTCGGGTCTCAACTTGCCAACAAAGAACAGGGCCATGCCTCCCAGGCAGATAAGCACAGTGAGGAGATCACGCATTCGAAATCTCTCTTTGTAGATCAAAGGTTCGAGTATCAACAGGTAAACAGGCGCAGTGTATTGAAGAAAAATGGCATTGGCAGCTGTTGTCTTCTTGGTGGCCAGGACGAAAAGTATCAACAGTGCTGCGTAGAGAAGAGACGCAACAGCAGAGATTCTGTTGAGTCCAAGGCCTTCCCGGCGAGTGAAAAACGCTACCGTCAGAACAGCAAAGAAGGATCGATAAAAGGAAAGCTCAAGCCCGGAAAGGTTGGTCCACTTGATGAAAAGTCCGCCAGTACTCCACAAAAGTGCAGCCGCGAGCACATACAGAAGTGGGGAGAACTTTTGGCTGGGCGTCAATTCAGTGGTTGTGATTGTTGGCGGCTTCGATTGTTGGTGGCTGTAACGTATCGGAATCGACCTGGGACTCAGCAGCCTTTTGTCCACGAAGGTACTTGCCGAACACTCCATTCCACGGTGGAATCACGATAGATACAGCACCGTGTGTCTGCGCCTGACATGCCAGGCGAATGAGAGGTTTTGGCTCATTCGTATCGATATATCCAAACTCCTTGATCTTCTTGCCCTCTCGAGCGGCAACATCAGATAGTTTGTCCGCACCACCCAACACGCCGACCCAGCAAGTTCCACATGATGCAGAGCGACACTCAACCGGAATTGGCCCTTCTATTCGGCGCGCATCAATATCACGCCAGTTGCGAGTACGATCGTCTGCTGCACCCCATGCGAGGTCCTGAATATTGTTCATGACGTAGTGAGCTGTCTCGTCATTCTCGTCGTAAGTCACTGTCCATTTCTTGTTGACTGTGCGAAGAAATCCGAATAAGCCCTGGCTGTCGTCCTTCGCTCGATCGCGTAACACTTGCTCGGCAGATTTGCGCGCATGTTTGGAATCTATTTGAACCAGTCCGGGTGTATTGAAGGCTGCGAATCCGACTTGCCGGACTGTCATGAAAGCGACTGCGGTGATGCCGACAACCAACGAACGATCAACTCTTAATTTGGCTGCAATATCGCCGGCAACTGCGAGGATTTGATCGGATAGAGGAGCGGCGCTCGATGCGAATTCCGCCGCCTGTTGCTGGACAGTCGATTTCACTTCGGGCCAGTAACGATGTCCGTAAAGAAAAGTATGGGATGAATCAATTTGATCTTTCAGATAGAACTTGCCCTGCATCAGAAGACGTTGCCGCAGCTGCTCTGCGTCATCAGAGTTAGCGAGTGCTTGAAACAATGCGAGTGGATAGAATGCGAACCAGATTTGTGTAGCATTGCGATCAACTTCGTGGATCGATCTCAGTAACGTGGTCAGAGTTGCAGACCATGCTTCTTCGTCGTGTTCGCTAAGAAAAGTTTCAAAAGGTGTTTTGGTTGACATAGCTGATTATTTCAGATTTCAGATTTAAGATTGTACCTTGTGTGCCGTTGCTTTGCGCTTTGCAAGTCGTTCCCATAGTATTTACCACAAGGACAACCACAATCTTCAATTTGAAATCTTAAATCTGAAATTTTGGAGGTGTTTTTGAAATGGATGCCGATCGTCCTGAACCCGTGAAGTCAGCACGCACGTTCGATAGCGCTTACAGTTTTTCCTTTAGCATTGCCGTGGGTTTGGTGCTCTTTATTGCCGGCCTGGTGATAAGCCTCACCATAGGACAAAGCGCGGGAATCGGGTTGATATTTGGAATTCCGCTACTTATTGCAGGTCTGGTGCTGCCAGTATTTATGATGCGCGATCTGTTTCAACACAACGAAGTGAAAGGCGACTGTCCATTCTGCGGCGCTCCGATCACAACCTCAGACGCGACGATTCGTCTGAATTGTCCCACTTGTAAGAATCTGATTGAGGTTCGGGAGATGCGTTTCGAACGTGGAGATTAGGTAACTCAGTAACCCACTGGCAGCCAACCGCGCGTCCAATAGTCAGCAAGGGTCAGTGAAAACATGATCGCCATCCAGAAAAGCGCGGAGGTCACGATCATCCAGACTAGTTTTGAGCTGTACCGCACGTGCATGAAGTACAGCACGACGAAGGTGGCTTTTGTGACCGCAATCGTTAAAGCGATTACGGCATTGAGGGCGATCTCCTTGCCGAATGCGTGATACGTAAAGTCGTGAAACGCGGCAAGCACTGTCAGCCCGGTACCCACCAGCAGCACCACAAAAATCGTCAAGTAAACTCTTACTGGAACTATATGCTCACTCATGTCTCAACCGTGCTCGAAGTGTCTCCCCAGCAGGTAAAGCAAGGGGAACAGGAATATCCAGATGATATCCACGAAGTGCCAGTAAAGCCCGATTACTTCGACCGGGCTGTGGTACTCAGGTCCGTACCTTCGCTTGATTGAACCATACAGAAGAAACGTCAACAGGCCGGCACCGATAATCATGTGCAACGCGTGCATGCCGGTCATTGCGAAATAGAGCCAGTAGAACAATTCGACTTGTTTGACCGTGGCGTTACCAAGCAGGTGTAGCTTGTGATGGTCTGTATCACCCTCCCGTGCGACAGTTGGACCAAATGGTCGATTAGGTATCAACCGGCCGGGAACTAAAGCATCGTCGTACTTTGATTTGTATTCGACGGCTTTGATCCCGAGGAAGGTGAGGCCGAGTATCAGAGTTAGTATCAGGCAAAGAATCTGTGGTCGTGATTTACCTACCTGAGTAAAGTAAACCGCCATCGCCATTGTGAAACTGCTCAAGATCAGCACACCAGTGTTTACTGCTCCGAGCGTGATATCCAGGTGATTGCTCGCACTGGCGAAGGCGAATGGATAGTTTGATCTGTAGAGCGTGTAGGCCAAAAACATGCCGCCGAAGAACATGATCTCGGTTACTAGAAATACCCACATGCCGAGCGTGCCAGCTTCTCGCTGCTGCTCCATGTTCGCGAAGTGATGCTGCAGCGCTGGATGCCCGTGTACTTCTTCTGTTGCGGCGTGACTCATGTCTAAAATGTCCGACGAACTTTAGTTTGTCGTTGTCTCCCCATCTCAGCGACCTATAAGAATTTGATCTATCGTGAACCCAAGCCACGACAAACTAAAGTTCGTCGGACATTAGGCTGTCTCCAATTCACCTGCAAACTTACCAATCACTTCAGTCTCAGCCGGTGGGGCAAATTCATAAGCTTCCCACGTGACGATCGGTGTTTGTTCGAAATTCTCTGTTGGTGGTGGTGATTGCGTGCGCCATTCCAAACCCGGTAAGTGCCACGGATTCGCTTCTGCATGTTTGCCGTAGCGCATAGACCAAACAAAGTAGATTGCCGGTATCAACATTCCAAATCCCAGAATGGACGCTCCCGCTGACGACAGCACATTGAACACTTGAAACTCCGGCGGATATGCGTGGTACCGGCGCGGCATTCCCATGTAACCTGCGACGAACTGCGGCAGAAATGTCAGATTGAACCCAACGAAGATCACAAGCGCACTGAATCGTCCCCAACCCTCGGGATACATACGACCACTAATCTTCGGCCACCAATAATGAAGTCCACCGAGATAACCCATCAGCGCGCCCCCAACCATGATGTAGTGGAAGTGCGCAACAACGAAGTAGGTGTCCGTCAGGTGAACGTCTACGGCCAACGCGGCAAGAAAGAGTCCAGTCATTCCGCCAATGGTGAACAGTCCAATGAATCCGAGGCCATACAGCATCGGTGTGTCGTAAGAGATCGACGACTTGTAAAGCGTCGCTGTCCAGTTGAAAACTTTTACGGCAGAAGGAATCGCAACCGCGAAGCTGAGAAAGGAGAAGATCATTCCGGCGTACACTGATTGGCTGGTAACAAACATGTGATGGCCCCACACGAGAAAGCCGAACACAGCAATCGCCAAACTCGAGAACGCGACGAACTTGTACCCGAAAATGTTTTTGCGCGAGAAGTTTGCGATTAGTTCGCTAACAACACCCATCGAGGGCAGGACCATGATGTAAACGGCTGGATGCGAGTAGAACCAAAACAGGTGTTGGAACAGAATTGGGTCGCCGCCGAGCGCAGGATCGAATATGCCGACGTGTGCTACACGCTCAAACGCCAGTAGCAGAATCGTGATCGCAATGACCGGTGTTCCCAGAATCATCACCAGGCTCGTTGCATAAATTGACCAGATGAACAAAGGTAAACGAAACCACGTCATCCCCGGCGCACGCATCGTATGGACCGTAACGATGAAATTAAGCCCAGTTAGAATTGATGAGAAGCCGTTGACAAAGATCCCGAGACCGGCGGCAACGACGTATGAATTCGAGAACGTCGTGCTGAATGGAGCATAGAAAGTCCAACCTGTATCAACTCCGCCGGCAAGCAATGCATAAATCGTAATCAACCCGCCAGCCATGTAGATGTACCAGCTCAATAAATTGATACGCGGAAACGCAAGATCCTTCGCCCCGATCATCATGGGCACAAGGAAGTTTCCCAGGGTTGCTGGTATGGACGGGATCAGGAAGAAAAACACCATGATGATCCCGTGTTGGGTAAAAACCTTGTTGTAGGTAGTCGAGTGGAAAAGATCACCTTGAGGCGTCAGCAACTCGAGGCGAATCATCATTGCGTAGAGTCCACCGATGAAAAAGAAGAAGGTGATGGACGCGAGATACAACAAGGCTATCCGCTTGTGATCCTTAGTTAACAACCAGGACTTCAAGCCGTACTGCGCATTGATGTAGTTGACCCTGGATGGTCGTGGTAATTCAAATGCTTCGTCTATCATACGATCACACTACTTAAGAAGGATTCCGCGTACTCTGCTTCGTTGCCGGAGGACTCTGTGTCCTTGCAGGCGACGTCGAACTCGCAGGCGTTGATTGCTGCGGATTTGAAACTTGTAACGACTTTATGAAAGCAAGCAACTGTACCAACTGATCTTCGCTGACCTGTCCCTGGAACGTCGGCATGATCGGTCCAAAGCCTTCAACTAATTTAGCCTGGGGATTCAGTATCGATTCGCGAATGTATGCTTCGTCGGCGCGAACGGTTTCACCGTTGACCAATCTAACGTCTCGCCCGAACAATCCGGCCAGTGTAGGGCCACGCCCGCCTTCACCGTTCGCACCGTGGCACGATACGCACCCAAGGGTTTGAAATAGTTGTTGACCTGCAACTGCCGGAGTTGTGTTTCCTGCGTTGCCGCTCAGCCAGTTATCAAACTCTCGCGACTCCATCACTATCACTGAGCCGATCATCCCGGAGTGATTCATGCCGCAGTACTCTGCGCAAAAAAGGTGATACGTACCTGTTTTTGTGGCTTCAAACCACTGCGTTGTGTACTTGCCAGGTACAACGTCAGCTTTCATACGAAAGGCAGGTACGAAGAACGAGTGGATCACATCCTCAGTGGTCATGATCAGCTTGATCTTTCGACCTATCGGTACGTGCAGCTCGTTAATTTCGCGCTGACCGGTTGAGTGTTGAATTTTCCACATCCACTGCTTGCCAACAACGTACACTTCAACTGCGTTTTGTGGAGGCGAGTACTGCTCGAAATAAACCTTCGAGGCCCAGCCAAAGATCGTCATGGCAATTAAAAACGGAATCACTGACCACAGCGTTTCCAGCTTATGCGAACCCGCAATCGGACGTGGAATTTCGTAAGGCGAACGCCTGCGGTAACGCAAGACAAAGAAGATCAGAATGGCTGAGATGAGCAGTGTAAAAAAGAGAGTTATACCGGACAGGTAGAAATAGACAGCATCAACCTTCCACGAGAAAGTGGAAGCGCTGTCGGGTACAAATGGAACCCACGATTGCATTAACTAGCCGCGCCTCCGGTCTTCAATTTCAACTGAGCAGGAGTGCGTCGTCTAAGAACGAAGAACATGCCTGCAATGATGATGAGCGTCGCTATTCCACCTGCACGTACGATGTTCATCACAGCTGCGCCGTATTTTCCTTTCGCGGGATCATAGTGATAGCAGTACAGCAATAACTCGTCCGCCGCTGTTCCGATCTTGTTTTCCGAGGATTCGATTAAGCCTAAACGCATGTCGCGGGCTGAATAACTGATCCCGTAGTAGTAGCGTGACAATTTTCCCTGGGGAGTCGCGATCATGATTCCACTGGCGTGTGCAAATTGCTTCGTAGACTCGTCGTAGTGGTAACGGAAACCGACCGCATCTGTGATTTGCCTGATACTTTCAGGATCGGCCGTCAGAAAGTGCCAACCTGCATTAGCGCTCGCCTGCATCTTCTCAGGCAGGTATCCGGCATAGATCTTCTTTTTCGACTCTGCGAGTTGCGGAGTTTCGCGTGGATCAAAACTGATCGTAACTACGTCGTAGTCTTTTCCCAGTTCAAACGGGAGCACGCGAATCGATTCAAGCATGCCGTTGAGAACCTGGGTGCAGAGCATTGGACAGCTGTAATAAACGAGCGACAAAACGACCGGTCGTTGTCCAAAGAATTGTCCCAACTTCACCGCCTGCCCGGACTCATCTCGAAACGTTAGATCAAGTGGCAGCTGCTGGTTTAGCTTCTGCTCGATTCTTACATCCTTGAGCGCAGTGGGAAGTCCACTGGAAGTAGCGCCAGCATCAGGTCTCGCTCCGTACAGCGGCGAACTGGGTCCAGGTGTTCCGGGTTGCGAATGCGCAACGCTGGAGATCAGCAATACCAAGAAAACGACATAGACAAGTTTTTCTCTGCGCTTCCTCTGCGTTCTCTGCGTCTCTGCGGTGAATTGGGTTCTGCAGATTTTTACCGCAGAGACGCAGAGTTCGCTGAGACGAGTTTTCTTATTGATGCTTAACATACTTCCTTCTTACTGCAATCGCTTCTCACTGACTCGTCCTGAGCTCGCCGCGGTCGGAGCGCTTATCGCGTAGTCCCGCAGGTCGTTAGGCGCCTCCCTGGTGCGCGCAGGCAAGCCTTCACCCGCAACCACTTGCTTGATAGCGTCTTTGATTGGAATGGTCTTAGAGTTACCGGACGCATCTTTGATTTCGCCGTTAAGTTCTTTTTCCCATTGCCCATTGAGCGTCTCAAACTCGAGTTGCGGCTTCGTGGTCTGCAGATTAACCCACGTTCCGTCTTCGAGAGTCACACCGAAACCGGGTGCCTCTTGCAATCGCGGCTCCGGGGGCAAACGCTCTTGTTGACTCAGTGCCATTGGGCCAGGTTGAACCTCTTTTGCAGCCTGCCCTTTGAAGTAATTGAAGAGGAAAATCAGTCCTATAAACACACTTATCGTTAGAATCGTCAGCCCCACGACAAACGCTAGAACTCCGTTGACGTTAACGTCGCTGGTCTCATGTGCGCATTCCACGTTTCTGATGTGCGAAACGTCTGGTGTCTCTGTCTTGTGTCCGTTCCCTGCCTGCTTAGCCATGATTAGTGCCCCGAAGCGTGTTGCTGCTCCATTACAGATTCAAATTGTGGATCATTGATCGGTATCAATGCTCGCTTACCCAGTTGCCAGAAGAAGAACCAAAACCAAAAACCACCTATAGCAACCGGAGCGATCAGCACGTATACCAGGTGCTTCAAAGAAAACTGCTCATGCGTAAACGCGGGCAGGAAAAGCCACAACAGATCAATTACGCGCATTATCAAGACCAGGCCCGCAACCAAAACAAGTTTGTGTGGGTCCCGCTTTAGATCTCTCGACAACAAAAAGAGAAACGGCGCGCCGAAGTGGAGAATGGTAACTGTCACAATGATCGCTCCCCATACGCCGTGCGTTCTGACCAGGTAGTACGCGATTTCTTCCGGAAGATTTCCGGACCAGATGATCAGAAACTGTGAAAACGCGAAATAGGCCCAGAGCATTACCAACGCGAGCAGTAGCTTTCCTAAATCGTGAAAATGCAGTGGCGCCACAATGCGGTTCAGCGGATCGTCTTTTGACAACCAGGCCATCACGGCAATCACGAATGCAAGCGCGCTCAAACTCCACGACGCAACAAAAATCAAACCGTAAATCGTGGAAAACCATTCAGCGTCAAGCGACATGAACCAATCAATTGCCGCGAAGGTTACTGAAAAAATCAGCAGTACCATTCCGGGTCCACTCAAGACGCGCATGTTCTTAGCGAACTCTCGATCCCCCGTGCGATCTTGTTCAATGGACCATTTGTTCAAAAGGAACGCGAGTAGGATCCAAATACCAAAATAGATCGCGGCGCGCGCGGTAAAGAACGGTAAGTTCAAGTACCGCTCTTTGAATTTCACCACTGGATGCGTTTCCAGCACTTCTGGATCGGTCCACTCATACAGCGAATGCGAACCAATAATGATTGGAATAAACAGCAGCACACTCAAAGGCAACGTACGAGACGCGGCTTCAAGGACACGCCGAATCACAAGACCCCAACCTCCGCCGGTCATGTGTTGAAGCATCAACAGCGCTAAAGACCCGACTGCGATCCCGGTCCAAAACGTGAACCCAACTAGGTACGTTTGGAAAAACAGCTTGCGATCAATCAGAACGCTGCTCAAAAGCAGCATGAGTCCTCCAACGCCAACGACCAGGGCGCGAGTCTGGTATCGCGAAAAATCCGGAGGATTGAACGAGGTAATCACTTATGTCCTCCGCTTGCCGGTGTTGGTGAAGGGGATGGTGTTACCGAAGGATTCGAATTCAAATTCTGACTGAACTGCAAGGCACGAATATAGGCGATGATCGCCCACCGATCCTGAACGGGAATCTGGGCTGCGTAAGACGGCATCGCGCCCCAACCATTTGTTATCGCATCAAAGAAATGACCCACTGGCGCAGCGCGCAACCGATCGTCATGAAATGATGCTGCTCGCCTAAATCCACGACGGACGATCATGCCATCTCCATGCCCCGTTTTTCCGTGACATACCGAACAGAAGATGTTGAATCTTTCCTGGCCACGGCGAACAGTGTCTTCGGTAATGGGAAAAGGAAAAGTTTCGACGTCATCGGGATAGGCGCTTTGTCCGCTGGGTGCATTCGCAGATGGCTGCGGCCCAGCTGGTGTTGCGGAGGCGCCGGCTGAGATATTGCTCAAATTCTTGTTCTTCCTTCCCGTAAACAGCGCGGTATCGGTTCGGAGATAACCACGAGGAACCGTGCCCTCAACTGGTTGGCGCGCCGATAAGCCATCAGAAAAGAACGTCGAACTCCGGAACGGTTTCATCTTCGGCTGGTCCTGCATGTCGCGCCGACAGGCAGTGGCAGCGAATACACAAACGGCGAGAAGCATTGCCGATTTCCAATCCCGACCCGTCGGGATTGCCGATTTGTGTACACGCGTTTTAATCATTTGTATTGCTAGCAAGATGACCAATGCTCTTTCAAATCGGCGATTGG
>Ga0075424_100007052_pt1 | contig 10871 bp, 9 predicted proteins | sample SoiMethybrSBSTD3_FD_75301 | JGI IMG/M metagenome (GOLD analysis project Ga0075424, IMG submission 75301) | Bulk soil microbial communities from a Populus tree surrounding site in Tennessee, USA - Soil MetaG P. TD hybrid SBSTD3 | ecosystem: Environmental > Terrestrial > Soil > Tree plantation...
GCTCACGGATTATTACCGTTCAAAGGGCGTAACCGTCCTCGCCGAAGACGTACCGGCCTCGATTGAGCAGAACAGCAACACCTACGTAGTCCAGACGCGCGGCGGGCGGCAGGTTCGCGCGGATCTGGTCATTGCGGGCATTGGTATCACGCCGAATGTCTCGCTGGCCGAGGCTGCGGGACTGAAGACGGGCAACGGAGTTATCGTGGATCAGTTCCTTCAAACGTCGAATCCCGACGTGTACGCGGCGGGCGACGTGGCGTTTTTCCCTGAAGACGTTTTGGGACCGCGCCGAATTGAACACTGGGACAACGCTATCAGCCAGGGCAAGCACGCCGGCCGAAACATGGCTGGAGCGCATGAGCCGTTCACGGAAATGCCATATTTCTTCTCCGACCTTTTCGAATTCGGTTACGAGGCAGTCGGCGAAGTTGAGAGCCGGCTCGAAACTTTTGCCGACTGGCAGGAGCCGAATAAAACTGGTGTTATTTACTACCTCAGCAATGGCCGAGTCCGCGGCGCGATGATGTGCAACGTGTGGGGAAAGGTCGATGCTGCCCGCGAGCTGATTCGAAAGGGAGTCCCCATGCAGGTTCAGGACCTGCACGACGCCATCGCGTAATTCACGCTCATCAAGAACTGTTGTTGCCGTCGAGCAACTTGTTTCGCAACTGCCGTGTGTATTCATACAACGGCTGCATACCTTCTGTCGGCAATCGTTCGGCGAGTTGCCGAATCGGAATGCCGAAACCGGGTAGCACCAACTCCGGTGCGATCTCGGAAAGAGGGACTGCAATGAAAGCGCGTTTCAGAACATCCGGTTCGGGAAGCGTCAGCTCGTTGCTCGACAGCACGGAATCCCCGTACAAGAGCAGGTCGAGATCAATAGTCCGCGACGCATATTTGTCGGCACTTCTGCGGCGGCCCAGCGCAGCTTCGATTGCCCGCAGCACTTTCCATTTGAGTGTAATGGGAGATAAATCGGTATCAATCGCAACAACGCCATTGTAAAAGTCCGGCTCCTCCGGCCGGTCCACCGCTGGTTCACGATAGAACGTGGAAATAGATACGATGCGCGCCGATTTCGCAAGCAAGCGAAGCGCCTCGCGAATGTTTTCCTCCGGCTCAATGTTTGATCCGATTCCGATGAACGCTCGCGGCATGTTCAGGAGCGGCTGCGGGTGATCTCAACGCCGACGCTATGGGCGAACCGAAGAGCCGTCGGCTTCTCCAGCGTAACCTTCACCTGTTGGACGGCCTTCTGTTCCAGACAAAGGCTGGCAATCCGATCCGCCAGGGTTTCGGCCAAATGATATTCTGACCGTTCGACCAGAGTGATGATCCGCTTCTTTAGCGCGCTGTAATCCACAGTGTCTTCAATGTTGTCGCTGGCGGCGGCCGGCCTTAAATCCGTCCAGAGGATAAGGTTGATCAGCACATCCTGTTTCTCCCGTCGTTCCTCGCCGCTAAGGCCCAGGACGCACCGGAGCATCAGGTCCTTAATGAGGATGCGATCCATTGCTGTATTCATGCAGGTGGCGGCCTCCATCAACATAGATGACGTTGCCGGTAATGAAATCGCTCCGAACCAGAAAGGCAACGGCATCGGCGATGTCCTGTGCTTCGCCGTGGCGCTGGAGCGGGACAGTGTGAACGAGATTCTGGAGATAACTCTCGTCCTTGCCGGGAGGCGGCAGAATCAGGCCCGGAGCGACCGCGTTGACCGTAATGTTCGGGGCGAATTCCAGTACCATCATGCGTGTCATCGCTGCGAGCACGTGCTTGCTCAAGATGTACCCTACGTGCGTCCAATCGTAGCCTTTCAGGCGGGAGTCATGCAGATTAACAATCTTGCCGCGGCCGATTCGCTCGGCGAACTGGCGGCTGAGAACGAATGGCACCCAGGCGTTCACCTCCATGTTCGCCGACAACTCGGACCAGGTGAGATCCTTCAATGTCTCGAGCGGGAAAATAGAAGCGTTGTTGATCAGGATGTCCAGACCGCCCGCGGCCTGCTGCGCACGTTCGATGAGCGTTTGATATTCGTCAGAACGGCGAAAATCCGCTTGCACCGTCCATACCTTCACCCCTTTCAACTGTAACTGCTCGGCGAGCCGGCGAGCTTCGCTGTCGGAGCGATTGAAATGGATGACCACGTTGACTCCCTGGTCAGCCAGAGTTAGGGCGGTCTCCCGGCCGATCCTCTTCGCGGCGCCGGTAATCAGGGCTGTCTCGCCTTTCAAATTCATCGAAGGTGTCGCTTCAGAGCATTCTGGTGGAACTGCGAACTAGATGTGCACGTGCCGTACCATGGCGGTGCGGCCGTCAGTTCATGGGTGAGCGTCTCAGATAATGCGGGCCATGTGGAACTCCCCTTCAGGTGATTCTCCGGACACGCGGCGGCTTCGATTTCGTGTCTGGCTCAAGCCGCCGCCTACCAAAACACCCGCGCTCAATATCACTGTGACAAACGTGAATAGCCGGCGTCCGGCGATTTTTTCTGTCTGTTCAAAACGCGCTCACACCCATAGGCTGTCGGTGGACCGATATTTAATCATCAGTCGTGCCCCCGACGATGCCCACACATCAAAAGAATCGCAGATTACCATTTGCGATCTGGTAATCTGCGACTATTCCTTTGATCGACCTAAGTTGATTTCTTGATGTGAACGTGGGGTGGCGAAAACTTCTGTAGCGTGGCTACGAATGGTTGCACAATGGAATTGCTGCTCACCGCTTTGCCCAGGAGAATCTGTTCACCGGTTACATTCTTCCCATAGATCTTGCGATTTGCGCTGTCGTCAATATTGATGACCGAGCCATCCAGTGAGATTCCCGCGAACAGGCCTTTGCTGCGTGAATATGCGAACACAGCGGATCGGAGAAAGACATCGGTACCGATTTCGGCCTTTCGTCCAACCGGCCCGGCAGTTGCGGAAGCGTCCGCACCCAACTTCAGTTTTCCTTTAAGGATGCCTTTTACGCCGCCTTCGTCAGTAAAGACGAGTACAACATCGCTGGCTTGCACCCCGATTTGCAAACCAAAGCTCCCGCCTCCGATCTCAATGTAGGCGGGCGTACTCCAGGTACCGTCTTCGCCGCGTTGAGACATCAAACCTTTTCCCCATTGCCCTCCAATTCCAAACGCCCCTTTGACAACGTGCGGAATCACAGCAATTCCGTGAGCGCGCGCCATCAGTTCTTCCGGAATAGAGTTTTCCGGAATGCTCATGATTTCAGTCAGAACGGTTGTTGCTTGACCCGCGCGGTCAGCTTCCGCGGACTGTTTCTCGGATTGCGCAACACCCGGCATCGCCAGTGCGACAGAAACGCATAGGAACACCAACACTGCAGATATCGAAATCGAACCAGTCTTGTGCATAAAACCTCCGAACAGATCGTGTGACTGCGCCTAAATGGGGTTTCGGCCCTGGATGACGCGGATCAACACTGTTACGAGCGCAAAAATCAGCAGGATGTGGATGAACCCTCCCAACGTGTATGACGAAACCATTCCCAGTACCCACAGGATCATCAGCAGCACAAAAATTGTCCAAAGCATCGAAACACCTCCGAAAGTTTTTGGCTTCTTTTACCCCGACGCCAAGACGGTGCACGAATCGAACCAAATTGAGATACCCGAACTGCCGCAGTGATTAACTGCAACATCTCTAAGGGAAGAGCGAGCAGGACAAATCTTCTTCCGATCATGTCGGGAAAAGCGCGAAAGCGAGGAGCAGAACTTTTTTCCCGCGACCGATTACAGCAATGTTCCGCGCAGGATGATCAGCGCCACCGTAAAGTAGATCACCAGTCCAGTAACGTCGACGAGCGTAGCCACAAATGGCGCGGAAGAAGTTGCAGGGTCGAATCCCAACCGGCGCAAAACGAAAGGTAGAAGGGATCCGATGAGCGTTCCCCACAAAACGATGCCGATCAAAGCAACGCCAACAGTCACTGCAACGAGCAGCCAGTGCGGACCATAGATATCGGAGAATGCGGACCAGATGGAGATTCGCATGAAACCGATGCTTCCGAGGATGACGCCGAGTGTCAGGCCGGCGAGGACTTCCCGTCGAATTACTCGCCACCAATCCATTAGGCCAACTTCCCCGAGCGCCAGTGCGCGAATGACGAGCGTGGAAGCTTGAGATCCAGAGTTACCACCACTGGAAATTATTAGTGGAACAAATAAAGCCAGGACAACGGCGCGCGAAATTTCTACCTCAAAAACTCCCATTGCAGTGGCCGTTAACATTTCTCCGAGGAAAAGCGCGGTTAACCATCCGGCACGTTTCCGAATCATTCGGGCGAAGCCGATCCGCATATACGGTTCATCCAGAGCTTCCGATCCACCGATCCTCTGAATTTCCTTGGTCGCTGCGGCTTCGGCGACATCCAAAACGTCGTCAATCGTCACGATTCCGATCAGCACGCCGGCTGTGTCCGTCACGGGCAAAGCAGTGCGGTCGTATTGTCTGAACACCGCTACGGCCGCGTTCTGATTGTCTGTGGCTTTCAACGCGACGAATCGGCGGTCCATGAGGTCGGCAACGCGATTGTCGAGTGATGTCAGCAGGAATTCTCGAATGCGGATGTCGTCGATAAGCAGACCCTGTTCATCCACGACATACACAACGTTGAGGGTTTCGCTGTCCTGGCCGTGCGTGCGGATGTAATCGAGCACTTCCCTGACCGTCCATTCCTCATGAACGCTGATGTAATGCGGCGTCATGAGCCTGCCGATCGAGTCTTCGGGATAACCGAGAAGCGTCAATGCCACCGAACGCTCCGCGGGCGTCAGCAGTGCGAGCAACTGTCGCGTGGCAGAGGCCGGCAATTCCTCGAGGAACATCGTTCTATCGTCAGGTGCCATGCTATTCAGCAACGCCGCCACATCCTCACGAGCCATCGCCTTAAGAAGCGCGTCCTGTTGTTCGTGAGACAGGTAGGCGAAGACGCCCGCCGCATCCTTACGGGGCAGGATCCGAAATACGATGACTTGATCTTCGATACCAAGATCCGTAAACGCCGCTGCCAAATCGCTGGCGTGACGATTACGAACCAGATCGCGCAGGCGCGAATAATCGCGCGCATGGACGGCAGCGGCGAGTTCATCGGCCGGCCTGGCGACGTTTCGAATGATGTCCAGTGCTTCTTCTCGTTGTGAACCTGAAAGTTGTTGTTCCATTTGTGTAAGTGCCGCACGAACGACGTCGTGATGATGCACCTGCGGCCCGACGGCTTTGACCGCATCGAGCCAGACACGGTGAATCAAATCGAGATCATTTGGCGTGAGAGATGGCGGATGGGCGCCAAGGTGATAGACGTCCGTTCTTCCGCTGTGTCGATGGATGACAAGCCGGAGGTGTTGATCTTCTTTGGGTTTCTCGACGCGCTCCCAGGCTTCGCCCAGCAAGCGGCCCTGTTCGGGAGCCGGCAGCGTCGAAGATTCGCGAACGTGCACTTCCGACGAATGCAGTCGCACCACGACATTGGCAATGGCATCGAAAACATCATGTGCCGGAACGATAAGAAGGCGCACGGGACGGCCATATCGTTCGGTCAACGCCACAACACGTGAAAAAAGATGGCGTTCATTCCGTGTTGAAGCCTGGCCGCCACCGGTTTCATCGTCTACATCGATGCCAAGCAAGCGAACCGTCACAACGACGATATCTCGATCACCCGCTTCCTGGAGCGCCGCAACAAGGTGCGCGAGCGAATGAGGATGACGGACTGCGACCAGAACGTTATCCGGCTTGACCTGAACATCTCCCAACGACACGTCTGGCGCCGTCGAGAGATCGAACGGTTCTTCTTCTTCCGCAGTGGATGAAATTCCCTTGCGGCTCGTAGCCAGCACCACGGTTAAGCCGGCAATCAGCGCTAACGCAGCTATGGTTGGGATATCACCCGAAAACAGGAGCACAACTGCGCTGAGGCCCACTATCAAGGCGACGATGATGAGCCCAACCGGAATTTCTTTTGTACCAATACGTAAATTAATAGGCGTCGAAAAAACGGAGGGTTCCTTGCGAGTTCGGCGCAGACGCAGAACGGTTGCGATTTTCAATAGAAGAGCCACAGCTATAGACAGACCATAGGCTCGGCTCAACCAACCTATTTGTGCGCCACTTGCAAAAGTCACCAGGATCGCCGCAGCGGCAGCGACGTTGATCGAGTTGGCTGGAATACGGCCCGAAGGATCTGTTCGAACCAGTTGCGGAGGCAAAACACGCTCTGTGGATAAACGGCGCAACAGCTGTTCGGCATCCTCGAGCGCTCCATGAGCGGCGGGTATGAGGAGTGCCAGAGCGGCCGCAAGAATAGGGAGGGTCATCAGACCGCGTGCCCAAATCGGGAGGAAAACGTGTTGCGCCAGGCCTGACAGAGGTGTCGCCGCCCAGAAACCCGCCTGGTCGCTGGGTACGAGCGCGACGAATAGAAACGATGAAAAGACGGTCAGAATGAAGACAACTGCACCGACCAGGAAACTGGTTCGCCGCAACGCTTTCAAGCGCGGAGGCGCCAGTTCCTGTGCCGCCCGCGCCAATGCATCGCCGCCACCAAGCGCCGGAAGAACAAGAGCGAAGCCCCAGAACAATCCCAGTGTGTTTTGAAGAAACGTCGAGTTCGCTGTTCTTTCCCGGAGCGATGCCACAGACAGCTCGAGCAACGGAACATGCTCCTTCGCAACAGCAATTGTCCCGAGCAAAATAGTCGTCAGGATCAAAAGAACGGCGATCCATATAGCCCTGGCCACGGTGGTTGAAGGAAGTTGCAGACCAAGTCGTGCCCGGCTCCACAACAGTCCGATCAATATGACCGCACCTACAATGACGAGTTCCTGAACAGTGAGCCGAGCCGTGACGCTCCACTTGGCCATCCAGTCCGCTCCGAAACTCACCGCATACTGGCCGCACAGCACGCACGCCAACGCCACGAAAACAAGCCGTTCCGTCAGAACAGCTGCCGTCGCAATGTTTCCGACTCCTGGACCAAAGATACGATCCGTACGGCCGATCAGGCCGCCCGGTATAAAGAAAGACCAACTCTCAATGTCGATCGCACGGACAAATATGCTGAGCACGCAAGCGCCGAGAACGAACCATGCCGCGGCTTCCCCGATGAACGATCGGGCTACACCAATAACGAAGAACGCCGCGACTCCAATTTCTGCAAGGGCGAACGCCGCGGCCTTCGACACGGACATGAAAGAAAGGAGTGTGGTCGTCGATAGGACGACACGCACGTTGCGATGTGATCTAAGAGGTGGAACCGCTGCAGCCATCGACAGTCTGTTCTGCATCAGAGCATATTCATTGAATCGAACCAAGCGGGAAGTTCGTAACAACGGTTGGACGGGGTCGAGGGGCATTCGGGAGACGGATTTATTTCAGCGCGAAAATTGTTGGCGATCTTGTCCGAAACCGACTACAACCAGAATTCAAGGAGATTTCGGATGGAGAATAAACGGTATCTGGTAATGTTCGCGGCGCTTCTGATTGCAACCGCGTTTGCGGTTCCCGTCGCGGCGCAGTGGCTGAGTTATAAGACCCCGGGCATTCCTCGATTACCCGATGGATCTCCTAACCTTCAAGCGCCGACGCCCAAAACAGCCGATGGCAAACCGGATTTTTCTGGAATCTGGGAACCGGAAAAGAACCGGCCATGTCCGCCGGAAGGCTGCGCGGACATGCAGGTGCCGCAGGAATTCGTCAATATCGGCTGGGGCCTCAAGGATGGCGCGCCTTACCAGCCATGGGCGGCGGAATTGAAAAAAGCTCGGACGGAGCAGAACGGAAAGGATGATCCTGTATCACGCTGTTTACCTGGCGGCATCGTGAAACTCCACACCACGCCGCAACTGCGCAAGATCATCCAGATTCCAGGTCTCATCGTTTCTTTAAATGAAATGGACGCAACCTACCGGCAGATATTTACAGACGGCCGATCGTTGCCACCACAGGTCGATATCACGTCGTTTAAGGGCTACTCATCCGGTAAGTGGGAAGGCGACACTCTGGTCGTGCAGACCATTGGGTTTCCTGACGGAATCTGGCTCGATCGCGGCGGTAGCCCATTGACCGATGCGGCAAAAATCACTGAACGGTTCCGACGTGTGAATTTTGGAACAATGGAGATCGAAGTCACCATCGACGATCCCAAGGCCTATACGCGTCCATGGACCTTCAAACTGACTCACAGGATCGTCCTGGACACCGACCTGATCGACTACATTTGCACCGAGAACGAAAAAGACGCCAGACGTCTGCTCGGAAAGTAGTCAAGATCCCCAGCGAGGTTCTATGGATTCTGGACGCCTGCCAGTTCCACAGCTCCGATTTTTGCCAGGACAGTGAGAGCAAATTTCGCTACAGCAACAGGCGAGGAATCGCCGGTTTTAGACGACACATGGTCTGCGAGTGAACCAATCGAGAACGATTTTGCAGTGTTGAGTTGCCCGATGATTTCTACGAGACCAACAGAATAGGGCAGCCGCACGGCACGCCCGCCATTGGCAATGCAAATCTTGCCTCGGCTCAGTTTGGCCCAGCGGATGGGCCCCCCATCTACACGCCGTATCAGTTGGTTTTCATCGATCTTAACGAAACCATTACGAACAGGATTGGCGACGCCGAGACCCGCAGTCGTCATCTTGCGAAGCCACTGTTCGGTTAGTAAATCACTGACGTCTTCGGCGCAAATGCCGCTGAACAGGCTGGCAGCATCAAAAATCATTTCCGGCATCTTTTCCGACGAGTCTTCCTCAACGCGCGGCGGTATTAGTGTGCTGCCGGAGTGAGCGGCCGCCGCGCGCACTAAAACTTTCGCGATTCTTTGCAGGACTTCGCCGCGATCGATTTTTTCGCTTGAGGAATACCACTCGAGCGGAATTGTCATTGAGGTGCTGAATTCGTTTCCCCCTTCTGCGATGTGCCACCAATTACCTGGCCAGGCGAGCATGTCTCCCGCCTGGGCGTCCAAGGTAAATGACTGTGCGAGATGTTCGTCGTAGTCGACCAGCGTCGCGAGACCAGGATTCGCATTGCCGTATTCCGGACTCCAAAACCGCACGCGCTTTGGGCCGATTAACGGCCAAAAGAAATTCAGTTCGTCATCACGGTGGATGCCGAATGGAGTCTTCTTATATCGGCCGGCGAACAACGTAATTTCTGACCTTCTCGCGGGCATCCCCAATTCGTCGAGGAGAGGCTGAAGGAGCTCGTAGACTCCCCAAATGGCGTCGTCAAATGCGGATTCGAGACGATTAAAAACAACACAGTAGTCGTCGGCAACGGTTTCAAGCCGCCGGCACCAGCCGGCGAAATCACCGTCGGGCTGCTGCATGAGATATTCACCGGGGTCCTGGATGCGCTGTCCACCGAGGTACAAGCGAATTTGTGAAAACATGATTCGCTGGGACCGAGGCAGATTTCGGAATTGGTCACACTTCGTGACAGCAGCGTCAAAAATCGCGGCGGCGGTGACGCTCAATCCGGGGTACTCGTTTTTGCGGAACAATGACGGCCGTTGACTATAGCCGCCAGAGTGATACGTCTTCCAGAAAGTACTCCATGCTGACGATCTCGACACCCGCTTCCTCCAGCACTTCAAAGCCCTCAAATTGCGCGATAAGAATAGCGTACGGCCAGGCAACGGATAGGAAGAATTAGGGCATCTCCGTTTTAGCCTTCACGCGATATGGGCGCCTGTCGTTTCGACGTACACCGAGTACAGCGACTCGCTTGCAGTCATGAACAGTCGATTCCTCTTGGCACCGCCGAAGCAAACGTTCGCGCAGGTTTCCGGCAGGCGGATCATTCCGATGCGATCGCCATTGGGCGCGATTACCTGAACGCCTGGGCGCGCCCCGGCCCAGATGTTTCCGTCCACATCGCAGCGAATTCCATCGGCGGCGGAAGGTTGGCCGGTGCCGGGAATATCGAGTTGCACGAAGCGTTTTCCGTTACGGATGGATTTGCCGTCGACATCCCACACCCTGATTTCGCGAGGCGTGCCGGTGTCGGCCACATAGAGCTTCTTGTAATCCGGCGAAAAACAAATTCCATTCGGCCCACCAAGTTCATCGGAGACTTTATCGATCTGCACCGTCTTTCCGTCCACGCGATACACCGCCAGCGGCAGCTCAGAATCCGCCTTGAAGCCCTCGTAGTTTCCGCGAATGCCGTAATTGGGATCGGTGAACCAAATCCCTCCGTCCGGATGCACGACGACATCGTTCGGCGAATTCAGCCGCTTGCCTTGATATTTTTCGGCGATCACCGTCACCGTTCCGTTTGGCTCATATCGCACTACGCGACGTCCCCCGTGTTCGCATGAGAGCTGACGTCCCTCGAAGTCGAACGTGTTGCCGTTGCTATATCCAGAAGGATTTCGAAAGATCGTGACGCGGCCGTCTTCTTCAATCCACCGCATCTGCACATTGTTCGGGATATCACTCCACACAAGATAACGCCCCACTCCGTTCCACGCCGGCCCTTCCGCCCACAAGGTCCCGAAGTGATGCCGCCGGATCACGGTGTTGCCCACAATGTATCGCCGGAACCGGTCGTCGAGCGCGACGACGTCTGGATCCGGATATTGAACCGGATCCTGCCGCGAGAAATCGCGCTGGCTAGGAGTTGATGAGATCTGCGGCTGTTGCGGCGCGGCTTGCGCATACGCCACGAGGGCAGATCCGACGCCAAGTGCTGCCCCAATGAACGAACGACGGTCCAGTGATTCTTTTTGCATCGTTTTTCCCCTTGCTCTGTCTTTGTGCCTTTTCTGGCTGTTCGATCTTTTAGCGGGAAATACAGCCTTTACGGTATGGCGGCAGGCGTCGCCTCGCGGTACTGTTTGAA
>Ga0075424_100007054_pt1 | contig 10870 bp, 8 predicted proteins | sample SoiMethybrSBSTD3_FD_75301 | JGI IMG/M metagenome (GOLD analysis project Ga0075424, IMG submission 75301) | Bulk soil microbial communities from a Populus tree surrounding site in Tennessee, USA - Soil MetaG P. TD hybrid SBSTD3 | ecosystem: Environmental > Terrestrial > Soil > Tree plantation...
GTGACCAGCGAGATCCCACACGGCGAGTTCGTAGATCTAAAGCGGCCGGCCGATGATCGGGTCACCATTGTGACCGTTCCCAATGCGCTCTTTTACACCAAGCGCGTGACGCAAGACAGTGTGGTTTTCACACTTGAAGGCAGCGATCCGACGGTGGCGAGCGATCCCAACCGATTTGTGCTCGGACGAACAAATGAATTGATCGGAGCTGTCCTCTATGCGGAAGCGCCGGGCGGCATTGAAATCAATTACGCCGATACCGGTGAACCGGTCGTCGACTTTCCCATGCCTTACGACGCAGGGTTTTTCTATGACATCTCGATGATGAACATGGATTTGGGCGGGGAAAATGGAGAAGCAGAACATGCCGGCGCAGGCGCTTATGTCGAAGGCGACTTCAACCAAGTCTATAAATTGTTCGATTTCTCAACGGAACACAAGTTTCAGATTTTTGCGCCGATACCACCGGACAGCTTAGAGGACAACCGCACTTTAGACGGCGATTGCCACGGAACAGGCAGCGGTGGCGGCGGAGGGTTAGCACCGCATAGTCTCTTGGGTTTGATTGGAGGCTGATATCCCGCGGTGACGCTGTCGATTGGAATCTCGCCGCCTGGAAACAGGCCGCCTCATCGACAATTCAAAAGGAGGTGAGCTATGGAGTGGTCATATCGGTCCGGAAACCAGGAACGCCACTACAACATACTGGAGACGGTGGTCGCAATTAAACCGCAGCCGCAGTTGTTCGATGACTTCAACCGCTCAGCAAGACTCGATTGGCAAACCCAAGCTGCCGTGGAACCAGGTGCGGACATCGCTCTGTCACCGCCATATCGTGAGATCTTCGAACGTCAGGGATGGGTGTTTACCAAAGCCACAGCACTAACGGCGTCCGTTGCAAAAACACGAATGACGCCGGCGGGCTTAAGGGCTGTGGCTGAGATAGCTATCAACGAGAACAACGAGCCAACGCTGACCACCGACATCGTGGTCGTGCAGATGCCGGAGAATTTTTCGGAAGATCGAATAAAACAGCAGATCGCCGACGATGGCCTGATCCTGGTTCGTCGTCTTCGGTTCGCAAACAATCTATTCGAACTGCGCATTCCTCCGGGCCGGTATGTCCCGGACGTACTCCGCTCGCTTCAGGCAAACACCGATGCGTACGTCTTCGCGGAAGCGCAAGTACTGGAAATTATCGCCGGCCGCTCGACACCGACTGATCCTGAATTCACGACCCAATGGCAGCACGAACGGATCAGCTCCGTCGGAGCCTGGGGAGTTACGCGCGGCAGGGGAGTTAGAATTGCCGTAATCGATAATGGCTTCGACATTCAGCATCGCGATCTCAAGGACGGCATTGTCGGCGGCGGGGCCTTTCACTTAACCGGCAATTCAGCAAATTTCGTGAAGCTGAACCCCGCCGACCATTTTCCCTCGCATCCTCATGGCACTTTCTGTCTGGGAATGGCCGGGGCGCGCGCGGACAATGGCTTTGGTGGTTGCGGCTCGGCTCCGGAAGCCGGCCTGCTGGCGATCTCGTGCCTCCGAGATCAGGTCGGGCCTCAAAGCACGTTGGCTCGGGCAATTGCTTACGCAGCTGATCCCAACCAAGAAGACCCTGACGCCTCGCCAGCTGACGGCGCGCACGTAATCTCATGCAGTCTTGGCGGCGTAAGCGCATTCTTGATGCAACAGCCTTTGAAGCTAGCGATTGAGTTTGCCGCCAAAGCGCGCCAGGGACGCGGCGTGCCAATATTCTGGGCCGTCAGCGACCAAAATAGTCCGTTGGAATTAGACCAGGTCTGTTCGCATCCCAGTGTCATTGCTGTCGGCCGCTCCAACCAACAGGATGTTCGCGATGTTTGCGCCTTTGGTCCGAAGCTGGAATTTCTCGCTCCCGGCAGATCGGTCTACAGCACGGTGGTCGGAGGTGGTTATGACTTCGGCTCAGGCACAAGCTTCGCTGCCCCTCTCGCCGCGGGAGTTGCGGCCTTAGTAATAGCGAAGCATCTAATAGCGAAGCATCCCGATTGGACCGCTGATCAAATTCGCCATCAAGTGGCCAGGACCTGCGATCCAATTCAAGCAGATGTCGAGCCCTACATTGACGGGCGCAACGACAGGTGCGGCCATGGCCGACTCAACGCTAATCGCGCGGTTAACGGAACGGTACCCTTAAATTAAAGCCGCCTTATCCGTTCACATTTTCCGAGCGGCGGCAGCGCACCGGCGGAGACCTGCGTGACGCGACGGCTGCCCGGCGCGGCCCTGATCTTCTGGGCGAGCCTGCACGCCTGAAATATTTCGTAACCCACAATCATACGAGTTAGAAATGCTTCGCTTCGCAAAGGCAAGCCATCCGAATGGCAGCGAAGAAGCTAATAGAGTTCCGATTTTTCCGGTCTCGTGAGCAACCGTAGCGATTGGCGGAAAACGCGAAAGGAGTCTTTCAATGTCACGAATATTTTTTCAACGCGCGCCCAGCGGTTTCCGAACCGTGCAGGGCGAATTGATCAAAAGAATGCAGCAAAAGCTGATAGCCGGTGGTTTTCTTCATGACAAGGATGACGGCGTCTTTGGCGGCAACACTGAAACCGCGGTGCGCGGTTTCCAACAGCAGAACCAACTTCCCGTCACCGGCAAGGTGGATGATCAGACGTGGCAGAAGTTGATGTCGTCTCCGGCTCCCGACCTGAAGCAGCGTTGTTTGCAGCTCACAGCTGATTTTGAAGGCACTGGCTTCACCAAGGCCGTCGGAAATTTCGATGGCGCCGGAATCACCTGGGGCATTATCGGATTCACATTGTCTAACGGTGAGCTTGGCGCGGTGCTCAAAGAGATTAGGACAAAGCACCCCGCCGTTTTCAGTGCCTCCTTCGGCGATCTCGAACCGAAGATCGTACAGGTCCTCAACAGCTCTCACGCCGAGCAGATGAGTTTCGCCAACAGCATTTCCATCGGCACTAGCAAAATGAAAATCCTGGATGTGTGGGCCACCGCGTTTGAAAAACTCGGCAGCGATCCGGCGGCGCAGGCGATACAGCTTCAACGCACCGAAAATTTCTTCGACATTGCGGTCCGCGATGTACAGCGCTTCAATCTGCTCACGGAATTGGGATTCGCGTTGTGTTTTGACATTGCCGTGCAGAATGGCGGTGTCGATCAAACTGAAAGAGCTCGCATCAACAACAAAATCGCTCAGAATCACCCGGCAACAGAGCAAGATGTCCGCATCATCATCGGCAATGTCGTCGCAGAGAACAGCAATCCGGCGTTCATTCAAGACGTCAAAAGGCGCAAGCTAACGATCGCCACGAGCACGGGAACCGTGCATGGGTCAACTTTCGCCGTAAAGACGTGGGGTTTGGACGATCTTCCGGCTAACTAGTTTTTGCCGCTTAACATCAAGTAAAGCGTCTCAGAGAAGGCGCGCAAAAGGGAGGGCAGCATATGCCAATATCGATTCAAGCAAGCGTCGGTCTTCACGGTGTCAACAACCCCGATGACATACTGGCCGTCAAATCGCGACTTCTCGAATTGGGCTTTCCTTTTGTCACGGCCGACACGGTTATGGGCCCGCTGACGATCAAAGCCATTCGTCTTTTTCAGGCAGCGAAAAATGGCTTGCAGGATGTAGACGATCCGCGGAACGACGGCAGGGTCGACGTTGACGGAGAGACTTTGAAATGGCTGCAAGCCATCAATGCGCCGCGCTGGCAACGGATGCCCGCAGGGTCAGCTGCGGAAGGGTTCGTCAACGACAACATCGCCGATTTATCAGACAACCACGACTTTGGTACGAGCTGGATCGCTGAGACACTCAGCGCGACGGGCGCAACTTACCGCGACAACTTTCTTTCGGCGCATCCGCAAGCTGCTTTACTGCACATCAACGACACAAGTTTGCCGCAGGGCGGCGACACGCCGATGCATCATGGGCACGAGGCGGGCATGTGCTCTGACATCCGCCTGCCGCGGAAAGACGGAAACGTCGGAGGCATTACCGTTAGCGATCAAGCATTCGATCGCGCGGCGATGAGGGCATTGATTCAGGCGTTTCGCGCGCAACCAACCGCGAGCCGCGTTTTTCTAAACGATGGAAAGCTGATCCAGGAGGGATTGTGTCAGGCGGTCGCGGGACACGACAATCACGCGCACTTCGAAATCAAACCGCCAGTACGCATCATGCCGTGAAGGCTGATAGCGGGATTCTCACTCCTCATGCACCGTCGGGGCGTCGGCGTGCGGCACAAAGCAACCGCGGCAACGCGCTTCGTACATGCCGGCGCCGCCGACGGCCACGCGCTCTTCCGATTCAAAAGTGCGCTGCGTGTAATTGGCTGGCTGGCCGCACCTCATGCAGATTGCATGCGTCTTCGTGATGTACTCAGCAATCGCGAGAAGCTGCGGCATCGGTTCCCAGGGTTTGGCGGTGTAGTCAGTGTCGAGCCCGGCGATGATTACCCTTATGCCGCGTTCCGCCAATTCGTTAGCGACATTAATGAGCTCGTTGTCGAAGAACTGAGCTTCATCGACACCGACGACTTCCGTATCGGGTTCGACGCTCGCGCGAATCTGCGCGGCCGTGCGCACGTTCGAAGATTCATGCTTCATCTCCGAGTGCGAGACGATGTGATCGTCGGAAAAACGCGCGTCGATCTCTGGTTTGAAGACCTGAACTTTTTGTCGCGCGATCTTGGCGCGGCGCAGACGGCGAATCAATTCTTCAGACTTACCGGAAAACATCGAGCCGGCGATCACTTCGACCCATCCCGCGTGCGCGGCTCTGGCGGTTTCTCTTCCCGCGGGCGTTTCATTTTCCTGTGGTTCAATCGTGCGAATCATTCTTGGGGTTGCGCTCATTAACTGTCTGTGGATTTTCCCTGAGAGTAGTGCAAAACGTCGCGGCAGTCTAAATCAAAGAGGTCGATTCCCCAAATTCCGCAAGTGATGTGGAACGCGAGCGCTAGAGTACCGACTTCAGTCGGGCATTTCGGGCGGCGCAAAAACCAACTGAAGTTGGTACTCCAACACTCGTTAATTCAAATCGGCCATGCCATTTGCGCCGTCGATGGACAGGACAGCAACTCTGTCATTCACACCTCGCTTCAGCGAGGTGGTTGCGCGCATTCACATTTCCGTTTAGCCGTTTCAACGGCTTCAGCGAACCGCTAAAGCGGTTGCCCATCATTATTGTCGTTCGTGTCACCTCGCTGAAGCGAGGTGTGAATGAGAGACGCTTGCGAGCTGCCGCGCTCCGGGTTCTGGCATTATGATTTTCCAAACCCACCGCCGCTTGGAGTTTCGATGCGCACCCGATCGCCCGGTTCCATGTCCCAACTTCCCTTCGAACTGAGCTGCTCGCGCGAGTGATCGCGACGAATGATGAACGCGCGACCTTTTTCACCGTCGGCTCCACCATGCAGGCCGTACGGCGCGCGCCGTCGTCTGTCTGATAACATCGCCATGCGCGCATGCGCGCGCGTTTCGATTTCGCGAATCGCACCGTCTCCGCCTTTCTGTTTTCCGGGACCACCTGAGCCCGCACGAATCCGATAAGCACGCACGCGCAGAGGGTACGCGTATTCCAAAGCTTCCGCGGGCGTGTTGAGACTGTTCGTCATGTGCGTGTGCGTGGCGTTCATTCCATCCGCCGCCGGTCGCGCGCCCATGCCACCCGCGACTGTTTCGTAGTAGGAAAACTCACGCCCCGTTCGCGGATCGATCCCGCCGATCGTCAAGTTGTTCATGGTTCCCTGGCTCGCCGCGGGAATGCGATCCGGTATGGCTCTGGCCAGCGCTTTGAAAACCGTGTCGACGATCCGCTGCGACGTCTCGACATTTCCGCCGGCAACCGATGCGGGCGGACGAGCATTAACAATTGTTCCCTCAGGCGCAATGACTTCAATCGGTTCAATCAGTCCCGCACTGGCGGGAACGTCGCTGCCGACCAAACAACGAAAGCAATACGAAACTGCTGAGACTGTGATTGCCTCGACCGCGTTGAGCGCTCCAGAGACTTCCGGCGAACTGCCGGTGAAATCAACCGTCGCGCGTTCACCCTTGATTGTCAGGCGCGTGCGAATCGGGATTTCGCGATCGCTGATGCCGTCATCGTCGAGCGCATCTTCGGCTTCGTAAGTCCCATCGGGAATCGAAGCAATCGCGCGTCGCATCATGCGCGCCGAATACGAGATTAGTTGTTGCGCGTAGTCGCGCGCTTCTTTTTCTCCGCGCCGCTCGACGATTTCCAGCAGACGCATCTCGCCGGTCTTTAACGATCCGATTTGCGCTTCAAAATCTGCGCGACGCTCGTCGCTGCTGCGGACGTTCGTCAGAATTAGTTTCATCACGTCGTCGCAGACTTCGCCGCGGCGCACGATGCGAATTGGCGGGATGCGCACACCTTCGCCGTAAACATCTGTTGCCAGGCCCATCGATCCGGGCGTCGCGCCGCCAATGTCGGCGTGATGGGCGCGATTAGCGACGTAGAAAAGACAGGAGGCAGGCGGCAGACGGCGGTCAGCAGGAGAACGTTTCTTTCCTGCCGTCTGCCGTCTGCTTCCTGCCGCCTCGCGAAAGACGCCCATCACCAAAGTCACATCCGGCAAATGCGTGCCGCCCGCGAAGGGATCATTTACAGCGACCACGTCACCCGGTTCGATTCGCACATCGCGCAGAGCGGCTGCGACCGCCATCGGCATTGAGCCGAGATGCACCGGCATGTGATCGCCTTGCGCAATTACGCGGCCGTCCGAATCAAACACCGCGCAGGAGTAATCGCGCCGCTCTTTGATGTTGGGCGAGAACGAAGTTCGCCGCAGCGTCACACCCATCTCTTCCGCGACCGAGGTATAAAGCGCGCGGTAGATTTCCAGCGTGGTTGGATCGAACTTCTTCATGGATAATTTGAGACTAACTGTCACCTCATGGTCAGGAAGAGCGGCTTGCCGCCGATTAATCAAGGGCGGGGCAAGCCCCTCTTCCTGACTGCATATAGCTATGGTTGAATCATTAACTATTTCTGACTGCACGTAGCCATCGTTGAATCATCAAACTCTTCCTGACTGCGCTGAGCTAAGTTGAATTACTAGATTCGCACGAGTACCCAACGTTGCGCTCGTATTCTCAGGAATCAAGGTTGTCGCCGAATATTCGGTAACAATGCATGGCGTGCGCAGACGCATTCCCGCTCTGAGTTCATCGCGCCGGTACACCGCCGCACGAATCTTCTTTCCGTCGAAATATGTTTCGACAGAATCGTGAGGCCTCGCAGAAGCCCGACCGTGAGGGAGTCCCGACGCGTCGGGATTGCTTACGCGCGGGCTTCTGACAACGCCAATCGAGCGCACGCGCGCGCTGACGATCTCGACCACATTTTTTTCCTGCGCATAGCCGTAGCGCGCTTTGTGCGCTCGATGAAATGCGGCAGCGATACTCCCGCTCGTCGTTTTTATCTGCAGCTCAAACGACTGTCCTTTGTAGCGCGCGGCAAGGGAACGTTCGTGTCGCTGTTTCGTTTCGGAAAAGCCTTCATCTCGCAGAATCCTACGTGCGTTCTTCTCCATCTCGCGAAATACAGAATCAAGTTGTTTCTCAACGCCGCGCGAGGCTTCCATCATCACGGTGCGGCTTTGTTCTTTCACCACATCGGCTTCGAGCACGCCGAGCGCCGACAAAGCCCCGGGCGACGTCGGCACCAGGACGCGCGGAATTCGCAGCGCGCGCGCCAAATCGACGGCGTGAAGCCCGCCGGCGCCGCCGAACGGCATGAGCGTGAAATCGCGCGGATCGTGTCCTCGTTCGACCGAGATGTGCCGCAGCGCTCGCTCCATGTTCGCAGTTACCACGTTCAGTACACCGCGCGCCGCTTCGATTGCCGAGACTTTGCGCGAGGCGGCTTTGCTCATGTCCGCGGCCAAACCTTCCAGCGATTTGCGCGCACGGTCCGCGTCGAGTTCAAACTCGCCGTCCAACAACGCCTCGCCGGGAAAGTGGCCCAGCACAACGTGCGCGTCAGTGACGGTCGGCAAGAGTGACCGGCCATAACATGCCGGGCCCGGATCGGCGCCGGCTGATTCAGGTCCGACGCGCAGTGATCCGCCTTCGTCGACTCGAGCAATCGATCCTCCACCCGCGCCGACCGTGTGAATGTCCATCATCGGAATCGCGACCGGAGTTCCGGCGACCACGGATTCATTTGTTAGCCGCATGCCTTCCTCGTCGCACAGCGCGACGTCGGTGGAAGTTCCGCCCATGTCGAATGTGATGATGTTTGGGAACCCCGCACTCGCCGCGACACGCAACGCGCCTACAACCCCACCAGCCGGGCCAGACAAAATTGTGCGCACTGGTTCGTTTGCGGCAGCCTCGGCAGAAATGCTTCCGCCCGACGATTGCACGACGCGCAAAGAAATCCTGGGAGCGCGGGCGCTCCCGGCCGTCAATCGCCTCAGATATCGCCCCATCAACGGCTGCAGGTAAGCGTTGACGCAAACCGTAGCCGTGCGCTCGTACTCGCGATACTCAGGCAGAATTTGATGCGAGACTGAAAGTGGAATTTGCAACTCTTCGAGTGCCGCGGCGATTCGCTGCTCGTGCTCGGGCCGCACAAACGAAAATAGCAGACAAACCGCAACGGCTTCAGGATGCGCCTGACGAACTTCTTCGATCAATCGCTTCAGTTCGTCTGCGGCGAGAGATTCGAGAACTTCTCCGTCACATGCAACGCGTTCGGCAACTCCGAATCGCAATTCAGTTGTGACGAGAGGCGAAGGCTTTATCGCATTCAAGTTATAGAGTTCCGGCCGCGCCTGTCGGCCAATTTCGATCACGTCTTCAAACCCTGAGGTTGTTACCAGCGCCACGCGCGCGCCGCGTCGCTGCAGCAGGGCGTTTGTCCCTACCGTCGTGCCGTGAACAACTTCGATTGCCGAGAGTTCACTGCCATTCTGCTTCGCGATGCGCTGCAAGCCTTCCGCAATCGCGCGCGAAGGATCGTCGGGAGTAGACGCAACTTTGAAGACTGTGATTTTCCCGCGGGCCTCGTAAACAAAGTCTGTGAACGTGCCGCCCGTATCGATGCCAACGCGGCGAACGACAGTTTTCGTTGTGCGCTTTTTTTTCGCCATCAGCCTGGTCAAGCCGGCATCGTTCAGAAGAGCAGCAACTATAGACACAGAGGTTTTTATTGACAAGAAATGAGTTAAGAGACTTAATAGCGCGCCTTCAAATCTACTTTCAGGAGTTCAAAAATGAGATCACAACGACGCGCACAAGCGGTCACTTTCATCCTTTTCATCGTCGCCGTGATTGGCTGCAAGTCGTCGGGCAACTCAAACACGTCAAGTCAATCAAGTCAGAGCACCAGCTCTAACACCGGTTCATCCGCGTCCTCATCAAACAAACCCGCGCCCGCGACGCATGCAAACATCGCCGGTAAGTACACGATCGTCGGCACCAACCCGAATAACACGATGTACCGAGGTGCGCTGGAAGTGATCGAGCATGGCGATGTCTATCAATTCCGTTGGAACGCCGGCAATCAATACGACGGGGTGGGCGTGGTGAATGGCGACGTAGTCGCGGTGGCATTCGCGAACGGTCCGAACGGAACTGGATGCGGCGTGGTCGACTACAACATCCAGGTCGATGGATCGCTCGTTGGCCGCTGGGGGTTCTGGGGCAAAGACGAAGCCGGAACGGAGAACGCCACGCGCACCAGCGGGACCGGTCTGGAGGGCGAGTACGACGGCTTGGGCAAGAATCCTAACGGCACAAACTACAAGGTGAAGATCACCGTCGAGCCGGCCGGAAATCTCTATCGTTTCGTTTGGAGCAACAACACCGACGGCGTCGGGATCAAGCAAGGCGACAACGTGGCCGTCGGCATCGGCGGCGCGCGCTGCGGTTTTGTCGCCTATGAAATTAAGTCGGACGGTTTGGAAGGAATTTGGGGTGGCTACGGAAGCGACCGGACGGGAACGGAGAAAGCCACGAGGCAATAGGAAAGTGCAAAATGAAAATTAGAAATTGAAAATTGCAAATTGGAGGTTACTCCCATGACTTCTGAAGAATTGGCGGAGCGTTTGATTAATTTTGCGTCGAGAATCGGTAAGGTTGTCGACGCGCTTCCGGACACGCGGATGGGTCGCCACGTAGCCGGGCAATTGGTTCGGTGTGGAACGTCGCCCGCGCCGAATTACGAAGAGGCTTGCGCAGCCGAGAGTCGGGCAGATTTCGCTCACAAGTTAAGTATTTGTTTGAAAGAACTGCGCGAATCTCGGTGTTGGATTCGATTGACTATTAAGACTGAGATGTTGAAAGAACACAAAGTCTCTGAGTTGTTGGAAGAGTGTAATCAGCTCTGCAATATCATCGCTCGATCGATTGTGACCACGAAGCGAAACAAAGTAGAACCGAAAATTGCAAAGTGAAAATTAGAAATTGAAAACTGCAAATTGAAAAGAACTGAAAGGACAGTTCATGAGTCAGGAAGAGCGGCGCCAGCAGCTATCGTCAACTCTTCATAACACGTAATTTGCATTTTTCATTTTGCACTTTTCAATTTTCACTGCTGTTCTATGCTCTCCCAGCATCCGCTCTGGTGCGATCTTCGTGAGGCATCAAGCACCACTTGCGTCCGATATCCATCTTCGAAAGTCGCCGCTCCTTCGACCGTCGTGCGATCTTCGCGCAGTGCGTCGATAATCTTTTTCGAGAAGGCCGTGAATCCGCGCGACCAGCCACCTTCAGCCATACCGGGCGCCAGGTGGCTGTGATCAATCTCAATGCTCGTCCATTCGGTGTCTCCCGTTTGTGCCGACCAAACGTAGCCGTTGCCATCGACTTTCACCGCGCCTTCCGA
>Ga0075424_100007055_pt1 | contig 10868 bp, 7 predicted proteins | sample SoiMethybrSBSTD3_FD_75301 | JGI IMG/M metagenome (GOLD analysis project Ga0075424, IMG submission 75301) | Bulk soil microbial communities from a Populus tree surrounding site in Tennessee, USA - Soil MetaG P. TD hybrid SBSTD3 | ecosystem: Environmental > Terrestrial > Soil > Tree plantation...
CGCGGCTCCAGCACGCTCCACATGTGCTCCACCGGTGCTTCGTTCGAGAACCGCAGGTCCCGGATCATCGCTTCCAGCACATGGGTCGGCGTGGGACTCACGCCGCCGTTATTCAGGTTGATGAGGGTGCGATCCGCGTCGAACGCGCGCTGGATCTCTCCCCAGTAGGCCTCATCCTCCGCGAGCGGAACCGCGGGGCGCCCCGCCGCCATGTGCTCCGCACGCAGGACCGACGAGAGCGCGTTGGAGCGAAAGACAGGCACGGCGAGCCCTGCACGAGTGAGTGTCGCGAGGAAAGCGCGTCGATCGGACATAACGGGAACCGGGAAACGGGGAACCGCGGAGGGGGGAACCGGGAACCGGGAACCGATGAAACTTCGGCGCTGCGTCTAACCTGAGGGACGAGTTAGGCGTCGTCCAGTCTCAGCTCTCAGTTCCCTGTTCCCGGTTCCCGGTTCCCGGGCGCGCGCCTCGGCGCGCCGCCGACTCCGATTCCTTACAGCCTAGATCCCTGAGGCAAATCGAGAACGAAATGGAATCGCGTGCCCTTCTCGAGCTCCGTCTCGACCCCCAGCTCGCCGCCCATCGCCGCGATCAACTTCTTGCAGATCGATAGGCCAAGCCCTGCGCTGGAGAACGCATAGTCGCCCGTGATCTGACGCTGCCGGAACGCCTCGAACAGGTTCGAGATCACGTGCGGCGGAATGCCACGCCCGGTGTCCTTCACCGAAAACTCGATGCGGCTCCGGTCGAGCTGCTTGCAGGTCACATCGACCGACCCTGCATTCGTGAACTTGATGGCGTTCGTCGCGAGGTTGAGGAGCACGCGGTTGAGCGCAGCCTGGTAGCCGACTCGCAGATCCGCCTCGGGGCCAACGCAGCGCACGATGAGCCGTTTCTCCTCGGCCATCGGCCGCAGGATGTCCATGATCGACTGAAGAACATCCGAGACGAGAAACGGCATCGCGGGCTGGTCCATCAGCGTCGTGCCGCCCCGCGCGAGCTCGATCACGTCGCCGGCGAGGGCACTCAACCCGAACGCCGCCGAGTACACGAGCCCGAGCTGTCGCTCCTGGATCGGTGTCAGCGTGCCGCCCGACCCGTACCGGAGGCGCTCCGCCAGAATGAGAATCGACCCAAGCGGAGAGCGCATGTCGTGCGCCATTTCGACGACGAGCTGCTGAGCGTCCTGGCCCGACAGCCTCGCGGCGAACCGGTGCGCGGCATCCTCGTCGATCGACTGCTGCACTCGCTCCATCGCCTTGATCACTTCCAGAACGCTCACCTCGCCCGCCGACGTCACCTCGGGAGATTCGGCTCGTTCCAGGAACGCTCGACGCACGAGCTCGAGCGCACGGCGAACCGGGATGAACGGCGGGAACGTCCCTGGCGTGACCGGATCGCCGCTCAGCGCCTGCCTAACGTTTTCAGCCAGCGCGGTGACGGTCGTGCGCACGTCGGCGGCCGACGTGGCGCCATGTTCAGTGTGAGGCCACTCGGCGCACACGTCGGAGATCGCCGCCGTGAGGGCACGCCACACGGCGCTCGACGCGACCGGCTCGGAGGCTCGCGCCTCCTGGTCGATCACCGCTGTGGTACGTGACGTTGGCTTCTGTGCTTTCGACCGCGACACGCGACCTGGTTCGAGGCGTGAGCTCACTCGTCGACGCCGCCACCGAACTCATCACGACGGAAGCCGTGTTTTTCCATGAGTCGGTAGAGCGTCGTCCGGTCGATGCTCGCGAGCCGGGCTGCCTTCGACATGTTCGAACCGGCCCGCGCGATCAGCTGCGTCAGGTACTCCTTCTCGAAATGCGCGACCAGCTTCTCCTTCGCCAGGTGGAAGCTCTCGCTCATGATGCTCGCGGGGAGTCCGGTCGCCGTCGCCGGAGCCGCCGTCGCATCGTCGTACAGCGGCACATCGTCAGGCTGCACACCCTGCCCGGGCTCGGCCAGAACGGCGAGCTGCTCGACGACGTTCTGCAGCTCGCGGACGTTACCGCGCCACGGCCGCGACCGCAGGAAGTCGATCGACGCCTCCGTTAGGCGCGGCGCAGGCTCGCCGGGCTGGCGATGGCGCTCCCAGAAGTGCGTCAGGAAGTGGTTCGCGAGCAGCGGGATGTCCTCGAGACGCTTTCGGAGCGGCGGCAGCTTGATGGGCACGACGCGGAGCCGGTACAACAGGTCCTCGCGGAGCGTCCCCTTCGCCACGCACTCCGCCGGGTCACGATTGGTCGCTGATATGAACCGCACGTCCACGACGGCGTCCTGTTGCTCGCTTCCGACACGGCGGACGACCCCATCCTGCAGCACGCGCAGGAGCTTCGCCTGCAGAGGCAGCGACATCTCGGTGAGCTCGTCGAGGAACAGCGTCCCGCCATTCGCGATTTCGAGCAGGCCCGGCTTGTCGCGGTCCGCACCAGTGAACGCGCCCTTCCGATGGCCGAACAGCTCGCTCTCCAGAAGGCCTTCAGGAAGCGCCGCACAGTTGATCGGCACGAGCTGGCGGCTCGCGCGGCGACTGTGCTGATGGATGAACTGTGCGATCAGCTCCTTGCCGGTACCGCTCTCGCCCATGATCATGACCGAGGCGTCCGTGCTGGCAACGCGGCGCGCCAGGTCGACGGCCTTGCGGAACGCGGGCGAGACCCCGAGCAGCGTGAGCTTGTCGCTGTTGCCGTTCTGCTTGAGCAGCTGGATGCGAAGGTCGCGGGTCTCGCGGGCGACCATCACGGCGTGTGACGCGCGACCGATCAATACCTGCAGATGCGTTGCCGAGAACGGCTTCGGCAGATAGTCCCACGCACCGGCACGAAGGGCCTCGATGCTTGTCGTCACGCTCGGGTTACCGGTCATGACCACCACGATCGTCTCCTTGTGAGCGGAGAGTGTGGCGCGGAGGATCTCCATTCCCGACACGGGCGTCATGTAGAGATCGACGAGCACGATGTCGAACTTGCGGCGACGCACGAGCTCGAGCGCCTCGTCTCCGCGACCGAGCGTAGTCACGTTGAATCCGTCCATTTGCAGGACGCTGGCGCACCCTTCGCGGAGCGTGCGGTCGTCGTCCACGATCAAAAGACTGAGACTCGACTTGACCTCCGCCGAGATGGACAACGGATCCCGAGCGCTCTCGCTATCTCCCGCGGCGAGCGAGCGCCCCGAATCGCCAAGAACCGCAGCCGAAGTCGACATCCACAACTCCTTGAGCAGAGGCGCGATCGCGTCCGTCTCCGCGGCGCGCCGAATTCGTCAGGATTCGATCACCGTAACCAACTTGCCGGACTATCGCTATTGCGAGACCTGCGGTGCTGACTCATCCGTATGACGACCGACTGTGTGTCGACACAACGAAAAAATGCTGCCAACAAGCTACAGCATAGCGGGCGGGCAACACTGGTTGTGTATCACATTCCACACCGTGTGGTGCATCACATCGACATGCGAACCCACATAGTCCACTTGATGCTGCCGCGGGCGGGGCCAGAGAGGCCCGGGCGCTCTGCCCAGCACCCTCGACCGTGGGCCTGATTTTGCGGAAGGTGGCTGCGTTCAGTCCTCGAACCAGGCGCGTGCGAACATGGGTCACACGGCGCATTGTTAGTTTCTGATAGACTTGGGTAGGCTGTCCCTCACGTTCTCACCGTCTCGAATGTCCGGATCTCTCGTCCCATCGACGTCCCAGTCCATGGAGCCGGCCCCTGACGTGGGCCATGGCGCGATGCAGAGTTGGGGGCCGCCAGCGCCACCAGCTCCGGCAGCGTCGGGCGCCATGAACCTCGGACGCTATTTCTCGGCGCTGCGGCGGTATAAGTGGCTGATCACCATCATGACGCTGGTGGGCGTCATCGGCGGTGTGGTCGCCACACAGTTCATCAAGCCGACGTATCAGGTCGACACCACCATCGTCATCGGCGAGTCACCCGATCCGAAAGGCCCTGTCCGCCCGCAGGTGACGTTGCGAGAAGAGGCGTGGCGCGAGCTGCTGCTCAGCTTCGCCATCCTGGACCCGGTAGCACGTCAGTCCGGATCCTACCTCACTCCGAAATCCGAGGCCGATTCAGCGATCTTCCGTGACTTTCAGCCGACCTCAGACCTCCGGGCCGGCGACTACGCTCTGACCTCCAACAAGCAAACCAGGAAGTACGATCTGGCGGTGAAGCGGGCACGCTCCACGGCGGTCGTCGAGAGCGGCACGCTCGGTGACTCCGTCGGACGCACCGTCGGCTTCGCCTGGGTGCCTAACGCCGACCTCGTGGCCAGCCGCGGCCAGGTGAAATTCGAGGTCAAGACCCCGCGTGAGGCGGCCGCCGATCTGCGCACTCGCCTGAGCGTCTACCTGCCGCCGGAGAGCCGTTTCATCAAGGTCTCCCTGCGCGGCAAACGGTCGCAGCCGCTGGCGACCGAAATGAACTCGATCCTGCGTGAGTTCATCTCGGAGGCCGCGGCGCTGAAGAAGAAGAACCTCACCGATCAACGGGTCGCCCTCGAGGAACAGCTCGAGCAGTCGAGCGGCAACCTCCAGAGCCTGGAGCGCCAGTTGAAGGAGTTCCAGGTGGCCGGCGCGCTCGACCGCCCGAAGGGCCTGCCGATGCTTCCCAACGGGCTTGTCGTTCAGGATCCGGCGTCCACCAGCTTCTTCACGCTGAAAGTCCAGAGCGAGACGGCGCGACGTGACCGCGAAGCGGTCCAGGCGCTGCTCGGGTCTGGCCAGAACGCGCGAATAACGCCGGAGCAGCTCCTGAGCGTCCCGAGTCTGCTCACCGCCTCGCCGGACCTGAAGCTGGCGGTGGACGAGCTCACGAAGGCGGAGGCCGACCTTCGCACGCTCCGCTCCCGCTACACCGAGGCGATGCCGCTCGTGATCGCCAAGGCGCAGGAAGTGGAGCGCATGAAGACTCAGACGCTTCCGTCCATCACGCGCCAGGTGCTCGAGCAGCTCGGTCGGCAGGAAGGCGAGCTCGATCGACGCATCGCCGCGGCGTCTTCCGACATGCGACGCATCCCCGCAACAGCGATCGAAGAGTCCCGGCTGACTCGCGAACGCGACCTCGCAGCAACGCTTTACGCCGACATCAAAGGGCGGTACCAGCTCGCGCAGCTGGCGGAGGCCAGCGCCATTCCGGACGTGAGCGTGCTCGATTCCGCGGTTGCTCCGCTCAAACCGACGAGCAACACCGCTCCAATGGTTCTCCTCGCGGTCATCGGTGGCTGCCTTGCGCTCGGGATCTTGCTGGCCATTCTGCTCGACCTGTTCGACAAGCGCTTCCGATATCCGGAGCAGGCGACCCACGAGCTCGGACTCGACATCCTCGGGACCATCCCCACGATCCGCCGCGGGAAGAACGGCGCGACGCGAATGGAAGACGAAGCACAGCTCGTCGAGGCGTTCCGCGGGTTGCGACTCAACGTGCGCAACGCCGCGAACGGCAGCGGGCCCGTTACCGTCGCCATATCCAGCCCGGGACCGGGCGATGGCAAGTCGCTCATCTCGTCGAACCTCGCGCTCGCGTTCGCCGAAGCCGGATATCGAACGCTCCTCATCGATGGCGACATTCGACGTGGGCAGCTCCACTCGACGTTCGGTGTGCCACAGCGACCCGGCCTCGTCGACCACCTCACGGGCGACATTGTCGTCGAGGACGTCATTCGCGAGACCTCGCACGGCAACCTGTTCCTCATTCCCTGTGGAACGCGGCGGCACCGCGGGCCGGAGCTGCTCGCCGCCGACACGACGGTGAAGATGATCCGTGCGCTGCGGTCGCGGTTCGACGCCATCATCGTGGACACCGCGCCGCTCGGCGCCGGGATCGATCCGTATGCGTTAGGCGCCGCTGCCGGCACCATGATGCTGGTGCTTCGCACCGGCCAGACCGACCGGAAGCTTGCCCAGGCCAAGCTGACGACGCTCGACCGCCTCCCCGTCCGGCTGATCGGCGCCGTCCTCAACGACATTCAGGCCGAGGGGATGTACAAGTACTACGCGTATCTCGATGGCTATGGCACGCTCGACGAGGACGACGACCCCCGGCTCGCGCGGGCAGGTGGGGCGTCTTTGCCGTCGCGGACCGACTAGCGGCTTGCGCCGGCGTTAGGCCGAGTACAGTGCAGGATGCGAGCAGGGCCGATCGACTCGGGAGTCGGTCGGCCCTGCTCGCGTCAGGTGGGCCCTTATGCGGCTGGCGCGCTGTGACTCGCCCGGCACTCAGTGTACGAAGCGGAGCGGCACGTCCTCGAATGCCGTAATCTGCGCGCTCTCGCTGCCCTTCACGTGCCGGAGCGCGGTGGCTGCCCGAAGAAGAAGCTCCACGGCGTCCACGGACGACTCGGCGAAGTTCGGAACCGCACAGTAGCCCGCCCGCAGCTGGACGTGGTGCCCGCCGTCGAACGGGGCAGATTGGACCATCTCCTGAATCCGCTCCACGAGACGTACGGCACCGGGCGCGGCCGTCGACGGCGCAATGATGCCGAACTCGGAGCGTCCGAGATGTCCGATGACATCGGACACGCGCGCGGTACGGCGGAAAATGTCGCCGAGATGCTCGGCAATGCGCTGCGCGACTTCGTTCGCGTTGCCTTCGTCGACCGTCCCGTTAGGCGTGGCCGAGACGGCGACACACGCGAGGGGCGCGCTCCGCCGCGAGGCGTCCGCGCCGAGCTCCTGAGCGCGCCGCGTCAGACCCCTGACGTTGTAGAGCCCCGTGTCACGATCCAGCAGGCTGTCGTCGTGACACTGATCCAGCTCCCGCTTCGACGCGATGAACGTCTCGAGCTTGAGCAGCAGCTGGTCCGCGTCGATCGGGTCGGTACAGTACTCCCAGGCGCCGGCACGGTAGGCTTCCAGGCGCTCGGCGCGCGCAGCGGGGCCGGACGTCGTCACGATGATCGGCGTGCTGACGGAGAACCGCGAATCGCCCCGGAGCAATCGGCACACTTCGACGCCGCCAATGTCGGGCATGCCCGAGTCGATGACGATCGCGTCGGGGTGTGTTCGGCGCGCGAGGTCGATCGCCTGGCGGCCGGTATGCGCGCGGACGACCGCGTAGCCCTGGGGTCCGAGGATGCTTTCGAGCGAGCGGGCGGACCATTCCTGGTCGTTCGCAATCAGAACGAGCGGAGGGGCGGTTGTCTTATCGATGTCGAGCATGCACCCTCAGGCATCCACGGGATCGCGTCGCGTTAGTGTGACCCAGCTCACTGAGGCCCCAGGTCGTTGCAGAACTCGTGCAGCTAGATAGTCGAAACTCAATTCGTTGCCCGCATAGAACTTACGTGGTTCTGAACGCTATGGGCGAGCGGTATTTGCGGTTCAGTCGCTACACTTTCGATGGAAATGCGTTACCGAGGCCACAACTTTTCGTCGACTTCGAGGGGCAAATTCGGCTGTAGAAGTCCCCAAGTCCGCCGCATCGGCAACAAATGCCTGGCCTGATCGAACGCAGTGGCTATAGCTTTGCGACCCCGAGCATTCGCGAAGTGTTGGAGATCTGCCTGACGCCTGTTGTGCGAATACGACAATCCGAGGCGATGCTGGCGGGCGGAACGCCGCGCAGCCACCGTGAATGCGGTGGGCGATCGCAACTTACGGCCTTGCCGCGATGCGTACCCAGTAGCACGAAGGCTGCAATGGGGGACCTGAGATGATTACCAATCTGAATTCAACGCGGTGGGGCATCCCAATCCGCCGGTCGCTGTTAGGCACGCTTGCAGTCGCTGGAATCGGCGTAGCGTCGTCGACGTTCCAGGCGTCCACGCTTGGGGCCCAAACGACAGTTGCCCCTGTGGCGCCCATCCCGACGCCAGGCCCGGAGAGTCCCAAACGATCGATGCTGCGTGAGGCCGCCGAGACTTTCGAAAAGGCTGCCCGCACAGAGAAGAACGCCGACAAGCGCGCCGAGTATCTCTGGCAGGCGCAGGTGATTCGAAAGAGACTGGCCGAGGGTGACTTTCAGACGGGGCACCGCATTCTGTTGTTTGTCGCAGGTGACAGTGTCCTTTCCGACACGTTCACGGTGATGTCGGATCAGAAGTTGCAGTTGCCCAACCTACCCGAGATTCCACTCACCGGAATTTTGGATTCCGAACTTCAGGGCTATCTGGCAACCCAGTTGGCTCAGTACATTCGGAACCCCGCGGTACGCGCTCAAGCGATGTTGCGGGTCCAGGTGAGTGGGGACGTCGCGAAACCGGGGTTCTACTCGATTCGCACGGACACTCCCGTCAGTGACGTCATCATGAATGCCGGCGGCCCTGGGCAGTCGGCAGAAATGAACAAGACGGAGTTGCGTCGTGGGTCAGCGACGGTGGTCCATCGCGGTGGAATTCAGACGGCGATCCAGAAAGAGCTCACGATGAGTGATATCGGCGCGCGATCCGGTGATGAGATCTATGTGCCCGCAAAGCCGGACTCAAACCGATGGCAGAAAACCGCCGCGATTGCCGCAAGTCTAATGGGACTGGTGTGGGCGGTGGTTTACCTTACCGACCGCTGACGTTGGAGAGTTGCTGGGCGAACGCAAGAACCTGCGGCAACATCGAGAGGATATGGAGTCCTACACGCACCTTGCAGATCACGTCAGCGTCCGCGTCCCCGCCACCGGCACGCGCCGCTCACGAAGAACCGAGCCTTCGGATGGAAAACCGATCGAACGCGCGAGGCAGATCGAGGCCGTTCGAGAGGTCGACGTTGCCGAACCTGTCGTCGATGTGGTGCCCCGGGAGCGCTCGGAGCGATTGAACCGTGTGGTGAATCTGACTCTCGGCCTCATCGCTCTCGCGCTGCTTGCACCATTCTTCGTGCTCGCGGCGATCGCGATCAAGCTCACGTCTCGTGGGCCTATCTTCTACACGCAGACCCGTGTCGGCATCGACCGGCGCGGCCGTCGCGAGCTCGCCATCCGCGAGCGAAGGCTTCAGGACCTCGGCGGAGCCGCGTTCACGATCTACAAGTTCCGCTCGATGTACGTGAACGCCGAGGGCAAGTCCGGCGCGGTGTGGGCCACCGTGAACGATCCGCGCGTCACGCCGCTCGGGCGGTTCATGCGCAAGTTCCGGGTCGACGAGTGGCCGCAGTTGATCAACGTCGTAAAGGGCGACATGAACCTTGTCGGCCCGAGGCCGGAGCGTCCCAGCATCGTCGCGCGTCTTCGCGAAGATATCCGCGAGTATCCGCTGCGACAGCGCGTGAAGCCGGGCATCACCGGGCTCGCGCAGATCAACCTGAGCTACGACTCGTGTCTCGACGACGTTCGCGCGAAGGTCCGCTACGATCTCGAGTACCTTCGTTGCCAGAGCATGGCGGAGGACCTCTTGATCATGGTGAAGACCGTACCGACAATGGTGCTGAAGGTTCGGGGTTGGTGAGATCGAACGGAGACCGCGATTAGCTTTCGAAAGCCCGCATGGTTCGCCCATGCGGGCTTCGTTTTTTCGGGTATCGGGCAGCATGGGTAGAACGAACCGCCGCACCAGCTCTCACGCGTGAGCGAGGCGGCAGACCAGACGAGCAGTCGACTGCGACGGCGGTCGCGGCGTGCCCGGCGCGTGCGGAACCACCTGGTACTAGGCGTGAGCAGCCTGGCTGCGGCGTCGGCCGTTTTCGGTGCGATCGAGTCGAGCGACACGCTGTTTCGGGTGAGCATGGCAACCGCGTACGTTGGGCTCGTGCTCTTTACCATCACACTCGGCTTCGGGTCTGTAGCCGCGCTGCGCGGGCGTCGCTATCCGGTAAGCACGGACATCCGCCGGGACTTTGGGATCTGGAGTGGGCTCTTCGCGACCGCTCACGTGGTCGCGGGCCTGCAGGTCCATTTGAAGGGCAAGATGTGGGAGTACTTCGTGCGCCCAACCAAAGGCCTGCTGCTGCCCCGCATCGATCCATTCGGGGCTGCAAACTACACGGGTCTGGCTGCAGGCCTGATACTCGTGGCACTTCTCGTGACGTCGAACGACGCGTCGCTGCGCGGGCTCGGCAGCTCGCGTTGGCGTTCCGTGCACGAGCTGACGCCGTGGGCGCTGGCGCTCACGCTCGTGCACGCGGCGACGTACCAGCTCGTCGAGAGCCGGCCGTTCGGATACGTCGTGCTCCTCGCCGCCCTGGCCGTCACAGTCGTGTGCCTACGGCTCGCGCGAGCCCGGTCTGCGCGCTCGGGCGATGGCATTCGGCTCCCCTAACGAGGACAGTCCGTCGCCCGATCGCAGCGACGAGCCGCACAGGTTCGCTCTCGGCTTCATCCGGAGGTTCTCTCGACCGGGGACTGAGCTGCCCGCGGTCGGAATCGAGGACAGCGTCGAAGAGCGAGTTCTGAGCTCCAAGAAACGAGAAGGCGGGGCAACTCTCGTTGCCCCGCCTCGAAACACCGCTCGAGTGCTGCGCTATTCGTCGCAGTGACCCGGGCCGGTGACGCCGCTGTTGAAGTCGTCCAGCGCCGTCGTGAGCGCTGACGTCACGCTCGGATCGAGGAAGCCAACGCCGACTGGCGGCACGACGAGGCTACCGATCAACGCGTCCGCCGCGGCGATCGTCGCGGCGATCGTCGAGCCGTTCGCGCCGTTCGCGATGTTCAGTTTCGCCGCAATGAGCTGATGCGCCAGCGAGATGAGGCCATTGCCAGCCACCGGCGTGTTGAAGATCGCCTGCGCCTGAGCCTGCGTGTAATTCACCGTCCCGAGCGTGATCGTCGTGAGATCCCACTCGTTCGAGTTGTTGCCCTTCGCGCTGGGGCCGTGCGTCTTCCAGAAGCCTTGTGTCAACGTGCAGCCCGGCGGCGTGAAGGTGTTGGTGTAGGTGACGCGGATGCCGTGGATGCTGTTGATGAAGAAGTCCTGGTTGTCCGTCGGCGCCGGATTCAGGTTCGTCGGTGGGAACC
>Ga0075424_100007056_pt1 | contig 10867 bp, 7 predicted proteins | sample SoiMethybrSBSTD3_FD_75301 | JGI IMG/M metagenome (GOLD analysis project Ga0075424, IMG submission 75301) | Bulk soil microbial communities from a Populus tree surrounding site in Tennessee, USA - Soil MetaG P. TD hybrid SBSTD3 | ecosystem: Environmental > Terrestrial > Soil > Tree plantation...
GACGCTGCACGCCAAGGGTCGCCTGCCGCTCAACCAGGACTTCCGGCACGCCGGCGTGCTAGGCACGGTATTCACGGGACGGCTCGTGGAGGAGACGCGCGTGGGCACCTACGCCGCCGTCGTACCGACGTTAGGCGGCCAGGCCTGGATCACCGGGATGGCGTCCTACGTCGTCGATCCGGATGATCCCTTCCCGGACGGCTTCACCGTCGGCGACATCTGGTGAGCGCGCGCCGCGGGAAACTTGGGACACTGGACGGTGCGGCGCTCGTGGTGTCGACCGTCATCGGCGCCGGCATCTTCACGGTGCCGAGCATCATCGCCAGCCTGACGGGGAGCGGCTCGGGCTTCATCACCGTGTGGATCGCCGGTGGCCTACTCGCGATTGCGGGGGCCCTGTCGTACGCGGAGCTCGCCTCGCGGTTCCCGGACGCGGGTGGTGAGTACGTGTATCTGCGCGAGGCGTTCGGTCCGGTCGCGGGCTTCCTCTCGGGATGGACGTCGTTCATTGCCGGGTTCTCGGGAGCGATCGCGGCGAGCGCCGTGGGCTTCGCCCGATACCTCGCGCCGATCTGGCCGAGTGTCGGTGGTCCACCGCTCGCCCGGTTCGGTGCGGGCCCGCTCGCGGTCACCGTCTCGCCCATCACGCTCGTGGCGGTAGGCCTGGTCCTCGTGTTCACGGCCGTGGCGGTCGCGGGGTTGGAGTCATCCCGTCGTACGAACAACGCGCTGGCGCTCGTGCTCGTCGTCGGCATCGTGGCGTTCGTCACGTCGGGAATCGTTAGGCTCGCGGGCTTGCCGCCCGTGGACCCGCCGACGCCGGTCGCCGCCGGTGGGCTGATGGGGATCGCAGCGGCGCTCGTGCCGGTGATGTTCACCTACAGTGGGTGGAACGCGGCTACCTATGTCGCGAATGACTTCGACGCGCCACGCCGCACCGTCCCACGTGCCCTCGCGATCGGCGCCGCGGTCGTCACCGTGTTGTACGTCGCGCTCAACGTGACGTACCTGCGGGCGTTGTCGGTGAACGGCGTCGCCGCGACTCCGACGCCGGGCGAGGCCGCGACGGGCGTCATTCTCGGCGTCGCCCGCCGCAACTGGCTGACGCCGGTGGTTCTTGCAGCGCTCGCGAGCAGCGTGTGCGCGATGGTCATAACCGGACCCCGGATCTACCTCCAGATGGCGCGGGATGGGGCGATGCCGCGGGCCTTCGCGGCGGTTCGCCCGCGCGATGGCTTCCCCGTCACGTCGATCGTCCTGCAGAGCAGCTGGAGCTGCGTGCTCGTCCTGACCGGGACGTTCGACGCGATCGTCACGTACACGGGGTTCGCGGTGGTGCTGTTCGCCGGGGCTGCAGTGGCGTCGTTGTTCGTGGTCCGCCGGCGTGACGTTGAGCCGTGGAGCGGGTACCGCGTGTGGGGATTCCCGGTCGTTCCCGCGGTGTTCGTGATCGCGAGCGCGTTGATGCTCGAGGCCACGATTGCCCGCGAGCCGTTGCCGTCGCTCGCGGGCGTCGCGTTGATGGCTGCCGGCCTGCCGTTGTACGTGTGGTCGAAGCGGCGGTCGGGGTCAGATCCCGAATCTGATTCCCGGGTCTGACCCCGGATCAAACACGCCTATTTCTTTTTCGCTGGTGGAGGCGGAGGCGGACCCGCTGGCGCGTCGGAGTTCCAGACGTCCTGCGCGATCTTCCACGATCCGTCCGGCTGGCGCTTCATCACATGAATGCCCTTGAGGCGCTCCGTTACCGGAGCGCCGCCAGCCTTCGGGGTGATCGTCAGCTCCCCAGTATAGCGCGCGACCGCGAGATCGCCGGAAACGGTCACGTCAGACGACGTGTAGCGGCCAGACACCGACGCCTGACTGAACATGGTTTCTTCCGCCCACTTCTTCACCGCGTCAAGCCCATGCACTGCCGGTTCGTCAGGCGGCATGAGCTCGGCGTCGCTCGTTATTACCGTCGCCAGGCTGTCCGCGCTGCCCGTTGCCACCATGGCGATCTCTCGATCCTGCACGGCGTTGACGGCGGCGACGTCCTTCTCGGTATTGGCCTGGCCGGTTTGGGCCGGCGGTTCCGCCTTGGTCGCGCAGGCCTGCAGCGTGGCACCGGCGATGACGACGACGATCCAGCGGGCTGGATGGCGCATACGGCTCTCCTGGGTTGGAGGCGTAGACCGTCAGGTGCTGCCTAACGTCGGTGACGCGTGAACGGTCTGGTTGCGTCGCCGGGGTCGTCGACGGCCGCGGTCGCGACGCACGCATAACATGCGTCTCGCGGCGCCGCGTCGCAATGAAACGCCCCATTGGGGGTCAGACTCCGAATGAGGCGTTTCATCTCTTTCGAGCGCTGGAAAAATGCGTGGCGCTACTCCGGCGGCAGCCGGTCGAGCAGGGGAGATCGCAGCAACCATCCCAGTCGGCTCGCCCGATCGTCGCGCACCTCCTCGAGGCCGAGGGCCATCGTCTCGTGCGGCTCACGGGTGGCCGTCCGGAACGTTCCGAACACGATGTCCCAAACCGGGAACACCGCACCGAAGTTGCTGTCCGTCTCTGTCTGCCAAGCGGAGTGGTGCACGCGATGGAGGTCCGGCGTCACGATCACGTACCGCAGCACGCGATCGAGGGCGGGCGGAATCCGCACGTTGGCGTGCGAGAACAGCGTGATGACCGCGTCGAAGATCTCGTACAGCAGCAACACCCACGGCGAGAGCCCGAACGCGACGACGATCGGTATCCCCACTGCGAGATTCACGATGAACTCGGCCGGATGGAACCGAACGGTCGTCGAGATATCGAGCTCTGTATCAAGGTGATGGACGCGATGCACGCGCGGTGCCGCCTCGGCGAGATGGATGCCAAGGTACTCGTCGCCGGTGGTCTCGAGCGCGTGCCGCCAGAGCGCCGTCATGGCCGGCTGCGGCACGCGCGCGTTAGGGTCTCCGAGAATGGACGCCGGGATTCCTGCGGCCGACAACATTCGATTTACCGGGTGGCCGAGAGACTCGAGTGCGCTCACCACCGGTTGCACTGCACGAACCGTGAGGTACGGCTCGAACGTTGGCACGGGATCAGGGCACGGCGTCCTTCCCGATCACCCCGAGGTCCTGCGCGCCGAGCCCTTCGGCAATGAGCGCGTCCATGCGCGCTGCGATCGCCGGTAGCGTGATGAGCGCCGCGCCATTCGCCGATTCCATCATCAGCCGAACGTCCTTCCGGGCCATCACCAGCTCGAAGGCCGGCGCGAAGTTCCGCTTCGCCATGTTCCTTCCGCGCCCCGCGATGATCGCGGCCGGATTGAAGAAGTCGAGAAGCCGTAGCGCGTCCTCCGGTGCGACGCCCGAGCCGCCTGCGATCGCGAATACATCGGCCACGATGCCCGACAGCCCAATGATGATGGCGTTTCCGCACAGCTTGTAGACGGCGGCAAGATCCGGACGTTCGCCGAGATATTCCACTCGCGGAGCCATGCGCGACAAGGCGTCATGGATGGCGTCGAACAACGCGCGGGGCCCTGACGCGAGGATGATCCCCTGCCCGGCGCGCGCCGCCGCTGGTCCGATGAAGACCGGACAATGGAGGTAGCGCACGCCTTCCGCGTTCAGCCGCTTCGAGCGCTCGCCAGTGAGCCTGGGTTGGTTGGTGGTGTGGTCGACGATCACCGCGTTAGGTCCGAGCCCAGGCCGCAGCGCCGCAATTACCTCGTCGACGACCGGGTCATCCTTGAGCACGATGTGGACTCGTGTCGTTCCGCGAACGGCGTCGGCGGGACTGTCGGCCGCGCGGATGCCGAACTGCTCGAGTGCGCGCGCCTTGTCGGCGGTGCGGTTCCAGACGGTGACGTGATCGCCGCGCTTGGCGGCAGCTTCAGCGAGGGCGCTCCCGAGGAGGCCGGTTCCGAGAAATGCGACGTTTGCCATGAACGAAAGCTAGCGGGCCGGTTGCGATGTCCTGTGTCGCGCTCGGACTGCGTATCTATGCATGGTGGCCGTGTGCCTCCCTCTGGCGGGTGGAAACGGAAGCCCGGTGGCGCGATCAGGACGTCGCTCACGCCGTACTCCTCACGATTCGCCTGTAACGGCGGGTATCCCCTCCAATGCGCGCTTCCAGTCAACGTAAACAGGCGGTAGAAACCGGCCTGAATTCAGACGTTTCTGGCCCACGGGCCGTCCAATCGGACCAGAGCGCGAGAACGAATACAACGGGATCATTGCGGCGCATCCGGCCGCGAGTAATCATTCGCGATCGACAGGTCGACGCAGAGGCGCTGGCGCCGGTCGGAACTCCCAAACCGATCCAGCGCCCGGCGTCCTCTCGCGCCGATGTTTGGTCTTTGCCAGCGATGCTAGATCATGAAGCCTCGATCGATCGCTCGCATGCGCCCACCGACCATACCACGAGCATTACAGAGCTGCTCGGAGACCTTCGGGCGGGCCGCCGCGAGGCGTTCGATCAGATTCTTCCGCTAGTCTATCATGAGCTCCGACGCGCTGCGCGCCGGGAGCTCGCCGTTCGGCCGAGCGACTCGATGTCTACGACGGCGCTCGTGCACGAGCTGTATCTCAAGTTCACGCGAGCGGAGCGCAACGACTGGCGCAACCGCGCTCACTTCCTCGGCGTTGCGTCGGTGGCCATGCGACACATCCTCGTGGACCGCGCACGACGCCGGAAGGCGGAGAAGCGAGGCGGGCCGCTTCGCCACGTCACGCTGGAGGACGACCTCATGGCCGCAGACTCACAGGCCGAGTCGCTCCTCGAGCTGCACGAGGCACTCGATAAGCTCGCGAAGCTGGACGAACGACTCGCGCGCGTCGTGGAGTGCCGATTCTTCGGCGGTATGACCGAACAGGAGACAGCGGAAGCGCTGCACATCGCGGTTCGCACGGTGCGGCGAGACTGGATCAAGGCGCGAGGACTTCTGTATCAGGCGCTCGGTCCTGATGCACCTCACGACCCGGTGCCAAGGAACACCTAGGCGACAAAACGCATGACGCTCGGCTCGTGGTCGCACGAAAGATGGAAGTTGCTCGAGCCGCTCCTCGACGACGCCCTCGAGGTCGAGCCGGAGCGCCGATCGGCGTTCCTGGACGATGCCTGCGGCGGTGACGCCGGGCTCCGCGCGGAGCTCGGCCAGCTGCTCGCGGCGTGCGATCTGGGCGACACCATCTTGGCGGATCCGGCGGCTGTCGCGTATGCGCCACTGTTGGAGGAGGCGACACCGGAGCTGCCATCGCTGATCAGCGGACGTTACCACATCGTTCGCGAGATCGGCCGCGGCGGGATGGGGACGGTCTACCTCGCCAACGACGCCAAACACGGCCGTCAGGTGGCGGTGAAGGCGCTGCACGCCGAAGTCGCGCAACTGATCGGGCGTGAGCGGTTCGAGCGCGAGATCGAGATCGCCGCGAGTCTGTCCCACCCGCACATCCTCCCGCTGCACGATTCCGGCGAGGTGAAGCCCGATCGGGACGGCGACCCGTCGTTCCTGTATTTCATCACGCCATTCGCCGCGGGCGAGTCGTTGAGAGATCGGCTGCTTCGCGAGACGCGACTCGCGCCGGAAGAAGTCGTGCGGCTCGGCAAGGAGATCGCCCAGGCGCTCGACTACGCGCATCGCCGTGGCGTTGTCCATCTCGACATCAAGCCGGGCAATATCCTGCTGCACGAAGAACACGCGGTCATCGCCGATTTCGGCATCGCGCGAGCGATATCGAGCGCCGGGGACAGCAGCACGCCGATTCTTCCCGATTCGGGAGAGATCACACTTCCTCTGCTCGGCACGCCGTCGTACATGAGTCCGGAACAGGCGCTCGGCCTTTCCGACGTCGACGGTCGAAGCGACGTGTACTCGCTCGGTTGCGTGCTCTACGAGATGCTCACGGGCGAGCAGCCATTCGCCCGTGCGAGCCCGTCGGACGTCACTGCGGCCCGGAGCGAGGGCTCCGGTCCGAATTCCGGAGCATTGTGCCGTAACGTGGCTCGCGATCTCGCGGCGGTCGTGCTGCGCGCGATGTCGCCGTCGCGTGACGCGCGATACAGCACGGCCGGCGACCTGGCGCTGGCGCTCGACCAGGCCATGCGCGAGGCATCGCATCACGGATGGCGCCGTCCGAGCGTGATGATCGCGTCGGGGGTGGCCGTCGCAGTCGCGGCGCTCGCGGTGTGGGAGTCGCAGCAGACGGCGGCCTTCGATCCGAATCTCGTGGCGGTCGCTCCGTTCGATGTCGCGGCGCCCGCGCTGCTGCTCTGGAAGGAAGGGCTCGTCGATGTGATGTCGCGGAGCCTGGACGGGGCGGGGGCGATCCGTGCCGTGCCCGCGTCGGAGATCGTGCATCGATGGAAGGGCCGGGCCGACTCGGCATCGGCTCGCGCGTTAGGCAGGGCGACCGGTGCCCGCGTCGTCGTGTACGGTGGGTTGCTCGCGGCGGGCGATTCCGTGCGGGCAACGGTCAGCCTGCTCGACGTGAGGACCGGTCGGACGGTGTCGGAGTTCGAGCGACGCGATGTGAGCGGGCGAATGGACCGGCTGTCGGACTCGCTGACGCTCGGCGTGCTCCGGGAGCTCGGCCGCTCTCGGCGGATCGACATGGCGCACGCGACGTCGTCGCCGACAACGTCGATGGCCGCGCTCAAGACGTATCTGCAGGGCGAGCAGTTCTATCGGGCCGCGGTGTGGGATTCGGCGCAGGTGCACTTCGAGGAGGCGCTCTCGCTCGATACGACGTTCGCGCTGGCCTACCATCGGCTCGCGGCCGTTCGGCGTTGGCGTGACCCGCATGACCCGCCGGACTCCGTCGCGTACGAGCTGATGCGGCTGCCGAGCCACTACCTGCGCGGGTTGGGACCGCGCGAGCGGCTACTCGCGAGCATCGACTCACTGACGGCGGAGACGTACTTCGCGCGCCGCCGGGCGATGCTCGACGGAAAGTACTCGAACGAGGAGGTGTTGTTCGACAGTCTTTGTAAGACGCTGACCGAGGCGCAGCGTCTCTACCCTAACGATGCGGAGATCGCCTTCCTGCATGCCGAAGCCCAGGCGGAGTATGACCGCGACGTCGTCGTCGGCGAGGTCGACGACCGCGGCACGCTGGCGAGGTACGAGCGCGCGATCTCGCTCGACTCGGCGTTTGCGCCCGCGTACGTCAGGCCGATCAGCTTTGCAGCCTATCTCGACGGCGCGCGGAGTGCGCAGCGCTACATCAACGCGTACCTCGCACTGGCGCCGGCGGGACCGCGGTCGCAGCTGATCCGGTTGGCGAGTGATCTCCTCAATCCGGCGCACGCGGCGTCGATGGACGTCGCGCGGCTGGTCGACACGTTGCCGCCCGACGCGTTATGCGCCGCGGCGGAGCTGCTCCGTCACATCCCGGACTCCGCCGAAACGGTGGTTCGGATGGCCCGGGCGTACGTGGACCAGCAGAAGGAGGATTCGCTCGACCGGGTGAGCCGCCATGGCTGCGTCGTGGGGCAGCTCGTGAAGGGGCTCGAGTTCCGGGGGCACCTGCGTGACGCGATGCGCGTGGCCTCACTCGATGCTCATGGGATGCGGGCGATGGCCATGTACAATCTGGCGCGGTTCAATGCCGTCCCGGTGGACTCCAGTCGCGCGGAGTTCAACCAGATTCTGGCGCTCTCGCCGCGGATCCGAATGCCGAGGCTGTACGGCTGGTGGGCGACGGACGGTGACACAGCCGCGATCCGGACGTACATCAACTCGTTCTGGGCGGAGGGCGATCGCGTTCGCACGAAGTCGGAGGACGCGATGATTCGGGCGTATATCGTGTCGGGCCGTGGCTATCTCGCGCTGGCGCGACGCGATTCGGCGACGGCGCTGCGCGTCCTGGCTGGAACGAAGGACACGCTCGCGGAATGCTGGTCGGACAACCGGGTGGCGATCGTGCAGCTGCTCGTCGCGGCGGGACGATATCGCGAGGCGGCGCATCGGCTCGAGCGTCGCTGGCCTGGCTCGACGGCGTGCAGCAACGGGGTCGATGACGTGCTCTGGACCCTGGAGCGGGCGCGCGTGCTCGACCGACTCGGCCGCCGGGACGAGGCGGCGTCGAACTACGCGATCGTCATGGCGGCGTGGCGCACGGCGGACCCGGCGCTGCAGCCGTACGTCCACGAGGCGAGCGAGGCGCTGCATCGGCTGAGGCGTGGCGGGGCCCGAATTCTGGCATCGGCCGTTCGTTAGGCACGGCCGGTTTCGACTGACGACCGCGTTTCTCCGGCAGCAGCTTCCAATCGGAGAAACGCACATGACTGGCCCGCACGAGCGCGCAATGATGCCGCGCCGGCTCGAGCTCGCGACCCCGCGCGCGACCTTTCGCGACCGCGCCGCTGCGGGTCGAATGCTCGCACAGTCACTCGCGGTCTACCAGGGACGACCTGACGTCATCGTGCTTGGTCTCGCTCGCGGCGGAGTGCCGGTTGCGCGCGTGGTCGCGGACGCTCTGCGCGTACCCGTTGGCGTTGTCGTCGCGCGCAAGGTCGGCGTGCCGGGCATCGAGGAAGTCGCCCTCGGCGCCGTCGCTGAGGGCGGTCACCGCGTCGTCGCCGACACCGTCGCCTGGTATCTTGGCGTGCCGACACGGATCGTGGATCGCCTCGCGGAGCGAGAGCGCGCGGAGCTCGAGCGAAGCGTCGCCAGGTATCGCCTCGCGCTCGCCCCGCACGACCTTCGCGGACGCACGGTCATCATCGTCGATGACGGCCTCGCCACGGGCGCCACCATGCGCGCCGCCGTCCGCAGTGTGCGCGAGAGGCGACCGGCGCGTGTCATCGCCGCCGTTCCCGTCGCATCGCGCCCCGCTGCCAAGGACATCCAGCGAGAGGTCGACGAGCTGGCCGTCGTGGTGACACCGCCGCGCTTCCACACGGTCTCCGCGTCCTACGAGAATTACTCGCCCGTGGCCGACGACGACGTCCTGACGCTCGTCGGTCAACCCAGGCGCCGTGTCTCGCCTGACGTGCTCGACATCAGCGACCGTCTCGGCTCCGCCCTGACGTGGGGCGAACGGACACAACCGGATACCGAGCGAACGATCGGCATCCCGGCATTCGATGCTACGGTCGTCGGCGAGCTTGGCGTTCCGCGACTCGCGCGTTCGTCGAAGCGATGGGGGCGCTCGGCCGGGATTCGCGGGCTGGTTGTCCTGTCCAACGCTGGCAACGGCACTCGCAACAGCTACAGCGAGCGCTACCTCGCGGGTCGGCTGCGGCTTTCAGGGTACGCGACGCTCCGGCTCGATCTGCTGACGCGAGAGGAACAGTTTCAGGACGACGCACACGCGTCTCTTCGCTTCGATGTGCAGCGCACGGCGGCACGACTCGCCTGCGTGTGCGAGTGGGCCGAGCACGAGGGAGTGGCGGGCGCACATCGTACGATCCTCGCGGCAGCGGGTGCGGGAGCCGCCGCCGCGCTCCTGACCGCGGCACGGCGTCCGGGGCACGTCGCTGCTGTCGTGGCGCGCGGCGGTCAGGTGAATCTCGCTACCGCCGAGCTTCATCGAGTCGAGGCACCAGTCCTGCTCATCGCTGGCGCCGGCGATCGAGATGCGCTGCGCCGCCAGAGTGACGTGGCCGACCGATTGCGCCGCGGCGCCGTGTCGATACGTATCCCTGGCGTCGGAATCACGTTCGAGGAGCCGGGTGCGCTTGGCGCAGTGGCGGAGCACGCGGTCGGCTGGCTCGAGCGACTCGACGCCCGACGCCGACCCGCGAATCCGTCGAGCGCCTAACGCTGCCTCGGATGTCCCGGCTTGGCTGGATCGGCCGCATCTCGCAGACGCAATGGGTGGTGATCGCGATGATCGCCGGCATTGTGCTCGGTTGGGCGTTCCCGGACCGCGCCGGTGTGGGTGGATTCCACGCCACCGACCTCCAGGTGCTGTCGAACTTGTTCCTTCGGATGATGAAGTCGCTGATCGCGCCGCTGCTCTTCGCCACGCTCGTGGTGGGGATCGCCGGCCACGGCGACGACATGAAGAAAGTTGGCAAGCTCGCGTTCCGATCGATCGTGTACTTCGAGATCGTCACGACGCTTGCCCTCGCCGTCGGGCTCATCGCGGTGAATGTCGTTGAGCCAGGATCGGGCGTCGACCTCGGCGCGGCCGGCGCGACGACGAGCGTCCCGCTGGGCGCGATCAAGCCATCGTTCGCGGCCCTTGTGGAGCACGTCGTTCCACAGAGCATCTTCGACGCCGCTGCTCACAACGACGCGCTGCAGATCACGTTCTTCAGCGTCGTGTTCGGCGTCGCGCTCGCCCAGTTGCACGGGCCCGCGAAGTCGGTGATGCTGGCGTCCTGTGAAGCCCTGGCGGAGGTGATGTTCCGCTTCACCGCTGTCGTTATGCGATTTGCGCCGATCGGCGTCGGCGGGGCGATCGCGGCGACCGTGGGCAGGAGCGGCGTTCGCGTCCTCCGACACCTCGGAGCGCTCGTACTCACGCTCTACGGCTCGCTCCTCGTCTTCGCGCTCGTCGTGCTGTTGCCGATCGCACTCGCGTTCCGCGTTCCTGTTCGGGAGTTCTGGCGGGCGACGAAGGAGCCGTGGCTCGTCGCGTTTTCGACTGCCTCGTCCGAGGCGGCTCTGCCGATGGCGCTTCGGAACATGGAGCGGTTCGGCGTCCCGCGACGCATCGTGTCGTTCGTGCTGCCGGCGGGGTACACGTTCAACATGGATGGCACCACGCTCTACCTCGCGTTGGCGTCGGTGTTCGTGGCGCAAGCAGCAGACATCAAACTGTCCGTGGCGCAGCAGGTCGTCATGATGATGACGCTCATGCTCACGAGCAAAGGCATGGCTGCCGTCCCTCGCGCGTCGCTGGTCGTACTCTCGAGCACACTGACGCAGTTCGGTCTCCCGTTG
>Ga0075424_100007057_pt1 | contig 10867 bp, 12 predicted proteins | sample SoiMethybrSBSTD3_FD_75301 | JGI IMG/M metagenome (GOLD analysis project Ga0075424, IMG submission 75301) | Bulk soil microbial communities from a Populus tree surrounding site in Tennessee, USA - Soil MetaG P. TD hybrid SBSTD3 | ecosystem: Environmental > Terrestrial > Soil > Tree plantation...
GGCGCCGAGGCCCGCGACGTCTTCCCGGTCCGCTACCGCGCCAACACGCCCGCAGAGCTCACCGAGCAGCTCGTCCGGGCCGGGTTCCAGCCGGTGCGGGTCGTCCCGGTCGCCACGCTCCACCGCTATGCCGGCCGGCGGCGCGCGGCCGCCACGCTCCTGCGCGGGATCGAGCGGGCGCTGCCGCCGCGGCTGCGCTCGACGATCGTGGCCTGGTACCGGCGCTAGGACCAGTGCGTGTACGCTCGTTCCATGGAACTGCTCTTCGGGTACCCCGCCATGCTCGCCGGCGCAGTCGCCGGTTACGCAGTCGCGCGTCGTGAGTGGCCTGTTGGCGGCGTACTGATCCTCGGTGTTCTGACGTTCGCCGCGCTCACGGTCCACCAGTCGACCGTCCCCGAGCCCTACCCCGGCGAGAGCGGCCCGACAACCGCGCCGCTCTGGGCGTTGATCGCCGTCGGGAATGCCGGCAGCTGGATCCTCGGCGTCGGCATGGGCGTCGCGTGCGGCTGGGAGTCCCGCGCCCGCCGCACCCCGCGAACCCGCTGAGCCGCCGCCGGCGGAGAGGGGGGTAGCCAAGTGTCGTTCGGAGCAGCCGCCTGTGTCGCCGGCCAGGAACGACAAATGGCGGTTCGCCCTGATCGGTGGTGGCGGGCCACGTGGCGTTCGGGTCTGGCGGAGGGCGGCGGTTGCTCAGTACGACAACCGGCGTTTCCGGCGTGGCGGCACGCGGCGGTCGGCGCGAACGCCAATTGTCGTTCGATGTGACCGTCTCTGTCGCTCACGAGCAACGACAAATGTCGTCGCGCGCACGACGGCCAACCGACCCTCGCAGCGGCCAATCGGCCGCCGCCGACCCAGCCGCTACCCTCGGTACGCAAGCGAGGTCGCGGTCGGCAGCAGCCGCTCGTAGCCGTAGCCGGTGATCGCTCGGTGGCCGGGCCGCCACAGCTCGGCCGAGTTGTTGTTGTCGAAGCCCATGGCATCGTTCGCGCCCATGTCGGCAAGCACATCGGCGAACTTCGGCATCGTGAGCCCCGAGCCGCTCTTGCCGCCGATCAGGATCATCCAGGCCGAGCTGCCCGAGCGAACGAGCGCGGGCCGCCAGCAGCCGCCGCCGCAGTCCCACTGCCACGGGTCGACCGAGTCGGGCCGCGTCGAGACCGCATGGCCGGCGTCCACGAGCATCGGCTTTCCGCCCGTCAGGTCGGTGACGTTGCCCCAACCGGCGTCGTCGATCGCGGTGTCGATCGCAGGCGTGCCCGCCTGGGCCTGCGCTGTGAGACCGTCCGCGGCGACGTGGCTCTGAATGGTGTCGGTGCGGGCGAGGAGCACCACGCCGCCCGCCGGAACCTCGACGGACTCGGCCGGCTGGCAGACGTTCTGCGCGCAGGTACTCGGCGCGGCGATCGGCATGGAGAGCGGCCGCCAGTCGGCCGTTGCCTCGGTGATGCGAAACGCCGTCACGGTCTCGGGCTTGTTGGCGCCGTTCACGTTCTTGAAGCCGGTCTCGGCGCCGCGCAGTTCCGTCGCGAGGGCGTCCGAGCTGAGCGCGACACCGATCGCGCCGGCCGGGACGGTGACGGTCTGGCCGGCGTGGGTGTACACGGCCACCTGGTCGCTTCGGATCGAGCTCGCGAGCGCCGTGGGCACCGGGTTGAAGGCGCCGACCGTGGCCGACTTGCCGCCCGGGAAGTTGAGCTTCATCGGCCGTAGAATCGGGTGGCCGAACGTGAACCGGCCGTCTGGCTTGTAGCCGACGCCGAGGCTGCCCGTTCCGAAGCGGAACACCTTCCGGTTCTGCATGAGGATGCCGCTCGTGATGCTGCGGGTCGGGCTCCAGCTCTTGTAGATCGAGTAGTCGCCCGTCATCGCGGCGAGCATCCCGGCAGGCGCGCCGGAGGAGGCGAGGTGCGAGATGGGATGGTCGGTGATCCACGTGCTCGAGCCGTCGTACGGGCCGAGCAGGGACGAGTGCAGGCTGACGTGCCGGTTTCCGACCTTCCAGGCGATCTTGTAGACCTCCTGGGCGCCGAAGACACCGCGGACGGTGATGCGCGAGTGCACGAGCGTGACGCCCGGCTTCAAGATCTTCCGCGAGATGAGCACCTTCGTGGTGACGGGGCCCGCCCACGCCGTCGCGGTGCCGGAAATGGCCATGAAGCCGACGAGACCGATCCCGACAAGACGGGTGAAGAGCTTGGGTGACACGCCAGGAACCCCCTGCTGAAGCCGATGCGCTACGAGGGTTATCGGCACGTGGGGGAGCGGATCTGCCCCCTTCGGGGGGAGGGTCACCCACCCGAATCGGTGAACCGGCGAGACCGGCCCGGGCTCAGCTGGGCTGCGGCGACTCCGGCGGCTGGCCGGAGGCGATGTTGCCGGGGAGCGGCAGGCCGATGCCGCGGGCCCGGCCGGGCTCCTTGCGCGGCTGTTCCGCGACGGGCGTCTCGGACTCGTTCTGGTCGGCGAAGACCTCCTCCGGCGCCTCGCCCGAGAGCAGGCGCTGGAACTGGTCGGCGTCGAACGTCTCGTACTGGATCAGGATCTTCGACATGGACTGCAGCTCGTCGATGTGCGAGGTCAGCACCTCGCGGGCGCGCTCGTGGGCGGCCTCGACGATGCGGCGGATCTCGTCGTCGATCTCGCGCGCGATCTCCTCGGAGTAGTCGGCCTCGTGGCCGAAGTCGCGGCCCAGGAACGGCTGCGAGGAGTCGCGGCCGAACGTGCGCGGGCCGAGCTTCTCGGACATGCCCCACCGGGTGACCATCCGCTTGGCGGTGTCGGTCGTCTTGTTGAGGTCGTCCTCGGCGCCGGTCGTGACCTCGCCGAAGACCAGCTCCTCGGCGGTGCGGCCGCCCAGGTTCTTCGCGAGCCCGTCGAGCAGCTCCGCGCGCGAGCGCATGAACTTGTCCTCGCTCGGCAGCGTGACCACGTAGCCGAGCGCCATGCCGCGGCCGACGATCGAGATCTTGTGGACCGGGTCGTTGTGGGTCAGGTAGTGGCCCACCAGCGCGTGGCCCATCTCGTGGACGGCCGTGATCTCGCGCTCCTTGGGCGACAGCAGCCGGGTCTTCTTCTCGGGCCCGGCGATGACCCGCATGATGCCCTCTTCGAGCTCCAGGTTCTCGATCTGCTTCTTGCCCTTGCGGGCGGCGAGCAGGGCGGCCTCGTTCACCAGGTTGGCCAGGTCGGCGCCGGTGAACCCGGGCGTCTGGCCGGCCAGGGCCTCGATGTCGACGGTCTGCGAGATCGGCTTGCCGCGGGTGTGCACGTCGAGGATCTTCTTGCGGCCGACGCGGTCGGGCCGGTCGACGACGACCTGCCGGTCGAAACGCCCGGGGCGCAGCAGGGCCGGGTCGAGGATGTCGGGCCGGTTCGTGGCCGCGATCAGGATGACGTTGTCCTTCATCTCGAAGCCGTCCATCTCGACGAGGAGCTGGTTCAGCGTCTGCTCGCGCTCGTCATGGCCGCCGCCCATGCCGGCGCCGCGATGGCGGCCGACGGCGTCGATCTCGTCCATGAAGATGATGCAGGGCGAGTTCTGCTTGGCCTGCTCGAACAGGTCGCGGACGCGGCTCGCGCCGACGCCGACGAACATCTCGACGAAGTCCGAGCCCGAGATCGAGAAGAACGGGACACCGGCCTCGCCGGCGACCGCGCGGGCCAGGAGCGTCTTGCCGGTGCCCGGGGGGCCGAAGAGCAGGACGCCCTTGGGGATGCGCGCGCCGAGCGCCTGGAACTTCTTCGGGTTCTCGAGGAACTCCTTGATCTCCTGGAGCTCCTCCACCGCCTCGTCGACGCCCGCCACGTCCTTGAACGTGATCTTGGGCGAGTCGACGGACATCCGCTTGGCGCGGCTCTTGCCGAAGCTCATCACCTTTGAGCCGCCGCCCTGCATCTGGTTCATCAGGAGGATCCAGATCACGAAGAAGAGCAGGAACGGCAGGATCGTGATCAGCGCGCTCCACCACGGCGAGCCGCCGGCCTTGGCGCCGTCGATGGTGACGTTGGCGGTCTGCGCGGCCGCCAGCTCCTGCTTCAGGAGGTCAGGGTTGGGGACGCCGACGGAGTAGGTCTTGTCCGGGTTGGCGGTGAGCTTGAAGCTGACGCTGTTGTTCGCCGGGTCGGACTTGAGCGAGGCGACCTTGCCCTGGCTCGTCCAGTCCTGCAGGTCGGTGAACGTCGTGGGGCGCGAGCTCGAGGACGAGCCGATGATCTTGAGCGCGAAGAACGCCAGAACGACGACGACGAGAATCGGAAAGAGTGCGCTCTTGAAAAGTCTGTTCACTGCGCGTTCGCCTGCTTCCCCCGGGTGATGAGAGGCTGTGCCGCCCGCGGATTTCGCCCGGTGACCCGGGCTTGAACCTTACCACGGGGGTATCGCCAGCCCCGGTATCGGCACCGGCGCTCCGCTTCTGTAGCGCGGACGCCGAAGCGGGGTCAGTCGATCGGCTCGGGCAGCTTCGTCTCGTCGAGCGCGGCCACGTAGGGAAGGCTGCGGTAGCGCTCGGCGTAGTCGAGGCCGTACCCGATCGCAAACCGGTTCGCGATCTCGAACCCGACGTAGCGGCAGCGGATGTTCGCCTTGCGCCGCGCGGGCTTCGTGAGAAGCGCGCACACCTCGAGCGAGGCCGGCTTGCGAGCCTCGAGGTTTCGCACGAGATAGGACAGGGTGAGGCCGGAGTCGACGATGTCCTCCACGATCAGGACGTGGCGGCCCTCGATCACCGTGTCGAGGTCCTTCAGGATGCGCACGACGCCCGAGGAGTCGGTCGTGTTTCCGTAGCTCGAGACCGCCATGAAGTCGATCTCGCAGGGCACGGTGATCGTGCGCACCAGGTCGGCGATGAAGAAGACGGCGCCCTTCAGGACGCCCACCAGGACCGGGTCGAGGCCGGCGTAGTCACGCGAGATCTCGGCGCCCAGCTCCACGACCCGCCCGCGCAGCTCCTCCGCTCCGACCATGACCTCCGCGATCAGCGGGTCGTGCTCGGCCGCGGTCGTGAAGTTCATGGCCGCGGAGGATACCGGCTTCCGGCAGGTGGGCCGAAGCTGAGCGTGCGCCGGTCGCGGGCCGCCTCCAGGTCGCGCCCGAGCGAGAGCCGCTCGACGCCCTCGCTTCGGCCCGCCAGCTCCACCAGCTTGTCGGTCAGCGCGCGCGTGAGCCGAAGCGGCCGCCCCGCGGCGCGCTCGGCGGCGGCGCGCAGCACGATGGCCTGGAGCGGGCGCGGCAGCTCGCCCAGCCGGTCGAGGTCGACCTCGTCGGCGAGGTGCTCGCCGGCCAGCGCGGAGAGGAGCTCGTCGAGCTCGCCGAGGAGCTCGGCACTCCGGGCGATGTTGACGTCGGCCGCCGGATGGACGCGCCGCAGCGCCGGCATCACGTCGCGGCGGATCAGGTTGCGGCGAAGCCGGGTGTCGGCGTTCGTGTCGTCGAACCGGGGGACGAGCCCGGCGGCCCGGCACCAGTCGCGCGTCTCGGCGGCGGTCGCGCAGAGCAGCGGGCGCACCAGGCGCCCGGAGCGCGGCCGCATCGCCGAGAGCGCACGGACGCCCGAGGAGCTGGCGAGCCGGTAGACGACCGTTTCGGCCTGGTCGGTCAGCGTGTGGCCGGTCGCGATCGCACGGCCGGCGGCGTGCTCCTCGGCCGACGCGTAGCGGGCCGCGCGGGCGCGGGCCTCCAGGTTCGGGCCCGGGTCGAGGTCGAGCGGCACCACCGTCGCCCCGAGGCCGGCGCAGAACGCCGCGTCGGCCAGGCCCGCCTCGCCGCGCAGCCCGTGCTCGGCGTGCAGGGCCTCCACCTCGTACCCGAGCTCGCGCAGGAGGCCCCACACGCACAGCGAGTCCGCTCCGCCCGAGACGAGGGCCAGCACCGGTTCGCCAGGCTCGAGCATCCGGTGCTCGGCGATGAACCCGGCGACGCGCTCAGCGAGCGGCGAATCGGCGGGCATAGCTCGTGCCGAGCTCGATGTAGCGCGCGTGCGCCATCTGGGCGGCGTCCTCGTCGCCGGCCGCGCGGGCCCGGTCGATCTCCTCGCGCAGGCCCGCGAGGCGCTGCTCCAGGCGCAGGCCGAGGACGTCCTCCGGCGAGAGCTCCTCGTCGCGGCCCAGCAGCCGCAGCGCCCGCGGCCGCCACACCTCTCGGAGCCGCTCGAGCCCGGGCTCCTCGCAGCCCGCAAGCACCTCCCACCCCCGCCGTGCCAACGGCAGCAGCGCCTCGTCTGAAAAAACGGGGTCAGACCCCAATTTTTCAGGCTCGCCGCCGGCAGCGAGCCGCCCGCCGCATGCACACGGCTCGAGCAGGGGCGCCACCTCGGCGTCGATGCCGGCGCTCCCCAGCCGGAAGGCATCCGGGCCGTCGAGCGCCAGCCGGACGAGCCCCACCTCGAGGGTGCACGACGCCATGTCGTAGGCCGTCCCGCAGGCCTCGCACCGCCAGGGGTCGGCCGTCACGCCGCCACCGACGCGCCGACGAACTCCGCCACGGCGACCCCGAACGAGTACGGCGCCTCGATCATCGGCATGTGGCCGACGCCGGGCAGGACGAGCTCCTCGCCGGCCAGGGCCTCGGCCAGCGCCGGCCCGTTCTCCCACCCGCTGCGGTCGTGCTCTCCCCAGATGACGAGCGAGCGGGTGTTCACGCGCTCGATCAGGGCGGGCAGATCGAGGGACTGGAGCGCAGGGAGGACGCCGGGCACGATCGGCGCGGCCTTGGCGGCGCCGCGCAGAAGGCGGCGCGCGGCGGGCACGTCGAGGCCCTCCGTCCGCGACATGCCGACGAACCAGCCGAACACGAGCTTGCGCGGCAGGCGCCGGCTGGCCGCCGGTTTCTCCCACAGCCGCTCGGTCGCGGCGATCGCGCGGTGAAACGGCATGATGAACCGGGCCCGCCGCAGGCTGAACGGCGCCATTCCGACCGGCGACGCGAGCACCATCGCCGACACCGGCCGCTCCGCCGCCCACGTCACCGCGAGCGGCGCGCCGAACGAGTGGCCGACCACCGCCGGGCGGTCGACGCCGATCTGGTCGACGGCGTCGCCCATGAGCCGCACCGCGTCAGTGAAGGAGAACGGGTCGAGCACATCGGAGTCGCCGTGGCCGGGCACATCGACGGCGATCACCCGGTGCGAACGGCCCAGTCGCTCGGCGAACGGCGCCCAGTAGTCGAGCGATCCCGTGAGGCCGTGCAGGAGCACGACGGGGTCGCCCGCGCCCCACTCCGCTACATTGACGCGAAGGCCGTCCACAGCCAGGGTTTGCGCATGCATCGCACGGAAACTACCAGCCTCGGCAGCGCCGACGAGTACCGTCGGCGCAGCTACAGAAATTGGCAGAGCGCCGCGGCCGGATGGGAGCGCGAGCGGGAGGCCGTGCAGGCCGCGCTGGCCCCGCTCACCGACTGGATGCTCGAGCGGCTCGCCGCACAGCCCGGCCAGACGCTCCTCGAGCTCGGCGCGGGAACGGGCGAGACGGGCCTCCTGGCGGCCAGGCTCGTCGATCCCGGCGGCCGCGTACTCCTCACCGACCGCTCGACTGCGATGCTCGAGGCGGCCGAGCGCCGCGCCCGGGAGCTCGGGCTCTCGAACGTGGAGCTGCGGGCCCTCGACATGGAGGCGATCGACCTGCCGGAGGCGGCCGTGGACGGCGTGCTCTGCCGGCTCGCGCTCATGCTCGTGCCCGACACGGCCGCCGCGCTGACCGGCATCCGCCGCGTCCTTCGGCCCGGCGGACGCCTGATCGCGACGGTATGGGACGCCGTCGAGCGAAACCCGTGGGCGCCGGCGCTGTGGGAGGTGATCGAGCGGATGACCGACCTGCCGCCGGCCCGCCCCGGAGGGCCCGGGATGTTCTCGCTCGGCGACGCCGCGGGAATTGAGGCGCTGCTCGCGGACGCCGGCTTCCGCGAGCTCGCGGTCGAGCCGATCGCGATCGAGTGGCGCTACGACGACTTCGAGAGCTACTGGCGCACGCAGTCCTCCCTGAACGGCTCGCTGTCCCAGCTCCTGCCGACGCTCCCGCAGGAGGAGCGCGACCTGCTGGCGGACGCCGTCCGCAAGGCGGTGGAGCGGTTCCGCAGTCCCGAGGGCTACCGCGCGCCGGGCTCGGCGCTGGGCATCTCGGCGAGCGCCTGACAGGGTAGAGTCCCGCCGCCGTGCCGATCCACCTGCGCGCAGAGCCGGGCGACTACGCCCCGGCGGTCCTCCTCCCCGGCGATCCGCTCCGCGCCGAGCGGATCGCGCGCGAGTTCATGGACGACGCCCGCCAGGTGAACGGCGAGCGCGGCATGCTCGGCTACACCGGCACGCACCAGGGCAAGCCCGTGTCGGTGCAGTCCACCGGGATGGGATGCCCGAGCGCGGCGATCGTCGTCGAGGAGCTGATCCAGCTCGGCGTGAAGCGGTTGATCCGCGTCGGCACCTGCGGCGGGCTCTCGCGCTCGCTGGAGATGGGCGACGTCGTCGTCGGGATCTCGGCGGTCCCGGCCGACCGCACGGCCCTCCACTACGTGGGCGGCGAGCCGCACGCCCCGACCGCGGACTTCGGGCTCACGCACGGGATCGTGCACACCGCGAAGGGCATGGACATCCGCCCGCACGTCGGCCCGATCGTCAGCTCCGACACCTTCTACGACCCCGACCCCGAGCGCCACCGGCGCTGGGCGGCGCGGGGCGTCCTGGCCGTCGAGATGGAGGCGGCCGTGCTCTTCACGATCGCTGCGCTGCGCGGCGTCGCCGCAGCGTGCGTCCTGGTCGTCTCAGACCTGGTCGGCGGCGAGGAGTTCGTGCGCATCACCGACGAGGAGCTGGCCGCAGCGGTCGAGCGGATGACCCGCCTCGCGCTGGCGGCAGCGGTGGACGACCATTAGCGCCGAGGCGGCCGGGGTCATGGTCGTGAACCCGGCCTCCGACCACGGGAAGACGGCCCGCCGCTGGCCCGAGATCGCCCGCGCGGCGGCCGCCCGCGGCCTCGACCTCGACGTGCGCGCCACCGAGGCGGCGGGGCACGCGTCGGAGCTGACCCGGGCGGCGCTGCGCGAGGGGGCGCGGCTGATCGTCGCCGTGGGCGGCGACGGCACCGTCTCGGAGGTGGCGAACGGCTTCTTCGACGGCGATGCCGCGGTCGCGCCGGGCGCCGAGCTGGCGGTGATCCCGCGCGGGTCGGGCTGCGACTTCGTGAAGACGTTCGACATCCCCAAGCAGGTCGACCGGGCGGTCGCCGTCGCGGCCGGCTCGGCCTTGCGCACCGTCGACCTCGGCCGCGTCCGCTTCACCGACTGGGACGGCGCCCCCGCCGCCCGGATCTTCTGCAACGTCGCGAGCGCCGGCCTGACCGGGGTCGCCGCCGACCGGGTCAACCGATCGGGAAAGCCGCTCGGCGCCACGGTCGCGTTCGCATGGGGCACGGTCGTCACGTTCGCCGGGTACCGGAACAGCCGCTTCCGGGTGCGCATCGACGAGCGCGAGCTCGACCAGGTCTGTAACAACGTGATCGTCGCCAACTGCCGGTTCTACGCGAGCGGGATGAAGATCATGCCGATGGCCGACCCCGGCGACGGCCTGCTCGACGTGCTGGTGTGGGGCGACGTCGGCAAGGCCGACCTGGCCCGCAACCTCCACAAGCTCTACCGCGGCACGCACATCGGCCACCCGAAGGCCGACATCAGCCGCGCCCGCCGGATCGCGGTCGAGCCCGAGGTGCCCCTCCCGATCGAGGCGGACGGCGAGACGCCGGGCGTCACCCCGGTGACGTTCGAGGTCGTCCCGGCGGCCCTCAGGCTGCGCGTACCGAGCTAGCTAGCTGATCAGTCGCTCGGCGTGGGCGGCTTGGGAGCGCGCGTCCGCGTGCGCGGCTTGCTCTCCGGGAGGCGCTTCGCGAGGTCGTTGAGCGCCGCCTCGACGCGATCGAGCGACGCCTGGAGCCTGGCGACGTCGTCGCGGGTGGCGAGCTGGAGCTGCGACATCGCAGCCTGTTGGGCCCGCAGGCGCATCGCCGTGGCCCGCTCCTTGGTGGCGGTCACGACGGTGCTCTGCGACATCTCCTGCTGCACCCGTTGAACGGTGTCCTCGGTGGCGCCGGTGATCCGATCGATGATGTTCTTCCGGTCGTCCATCAACTCAATGTACCAGCGGCTTCGGACGGTTTTCCATTACCCTGGCGGGGGTGATTCCCACCGGGGCCCGTCGCACCGTCGTCAACCTGCGAGTCCGCTTCGGCGAGACCGACGCGATGGGCGTCGCCAACAACGCGGCATATCTGTCGTGGTTCGAGGTCGGGCGGGTGGAGTACCTGCGCGAGGTCGGTCACAGCTACGCGGACGTCCACGCGGGCGGCATGGACATGGTGGTCATCGAGGCGCATGCCGAGTACCTGCGCGCGCTGCGGTTCGACGAGGAGTTCGCGGTCGAGTGCGCCTGCACGGACGTCCGCGGCGCGAGCTTCACGTTCGCCTACGAGATCGTCCGGGCCGGGGAGCTCGCCTGCCGCGGCTCGACCCGCCACGCCTGCGTCGACCGGGCGACGATGCGGCCCTTGCGCGTCCCTGCCTGGCTCCGCACCGCGGTCAGCCCGGAAGCTGCCACGTGACGCCGCCGTCGGCCGAGCGCAGAAGCGTGCGGTCGAGGGCTGCGTAGGCGACGAGGTAGTTGCGCAGGTCGAACGCGACGGCCGAGACGCCCGCCACGCGGGCGACGCGCCGGAACCTGCGGCCGGCGTCCGTCGAGAGATAGAGGCCGTCCGGAGCCGCCGCGAGGAGGCGGGTGTGGTCATCGGTGGTCGTCGCGACGGCGCTCGCGGCCGGAGCGCTGGGAAGGCGTTTGAAGGACGCTCCGAAGTCGCCCGACCGCCAGATGCCGCGCTCTCCGCACGC
>Ga0075424_100007058_pt1 | contig 10866 bp, 10 predicted proteins | sample SoiMethybrSBSTD3_FD_75301 | JGI IMG/M metagenome (GOLD analysis project Ga0075424, IMG submission 75301) | Bulk soil microbial communities from a Populus tree surrounding site in Tennessee, USA - Soil MetaG P. TD hybrid SBSTD3 | ecosystem: Environmental > Terrestrial > Soil > Tree plantation...
CCCGGGGCCGGGTCAGGCGATGGGCGCGAACCGGATCTCGTGGGCGTTACCAGGCGCGGCGAACCCGAGCAGCCGCTGCGCCTCCTCGCCGACGGCGTCCCGGTCGCGCGACGAGACGGAGCCGAACAGTTCCACGGTCAGCTCCGCGGTCCGTCGGGACCGGGTGAGCCGCCACATGCCGGCCACGAACCCGTCGAAGAGCACCGTCCCGGGGAAGATGCCGTTGCGGGTGTACAGCCGGAGGCGGTTGCCGTCGCTGACCACGCGGGCGCGGTCCGCATGCGACAGGATCAGGTTGTCGAACTCGGCGACCAGGCGGACGGGTGCCGGCGTGTCCGGGCCAGGCCGTGGGGCGTCCGGCAGGTCGAACAGCTCCCTCCCCTGCTCGTCGCGGAAGGCCCGCAAGCCCGGGCGGAGCCGGTCCGCCACCTCTCCCAGCCGGGTCAGGCCGGACCAGGCCTGCACGTCGGCGACAGTGGCCGGCCCGAACGCCGCGAGGTAACGGGTGACCAGGACGTCCACCGGCGGGCCCGGGTCCAGAGGCCGGCCAAGCCAGGCTTCCGCGGAGGTGTGCCGCGCCTGCCCGGCGGCGCCCCAGACGGCACGGGGCGGCACCTGGACCAGCGGGACCAGCGCGCGGATGCCCTGAGCGAGAGCGGCGGGGGCGTGGCCGGGCCAGTCCGGTGCCAGCAGGTTGCCCAGCTCGCTGAACGTCCGGGGCTCGGCGTCCACGAGGACGCGGCCTGCCTCCGCGAGGGCGCCCGCGTCCAGGCCGGCGAACTGCTTGCCGAAGATGGCGGGCAGCGAACGATCCAGCACCGGCTGGACCAGCGGCCGGAATGTCAGGCAGTCGCGGGCGGAGACGAGGTGGATGGTGCTGCGCATCAGGGCGATCCGTACCACCTGCCGACCTACCAGCAGCTCGGCCAGGTCGGCGGGCTGGAAACCGGCCAGCCGGGACCACAGCCCGAAATAGGGCGGGAAAGGCGCCTGGGCCTGCAGGCCGGCCAGGTGCTCGACCATCCCGATCACGGCCTCGGCGCGGCCCGGCCCGGCCGGAAGCGGGACCGGGCGGAGCAGCATCTGCCGGGCGAGCAGGGCCCGGTTGAGGGCCCGCAGGTTCAGCGTGTCGGTGGGCATCGGCGTTCCAGTGGCATCGGAGAGACCAGGCTATGCCGGCGCCGCCCGGGGACGCCGGCGCCCGCCCGGGACGTGCCGGGCCGGCCCCGGGCGTCGTGGGCAGGGCGACACCTGGCAGGGCATGCCCTAAATTCGGGACCATGAAGAAGCTTGTCGAGTTGCTCCTCTGCTTCCTCCACCCCTTGGCGGTCGTTCTCATCTGGATCGACCTGCTGTCGCGGACCGATATCTCCGGTGGCGCGAAGCTAGCGTGGGCCATCCTCGTCCTCATCCCGCTCGTGCCCTTCATCTACGTGCTCACCGGCGGCGACCTGTGGTGAGACTGCGGCACCGGCGGTCAGCCGATCCGCGATAACCCATGGCACGCGGCGTTGATCACGTGGTCTGATCTGCTGAGGGCCGCCACGCCCCGGGCAGGCGTGGCGGCCCCCTCCTGCCCGCCGAATCCTCGTTAGAGTGACCAGGTGGCCTACCCCCGCGCCGAATCCAGCGTGACGGACCCCGCGGAGATTCTGCGCCGGGTTTTCGGCTACGACACGTTCCGGGACGGCCAGCGGGAGATCATCGATCACCTGGTCGGCGGGCATGACGCGATGGTGCTGATGCCGACCGGCGGCGGCAAGTCATTGTGCTACCAGATCCCCGCGCTGGTCCGGGACGGGACCGGGGTGGTCGTCTCGCCCCTCATCGCACTCATGCAAGACCAGGTGGACGCGCTGCGGAACCTCGGCGTCCGGGCCGGCTTCCTCAACTCCACCCAGGACCTCGGCGCCCGCCGCCTGGTCGAGGATGCCTTCCTGGCGGGCGAGCTTGACCTGCTGTACGTGGCGCCGGAACGGCTGTGCGGCGAACCAGCGCTGCGGCTGCTGGAGCGGGGGCGAATCTCCCTGTTCGCCATCGACGAGGCGCACTGCGTGTCCCAGTGGGGGCACGACTTCCGGCCCGACTACCTGGGCCTCGCCGTGCTGCGTGAGCGGTTCCCCGGGGTGCCGCTGGTCGCGCTGACCGCCACCGCGACCCAGGCCACCCGCGCCGAGATCGTCTCCCGGCTGCACCTGGCGCAGGCACGCCAGTTCGTGGCCAGTTTCGACCGGCCCAACATCCAGTACCGGATCGCACCGAAAAACGACCCCCGGCGCCAACTGCTCGAACTGCTGCGCGCCGAGCACGCCGGGGACTCCGGCATCGTCTACTGCCTGACCCGGGCCTCGGTGGAGCAGACCGCCGAGTTCCTCGCGCAGAACGGGCTCGTCGCGCTGCCCTACCACGCCGGGCTGGACGCGCGGACCCGCCGCGAGAACCAGGCACGGTTCCTCCGCGAGGACGGTGTCGTCATGGTCGCCACCATCGCCTTCGGCATGGGCATCGACAAGCCGGACGTCCGGTTCGTCGCACACCTCGACCTGCCCAAGTCGGTGGAGGGCTACTACCAGGAAACCGGGCGCGCCGGGCGAGACGGCCTGGCATCCACGGCCTGGCTGAGCTACGGCCTGCAAGACGTCGTTCAGCAGCGAAAGCTGATCGACGCCTCGGGGGGCGATGAGGCGCATCGCCGCCGGCAGAGCCAGCATCTCGATGCGATGCTCGCGCTCTGCGAGGCGGTGGGATGCCGCCGCGTGCAGTTGCTCGGCTACTTCGGCGAGCAGAGCGAACCGTGCGGCAACTGCGACACCTGCCTGGCCCCGCCGGAGGCGTGGGACGGCACGATCGCCGCGCAGAAACTGCTGTCTGCGGTCTACCGGTTGCGCAGCGAGCGGCGCCAGCGGTTCGGCGCCGGGCACGTCATCGACATCCTGCTCGGCAAGCAGACCCCCAAGGTCACCCAGCATGGCCATGACACCCTGACGGTGTTCGGCATCGGCACGGACCTGCGGGACACCGAGTGGCGCGGCATCGTCCGGCAACTGCTCGCCCAGGGCCTGCTGGCGGTGGAAGGTGACTACGGCACGCTGGTGCTTACCGACGGCAGCGCACAAGTGCTACGTAAGCAGCGGCCGGTCATGCTGCGCCGCGAGCCGGAGCGGCCCGCGAAGGCGCCGCGGGCACGCAAGGCCGGGCCTGCCGCCAGCCTGCCAGCCGAGGCCGCGGCGGCCTTCGAGCGGCTCCGCGCGTGGCGCGCGGCCGCCGCCAAGGAGCAGGGCGTTCCCGCCTATGTGATCTTCCATGATGCGACCCTCCGGGAGGTCGCGATGACCTCACCCTCGTCGCTGGCGGAACTGAGCAAAGTGAGCGGCATCGGGGAGACCAAGCTGGCCAGGTACGGCCAGCAACTCCTGGATGCGCTGCCAACAGGCGACGACCGCTAGGCAGGCTCAGCCTCACCGGCCTCGCGCGGCGCTTCGCCGCCTCCGCATCGACAGCCCCAGGCCCGATGCCCCACCCGGCCCTTCCGGCCTCCCCCGACGACCAGCTTGATTGGTCATCGTTCACCAAAAAATTGTTAACAGGTTTACCGCAGAATATTAACAGGTTTGCCGCAGAATAATTGAGCCACGGTAAACGGCGCTGCGCCGAGTCCACCGCGCTGATCTCCAGTCTTCTTCTTGCGCGAAGAAGTAGCTAGTAGTTGCTAGGATGCGTTTAGGCTAGCTGGCGGCTGTCCATTTGGGGCGGCCGAGGGGATTCCAGTAAATACGTCATCAACCGGAGGTGGTCCGGTGGCCGAAACGTCCTGCCCCACCCCGTTCGCACGGGACGTCGTGGTGATCGGCGGGTGCGGGCACGTGGGCCTGCCGCTGGCCATCGCCTTCGCCTCGCGGGGCCTGCGGGTAGGCATCTTCGACCTCAGCGAGTCCGCGGTCGGGTGCGTGAACGCGGCCAGAATGCCCTTTGCCGAGCCGGGCACCCCGCCCGCATTGGAGCGCGCGGTCGCCGCAGGCACCCTCGTAGCCTCAACGGACCCCTCGATCGTGGGCACCGGCGAGCACGTGATCGTGGTCATCGGCACTCCGGTGGGCGAGAACCTCGAGCCGGACCAGTCTGCCATCCCGAACGCGATGCAGGACTGCGCGCCGTACTTTGCCTCCGGCCAGATCCTGATCCTGCGCAGCACCGTGTACCCGGGCGTGACGGCCCGGGTGGAGAAGATGGTGGCCGGGCTCGGCGCGGACCTCGACGTGGCGTTCTGCCCGGAGCGCATCGCCGAGGGCAAGGCGATGACCGAGCTGTTTGAACTCCCCCAGATCGTGTCCAGCCGCACCGCGCGCGGCCTGGACCGGGCCAGCCGCCTGTTCCGCAAACTGACGCCGACGCTGGTGCCGATGACGCCGGAGGAGGCCGAACTGGCGAAGCTGTTCACCAATACCTGGCGGTACATCAAATTCGCCATAGCCAATCAGCTCTACATGATGGCCAATGATCGCGGCCTGGATTTCGAGCGTATACGCCAAGGACTCGCGCTAGATTACCCGCGGGCCGTGGACATGCCCGGCGCCGGATTCGCGGCCGGCCCGTGTTTGTTCAAGGATGCAATGCAGCTCGCCGCGTTCAACAACAACAATTTCGCGCTTGGGCACACGGCCATGGCCATTAACGAGGGATTGCCACTGTACGTGGTGGCCCGCCTGGAGCAGCGCTTCGACCTGAGCCCGATGACGGTGGGCATCCTTGGCATGGCATTCAAAGGCGGGTCCGATGATATCCGGGCCAGCCTGTCCTACAAGCTCAAGCGGCTCCTGACGTTCAAGGCGGACCGGGTGCTGTGCACCGACCCCTACGTCACGGCCGATCCGGATCTGACGCCGCTGGCCGAGGTACTGGCGCAGGCGGACCTGATGATCATCGCTGCCCCGCATCCCGAGTATGCCGGTCTCCAGACCGGCAAGCCGGTCGCCGACATCTGGAACGTGCTCGGGAAGGGGGTCGTTGTGTGACTGCGGGTGAGCCGCGGGTCTCGATCATCATCCCGGCATATAACGAGGGCAAGCACATTGTCCCCGTGCTTGATCGCCTGTTCGAATCCGTTCGCCTGTCCTGTGAAGTGCTGGTGGTCGTTGACGACGAGGACGATTCCACCGTGCCCGTGGTCCGTGACTACGCCGCGGCCGAACCGCGGCTTCGGTGCCTGGTCAATACCTACGGCCCCGGCCCCGCGAACGCGGTCCGCTTCGGCATGGCGGCGGCCGCCGCCAAGGTGGTGGTGGTCACGATGGCCGACGGCTGCGACGACTCCAGGCAGATCGATGACCTGGCCAGGCTGGTGGAGCGCGGGGTCGCGGTCGCCGCCGCGTCCCGGTACATGGCTGGCGGGCAGCAGGTCGGCGGGCCGCTGGTCAAGGGCATGCTGTCGCGCACCGCGGGCCGTTCGCTGCGGCTGTTCGCCCGGCTCGGCACGCGGGACGCGACGAACTCGTTCAAGGCGTACTCGACCAGCTTTGTCCGCGAGGTCGGCATCGACTCGCGGGACGGCTTCGAGATCGGGATCGAGCTGACCGCCAAAGCGAAGCGGCTGCGCCTGCCCGTCGCCGAGATCCCGACGATCTGGCTGGACCGGCCGACCGGGGTGTCGAACTTCAAGGTCGCCGAGTGGATCCCCAAGTACCTCCGCTGGTACCGGTTCGCTTTCGGCGGCCAGCTGACCCCGGAGCAGATCAGGACCCGAGGATCGCAGAAGGGCAAATGATGGAGAAGGTTCTGGTCAGCGGCTCGGCCGGGTTCATCGGCGGGTACGTCGTCGGGGAACTGCTGGACCGCGGCTACGACGTCGTGGGCCTGGACAACTTCTCCAAATACGGCAGGGTGGCCAAGTCCTACGACGCCCACCCCCGCTACCGGCTGGTCAACGGCGACGCCAGGGACGTCGGGCTGATCAGCGCGCTGCTGGCCGACTGCGACCACTTCATCGCCGGCGCCGCGATGATCGGCGGCATCTCCTACTTTCACGCCTACGCCTACGACCTGGTGGCCACCAACGAGAGGATCAACGCGGCCACCTGTGACGCGGCCATCAAGGCCTATAACGAGGGCAGGCTCCGCAAGGTCACCTACCTGTCGTCCTCGATGGTGTTCGAGAGCGCCGATCAGTGGCCGTCATACGAGGGCCAGCAGCGGGAGATCCCGCCGCCGATGTCCTCCTACGGTTTCCAGAAGCTGGCCGTCGAGTATTTCGCCCAGGCCGCATGGGATCAGTACCGGCTGCCTTTCACCATCGTCCGGCCGTTCAACTGCGTGGGGATCGGCGAGAGCCGGGCGCTGGGCGACGAGCAGATCATTTCGGGGAACGTCCGGCTGGCGATGAGCCACGTGGTGCCGGACCTGGTGCAGAAGGTGGTGAAGGGCCAGGACCCGCTGCACATCCTGGGCTCCGGCGAGCAGGTGCGGCACTACACCTACGGCGGGGACCTGGCCGCGGGCATCGTGACCGCGATGGAGCACCCGGACGCGCTAGGCGAGGACTTCAACCTCTCCACCAGCGAGAGCACCACGGTGCTGCGGCTCGCCAAGCTGATCTGGCGCAAGATCAAGGGCCCGGACGTGCCGTTGCGCATCGTCCACGACGAGCCGTTCACCCACGACGTCCAGCGGCGGGTGCCGTCCACGGAGAAGGCGAAGCGGGTGCTCAGCTTCGAGGCGACGACCTCGCTGGATCAGATGCTGGACGAAGTGATCCCGTGGATCACCCGGGCCGTGCAGACCGGAGCCATCTGACCCGCGCGCCGACCGCTGAGGGCGGGCCGGCACCGGCTACCCGGCCGGCACCGGCTGCCCGGCCGGCACCGGCTACCTGGCTGGCATCGTGGATGGGCCCACGTGCTTGGTCAGCCAGTCGCCCAGCGGCCGGGCCGCTCGCAAGAAGCCCGCAATGTGATCCTTCGCAGCCGAGGTCTCCAGCCAGGGCTCGGGCGGCCACTGCCGCCAGGCAACGATGCCCTTGTAGCGGAGCAGCCCGGCGCGCGGGTGATCCGCCGGGTACCCGCGCGGCACGGTCTTCAGCACGTCACGCCCGTGCACCTCGATGCCAAGCTTCTCGATCCCCGCAATCAGCTCCTCCAGCTCGCTACCGGTCCGGTCCGCCGCCACCGCCTCGCGGTACCGGCCGACCTGGTCGGAGGCCATGCCGTACATGCCATCGCCCGCCGCGAGCCCCTCGGCGGAAAGCTGGATGTAGCCACCGCCGAGCAGGGCGCCGATGTGCGTCTTGTACGGCGTCTTGTCCTTGCTGAACCTCACGTCGCGGTAGGGGCGGAAGATCTTCGGCTCGCCGAACTCCGGTCCCAGCTCGTCCAGCAGCTCTGTCATGGGGCGCAGGACCTGCTCCTCGTAGACCGCCTTCTGCCGGGTCCAGTACGTCTTGGTGTTGTCGGCCTCCAGACCCTCGTAGAAGTCCAGTGCCTCCTCAGCCCACCCACTGAAGGCCATGACTGCCGGTCCTTTCCTACGGTTCCTGTCTGTCCTGGATTTCCCAGGCGTGGTCAACGGCGTGCCAGGCGGTGCGGCGGGCCACGAACCTGGCGGGCCGCCGGGACCGGCCGAGGTCACCCGGCGGGCCGGACACCGCGCCGGCCCGGATCTCCGCGAGGATCGCGGCGCGGACCCGGGTCAGTGCGGCGGCGTCGCCCGCCGGGAAGGGCCGCTCCTTGAGCCCGAGCATGCGCGCGTGAAGCACCTCGGTCTCGTGCACGTGCTCAATGATCCGGTCCCGGTCCCGGCCGCCGCCGCGCGGACCCTTGCGCAGCAGCGCCGGGGAAGCGGCGGCGGTCTGCTCGAAGTAGTCCCACGTGGTCTGCACGAGCGCGGCCAACCGGTCCGCCTGCTGCGCGGTTACCGGTTTGGCGTCCAGGGCGGGCGCGACGTCCAGGGCGCCAAAGTCCGTTGTGGCGCTGCCGGTCACCGTTTCGGCGATCCTGATGCAATCCACCTCATCGACGGGGTCGAACGGGATGCCGGCCAGTGCAGCCAGCACGGCGTAGCGGGACGCGCTGGTGGTCAGCGCCTCGAGCGCCTGCTCCTCGTCACGGCCGGACCGGCACCAGCCGGGCCAGTCGGCGGCGCAGGCGAACACCCGTTTCTTGCCGACTTCCAGGTACACGTCCGTCACGGGGACCATCCTCGCAGCCCGCGCCGGCCCCCGCACCATACGGCTTGATGCGGGGGCGCGGTCCGGTGCCCGGCTGGTGTCAGCGGCGCCTGCGCGGCCCGTCCCCTCGGCCACACCCGTCAACCTAGTCCTCTGCCGAGGTGCGGCCCCGGGCAAAGACCAGCATGCTTTCGCCGGCAACGCATCTGTTCCCTTTACAGACCGTCCAGGTTGGTTAACCATCACGGGTAATCGCAACTGGACTGCTCTGATCACAGCGGGTACGGGGCCTCGCGCGCAGGAGGGGACCGTGACGCTGTTCACGCAGCCCGACGACCCGGCAAGGCCCGCATCGGGAGGACCGTACCAGCGGGTGCCGCCGGTACTGGCGGCCCTGGCCGGCCAGTTCGCCGGGCTCCGGGTCGAGAAGATGCTGCCCCACGACGGCAAGTCGCTGCTCGCCGCCGGGCACGCGGGCGACCAGCCAGTCATGATCAAGGTGCTGCCCGAGGGCGACCTGTCGGCGCGGCACCGGCAGCGGCACGAGATCGACGTATACCAGATCTTCGCCAGGCACCCCCCGCCCGTACGGGTGCCCCGGCTGGTGCACACCGACGGGTGCTGCATCGTCGTCATGGAGCGGCTGCACGGTGCCACGCTGGGCAGCGGTCGCTACCCCCAGGCCCTCACCAGCCAGGAGGTCGGGGCCGCGGCCAGGCTGGTCGGTCAGTTGCATAACTGGCAACCGCTGCCAGACGGGTTCCGGCCCGTGTTCGGCTACCGCGACCGCATCGTGCGCAACCACGCTGTCGGATACTTCACCGAGGACGACCGCAGGGCGCTGGAGCGGTTGCTCGCCCGGTGCGGCAAACCATGGCAGCTCAACCACGGCGACCCGCTGCCCGGGAACATGATCCGGCTGACCAGTGGCGAGTGGGCGCTGCTCGACTGGGAGTTCACCGGCCTGTTCTTGCCCGGGTTCGACCTGGCCATGCTCAGCGTGCTGCTGGCCGGCACTCCCGGCGCGGCCGATTTGGTCAATGATGTGGTCAGCCAGACCGGCCACGAGGACGCCTACCTGGTCAACCTGGCCATCGTGCTGTCCAGGGAGCGGCGCATCCACCTCCAGCTGCCCCGCAGCCATCCGCTGCGGCTCGCCCGGCTGCCAGTAATCGAAGCCGCCTGGGCCGCCGCCAGGAACCGGCTCATGGCCGCGGCGTGCCCCCGGTCATTGGCGCCAGCCCGGTGCTGACCCACCGCGGCCGCGCTCCGGCAGCATCCCCTGCACCCGGCGGATGATCTCCCGGCAGAGCCGCCCCACATCGGCCGGGTCGTCGGTGAACTGCGAGGGCTTGATGCAGAAGGTGGTGAACCCGGCCACTGCCTGCGGGCCGATGGTCGCCAGGGCCTGCCCGAGGTCGGCCACGCTGTCCGGGCCGTCGAACACCGCCCGGGTCCCGCCGACCAGCTCCAGGCTGGCCGGATCCCGCCCGGCCGCCCGCATCGCGGCCATCAGGGTGGCCAGCTCGGCCGGAGCGGGGCGGCCCAGCGGGTTGAACCCTTCGCCGTGGGCGACGATGCGGGCCAGCACCCGCCGGTGCAGGCCGGCTCCGCCCAGCCACAGCACCGGCCCGCCCGGCCGGTAGGCCTTGGGCTCGAAGTAGACGTCCCGGAACGAATAGTGCTCCCCCGAGAACGAGGCCGGGGTGTCGCGCCACAGCACGGCCCAGGCGGCCAGGTGCTCGTCCAGCAGATCGCCGCGCCTGCCAAACGGCACCCCCAGCGCTGCGTACTCCTCGGCCAGCCAGGACACCGTCGGCAGCACCACCAGCCTGCCCTCACTGAGCAGGTCGAGCGAGCCAAGTTCTCGCGCCAGCAGCAGCGGGTGGCGCAGCGGCGCGATGACCGCCCCGGCAACCAGCCGGATCCGCGTGGTCACCGCCGCGATCGCGGACAGCAGCACGAGCGAGCTTGGCCACGGCGTCGCCGGATCCTGGTTGCCGGGCAGGGCGTACTCGCGGGGGTTGGCCATGACCCCGTTCGCCCCGGCGGACGGGCCCAGCACGATGTGCTCGCTGATCATCACCGAGTCGAACCCGGCGTCCTCGGCCTCACGGGCCCAGCGCACCAGCGCCGGCAGGTCCCGTGCGCTGGTCATGGTCCAGTTCTCACTGAGGATCAGGCACATCCGCGGCGCTGCCATTACTGTCCTCTCTGGGCTGGGCCGCCCCGGGCTGGCGGGGCCGCGGGCCATCGGGGTTACCCCCAGGGCCGGCGCGCTAGCGGAGCGGGGGGCGAACGCCCCGGAACTCCCAGTCGCCGCCGAGCGCGGTGGACCGGACCTCCTCGCTTTCTGTCGGCTGCGCGCCCACCTCGCCGGGCACGGGCAACGGCCCGGCCACGACGTGGTTGCGCAGCCGGCCGAGCCCGTCGACCTCGACTTCGACGATGTCCCCTGGCTGGACCGGGCGGGACCCGGCCGGGGTTCCCGACAACAGCACGTCCCCCGGGTACAGCGTGATGGTGCGGGCGATGTCCGCGACGAGGTAGTGCATATCCCAGTGCATCTCGTCCGTGGCGCCGTCCTGTGCCAGGTTGCCGTTGACGTAGGTACGCAGCCGCTTGCCGCGGAAGTCCCAGCCGGTGACCAGCCCGGGCCCGAGCGGCGCCATCGTGTCTGAGCCCTTGACCCGCAGCATCGACCCGGCGTC
>Ga0075424_100007059_pt1 | contig 10864 bp, 6 predicted proteins | sample SoiMethybrSBSTD3_FD_75301 | JGI IMG/M metagenome (GOLD analysis project Ga0075424, IMG submission 75301) | Bulk soil microbial communities from a Populus tree surrounding site in Tennessee, USA - Soil MetaG P. TD hybrid SBSTD3 | ecosystem: Environmental > Terrestrial > Soil > Tree plantation...
GTCTTCGTCGCGCGATGGATGGAATCACTTGTATCTGTACAACCGGAAGACTGGTGAAGTGAAGAATCAGATCACGCAGGGGCCTTGGGTTGTCAGAAGCATTGAATTTGTCGAGGAGAATGTGACCATGGCTGAGCGTTTGCAGGGGCACCTGCTGCTCGAACACGGCGATATCGACGACAACGTGCATCCAGTCGAAACCATGCGCTTTGCAGACGCGCTGATGAAAGCCAACAAGAACTTTGACATGTTGCTGGTTCCCAACATGTATCACGGGGAGAGCGGGGAGCACAGGGAATATTTGATCCGCCGCCGCTGGGACTATTTTGTGCAACATCTGCTCGGAGTGACGCCTCCGGAGAATTTTGAGATCAAAGAAGAGAAGGACGAACTGCGCGCTAGCGGATCACGAAGAAGCGTGCGACATTAATTGCTCTTAAGAACTATGCAGGAAGACACGTACGCGTAATGTACGGAGAGTACGGAGGAAGACTGTGAAGCGTGGGTGCTCAGTCTTTCTTTACAAATGTGCTTGCGCTTGCCTCGCGATTCGGATCGAGCCATGTTCCCGCAGCCTCCGATTCACCGAACCGTTCAGCTGCCGCCTTCAGGATTTCCTCGTCTTTAACCTTCACCAGCGGCGTGTAGCGCGGATGACGTGACTCTTTGAACGGGTCGTTGCGCGCCGCGTTGAAGCAACAAATCATCGACCAGCGCGGCCGATCGGAACGGTTCTGATCCGAACGATGCAGAAGGTTCGCGTGGAAGAACAGACCGTCTCCTGGCTCCATTTCGACGTACACCAGATCCAGCTTCTTGAGTATCTCGTCAACACGATCCTTATCCGCTCCGGCCTGTTCTCCCGAGAGGGAATGCTCAATGCGGCCGAGTTCATGTGAGCGCCGGATCACCTGCAAACATCCATTCTCACGCGTTGCTGGATCGACGGCGATGTAGACGCTGGTAAGAAGCGGGAATAGCAACCATTGTGATCCCAATAGCCGTACTCCTGATGCCAGGTCCAGGCTCCCCCCACCTTCGCGTCCTTCATGATCATCTTGGAGTGGTAATGGTAGACCTCGCCATCCAGGATCTTTTCGGCCGAACTTACGATTGACTCACAGCGTGCGATCATTTCATAAATGGTGTCCGTCGGATGGTTCCACAGCGAGAGGCGTACGGTCCCGCCTTCGCTGTCCGCGCGACCGAAGGAGTGTTCGTCCAGAACGCGGTCCTCCCGCGCTGCACGGGCGAGGGCTCGGACCTCTTCCACATTCAGCAAGCCTTTGACGAGAACATAGCCGTCTCTGTGGTAGGTGCTGACGTCACGATCATTCAGAGCTTTCGCCATGGGAGGCTCCTTGGGCCATTCGAAACTGTTGCACCCAAAACCAGTCTCATAAACAGCTTGCCGGGACCATTCGCAGACCTCAGGGGCTGAAGCCCCCGTATTGTTCGCCTAGGGCCGCACGGCTGAAAGCCGTGCCCTTCCCGGTCATTTATGAGATCAGCACCCCAGACTTGCACACACCGACTTCGAATGAGCTTTCGCTTCCTCAACCAACTGTGCACTTGCGCTTTCCTACTTCGGCTTCTTGCCGACAGCCGCCAGCTTTTGAAGCATTGTCCCAATCTCCGGGTTGGACATGAACTGCTTCCAGACCAGCCCGGTCCGGTGATTCTCGATCATCACGGTGATTGGGGCCTGATTTAGGCCCATGTAGATGTTTGAAATCCAATTCTGGCTGGGATTATAGGCATCGCGCGGTCCGTAGATGTCCCACAGTTGAGCCCCGAGATCACGATAAAAATGTTTGAACGCCGCCATAGAAGCTTCGGGAGTGTAAGGAAACGAGGCCAGCGCTCCCGTGAGAGTCAACGTGCCATCATCATTCTGGTTGTCGGGAGCGTGCGGAAGGTAGCCCATCGGACCATCGCTGGCTGTTAGTCCCCAGGCATCAGGTCCATAGCCAGCGTAGTGTTTCGGGTTAGCAATCGAGTACTGCCGGTTGATGTTCGCAAGGTCGCTGTTGTTTTTGAAGTACGAAGAGGTAAAGCGGTCATGCAAGCGGTGCGGATCAAACCCCATATAAGAATAATGGGTGAAGAAGAGCGGCCCTCCGGTGCCCACGCCGACGTCGAGTTTGATCCCGTAATAGGTATGGCCATTGCCGTAGTGATCTCCATCGGCCGCGCCCGACCATCCGCCTCGATAATGGAGGGCCGTTTCCGACTGTCCTGCCCATCCCGAGTAGTACATGTCGGCGGGCACGCCATGCGTGGGCGATGCCATTGCCAACAGGTACGTAATCATCACCTCATTGAATCCGATCAGCGGGTGGTGAATCTGCCATGCCCATTGCGACGACCAATGCCAATAAAGAAAGTCGCTTTGCGGCTTTTCCCTGTACCAGTCCCATTCGACGCTTTCCCACAGTTGCGTAATTCGGCGGTGCAAGGATTGTTCTTTCTCCGTGGGACCCCGAAAATACTGGCGGGCTGCGAGCAGGCCTTGCATCAGGAATGAGGTCTCGACCAGGTCTCCGCCGTTGTCGAACGTGCCAAACACGGGCATTGTTTTTCCTGTGCCGCCGTCCATGTAGTGCGACCACGCGCCGTGATAGCGCTGGGCGGTTTCGAGGAAGCCTACAATCTTGAGGAGACGATCCAGGGCCTGCTCGCGAGAAATGAAGTGGCGTTCTGTGGCCACAACTAGTGCCATGATTCCAAAGCCACTGGCTCCCGTGGCGACGATGCGCTCATCCCCTGGATAGTTCTCGCGAGTCATGCCCGAGTGTGGGTCGGCACCTTCCCAGTAGTAACGAAAACAGGCCTGCTGAAGCATGGTGAGCAGTTCATCGTCGCCCAGCTTCCGAGTGGAAGCAGTCGCTGGTTGGGAGAGTTGAGACTTGCGGTAGTGGTGGTCCATCGCCGCTACTTTGTACTTTGCCGTGATTCCGGGCTTTCCGAGGAAATCAGAAAAGCGCTCAGTTCCCGGCAGTTGAATGCCCACCGGTTCGTAGTCCTTGTTGTCGATGGAGCGATAAATTACGTAGCGATCCAGAGCCGGATCGTTCACAGCATCCCAGCGAATCTCAACATGATGGTCATACCCCGTGGCATTGACATTACCAGGAGCGGACAAAGAAGCCGGATCGGTGGAATTGTCGACGTCGTCGTCGAACCTGACTTCGTCAATGATCAGGGTGTGTGCCTTGCCATCGGGGCGACCTTGCAGGAACAGCACGTTTTGCACGAACTCGGGCCGGAAAGGGTAGATCGAATCCGTTCTGAATTCCGAGAGAGGGATGCGTACCTGCACCCAGCGTCCTGCGGGCAAGCTGCCTGCATATTTACCTAAAGGTAATGGAGCACTGAAACTTCCCGGAAGCTCGGCGACTTGAAGGCCCTCCCGCGTGGTCGACAACATGATTCGAGGCAGGAGGTCGGCGGCAATCGGCTCCGGGCTATAGCACCAGAGGTAGAGATTCCGTCCGGAGAATTCAGGATAGCGATAGCGAAAGTTCACCACGCGAACTTCCGCTTCCCATCCACCTGACGGTTGCGATTGCCAATGCAAACGCAGAGCGTTGGGTGGGGTAAGAAAAACTTTTGTATCGACGGGAAGTCTCCCGCTCGTTTGCTCGATCGTACTGGAACCCGAAGCCTGGCCGTAGCTGTAGAAGTAATTGTCCGACGTCAGGCTGTTATCAAAGACGATGTGGCGGTAATACTCGGTATCGCCTCCGTAAAGGACGGCGGGCGAAAACAGAGCCATGAAAATTGCGCAGATCAAGGATGATTTCACAAGCCGGCCAGTCATGTAGAACGAATAGAACGGAGAGCCAAGCTCAACACAAACCACAGGAGATCAGGCCGAGTTCGACGAGATGCCGCGCTTGCCCTTGCTCAGATTACTCGCCTTGCTAGAACGAAATGCGGCCTGACACCTGGATGTTCCTCGGTGACGTTACAGCTAAGTTCCACGTTCCGAAACCCGGGCTTGCCACGTCGGTGTCGAATGCCGCGCTGCCCACTCCTCCGCCTTGAAGGGAGGTTCCAACTGTATTGAAATGGTGCGCGTTAAGAACATTGAATGCATCTCCACGCAGCTCGAACGTAACGCGCTCGCTAATGTGAATGAGCTTTGCCAAGCCCATGTCGAAATCGCTGTAACCTGGTTGACGGAAATTCTGCACTCGCGGCCCACTGCCCGTATAAAAAGTTGAAAAGCTGCTGTCGGGTTCGAATGCGTCTCGATTGAGAAGCGGCTTGTTCACGTCAATGTGGTCCAAGGATTGCGCAAACGGATTCGCGCCCGGCAGCAGTGCCGGAATACAGGTGGAGCTCAGCTGCGTCGGTACGTTGCAGTTCGAAGAAATGATGGAGAAAGGAATGCCGGACTGGACGCGGTAGACTCCGTTAAACGTCCAGCCGCCCACGATTGCGTTCAGCACCCCCCCCTGGTTCAGCCATTGCTTTCCTCTGCCGAGCGGAAGTTCGTAGTTGTAAGCGATGTTCAATGCTTGGGGAACGTCTTCGACAGCGAGCGAACGATTTCGTTGTCTTTCGAAGGGAGAGAAGGTGGTCGAGCCGTAAATGTTTTCGAGAGCATCGGAACTGGTGATCAACTTCGAGTTGGTGTACGAGAGCAGTGCCCACAGTCCTTTGGAAAAACGATGCTCCGCTTTCAACTGAAACGCGTGATAGATCGAGCTTCCCTGATTTTCATTTCGTCCGCGGATCTCATTGCAGTACTGGGGGTACGGTAACAACGCCTGAGCGACCGACGGAGAGCATCCTGTCATCACAGTCGCGAAATCGGGGAAAGGCACCGGAACGCCATCGAGTTCGGTTTGACCTGGCTGAAAGGTGTCGAACAGTTGTGCTCCCATCGATAAGTACTTGGGGTCTAATGTGTTGATCGGCGCAATTTGCGACAGAAGCCGCGTACCTTTTGTTCCGACATACGAGGCTGACACGTAGTTATTTCCACTGAATTGATGCTCGACGGTGAGATTCCACTGTTGCGCATACGGAAGACGATTGGCATTCCGCGGGCGATAGATCGGGGCATTTCCACCGTTGTCAAAAGTTGAGACGAGATTCGGGGGGACCGGATGATTGGATGGGAAACCATCGCTCAGTTTAAACGCCGCCTGCAGCCCTCCCATGGAACTGCCGAACACGGCAAACGCATTGTAACCATCCTGTTGGATCCCGCCGTCGTAACCGGGCATGTTTGCGTTGTCGTAGAAGAGCCCGTATCCCGACCGTATGACGGTGTTCTGGCTGAGGGCATAGGCTAGCCCGATGCGGGGCGCGAATCCGCCATACCAGGTATCTTCCGGAAATCTCCTGCCTGATTTGCCGGGTCCGTGGCCGGCATAGGCAACCGCACCCAGCAAGCCATTCGCACCAGGATTGGGAAGAGTTGGGTCAAAGTAGGAGAAGCGATCGTTCCCGTCCAGCGCCGGAGGATCTACCTCCCACCGTATTCCTGGCGTGAACGTCAATTTGGGAGTGACGCGCCAGGTGTCGGCGGCAAACAAAGAAAAGCTCTTGCTGCGGGAGTCGATCACAGTCGACGTATAGAAGGTGGCGTTCGCAGAGTCGACCTGCTCCAGCAGAAAACTGGCGATCGGACTGCCCGTAGGCGTGTCGGGGCCCAGCAGACCGGTTTCCGTTGAGGCGAAACTAAACTGCCCAGCTTGATTCGAGAGAAAGGTCGGCGAGTTCTGCGAAAAACGCATGTCGCCACCGACCGAAATTGTGTGCTTACCCCGTGTCATCGACAGAGTGTCCGTCACGATGTAAGCAGGCGCTAGCCAAGGTTGAATGTTCGGATCCCCCAAACCTGTGCCGAATCCGGCGAAGCCGTTCCCTCCAACGTTGGTGCTGAACAGGATCTGTGGAGGATAGTCATGGCTTGCCACACCGGGAATCTGGGGCAGTTTGTCCGCAAAGGCACCGTCAATGCCGCCCCCGTAGTATTTGTCGTTTTGGTAGCCAAATCCCACGTGGTTCAGCAGAGTCGAGCTGAAAGTGTGGTCCCAGTTCACTCGCAACACCGACGTGCGTTTATACGTCGTGAACGTATTGCTGATTGTTTCTGGAAGGGTGGAAAACGTCGTTTGCGGAAGGTATTTGTAATAAAACATCTCCGAGATGTGATCTTTCGATCCGATGTATTCGTCAATCTTCTCGGCAATAGCGTAAGCATCCGTTCCTAAGAAATCCTGGGTCGGAGGTGCCAGGTAATTATTTAGAGGAGCGGAGTTGGTCAGCGTTGGAAGATACTGGAACCACTGTTTCGCCAGGGAGTTCTGCAATCTCGGATCGGTGGCACAGATTACGTTTGGAGTCGTGCCATCGCAACCCATGAACTGATCACGCAGAAAAGGGAGATTGGTTGGACCAATGTCCTGGCTCGGGTTGTAGGCTGGATTTGGACGCGTCGTGGCGGGATCGTAAATGGGGGCCGGCCAATCACGAAAATCGCCCTGCTGTTCGGTGACGGATGGGAGTGAAAGGGTTTGGCGGTTCAAGCCGCCCCTGATGCGAAACGCTTCGAAGTTCACGAAAAAGAAAGTACGGTGATTGCTGTTCTCCCAGAAGGGCAGCTTCAACGGTCCGCCGATATTGCCACCAAAATCGTTCTCAATGTCTTTCGTTTGCTTATCGGCACCCCATCGAATCGCATTGAAGGACGAATTTCGGTTGTATTCGTATGCCGTTCCATGAAAATTATTCGTCCCTGACCTTACGTTCTCGATCGTCACACCAGCAGCACTTCCATACTGCGCATCGTAGTTCGAGGTGAGCACCTGAAACTCACTGACAAGATCGGGAGATTGCGGGAAGTCGAGCACAGCTCCCGTCAGGCCCTGGATTCCTGAAGAATTAAACAGGCTAATGCCGTCCAGAACCACGACACCGGTCTGGGACTGGCCACCATTCACATGCGCTCCAGTGACGTCGCCGGAACCGCGAACTACACCCGGAAGGAGAGATGCAAAATTGGCTGCCGATCGCATGGAGCCAGCCACGAGCAAAGGAACTTCCTGAATCACCTGAGGGTCGATACTGCCTCGGAGTTCTGCGTTTTCATAGTTAAGAGCAGATGCATCAGCGCTAACTTCCACGCGTTGGACGTTGGCCTGCAATTTCAGCTGGATGTTCTGCCGAATCGGATAGCCGACCCGGACAAGGATGCCCTCTTGCACGTACTCGCCAAACCCCTGTGCAGTCACGCTCAGCTGGTAGGTGCCGGGCACGACATTACGAAACGAGTAGAGGCCGTCCGCATCTGATACGAAACTGGATGACTGCTTCGTGTCCTTGGAGGTGAGGACTACCTTCGCAGCTTGCACTACTGCTCCGTTTGGATCAGTAATCACGCCGTCGATCGAAGCGTTGTTGCTTTGCGAGAATGCGTATGCAGTTGCCAAGATCGAGACAGCCAGCAGACAGATTGTCTTTCGCGCGATAGTCAGCATATGGCGACTCCCGTCACACAATAGATTTGCTGTTCTGAGGCTCCGCACTCCACGCATAAAGGCGGCATGCTCCGCCTCAATACAGCTACTCACGCGCGCACGTGAACACTCTTCTTGAAGTTGTCCAGCATGTGATCACAGGTGCGCATCGTAAAGGCGACGATCGGCATCGTGGTCGTCTTGTCTGTACAGTTCGGAAAAATGCTCGCGTCGCAAATGTAGAGGTTCGGGACGTCGTGAGTCTGCGCCCACTTGTTGGTCACGTACCTCTTCGGATCGTTGCCAAACCGGCAAACACCGGTTTCGTGCAAGCTGGTTCCCGGACGGTCGGGTTCCTCGCCGGCTCCCCAAAGTTCTCCACCCATGGCTTTGAACAAATCGATCATCACTTGCTTGCTGTGTTCCCACATCAGCAGCTCGTTCTGGCCCCACTGGAAATGAAAACGAAGCTGCGGGATTCCAAAGATATCTTTCTTCTCGGGATCAATGTCGACGTAGTTGTTCGGGCTCGGTAGGGTGGGCGCCTGAATAAGGGCACCAATGGTGGTTGGGTAATAGCGCTTGATATCGCGCTTGAATTTCGAGCCGAAGCCCTCGAGCTGCCCGTAGTAGCCCGGAAAGTCGCCGCAGCCGCCGCCCATATAAACGGAGTAGCCGCGAATGAACTTTTCTTCGTGGGGGTTCTTCACGTTCTGCCAGCGTGGCATCCAAGCCACGGTGGAGTCGGCAATATTGTCGGGTGTAGCCGGCTGACCCAAGAGCTGCGGCAGGTAGCCATAGCCCGGGTTGCCATAAAGATGCTCGCATAGATTTTTGCCAAGCTCTCCGCTGGAATTGGCAATGCCCGTTGGCCAGTGGCGCGACTTCGAGTTCAGCATGATGTGCGCCGTCTCCACGCACGACGCGGCCAGTACCACCACTTTCCCGTAGACTTCCACTTCGCGTTTGGACTTCCGATCGACGTAGGCAACTCCTCGCGCCCGACCATTCACGTCCACCAGAACGCTGCGCACCAGGGCGTTGGTCAGTAGCGTGAGATTTTTCGTGGCCTCCGCTTCTGGGATCGTGAACCATGTGGGCGAGAAAAACGATCCGACATCACAGCCGCGGCTGCAGTTTCCGCAATAGTGACAGGCGGGGTGTTCGTTATGGGCGACGGTGAGTTGTGCACAACGGTCGGGAAGATAGGGGACTCCGATTTTTTCGGAACCCTTCTGGATGATGTAGTCGATACAGCGCAAGGGGATCGGAGGCAAGTATTCGCCATCGGGATTGCTGGGCCGATTCTGAATCGTACTCGCAACACCCATATAGCGCTCGGCCTTCGAAAACCAGGGCGCAATCTCGGCATAGTCGACGGGCCAGTTCTCCCCGAAGCCATCCAGATCCGCCGCCTTGAAGTCGATGTCGCCAAACCGTGCCGAGGACCGTCCCCAAAAGTTGGCTTTGCCCCCAGTGGCCTTGCAGCGCTTCCAGTACCAGTCGGTGCCAGGAGCGTTGCTGTAGGCGACGTCGTGCTCGAAAAGATCCCGTCCTTCGCTGTATTCGGACTCTTCGACGGAGTAAGGCTCCTGGTGCGCCTTTCCTTTCAATCGCACGGGATCGCCGTAGCCGCGATACTTGAGGTCGTAAACCTGGCGATGGCCCCGATAATCCACGTCCGGGTCGATGCGCGGGCCCGAATTGACCGCGCACACTTGAAGTCCGGCTTCGCACAGGATCTTCATCGCAGTGCCGCCGCCCGCGCCCGTTCCCACCACAATTGCGTCGAATACTTTGGAGCCTTTGGTGGGCAAGAGAGAAGTCCTCGCTAACTGTGGGTCTGAGTTGCGCTATCGGAACTCGACGGTTCACGAAGTTTGAGGTGTTCCGGATCATCTGGATGGGGGCAACCGGGCATCTTCGGCCAAACTTGCCGAAGGCCGGGATACCCGAGGCTCTGCAAACCGATCTTGGTCGTGTAATAACCGACTACGGTGTAGTCACGTATGAGTTGAAAGAACGCACGCCCGCTTTCTGTTGTGGGAGTGAATTTCGTTTTGTAGGCGAGTTCCTCCACCAAGCTGTTCTGCTGGTCCGGAGTACAGTCGAGGAACGCTTTCTGGAATTCGGATTGACTGCGCGCATTCATCCAATCGAGACCGGCGAGGAATCTGGTTTGCAGTTCGCTGCCGGCTGCGATAGCGTCAGCCGTGGAGCGAATATCACGGGATCCGCTCACGGGAACACGGTTGGCCACCATGAAGTCGATGAACTCAGCAACGCCCGCTTGCCGTGCGCCAGGCGTGTCATCTTCCGGAATGATCATTTCGGCGAAGTGCTCCACCATGCGGAACTGCTGCGCAGAAAAGAACAAGGGCTGATAGGAGTTGGCAGGCGCTGGAGCGGCTGGGGACGGGGGATGGTCCATTGGGCAGGCGAACACCCACTTGCTGAAACCGGGAAAAGAGGCCGCCACAGCGGCGATTCCGATGTAGCGAAGAATCTCCCGGCGTTCCACCCCCTGTCCGCCCACGGCCCCCTCACTTGCTGAAACCGCTTTCAGATAGCGGTTTCATAGGCCGCGTTTTTAGCACTCCACGAATTGCAGTGTCAAGCACTAAACCCGAAACCCTTCCAGCGCAAGGAATTGGGCAAGTGATTTGACCGTTGCTAAGACCCGTGTTAGTGAATCGGAGACACCGATTTCTTCGTTGACAGAACTACGCCATGAATCGATGCCTCCAGCACGCCGCTAAGTTTGTCCTCCCCGGGTTGGCCATTGTGGTTTTGGTCGCAGCCTATCAACATTTCCTTCTCGCTCGGTACTCGAGCCGAGCCTTATTCAACGGCAAGAATCTCGATGGCTGGCAGCAAGTCGGACCGGGTTCGTTCGTTGTGAACGACGGCATGCTGAAAACGGAGGGAGGCATGGGCATGCTGTGGTACACGCGAGAAAAGATTTCCCACGCCACCATCCGAGTCGTCTTCAAACTCACGTCGAAAGAAGCCGACTCTGGTGTTTTTATCCGAATACCGGAAAAACCAACTGAGCCATGGATGCCGATCAACCGGGGCTATGAAGTGGAAATTGGGGATTGGCCCGATGACTACTCCTGCACGGGGGTGCTCTACACATTCACCAAAGCATTGGCACGCCCCATCAAACCGATTGGCCAATGGAACACCATGGACATTACGATTGATGGTCGGCACACGGTTGTATATCTCAACGCGATCAAGGTGACGGACTTCACAGAGGGACAACCCGTGCCTCCTAAACCTCCCGGTTCTCACGATCCGGATCGGGGACCGCGCCCAGACTCGGGATTCATTGGCCTGCAGAACCATCCTGGATCGGAGGTTTACTTCAAGGAAGTATCCGT
>Ga0075424_100007060_pt1 | contig 10864 bp, 7 predicted proteins | sample SoiMethybrSBSTD3_FD_75301 | JGI IMG/M metagenome (GOLD analysis project Ga0075424, IMG submission 75301) | Bulk soil microbial communities from a Populus tree surrounding site in Tennessee, USA - Soil MetaG P. TD hybrid SBSTD3 | ecosystem: Environmental > Terrestrial > Soil > Tree plantation...
GGCGCGATGGCCGTGCGGATCGTCGCCTTTGAACCGCTGGGCGAGCGCGAGCGCCTCGCTGAACGACGAGGCGCCCTTGAACTCGCTGTCGCGGAGCAGCATGCCGAATTCGACCACGGCCGCGGCGAACCCCAGCTCCGGAATCGACTGCGTCCGATCGGCGACGGCCGTCGTCATCAGCGAGCTGACGTCGCCATCCGGCGCCTTGTAACGGATCTTGACGGTCATCGCTTCGCCGCGCGGCGCAGTCGTTGCGACCTGAGTCATCTGATACTTCAGCGGATCGATCGACACGCCTTCCATCGGCTGGCCGGCCGGGATCAGTTCGAACAACGCGGTCACCGAATGACCCGCGCCGATCTCTCCCGCGTCCTTCCGGTCGTTGTTGAAATCCTGCGCCTGGAGAATTCGCTTCTCATACCCGATCAGACGGTAAGCACCAACAACGCGCGGATTGAATTCGATCTGAAGCTTGACGTCTTTGGCCACGGTCACCAGAGTTCCACCGGCCTGCTCGACGAGAACTTTCTGCGCCTCGGCAAGCGAGTCGATGTAGGCGTAGTTCCCGTTGCCGGCGTCGGCGAGCTTGACCATCGTCGAATCCTTGACGTTCCCCATCCCGTACCCCAGCACCGACAGCGCGACGCCGCTCGCGCGCTTCTCCTCGACGAGGCGCAGCAGCGATCCCTGATCGGTGACGCCGACATTGAAGTCGCCGTCGGTGGCCAGGATGACGCGGTTCACGCCGCCCTTGATGAAGTGGTCCTGGGCCACCTTGTAGGCGAGCATCAGGCCGGCGCCGCCGTTGGTGGATCCGCCGCCTTCGAGGCGCCGCAGCGCGTCGAGAATCGTGGCCGTGTCGCCGCCGGACGTCGACGGCAGGACCAGGCCGGTGTTGCCGGCATAGACGACCATCGCGACGCGATCCTTGTCGGTGAGATTCGGCGCCAGCATTGCCAGAGAGGCTTTGACCAGCGGCAGCTTGCGCGGATCGATCATCGAGCCCGATACGTCGATCAGGAAGACGAGATTGCGCGGCGGGATGTGTGTCGCGTCGATGCGCTTCGCCTGAAGGCCCACCAGCGCCAGGCGATGCTTCGGGTTCCACGGACAATCGCCAATCGCCGTCGTGACGGAGAACGGCCGGCCGTCGCGCGGGTCGGGGTAGTTGAAGGAGAAATAGTTGATCAACTCCTCGATGCGGACCGCGTCCTTGGGCGGCGCCTGCCCGAGGTTCAGGAAGCGGCGGACATTGGAGTACGACGCCGTATCCACGTCTGCCGAAAAGGTCGACAGCGGTGAACTGGCCGCGTTGTGCCACTGATTGTCCGAGATGCGGTCGTAGGCCTCGGTGTTGAAGGCGGGAGGTGGAGGCGCGGAGAGTATTCCGCCGGCGACGCCCGCGTGTCTGCCCCCGACGACCGCGCTCATGCTGGTAGCGATGGTCGGCGAATCCGCCGCGACTACCACCGATTCCGCCAGAGCGCCCACGCGAAGCTCCAGCGACAGGCGAACAACGGCTCCCGCTTGCAGGGCAACCTGTCGTGTGACCTGGGTGAACCCGTTCAATGCGACGGTGATGGTGTACTGTCCGGGCGGCAGGGCGACGAATGAGAACTCGCCTTTGGCGTCGGTGATTGTTGTCCGGTCGGCGTCCGGTGCGTGCGAGAGACGGACGGTCGCGCCCGGCAGCACCCCACCGGTCGAATCCTTCACGATGCCCCGGACGATTCCGACGCTGGACTGTGCGAGCAGGCTCGCGGCCGCGAGCAACGCGACGAACGCACCAACCGTGTACCGGCGCATACGGCCTCCATTCTCGACGCGGGCATCCGTCACCTCTTTGGACACCGCATCGTGTCGTCTGGCTTGCGGTGCTGAGCAAGCCGGCTGCCGCACCAGTTCGGATCGGTTTGCGCGCTAAACGGGCTGTTTCAACGATTGAACGGTCGCGGACGCCGAATGGCGTTCAACGTGGTGGATCCGCGGATTCAGTTGGTGAGATCGCCAGGCCGCCGTGCGTGGCTGCCGCGTTTCACGCTTGCGCCGACGGAACGGCCGCACGAGCGAGGTCGTATAGCCCTTCGATGAAGGCCGCGGTGGTCACGCGTTACGGGCCCCCGGAGGTGTTCGAGATCCGTGACGTGCCGGCGCCCGTGCCGCGTGACCACGAGGTGTTGGTCCGCGTCCACGCCTCGACGGTGTGTTTCGGTGATCGGATGGTTCGACAGGGCCCGCTTCTCGTGCGGCTCATGAACGGGCTGCGCCGCCCGAAGACCGCCATCCTCGGCGTCGACCTCGCAGGCACCGTCGTGGCCACAGGCAACAGTGTGACGCGTTTCGCGCCCGGTGATGAGGTGTTCGGATCGCGAGGCGAGAAGTTCGGCGCCTACGCCGAGTTCGCCTGCGTCTCGGAGGACGGCTTTCTCGCCAGGAAGCCCGCCAACATGACGATGGAGGAGGCGGCCACCGTCTTCGTCGGCGCGGTCTGCTCGCTGTACTTCCTCCGTAAGGCGCGGATCCAGCCCGGAGAGCGCGTGCTCGTGCACGGCGCCTCGGGCAGCCTCGGGACCTTCGCGGTGCAGCTCGCCAAGCATTACGGTGCGCATGCCACGGCGGGGTGCGGTCCAGCGAATGCCGACCTCGTGACGTCGCTCGGCGCCGATGCTGTGATCGACTACACGAAGGAGGACTTCACGCGCGGCGGTCCAATCTACGACGTCGTCTGTGACGTGATGGGCAAGGCCGGGTTTCCAGGCAGCCTGGGCGCATTGAAGCCGGGCGGCCGCTATCTTCTGGTCGGCTTCCCCAACAGTGTCCTTGCGATCGTCTCCGCTCTCGTCCGAGGCCTCTGGGCGCACATTATCGGACGGGCCGTCTTCCTGACCGGCCCCGCCGTGCCGGTTCAGGCCGACCTCGAGTTCCTCAAGACACTCGTCGAACACGGTGAGCTTCGAGCGGTCATCGGCCGCACGTTTTCAATAGATCAGATCGTCGAGGCGCACCGCCACGCCGACACCGGGCACAAAGTCGGGAATCTCGTGGTCGTCATTGGCGGCGCCAGACAATAGCCGCGGCAATCCGATGCAGACCTCTCACGACGTTACTCCAGTGTTGATCCTGCCCAGAGAGACGCACTCACGGTTTTAGCTGGTCACAATTGGTCGTCAGCCCTCACGGGATACTGCCGCCCGCCTGACGATTCGCGTCGGTTCCAACATTCCTTCTCCCGAATTCCCTGTCGGTTCGCGTGCGAGCGAAGTGACCGGCGGGCAGCGGTCTTGCGACAGGTCGCGCAGGGACTGGAACGGCGTGTCAACAGTGTTCGGTTGGCTCGACTCGAGACGCGACGACGACGTTGTGACGTGCCATGGCATCGATGACTGCTGAAGACCGCCGACTGCAGGTCACTCTGGAGTTTCACTACTACTACGGCGATGGGTTTCGCATCGAGTGCCCGACCGGCTCGGGCCGTGGAGTCGGGGCCTCGCACCAGACCGGATGGACCGGGCTGGTCGCCGAGCTCCTGCAGCCGCGTGCCGAATACAACATTCGGTGCTGATGTCGGAGGGTCAGTGGATACCAAGACAACGAAAAAACACGTCGTGATCGTCGGCGGCGGCTTTGCCGGGCTCGGGTGCGCGCGCAAGCTGGCCAAGAGCGACGATGTGCGAGTCACGCTCATCGACCGCCACAACTACCACCAGTTCCAGCCGTTGCTTTACCAGGTGGCCACGGCGGAACTCGGGCCGGGCGATATCGCGACGTCGCTTCGGCAGTCGCTTCGCGATCACGCGAACGTGGACGTGAAGATGTCCGAGGTGATGGTCGCCGACCCCCGAAACCGGGCGGTGACGACGCGAGACGGCCAGAGCTACCAGGGTGACTTCCTCGTGCTGGCCGCCGGATCGCAGGCGAACTTCTTCCACACCGAGGGAGCGGAACAAAACGCCTTTCCGCTGTACTCGCTCGAGGAAGCAGAGCGACTGCGCTCGCGCGTCCTGGCTGTTTTCGAAGATGCCGACCGCAATTCACGCCTGATCGAGAAGGGCGCGTTGAACTTCGTCATCATCGGCGGCGGTCCCACCGGAACAGAGCTCGCGGGCGCTCTGGCCGACATGATCAACCTCACCATGACCAGGGAGTATCCCGACCTGGCCGTGAAGCGGGCGCAAGTGCATCTGGTGGACCATGGCTCCACGCTGCTCGCGCCCTTCTCAGCGGACGCGCACGAGTACGCCGCGCGCACGCTTCGACGAAAAGGCGTGCGGCTGCTCCTGGGTCAGTCAGTCACGGAGGTCGCGTCCGATCAGGTGCGGCTTGCCGATGGCACCGTGATTCCCACACGCACAGTGGTGTGGGCCGGGGGACTGATGGCATCGCCGCTCGCCGACAACTCGGGGCTGCCGAGAGGTCGTGGCGGCCGCATCGAGGTGCAGCCGGACCTCACGGTCGCGGGCTTCCCGGGCGTGTACGCGCTCGGCGATTTCGCGAACATTCCAGGCGCGGGCGGCCACCCACTTCCGCAGCTGGCCTCCGTTGCACAGCAATGCGGAGTGTGGACGGCGAACAACATCCTCGCCGAGATCGCGGGCAAGCCGCGCACCGCCTTCCACTATCACGACAAGGGAATCATGGCGATGATCGGGCGCGATGCGGCCGTGGCGGAAATCGGAAGCAAACGGCATGAGCTCGAAGGCCCGATCGCGTTTGCCGCCTGGCTGGGCGTGCACTTGCTGCTGATGTCGGGCGTCAGGGAACGCATTGAAGCGTTCATCGACTGGGCGTGGGACTACTTCAGCAAGACGCGGCCGGTTCAGGTGCTGAATCGCAGCAACGAAAACCGGATCGACTGGGGTGAACACACAGAACGGACCGTCACACACTGAGAGGCTTGATATGTTTCTGAAGGGCAAAGTCGCGATCGTCACCGGCGGGAACAGCGGCATCGGCAAGGCTATCGTGCTCGAGTTGGCAGACCAGGGCGCCAACGTCGCGATCGACTATGTGTCTCATGCGGATGCCACCGAGGAGCTCGAACGGCGAATCGTCGCACTCGGGGATCGAGCCATCGGAGTTGATGCCGACGTCAGCAAGGTCCCGGATCTCCAGCGGCTCATCGACGCCACCGTGAAGGCCTTCGGCCGCCTGGACATCATGGTGAACAACGCCGGCATCGAGACCCGCACCTCGGTGCTCAACACCACCGAGCAGCAGTACGATGCGGTGCTTCAGGTCAACCTGAAAAGCGCGTTCTTCGGGACACAGCTGGCCGCCAAGCAGATGATCAAGCAGGGCGGCGGCGGGCACATCATCAACATCACGTCGGTCCACGAAGACTGGCCCATGCCGGGCAACATCGCGTACTGCCTCTCGAAAGGCGGCATGCGCATGCTCACGCGGACCGCGGGTGTCGAACTTGCCCAGCACAAGATTCTGGTCGCGGGCGTTGGCCCCGGCGCCGTCGCGACGCCCATCAATCGCGCGACGATGGACAATCCAGCCGAGATGGAGAAGCTGGACGCGGCCATTCCGCTGGGGCGGATGGCGCAGCCGCAGGAGATCGCCAGCGTGGTCGCGATGCTGGCCAGCGACCGGGCGAGCTACATCACCGCGACCACGGTGTTCGCCGACGGCGGCCTGATGCAGAGCAGCCCTGGGCTGTGATGCACAGGTCATGCTCGATTGATGGAGGCCATCCATGTCGCAACATTACGACGTGATCATCATCGGCAGTGGTGCGGGAGGCGGAACGCTGGCGCGTACGCTCGCGCCTACCGGAAAACGCATCCTGATTCTCGAGCGCGGCGACTGGCTGAAGCGCGAGGCGTTGAACTGGGATCCGAAAGCCGTCTTTGTCGAGAACCGATACATCTCTCCGGACACGTGGTTCGACTGCAAGGGAAAGCCGTTCCAGCCGCAGGTCCACTACTACGTCGGGGGCGCCACGAAAATGTACGGCGCGGCATTGTATCGGCTGCGCCGTGAAGACTTCGGTGAGCTGCGAGAGCACGACGGGATTTCGCCCGCCTGGCCGATCAGCTACGAAGACCTCGAGCCGTTCTACACGAAAGCCGAGCAGATGTATCGGGTGCACGGCCTTCGCGGTGTCGATCCGACCGAACCGCCGGCCAGCGCGCCATATCCCTATCCGCCCGTATCGAATGAACCGCGCATCGAGCAACTGTTCAACGATCTGAAAGCCGCGGGTTTTCATCCATTTCCCGCACCGTGCGGCGTGATGCTCGATGAGCCGCACATGGAAAACAGCACGTGCATTCGTTGCCAGACCTGCGACGGGTTTCCGTGTCTGGTGCACGCAAAGGCCGATGCCGAAGTAATCGGCGTTCGTCCCGCCCTGCAGTATCCGAATGTCACGCTGTTGCGCAACGCCAAAGTGAGCAGGCTTCAGACGACTCCCGACGGACGAGCCGTGAAAGAAGTGGTTGTTGAACACGACGGGGAAACGGAGACTTTCGCGGGCAGCATCGTCGTCGTCTCGTGCGGCGCCGTGAATTCCGCGAAGCTGCTGTTGATGTCCGCGAACGATAAGCACCCGAACGGTCTCGCCAACGGCTCTGACCAGGTCGGACGCCATTACATGTTTCACAACAGCATGGCGGTGCTGGCGCTTTCACTCGAGCCGAACCTGACGTTCTTTCAGAAAACGATCGCCCTGAACGACTTCTATTTCGGCATGGATGGATTCGAATTTCCGATGGGCAATATCCAGATGGTCGGGAAGTCGGTTGGAGAGATGTACAAGGGCGAGAAACCACTTGAAACCGCGCTCGCTCCGATTGGACTTCTCAACGATATCGCCCGTCATGCTGTGGACTTCTGGCTGTCCACGGAAGATTTACCCGATCCGAACAATCGCGTGACCATCGACAAGGCAGGAAAGGTCACGCTCAGTTACACGCCGAACAATCAAGTCGCGCATCGAAAGCTTTACGACAAGCTGAAATCGATCCTGCCGCAATTGGGCATGCATCCGCATCACCTGATTCCGCGCAATGCGTATCTGAAGACCGACATTCCGATTGCCGGAGTTGCCCATCAGGCGGGCACCTGCAGATTCGGTCGCGACCCCAAGAGCTCGGTGCTCGACGTCAATTGCAAGGCACACGAGCTCGACAACCTCTATGTGGTGGACACCAGCTTTTTCGCGAGCATCGGGGCGGTGAACCCCTCGCTGACGGCGATGGCGAATGCGATTCGTGTGGGTGAGCATCTGGCCGAGCGATTGAGGGCGCACTCCGTGGCGAGCCTAGCTGCCGCTTTCGATCAGTGACGCCACGAGATCGCCGACAGCCAGGCACGACGTCAATCCGGGAGACTCGATGCCGGATGCCTGGACGACGAACGGGTTCTCGCGATCGCGGCGGATCAGGAAATCCGCGAACGACTCGGCGGGCGAATGGATTTTCGCCCGGATGCCGCTGCCACCGAGCCGCAGATCCTCGATCCTCACGTCCTGGAGCAGCCGGCGCGCCGGCTCGAGGAAGGCTTCGACCGGCAGACGATCGCCTTCGTAATCGTCTTTCCGTTCCTGGAACGACGCGGTCGGCCCAAGCCAGACGTGGCCGTTCGTCGTTCGCACCAGGTGCACGCCAAGGCCGTGCGTATGCGGAAGGGGATACACGAGTGCGTTGACGAGCGAACGCTTCGACGGCGTGAGCTCGGCGTACTCTCCACGACACGGGTAAATCGTGAACGTCTCTCCGCCGAGAAGGCGCGAAACGTCATCGGCGTACAAACCCGCGGCGTTGACCACTGTGCGGGCGCGGATCGATTCACGCTCCGTTCGCAGCTCCATGCCATCGGCATGTCGATCGGCGCCGATCAACCGTGTGCCCGGCAGAAAGATGGCGCCTGCGTCGGCGCCGGTCGTCACCAGCGCCTTGACGAGCGCCTCAGCTTCGACCACGCCTGACTCGGGCGACCACAAAGCGGCGACGCCGGACACAGCTGGCTCGCGGGCGACGATGAACGCGCGATCGACCAGCGCCAACCCTTCCACGCCATTGGCTTCGCCGCGCACCTTGAGCGCCTCGAGCTGCCGGACCTCGCCGTCGTCGTGGGCGACGATCAGCTTGCCGGATTGACGATGCGGCACGTTGTAGCGGGCGCAGAACGCGTACATCAGCCGTCGCCCTTCGACGCACAGCCGGGCTTTCAGCGATCCGGGTGGATAGTAGATGCCCGCGTGAATGACCCCGCTGTTGTGCGTGCTGGTGTCGAGACCCGCGCGCGGGTGCCGTTCGAGGACGCATGTCGAATGGCCGCGCGCCGCCAGCGCCCGCGCCGCAGCCAGTCCGGTCACGCCGGCGCCGACGACTGCGACGTCGATCTCGGTCAACGCGTGTCACCGGTCGAGCGCGTCCCGTTGTCAACGCGCTCCCGCAATTCGAGCTCGTGAATCGACCAGAACAGTTCGTCCGTGACGCCGCCTTGCCGCAGGCGAATCACACGCGCGCGATTCGGCGGCAAGACGACGTCGACGACGGGGTAGGTGTGATCCAGGAGGAAGCCTCGAGCGAAGTGCGGCAGCACAGACCCGCTGAAGAGCGTTCGGGTCCCCGCGGGCTCCACTGCCTCGATTGTCAGCTCACGCGGGTAGTCGCCGAAGCTCCGCTCGGCCGTCTGCATTCTCACGTGCTCGACGTCCCGCGGTCTGTCGAGCTCGATCTCGATCCATTCGCGCCCGGTCTGCCGTCCGGCGCTCAACCACCGGCTGTCTCGATTGCCGTCGAACACGAGCGGAAGCCTGTCCGGCGAATGCGACGATCGCGCGCGCATCGCGGTGTGCGGAATCGGATGGGAGACACCCTCCGCCGGCGGGACATCCTCCGCGAGCGTGAAGACGACGGTGCGGCCGAAGTCGTGCCGCGCCGCGATCCGTCCGCTCTCGAACTCGTGGATGAGGGCCGTCTCCATTGCGGGACTGCTGAACCGGCCGCCGTGCACTACGACATAGCGCGTGCCAAGCGCGCGGACGCAGCTGACAGCGGCGCCTAGATGGCTCGCGTCGCCAAAGCCCTGGTCGCGGCCGGACAGCAGGCGCAACAGCGGTGGATCGTAGCTGCTGTGACCGTTGATCGTGCGGTGACCGTGCACGAGCGTGAGGTACTGATAGGTCATCTGGCGCGCTTCGTCGTCCGTGGCGAATGGCAGTTCCAGCACCGGGCCCGCGGCGCTCTGGCGGAGGAATTCGTAGGCGCGGCGATCGTCCGGATCGGGAATCGGATCGAACAAGGCGGTGCGAACGGGGACGGCCCACGATTCGGTGACGATCAGAGCGCCGAGGAGTACGACAGTCCACGGCCGCCAGGATCCGACGCGATCGAGCAGGACGACCGCTCCCTGCGCGGCCAGCACGGCCAGCGCCAGGATTACCAGAAGGCCCATCCGCGAAACAGCGCGGAGCCCGTCGAGACCGGGGACGACATCGAGCAGCAGCTGGTATGGGCCGGCAATCGCGGCGCGATGGCCCCAGGCGGTCGGGTGTGGACCGAGCGAGAGGACGAAGGCGGTCGCGGCAATCGCCGCGTACAGTCCGGCATTCGGAGTGGCGCGGCCGCGCCTGGTCGAGAGCGCGATACCGGCAAGAACCAGCGCGACCGCGCCCGGAAAGAGTTCGTGCTCTCCAGAGCCTCGACGCGCATGCCGCCAGAGCCAGATTCGATTGTGCCCGCGGAAGTAGTCACCGACGTCCGCGCTCAGCCGTTCGATTTCATCAGAGGTCCGCCGGAAGTTATTCTCCTGCCGAACACGATAGTACACGCGCGCGATCGGCGCGAGCACCAGAGCGGCGAGGACAGCGACGGCGATCACATGGACGGCCGTGCGCACTGGCGGCGGGCGGCGCCGCCACATCTCGGCCATGCCTACGGCAGCGAGCGGCAGCAGGCCGAAATACGCAAAGTAGTTGGCGGTGAGGCACTGCATCACATAGAAGAATCCGCTCGCGAGCAGATAACGCCACGCGCGGGTGGCGAAATAGCGGTGGAGCGCCCACAGGCTCAGGGGCAGCCATCCGGTCATCAGCCACTGCAGGTGTGCGAAATGCGCCACACGAAACGCTGAGAATGCGTAGATCGCCGCCGCCACCGCGGCCGCGTCGCGTCGACCCGTCACGACCCGTGCGAGCAGGTACATGCCGATGCCGGCATTTGCGTACGACGCGATGAACGCAAGGTTGTACACGAGCACCGGATTTGTGGTCAGCCACTGGAGGGGCGCCGTCAGCACCGCGATGCCGAGGAGGTGATCGGAATACGCCAGCGTGTGGGCATACGGGTAATAGGTGGGGGCATCCCAGAGGTGATAGAAGCCGTTGCGGATCACGCTGGCATCCCACCAGAGGATCCACGCGTTCAGGACCGGATCCCCTAGGTCGTTCGGCAGGTAGGTCGTCAGATGGAAGACGAGCGGAAACGTGATGACCAGCGCGATGCCGACGAAGCACGCGAGCGCCGCGCCGATCTCCACCGCCGTCGGACCTGCCGGGCGCACGTTGTGGCGATCAGCGGACGTAGCTCACCTCCTCCCGTGCGGAAATCCTGGCGGCGACCGGCGCCTGGCGATCGATCAGGCCCCCGAGAACGCGGCGCGTCGAATCTGATGTGGCGATCATCACGGGCTCTAGCGCACCGGTTGACCGTGGGCGGTTTGCGATGTGTCGGCGAACGTCCATTGGACGGCCAGACCAAGGTCGGGCGGCGATGCCGGCACCGTTTGGTCGAGGTAGGTCCTGACCATCAACATCTGTGGATCGCGTTCGATGATGACGTCCGTTGTCACCGGACGATTGTCGCGGAGCACGGTCTCGAGCACGAGGCGGTCGTCGTGCCACACGCGC
>Ga0075424_100007061_pt1 | contig 10863 bp, 8 predicted proteins | sample SoiMethybrSBSTD3_FD_75301 | JGI IMG/M metagenome (GOLD analysis project Ga0075424, IMG submission 75301) | Bulk soil microbial communities from a Populus tree surrounding site in Tennessee, USA - Soil MetaG P. TD hybrid SBSTD3 | ecosystem: Environmental > Terrestrial > Soil > Tree plantation...
CTCTTCTTCGTGATGACCGCCATGACGTACGCGGAGGCAACCGCGAACTTCCCGGAGGCCGGAGGCGCCTCGAGCTTCGCGCGGCGGGCGTTCAACGAGCTCGCGAGCTTCTTCGCCGGATGGGCGCAGATCCTCAACTACGTCATCACGGTCTCGATCTCGGCCTTCTTCGTGCCGCACTACCTCTCGGTCTTCTGGCCCGCGCTCGGACACGGCCCCGGCGACGTGCTCGGCGGGATCGCGATCGTGATCGCGCTCACGACGCTGAACATCGTCGGCGTGCGCGAGTCCGCGCGGATCAACTTCGTGCTCGCCTCGATCGACTACGCGACGCAGCTGCTGCTCGTGAGCCTGGGCGTGTTCCTGGTGCTCGACCTGGGCACCGTGATCCACAACATCCACCTCGGGGTCGCCCCGCGCTGGAGTCAGCTCGCGGTCTCGATACCGGTCGCGATGATCTCCTACACGGGCCTCGAGACGATCTCGAACATGTCGGAGGAGTCTCGTAGCCCCCGCACGCTCGTGCCGCGCGCGTACAAGGCGCTGGTGGTCGCCGTGCTGTCGATCTACGCGCTGCTGCCGGCGGTGGCGCTCTCGGCGCTGCCGGTGACCAAGCAGCCCGACGGCAGCTACTCCACCCAGCTCGCGACCAAGTACGCCGGCGACCCGATCCTGGGGATCGTCCAGAACATGGGCCTCGGATCCCTCGAAGGACCGCTCCGCATCTACGTGGGCCTCCTGGCCGCCACGATCCTGATCGTCGCCGCGAACGCGGGCACGATCGGCGTCAGCCGCCTCACCTACTCGCTCGGCCAGCACCAGCAGCTCCCGGAACGCCTGCGGCACATCAGCCCGCGCTCGCGCACGCCCGTGGTCGCGCTCGCAGTCTTCGCCGTGCTCGCGTGCCTCGCGATGGTGCCCGGCAAGGAGACGTTCCTCGGGAACATGTACGCCTTTGGGGCGATGCTGTCGTTCACGACCGCCCACGTGTCGCTGATCGGCTTGCGCTGGCGGCTGGCGCGCAACCGGATGCGCAAGCTGCCCGGGGACGTGGAGGTGCAGGACGAGGAGGAGGGCTGGTTCCGCGCGCCGTTCAACGTCACCGTCGCAGGAGTATCCGTGCCTCTCTTCGCCGTCTTCGGCGGCCTGCTGACGGCGACCGCCTGGGTGACGGTCATGGCACTGCACCGCGACGTGTTCGTGGCGGGCATGGCGTGGCTCGCGCTGGGGCTGACGACGTACGTGCTCTACCGGCGGAGCAAGGGTCTCTCGCTCACCGAGACCCACATGATCCAGCTGCCTCCACCAGCGGGCGTGGCGCCGGTCGCGTACGAAGGCGTGGTCGTGGCCTTCGAGGAGGCCACCTACTCGGACAGCGCAATGGCGGTCGCGCTCAAGCTCGCAGCCCACCGGGGCAGCGACGTGCGCGTCGTGGTCACGATCGAGGTCCCGAAACATCTCGCGATAGACGCGCCACTGCCGGAGGCGGAGCTGAACGCCGGCCTCGTGATCGAGACCGCCCGACAGTGGGCCGGTCGCGGCCAACGCGTGCGCGGGCAGATCGAGAAGGTGCGCGTCGGCGAGGCCGGCCACCGGATCGTGCAGATCGCGCAGCGGCTTCAGGCGAATGCGATCGTGATGCCGATGCCGCACCGCCGGCCGCCGGGGAGGCTCTTGAGCCCGACCCTCTCCGTGGTGCTCGCGAAGCGCCCGTGCCGGGTGATCATCGATTCCACGCCCGCGACGCCGATTCGCCTGCCCGCACCACTCGACGGGCGAACTGCTCGGGAGCAGCCCGTGCCGGCAACCGTTTAACGCTGCCTTTTAACGAAATCTCAACGCGAAGAACGCAACCATTAGCGGGTTATTTACGTCTTTTGGTCGAACCTCTTTATAGAGCTGTCGGCAACATCAAGGAGGCGAAGATGACCTGGAAGGCAAACGTGATGGTGGTGGCCAACAAGACGGCCGATTCGCCGGAGCTGCTGGAGGTACTCCGTGCTCGCGCCGCTCAAGGTCCCGCGGAATTCGTGCTCGTCTTTCCTCAAACCGGCACTGACCACGCCGGCGCCGTCGCGGCGATGGAGCACGCGCTCGAGGCGATGCGCAACACGGGGCTCGTCGCGACCGGCGTGATCTGTGACCACGATCCGCTCGTCGCCGTCCAGGAGGCGTGGGACCCGGTCCGCTTCGACGAGGTGATCGTCTCCACGCTGCCCATGAACACGTCGCGATGGCTGCGGGTTGACCTGCCGCGCCGGGTGGCGACCGTGACCGGCGTCAGCGTCACGCACGTGGTTGCGACGCCGCGCGAGCTGGCCGAGCGGATGAGCGCCTAGCGCCCCTAGGCAGCGGCCTTCGCCTCCTTGAGAGGGTAGGCCGGCTCGGAGTCGACGATCACACGGGCGGGCCGCTTCGCGAGCACCACCGACAGCGTCGGGCTCAGCAGCTTCCCGGACGGGCGCCTTCGCGGCATCGGCATCACGATCGCATCCGAGCGGGTCTCGATCGCCTCGCGGACGATCTTGTGGCCGGCCTCACCCGGCCTCACACGGAGCACGCGTCCGCGCACGCGCTGGCCGCGACCCGCCCACTGGCGAGCGGTTTCGATCACCGCCCCGGCCATCGCCTCGGCCTCCGGCAGGGGCGCCTCGAGGTCGAGCGCCGGCGGCACCGTGATCGTGGACACCACGCGCACGTCGCCGCGCTTGTGGGCGGCCAGCTTGAGCGCGACCGCCATCGCGCTCTCCGAGTAGGTGCCCTCCTCGAAGGCGACCAGCACCGCCGCATAGCGGACGGGCTCGGCCCCCACCGGCGTCGGCAACTGGACGACCGCCGTCTCCGTGAGCGAGAGATGCTTCCGGCGGCGATAGACCACATAGGTGACGAAGCCGAGCACCAGCCAGATCGACCCCACGATCAGCGCGTCCGTGTAAAGCGCCATCACCGCGATCCAGGCCGCGAAGGTGCCGAGCCCGCCGATCACGGCGAACAGCGGCACGTCCACCTCGCCGATATGGATGTTGAACGGCGCCTTGTACCAGACGCCCTCCTCGCCGACCTCGACGTCGCCCGGAATCTTGCGCATCTTGTTCTTCGAGAGGCGCCAGCGCAGGCCGATCAGCGCGATGTGCGCGATCGTGAAGGACAGCATCGCCCCGAACGCGTAGAGCGTGCCGAGGAACTCCTCCTGGCCCGGGATCATCACGAGGCACGCGATCAGCCCGAAGATGATGATCCCGTTCGCCGGCGTGCGGAACCGCGGGCTGATCCGGCGCACCCCCTCCGGCAGCTGCTGGTGCTGTCCCATCGAATAGGTGAGGCGGCTCACGCCGATGATCCCCGCGTTGGAGGCGATCAGGAGGATCGTGGCCGCGAGTATCCCGACGTAGTACTGGGCGGCGGATTGGAAGACGCCGAGGTTCATGTTCCTGACGATCCCGAGAATCGGGTCGCCCGCGTACGTGTCGGCCAGCTGCGTGTGGTATCCGGAAGCGTCGTGCGTCACGGGCAACGCCGACAGCGCGACGCCCGGCAGGCCCGAGTAGATCACCATCACCGCGACCACGACCAGCGCCATCGCGCGTGGGATCAGCCGGCGAGGCTGCTTCGCCTCCTCCGACATGTTGGAGATCGTCTCGATCCCCGTGTAGGAGATCATCGCGACCGTGATCGAGAGGAAGAAGTTCTTCCAGCTGGGCGCGACGCCCCAGTGCACGTTGTCGATCAGCGTGTGGAAGTTGAGCACCAGGAAGATGCCGAGCAGCAGCAGGAGCAGCTGTGTGGCGAAGTCGATCAAAGCGAGCACGAGGTTCAGCCGCGCGGACTCGCGCACCCCGACGATGTTGATCGTCGAAAGCAACGCGACGATCACGATCCCTCCGATGATGTCCCCGGGGCTGTGGTGGAGAGCGGGCCAGAAGACGCCCAGGTAGTGCGGGACGAAGAAGGCCGAGATCGCGACCGTGATGATGTAGTTGAGCATCTGGCCCCAGGCCGCGATGAAGCTGATCAGCTCGTTGAACGCGCGCCGCGCGAAGCTCGACGAGCCGCCCGCCTCGGGAAAGTTGGTGGCGGCCTCTGCGTACGTCATCGCGGTCATCACGAAGAGGCTCCCCGCGATCAGGTAGACGACCGGCGTGAGGCCGAGCGCAAATCCCGCTACCAGCCCCAGGGCGTAGTAGATCGACGAGCCGACGTTGCCGTAGGCGGCAGAGAACAGCGCCCCCACGCCGAGCACCCGTTCGAGGCCCAGGCCCCTCGGTCGGTATCTAGCCATCGCCGAGGATCGTAAAGGGCGGTCTCACCGCCGCCGGCCGAGCCGTGTCAGAAGCCGCGGCGGGCCAGCCAGCTGCCCAGCTTCGCGCGGAATGTCCTGGCGGTCGCCTCCAGCGGGAGCGCATGACCGGCGTTCTTGATGATGATTGAGCGCGTGTCCTTGCCGGTGAAGCGCTGGGCCTGGGCGTCGCATCCGAAGGGTGCGTAGAGCGCGTCGTTGGCGCCGCACACGACGACCGCCGGCACCTTGATCTGGCGGGCGCCGGCCGCCTGCTTGTTCAAAGCGTCGGTCAGCGACAGGTTGTCACCGCACGGGTCCGGGAAGTGCAGGGGCACGGCGGCGTTGCGCACCGCCTGGGTGGCGCTGTGGAACATGGCGGCCGTGAACTCGGCCGCAGTCTGCCCGAAGAACGCGTAGTGCGGGGCGCCAGCGGTCGACACCGGCAGGCCGCCCGCGGTGCAGGCGTTGCGCTGGTTGCCGAAGGCGATGTTCGCGGCGCCCAGGTTCGAGTAGGAGAAGCTCACCACCACGAGCGCGTTTACGTCCTTGTACGAGTAGGCCTCGAGGATTGCGATCTCGCCCGCCGCCGAGTGGCCCGCGAGCGCGACGCGCTTGAACCGCTTCGGCTTGCCGGTGGCCACCGCGTAGGTCCCGGTCTTGAGCGCCTGGACGAGCTGGTGGGCGACGTCCGCCTGCGACCCGATGCAGCTCCCGTTCCCGTCGGGACGCCCGCTCGCGCCGTATCCGAGCCGGTCCACCGTGACCGACACGTGCCCCGCCCGGGCCTGCTGGAGCGCATAGTTGTAGGCGGGGACGGGCTGGAAGTCCCAGAGCCACTCGCCGAGCCCGAGCCCGTGCAGGTAGAGCGTCACCGCGGACGCCTTCTTCTTCTTTTTCTTCTTGTGCTTCGCCGCGGTCACCGCCGTTGCCGGTCCGGTGATGTGGCCCTTGACCTGGTAGGTGAGGCCGTCGCTCGCGCATGGGAACTGCGACGTGTTGGTGTTCTTGACGGTGAAGGTGACCGGCACCGACGTCGTCTTGACGGGCTTCGCCTTCTTTTTCGCGTCGGCTGCCGGCGCCCACAGGAGTAGGAACATCGAAAGACCGAGCACGAGCGCGCAGGGACCCAGTAGCCGCCTCATCCAGCGGACTCTACCCGAGGCTGCCTCAAAACCCCCCACATACGCCTGGCGGCGGCGGATCGGCGCGGTGCGGCGTCCTCGGTCGGGGCAATAGCGCTGCTATTGCCGCCTCCCTGCGTCCTTGCCCCGCTTGATCCGGCGCTCGCCAGCCGCACGCGCGGGGTTTCGACACAGCCTCTGCGCTCAGGTGATGAACGAGACGATCAGCAGCGCCACGATGTTGGCGACCTTGATCATTGGGTTGATCGCTGGGCCGGCCGTGTCCTTGTACGGGTCGCCGACCGTGTCGCCGGTGACGGCCGCGGCGTGTGCTTCGGAGCCCTTTCCACCGAACGCGCCGTCCTCGATCAGTTTCTTCGCGTTGTCCCACGCGCCTCCGCCGGAGGTCATCGACACCGCGACGAAGAGGCCGGTCACGATCACCCCGATCAGCAGGCCGCCGAGCGCCTGGTAGGACAGCAGGCCCACGATCACCGGGACCACGATCGGGATCAGGGCCGGCGCGATCATCTCGCGCTGGGCGCGCGCAGTCACGATCGCCACGCACGTGCCGTAGTCCGGCTTGTCCGTGCCGTCCATGATCCCCGGCTTCTCGCGGAACTGGCGGCGGACCTCCTCCACCACCTGGGCGCCCGCCCGGCCGACGGCCTCGATCGCGAGCGAGGCGAAGAGGTAGACCATCATGCCTCCGATCAGGAGGCCGATCAGGATCTCCGGCGTCTGGAGCTCGAACGACTTGAGCATCTTGCCCGGCCCGATCTCGTCGATCAGCTCCTGGCGCCAGCTCACGAACAGCACGATCGCCGCCAACGCGGCGGAGCCGATCGCGTAACCCTTCGTGACGGCCTTGGTGGTGTTGCCGACCGCGTCCAGCGGGTCGGTGACGTTGCGCACGTCCTCGGGCAGGTTCGCCATCTCGGCGATCCCCCCGGCGTTGTCGGTGATCGGCCCGAAGGCGTCGAGCGCCACGATCAGGCCGGTCATCGAGAGCTGCGCCATCACGGCCACGCCGATTCCGTAGATGCCTGCCAGCTCGTTCGCGCCGAGGATGCCGAGCGCGATCAGGAGCGCGGGCGCCGCCGTGGCCTGCAGGCCCTGCGCGAGCCCCTGGATGATGTTGGTGGCGTGCCCCGTAACCGACGCCTGGCTGATCGTCTTCACCGGGCGGAAGCGGGTCGAGGTGTAGAAATCGGTGATCACGAAGATCAGCGCGGTCACGCCCAGGCCGATCAGCGTGCAGAGCCACAGCTTGGTCGGCGACGGCGCCGAGATGTTCACGCTCTTCGTCGTGAGGTTGTCCATCAACCAGTGCGTGATCGGTAGGAACGCCGCTGCCGCGATCAAGGCGCTCACGGCGAGGCCCTGATAGAGCGCGCGCTCCACGTTGCCCGAGCGTGAGCGCACCGCCAACGCCCCGATGATCGACGCGATGATCGATACGCCCCCGAGCACGAGGGGGTAGATCGCGACGTCGCGCTGCTCGTTGAAGGTGAGCACGCCGAGCAGCATCACGGCCACCGCGGTTACCGCATACGTCTCGAACAGGTCGGCCGCCATGCCCGCGCAGTCGCCGACGTTGTCGCCGACGTTGTCCGCGATCACGGCCGGGTTGCGCGGGTCGTCCTCGGGGATGCCGGCCTCGATCTTCCCCACCAGGTCCGCGCCCACGTCGGCGGCCTTCGTGAAGATCCCGCCGCCCAGTCGCGCGAAGACCGAGATCAGGCTGCCGCCAAAGCCGAGGCCGATGAGCGCGTCGATCGCGGACTTGTCCGACTTGTTGCCGGCGATCAGGATCCCGTAGTAGCCCGCCACGCCCACGAGCGCCAGCCCGACCACGAGCAAGCCAGTCACCGAGCCGCCCTTGAAGGCGACGTCGAGCGCGCGCCCGACGCCGCTTCGCGCGGCCTCGGCGACCCGGGTGTTGGCGCGCACGGAGACGTTCATGCCGATGTAGCCGGCCAGAGCCGAGAACGTGCCCCCGATCACGAAGCCGATCGCGGTCTGGATGTCGAGCGCGATCCAGATCACGATCGCGAGCACGACCGCGACCATGCCGATGATCGTGTACTGCCGGTTCAGGTAAGCGGCGGCACCCTCCTGGATCGCCGCCGAGATCGACTGCATCTCCTCGTTTCCCGGAGACTGGCGCAGCAGCCACCGCGTCGTCAGCGCGCCGTACACGACGGCCGCGCCGGCGCAGGCGAGCGCCACCACCACACCCCAATCGTGCAAGAAGTCAGTCACTTCGAACCAGGCCTCCGTTTTCGGTCAAGTCGTGCGGGCACGCGGGAGCGCATCGGAGCAATCTCCCGGGAGCCAGAGCGCGCGCAGTGTATCGGTCCCGTTCCCGGCAGACCGGTGCGCGACCGCCTGAAGCGCTACGTGGCGGTCCCGGGCGGAACCCACAGGCCGCCCGCTTCGCCCGGCCGTGGCCGGGCCTTGGGCGGCGGTTCGCCGCCTTCCGGCTCGCCCCCGCCGCCGGGACCACTTTCGCCGGAGGGTCCACCTCCGGCCTCACGCGCGTACACCATCTGAAGCTGGGAGAGCGCGTCGCGCACCGGCCGGACCTGCTCCGGGTTCTCCTGCTCGACCAGCGGCAGCAGCGCGCGCACGCCCTCGATCGCGAGCCGCACCTGGTCGAGGTCCCGTACGTCGGCTCCCCCTTCGCCGAGCCCGAGCCGCTGGCCGCCGAGGTTGATCAGGCTGACGACGGTCTGGAGCAGCACGTCGCGCACCGTGATGCGCCGCAGCTCCTCCTCGAGCCGCGCCCGCAGCTCCTCCTCACTGGGCTGACCCTCGCCGTGGTCGTGCTCGGCGTGGTCGTGCTCTGGGTGCTCATGTGTCATGGGCGACCGTATTCCCCGCAGATGCCCGCCCCAACCGGAGTCTCGGCATAGCTCGCACAGGTCTCGCCGACGAGGTCCGGGTAGATCCGGCGGATGTCCTCGCCCGCCTCGTGCCGCCGCCATTGCCGCTGGGCCCCGTTCCCGGTCTCGAGCATCTGCTCGAGCGGGTCGAGGTGCTGGTCGAGCCGCAGCTCCGCGCGCGAGCGCTCGGTCCACTCGAGCAGCCGCTCGACGGCGGCGACGGCCGGCACCTCTTCGGCGCGCTCGAAGTCGATCAGCTTCCCGTCGAGGCCGTACCTGACGGCCCGCCAGAAGTTCTCCTCGATCAGACGGGGCGGGATCGGCGCCGGGACCCGCCCCTCGTCGTGGTCGATCGCGGCCTGCGCGATGCACGCCGCGCCGAGCGCCAGGAGCGCCGCCGACTCCTCGGCACGGCCCTGCACGTCCATGACGCGGAGCTCGACGGTGCCGAACGACAGGTGAGGCCTGATGCTCCACCAGATCTGGGTGTGCTCGACGATCGAGTTCACCGCGAAGAGCAGGTCGACGTAGTCGACGTATGCCTCAAAAGACCCGAAGTGGTCGGGCACCCCACAGCGCGGGAACATGCGGGTGAAGACCTCGCTGCGCACCGAGTGGAGGCCTGTGAAGACTCCCTCTCCGAATGCCGAGTTGGCCGACGCCGCGAGCAGCGTCGGCAGCACCGGGCGCAGCGCGTCGCAGACGGCGACCGCCCGGTCCGGGCCGTTGATCCCCACGTGGACGTGCATGCTGAACGTGTTGTTCCGCCACGCCACGTACTTGAGCGTCTCTTCGACGAGCCGGTAATGCGGCGTGTCGATGATCCGCTGGTCCTGCCAGCGGCTCCATGGATGCATCCCGGTCGCGCCGAGCGCGATCCCGAGGTCTGCCGCGATCGCGAACAGCCGCCGCCGGCGCTCACGCTGGCGGTCGAGCGCGTCCGCGAAGTCGCGCCCGCGCCCAGAGCGGATCTCGATCTCCGACGAGATCAGCTCGCCGGCCACCGAGTCCTCGAGCGCCTGGTCCCGGGAGCACGACTCATACAGGTCCTCGAACCGGTTGACGAGCGACAGGGTGCTGGGATCGAGCAGCCCGAACTCCTCCTCGAGGCCGACGGTGAAGTCGGTCGAGGACTCGAATACCTCCCGAGCCTTGCGGCGATCGAAGGCGCTGGCCATCGCTCCTAGGTCAAATAGAAGTACAGGGCGTAGAGCAGGTCGACCGCGGGGCTCGACGTGTGAACTGTCACATCGGGCGGCACCTGCAGCAGGGAGTCCGAGTAATTGAAGATGATCCGCACGCCGGCCTCCACGAGGTCGTCGGCCGCCTGCTGCGCGGCGGCGGCGGGGACCGCGAGCACGCCCACCACGATGCCCTCCTCCTCGATCACCCCGTGCATGCTCTCGTAGGGCCGCACCTCGAGGTTGCCCACCTTCTTGCCGATCCGCTTGGCGTCGACGTCGAAGATCGCCACCACCCGGAAGCCGTGGTCGGCGAAGATGTCGGAGCTCGCGATCGCCTGCCCGAGGTTGCCGGCGCCGAACAGCGCGATGTTGTGCTGGCCCGAGGTGCGCAGGATCTTGCGGATCTGCGACACGAGCGAATCGACGTTGTAGCCCACGCCCCGCTTCCCGAACTTCCCGAAGCCCGACAGGTCACGCCGGATCTGGGTCGAGTTGATGTGGGTGTAGTCGGACAGCTCCTGGGAGGAGATCGTGTCCTTGCCCATCTTGCGCGCCTGGGTCAGCACCTGCAGGTAGCGGGACAGCCGCGCCGCGACTCCAAGCGAGAGCCGGTCGCCGAGCGGCTTCGCGTCGAGATCGCCGTCGGCCGGAGCGAAGATGTCGTCGCGCAGGCTCATCTCACCGGCGCCGTCTCCGCGAGCCTCTGCTCGAGCGCGGGCTCGTCGACGTGATAGTCGAACAGCTCGGCGCCGTCCACGACCACGACGGGGATGCGCTCGCGATAACGGGCCTCCAGCTCCGGGTCGCACGTGATGTCGACCTCGCGGAGGTCGAAGGCAATCCGCCCGCGAACGCTTTCGAGGGCGCCGCGCGCCTCGTCACAAAGGGGACAGTCCTGCTTGCTGTAGAGGATCACAGTTGCCAAATGATCGATCGCCCGAAGGGCGTTCCGCTGAGATTATCGGGCCTCGGGAGCCCGTCAGGCCGCCACACGCGCAAAAGCGTCGAAGCCGAGAAACCCAGGATAGGGAACGGGCTCCAAATACCTGGCCGCCGACGCGATCATCGCGGCGTTGTCCGTGCAGAGCTCGGGTGGCGGGATCTTGAGCTCGAGTTCCCGCGCTTGGCACAGCGCTGCGACCCGCGCGCGCAGCTCCGAGTTGGCCGCCACCCCGCCTCCGATCGCGACCCGGCCGGCGCCGGTCTGCTCGAGCGCCTGCTCCAGCTTCAGCATCAGGGAGTCCACCACCGCCCGCTGGAAGGAGGCCGCCAGGTCTGACCGGCGCGCCCGCGCCTGCTCGGAACCGAGCTCCCGAACCGTGTACACGAGCGCCGTCTTCAAGCCGCTGAAGCTGAAGTCGAGCGACTCGACACCGCGCATGCCGACCGGG
>Ga0075424_100007063_pt1 | contig 10863 bp, 8 predicted proteins | sample SoiMethybrSBSTD3_FD_75301 | JGI IMG/M metagenome (GOLD analysis project Ga0075424, IMG submission 75301) | Bulk soil microbial communities from a Populus tree surrounding site in Tennessee, USA - Soil MetaG P. TD hybrid SBSTD3 | ecosystem: Environmental > Terrestrial > Soil > Tree plantation...
AAATGTGTTGGAGCCGTCAGACAATGTAGTGAAAGTCATCGCCGGAATTGTTTCCACCACGTCCCGCAGACGCTTTTCTTGGCTCTTGAGTCGATGAATGCGCCATCGATAAAGTGCCCAGAGCAGTGCAATAAAGACAGCCACGCAGACGGCGCGGAACCACCAGGTATTCCACCACGCAGGCAGGATTTGGATGCGCAGTTGTGCCCCGGGTTCGCTCCATGGACCGCGGCGGCTCGCACCTTGCACATGAAAGATATAAGTACGTGCCGGCAGCGTTGTGTAATTCACAAACCGCTGGTCGCTCCCCACCTCATTCCACTTTTGGTCCAAGCCTTCCAACATGTAGCGATAGCGGTTAGTCTCAGCATGGAAATAGCTCAACGCGGAAAACCCGATGGAGAAAACGTTTTGCGAATGGGAGAGTGTGATCGTATCCGTGTAGTTGACGGCTTTCTTCAGCGGGGACCCGGGGCTGAGGGGGACCGGCGTTCCGAATAATCGAAAATCGGTCAGGACAATGGGCGGAACATACGCGTTCGCATCGACCGCGCCGGCAACTACCTGGTCGGGAAAGAACGCGGTGACTCCGCTGAAGCCTCCAAATAACATTTCACCCTCGGTACTCTTGAAGCAGGCGCCCCACCCGGTCAGGTCTGGTCCAGGAAGACCGTCTGCCACAGTGTAGTTGGTGAATTTCTGGGTTCGCGGGTCAAAGCTCGATACCCCTTTATTTGTGCTCATCCAAACCAGAGCGCGCTGGTCTTCGAGAATGCAGCTGACAACATTCCCCCCCATGCCGTCGTGCTCGTTGTAAACGGCAAATGTGTTTGTCCTGGGATCAAATTTGTTCAGCCCGTTTTGAGTGCCAACCCACATGCTGCCTGCGCGATCGAAATAAACAGCGACTACGCGGTTGTCGCTGAGGCTGTGCGCGTCGTCAGACTTGTGGCTGTAAACTGTGAACTGGCTGGTGTTTGGATCGAACCGGTGCAGCCCTAAATTGCTGCCGAGCCACAAGCTTCCCCGTGGGTCTTCTGCGATGGCGTAATAGTTCAGGCCTCGGGTTTTCGGGTCCGGCTTGTAGGTGGTGAACCGCTGCGTCCGCGAATCGAAACGACAGAGACCATCCCACGTGGCTGCCCACAAGGTGCCGCGATGATCGATAAGCAACCGCTGTACGCCGCCGCTACACAAGGTTGAGGGATCGGCGCGGTTGTGAACGTAGCGCCGAAGTTCTCCGGTTTTCCGGTTGTAACGCAATAGCGGATTCGTGCCTGCTATCCAAAGAACGTCTGGTCCGTCTTCGATGATCGAAAGCACTTCAGACCCCGCGACTGGCCGGAAAGTCGAGGACAAGCCGGTCTTGCGATCGATTCGCACCAGCGAACGATTGACGCCGACCCACAAAATGGCTTGCCGATCCTCATAGAGCGCCCCAACCAGACCCGGACTTATGCTGTTGGGACTGGCGGGGGGGTTCGAAAATTTTGCAAACGGTGGCGGCTTGGCAGCAAAGAAGTGTGGCTCCACGTCGTGCATTCCGACCCAAATGTTTTTTTCGCGGTCCTCGAATAGGGTTATGACTCGGTTGTCGGCCAGACTGTCGCTATCACCAGGGCGGTTGCGGTAGCTGATAAAACGCCGATGCTCGCGGTCGAACTTGAGCAAACCAAGGACCGCAGTTCCAAACCACATGGTGCCTTCGTGGTCCTCTAGCAAGGCGTAGGCCGGGTTCTTCAACTTGCTCTCCAAGCCTAGTGAGGCGAATCCGTAGCGAGTCAACGTGTTCGTCTTGCGATCGAATGTGGCGATATGGCCGTCTGGGCCGTAGATGATCCAAAACACGCCGAAACGGTCTTCGTGGAACCAGAGCCCGATACCCGACTCCCCTGTAAGGACGTGTCTCTTCACTTTTCCAGTGTTCCTATCAAATTCGTCGAGCGTCTGGCTTGTGCCGACCCAAAACCTGCCTGCTCTGTCCTCACCGGTGGATTTGATTTCGTTGTCCCCGAGGCTGGACGGGTCCCCCGGGTCGTGGGAAAAGTGCTTGGTCTTACCCGTAACGGGATCCAGTCGGAATAGTCCCCTGCGAGTGGACAGCCATAACATGCCCGACGAGTCCTGGCTGATGTGGTTGACGGTTGTCGTCAAGCCACTTGAATCCGGGACATCGAAATGATAGTGACTGAATTTTTCCGTAAGCGGATCAAAGCGGTCCAGAAACTGGTCTGTTCCGACCCAAATCGTGCCGGCGCGGTCCTTAAACAACGAATAGATGTAGACCCCACTGAGGCTTTCCGGATGTTCCGGATCGTGTTTGAAGATTTTGAAGTTATAACCGTCGTAGCGATTCAAGCCGTTCCATGTCCCGAACCAAATAAACCCCTGGTCGTCCTGAACGATATCCGAAACTCTAACCTGAGAGAGGCCTTGGGAACTGGATATCCGTGCAAAGCGGATATCCTCACCCTCGACGACGGGAAGCCTGATGGCTTCAGTGTCCACCGGAGAATCGAGCGAGGAGGTGTCAGCCCCATCGCCCACTCTTGCCCAGGCTGAGGTGTTGACAGGGAACACGAGCAGAACCGCCAAGGCCACTTTGAGCACAGGGCAGCGACCTGAGCTCAAGGTCATTTTTGATGAACTTCCGGCAGAACATTCACTAACGGGCGATACCATAGGAACTCCGTGTCTAGGCAGCCTGTCGCATTTCTACCGATCCCGCCAAAGTGAGTGAAATTTTAAGAAGGCCGGGACCGGATCGCGATAATAACTCCGTGCGTCCGATCGTTTTGGGACTTGGCGACAACGAGCAGGCACTAGTCTGGCTCCAAAGGGCCTATGACGAGCACTCCCCGATTTTGCAATTCGCCAAGGTACATCCTTTTCCTGATCCCTTGCGCTCCGATCCGCGTTCAAAGTCAACTGTTGAAACCAGGCGTGGCTGTTGAAAAACTCCCAAGTGTAACTTCTCCCGCGCGAGCATCGCTGTGCCTTCGATGGCCACACTGCGTGTCAGCAGGATCTGATCACCGGTGGCGATGCGAGTTTTCCGCACAAGGCTTGTCGGGGCGACCTCGCCGATCATCTGGCCGACCAGAATCCGCCGGTCGAGGCCTTGGGTGATTTCCGTGTACCCGCCGCCGAGAGTGACACTCAGTTCGTCGCACGTCGTCCGCACATCAGTCATGATCGTTTCGGCTGGCCCAGGCGTTCTGTGGCTTTCAGGAAGGAGCATAACGACGAAGAACCAAAGGGGACGAGCGCCTAGGACAGTAACGTCCTTTGTGATGATATGAACAGTGTAACGCCCGATATGATCAGCGGCGAAGGTAATGGGATCCGTCGTTACGACAAGATAGCGGTCGCCCAAGTCGATTACGGCTGCATTGTCACCAACCTGAGGTCCAATGAGCAAGTCGCGGATCATGCTTTGGCGGGTGACTCAGTAACGACCGCAAGTTTTCTGCCGAGAATTTGCCGATTGCAAACCCTCCTTCTGTTGGCGAGTTTTAATGTGATTCACGTCGTTGATATTCTCCCCGAGCGACAGCATACGCTGCTGACCACTCTCCTGTAGCGAAATGGAGAGTCGTTGGCTTCAAACACGCTCGCGGCTCTCGATTGTGAGAATGCTGGTCGTCGACGGCCGACACCTTCTCTGGCCTTGGAAGTCATCTCGGCCGCGGAATCGGACCAATACGCGCTAAGTTGGATGAATTGGAGCTCAGGACAGGAAAAAAGTCCCCTTGGTCTCTTGCGTGACGGGCAAAACTGCAGTGAACAAGGCCGGTTCGCCGCGCGACTCAGAAGCAGTATTGGGATCGGCAGCGGCTGGAGCACAGAAGTAAGTCTCTGCCAGGCTACGTTGCGAAGTTCTCGGTGCCCCTCCTACACATCGCCTGCCAGAGCGCGCTCAAACGCACCGTGAGTCAATCCGGAGCCTTAAACGATTCGCCTGTAAAACGTCCAATGTGGCCTCAGCTACTGCCGCGACAAAGTAAAACTACATCTCTTCCCGAAACGTTGCACACCAGAGCGCGTCCGAATTCAAATAGCCGAAAACGTGCGTTCAATGGCAGACGCCAAGCCCCTCCTGGTCTGCGCTCTACCAATCACTAAGCTTAGTAGATCCAGAGGATTACGAATATCGAAGAACATCGATTTATGAAATATCGACTCAATGTATCGAATCAAGAATGAGAGGCAAGTTATTGAATTGTATTGATTTGGTAGCCAGGGACGGGAGCTGCCCCCACCGACGCCAGTCTTTTCAGTGCTACGTTATGCAGTGTTTTAAACAACTTAAGTGACTTCAGGTGGCCGCCTAAGTACTTGAGAAGTCGTGAGACGTACGAGAATCGTGGGTGGAAATCATGGGTTCAAAATGCGCTTGCAAGGGTCACACAGCGAGGGCCGAGGTTCGTTCCCAGTTGCAAGAGCCCATCAATCGCGGCCTCTGCCGTGACAGGGCAACAACGAGATGTAACTGATTGATATCAAACGGTGTCGGCGGACGTCGTTTGATACGAAATGATACCGTACAGCGTCTGCTATCGTCCCCTTAACGTCCCCAGAAACAACTCCAGTTCATTTTGGGAAACTCGTCCCGAACATCGGCGATTTACTCTTAGACTGTTCCTCCGTAGCCTCGTCCTGGAGCACATCCCAATGTTCAGCCAAGAGCCCGTTTTCGATTCGCACGATGTCGGCAGCAATCCAATTCACAGCCGAACCGCGACCACTAAATCGCCCGTGAGAAATTACATAGTCCCCTTCAGCCACGATCAGATCGTACTCGTACTTCAATGTTGGAGGAAGGCTGCTTACCAGATTGAATAAGCCGTCCCGGCCTGGCTCGATATGAGCACTGTGTTGGATGTAGTTGGGGGACCTGTAGCGTTTGGCCGCTTCGTAGTCGCGTTTGTTGAACAACGTGTCAAAGGACTCCAATACGAGTTTTTTGTTCTGTTCAGGCGTCGTCTTCATGAGAGTCCTCCGCTTATGCACACTTCCTAACAGGTTCTTAGATCACGCGTTTTTCAGTTGACCGTGATCACTTAGCTTCGTCTGTACCGGCAGCGACCATGGCTGCTCTTGTGCTTGCGTGGCTATGTCTTGACGACCGTGCCCAATACCTCGGGCCACCGGTTTTCGAAATCGACGTCCCGTTGGAGTCCGCGATCAAGCAAAGTTTGGATTCGTTGCTGCGCTTCAGGCCACGTTAGCGCGGTCTCAAAGGAAGTGATAGCGTCGAGGAGCCGGTCGGCCGACGGCAACGAGACCTGGTTGACGAGGCCCTTCGCCGCCGCGATTGCCCTCCGGTCGAAGGAGGCGATCCGGCGCGCGAGCGCGTCCACAAAGCCGTCCAGTTCCAAGTCCGGAAGCGACCGGTTGACGTATCCGTAACGTTCCGCGGTGTCGCCATCGAAGTCGTTTGAGCCGAGGACAATTTCGAGCGCGCGGCCGCGGCCGACCAGATGTGGCAGGCGTTCCGTACCGCCACCGCCGGGATGCAATCCCACCCCGACTTCGGGGTGGCCGAGTCGCGTGTTCTCGCGCGACGCGAAACGCATGTCGCAGGCGAGGACAAACTCGCTGCTCACGCCCCGGACACAGCCTCGGATCTTCGCGATGCTGACCACCGGGGACCTGGTGAGACGCACGAACGTATCCATCAGGATCGGGAGGCCCGAAGCCCCGACAGCCGTCATGATGTTCCCAACCTTGCCGGTTAAATCAAAGTGGGAAAGATAAAACTCGGGGTTCGCGCTTTCGAATACGACGACCCGCAGGCTCGGGCTGGCGTTCATTCGCGTGAGCAGCTCCTGTAGAGCTTCGAATATGCTGGCGTCTACGATGTTGAAAGGCGGGTAATCAAACACAACCCTCCAGTACGCAGGCGTTTCCTCGATCACCCGCACGTGCGTCGCTGCTTCACTCATAACTCACTCTCCTTGCCCGGCCTCTATCGAGCGCGACGGCGAAGTGATGTTCTCCTCTTCATAGGAACGCATGCGCGCGAGTGCAGACTCGCTGACACATAATTTCAAGAAGAGATTTCGTTCGAGCGCCAGGCCTTGCGCCAGCGGCGTCTCCGTGGCGTTGCGGACGAGACGCTTGATGAAAGCGACTGATTCGGGCGTGAATGACGACAGGCGCCGCGCAATCTGCATCGCGCGATCGAGAGCCTTGCCGCTGACGGTTTCGTGCACCAGTCCCTTCCTTTCTGCTTCACGTGGAGTGAGGGGATCGCCCATGAGGATGTGCATGAGTGCGGCTGGTGTTCCGATGGTGCGCGGCAGCCTTTGCGTGCCGCCGGCGCCGGGAACGAGTCCAAGGTGCGGCTCCAGGAATCCGATCAGGTAGTCGCCATCCTCAGCGATACGAAGATCGCAGGAGAGCGCGAACTCGAATCCACCCGCCAGGGCTGTGCCAGAAATGGCGGCGATCACAGGTTTCGGCATGCTCTCGCACAGCGCGATCGCCTTGTCGAGGAACCCCGAATTGTAGGTCGCGTTCTCGGGCCATTCGCGACCGGAGGTACGCAGGGACTCTGCGAGGCTGATAAGCGCAGCGATGGAGTAATGACGAATAAAATAACCGGGTGCGCCGCCAGTCACGACGACAACGCGAACATTAGCGTCGCCCGCGAATCCATCCAGCGCCGCCGTGAGCGCGTCGCCCATCTCAGCATCGAAGTAGATGCGCTTGGCGCTGCCCAGCGTAATGACCGCAATTCGATCGGCTACTCTGGTCGTCAGAACGTCGGCGTTCATCAGGTCCTCCTGAGTTGCGACGGCTTCCTAAAGTCACTTCTAACGGATATTTAGGCTGCCGCTTCGCGCAACAGCGTTTCGATTTTGTTGTCCAGATCTTTCGCAACCCGGAGCGCATCACGGTTTCCATACGCAGCCAGAAAGCTGGCCATCCTGTCATATGACAAATGCACGCCATCAGCGCGTTCATCCACCAGGACTGTAATAGGCGCGTAAGAACCCGCGTCGGGAACGTGCTTCGCCATTTCCATCATGATCAGTGGGTTGCCAATGACAACGCGGACGATTCTGGGCGTATCCAGACCAGTTTGTTTGCGAACAACCGCACCGTGATCAAGCTGCATAAACAACATCAGGCCGGATTCACTCAAGCCTTTCTCGACTGAGCTCTTCAGCTCGGCAAAAGAGCGCGCTTCGTGAGTTGACCTCCCGAATTCCGCCATATCCGGATGACCGATAGCTGCATTAACAGCCGCCACAACCTGATCGAGAGGTTTAGAGGACGTAAGGCTGAACCGCTCAATCTCGATTTTTCTGATCATCTCGAAGCTCTTTCCTCGCCTTCCCCAACGTAAAAAACCACGGGCTCAAACGTGTAACTGTCCAGCCGGACTGGACGACAGATCATCACAACCCAACTGAACAGTTACTGAGACCGATGGCGACCCGGCGAAGAGTCCCTGAGGACTTTACGCGGCTACCGTGGCTGCTTGGACCGCTTTTGCGGCGGTGCGAATCACGTCTATGACACGTTCTGGTTGGGAAAGCATCGGCACGTGGCTGCTGTCGAGTTCATAGGCGGTTGCCCCCATGCGCTTGGCGAAAAAACGCTCCAGATCAGGATCCACTGTGCGGTCTTTTTTGCCGACGATGTACCAGCTTGGCTTCGACTTCCAGGCGGTTCCTCCGACTTTCGCCTCGAACAAGTCGGGTTTGGGGACGCCCTGAGTCGACCAAACGAGCTTCTGCTCCTGCTCCGAAAGATCTCCGCAGAAATATTTGGTACCTTCGGGACGAAGCCAAATACGTCCATCCACGACTTCGATTTGTGAGAAGACGTCGGTCCTTGGGAAGTTGGATTGCTGTGTCTGGGATGTCTCATCGGCGTCCGGAGCAAGCGCGCAAATGTAAACCAGCCCGGCAACGCGATCGTCGACTCCGGCGCCGGTGATGACGCTTCCGCCGTAGGAGTGGCCGACGAGGATGACAGGGCCCCTGACCCGGCCGATCGTTGCCTTCACCAAAGCAACGTCCTCTGCCGTTGAGTTGAGGCCATACTGCGCTGCAATACACTCATAGCCCTCCGCCTGAAGCGGAGCGATCAGCTTGCTAAAGCACGAGCCGTCGGCCCAGAGTCCGTGACAGAAAACGATGCTGGGTTTGGTTTGCGTAGATTTCGCTGTCATTGTTGTTCTCCTTTTTTCCTTTCAATTTCTTCTTACGGCACATCTTCTTTTGTTGGCCGACCCTCGCTTCGTACGAAATAAGGACCATTACCACGGTTCTGCATGGTCTTTCGGCCGACCTCGCTCCTGCAACATCCACTCCCTGATGTAAGCCGAGCAGTGCAGGATCGAAACACCTGCCGACTCACACGCGTTGAGAAAACGAACTCCATCTCGATCGATGAGATCCAATTCCTCCAAATCCAAAACGACTGGCGATTCGCAGCGCTCGATTTCCGTCTTGACTTCATCCAGCTGACCAACTCGAAATTCGCCGCTGAGCCGAATCGCCCCTTTGACCCATTCAATCCGCAGCGTCATTTTCTACTGGCTCCGGAAGACAATGACCGGCAGTGCAAGCCAGAGGCCGTTTGCAATAGCCTGTTGTATTCGGATTTGGCCAGGCAAATCGTCCTGATTTTTCAGGAATTCCTTTTTGATCAGGAAACGCCGGCGGTCTTATAATCCCCCGATGGCTTCGGCGACACGCCCGCGATCGCAAGAGGCACTCAGCAAAGCGCTGGACGAATTAAAGAACTCGGAACGAAAACTTCGGCAGGTGATCGACACGATCCCCACGCTGGCTTGGTCCATTCTGCCAGATGGTTCGAACGAGTTCCTCAACAAACGTTGGCACGAGTACACCGGTCTTTCGCCTGAACAGTCCCATGGTTCAGGTTGGCAGACTGCGATCCACCCAGAGGATCGAGCCCCGTTGCTCGAGAAATGGCGGGGCCTTTTGTCATCGGGTGAACCAGGCGAAATGGAGGCACGTCTCCGCCGCTATGACGGAGTGTTTCGCTGGTTTCTTATGCGGGTTGAGCCACTACGGGACGAGACTGGCAAGATTGTCAAGTGGTACGGAACATGCACAGACATCGAAACCCTAAAGGAAACGGAAGCGAAGCTCCGAGAAGATGAACGCGAACTCCGTCGTATCACCGACGTAATACCGCAGGCGATTGTCGTCCAGGATCCATCTGGCGTCCCCATTTACGCCAACCAAACGACGCTCGACTACACGGGTCTGAAAGCCGAAGATGTGATTGCCCCGCTGTTTCGGGAACGAATCTTCCACCCCGACGACCTCGAAAGATTACGCGATGTGCGCAAGGCTGCTCTCGCTCACGGGGTTCCTTTCGAAATTGAACAGCGAGCTCGTCGAAAAGATGGCCAATATCGCTGGTTTCTTATTCGTTACAACCCTTTCCGAAATGATCAGGGGCAAGTGACTCGCTGGTACGCAACCGGAACCGATATCGATGACCGCGTCCGAGCGGAGGAAAGAACCCGCAACGAGAACCTGGCGTTGCGCGAACAAATCGATCGTGACTCGATGTTCGAGGACATCGTCGGCTCCTCGGAAGCGCTACGGAAAGTGTTACGCCAAATCACGAAGCTAGCTTCTTCAGATTCGACAGTGTTGATTCTTGGCGAAACCGGTACAGGAAAGGAGTTGATAGCTCGCAGCATCCACAAGCGATCCAATCGCGTGGATCGAGCATTCATCGGCGTGAATTGCGCTGCCATCCCACAATCGCTCATCGCGTCGGAGCTTTTCGGTCACGAGAAGGGCGCTTTCACCGGTGCAACCCAACGACGCCTCGGACGGTTCGAATCGGCAAACGGCGGGACAATTTTTCTGGACGAAGTTGGCGATCTGCCTCCCGAGATTCAAGTCGCATTGTTACGGGTGCTGCAGGAGCGTGAAATCGACCGCGTGGGTAGTAATAAGGCCATTCCCATCGACGTCAGGATAATTGCAGCAACGCATCGTGATTTGAATGCGCTTGTAGCCGACGGCAAATTTCGTGAAGATCTTTTGTATCGACTGAATGTAGTTCCGATCGATGTCCCGCCTTTACGCGAACGCGCAGCTGACGTTCCCCTGCTGGTGGAGTATTTCATTGACCGCTTCGGCAAGAAGGCTGGAAAGAAATTCAGAACAATCGACAAGAAAAGTCTTGGATTATTACAGGCATATGACTGGCCTGGGAACATTCGTGAACTACAGAACGTCATTGAGCGTGCCGTCATCCTGTGCGAGGGTGAAACCTTTTCGGTCGACGACACCTGGCTTCGGCGGGAACTCCCGGTTGCCCGTAGCCGAGTGAGTACGCTTAATCGTGTCCTCGTGCGGCAGGAGAAGGAAATGATCGAAACCGCCCTAGAGGAATGTTATGGACAGGTCTCAGGCCCGGCGGGCGCAGCCACAAAATTAGGGCTGCCCGCGCGAACTCTCGATTCCAAGATCAAGCGTTTCAAAATCAACAAATATCGGTTCAAAGTGCAACGCGCTAGCTGAGTCGGTTCCGGCGCTTTGCACTGAAACGTCTGTGAAGACAGGTCGCGCTGTAACGAGACTGGACTCCGTGCTTTAGGGCAAACATGGCTTGTAGTGAAGGGAGACTCAATTGGGAGGCTTGATTCCACTAAGCGATGCCTCGCGACGTCCGGTGCGATTGCCGGTGGTCACTGCGTTCATCATCGTGGTGAACATCTTCGTTTTTCTGGTTGAGCTGATGCGAGGTGACGCATTCGTCATGCAGTGGTCCGCAATTCCAGCGCAGATCACTTCCGGCCATCACTGGATCACCATTCTCACTGCGATGTTCATGCATGGCAGCTGGTCGCAC
>Ga0075424_100007068_pt1 | contig 10860 bp, 5 predicted proteins | sample SoiMethybrSBSTD3_FD_75301 | JGI IMG/M metagenome (GOLD analysis project Ga0075424, IMG submission 75301) | Bulk soil microbial communities from a Populus tree surrounding site in Tennessee, USA - Soil MetaG P. TD hybrid SBSTD3 | ecosystem: Environmental > Terrestrial > Soil > Tree plantation...
TCGCCATAGCGGCGGCGCATCACCGTGGCGGGAGGATAGGGGCGATGGGAGTTGACGCCGATTTCCACGCCGAGATAGCGGATCTCGTCCTGAACGAAGCGCAGCGCCGCCAACGTGCGTCGTTCGGGTGACTCTGAAGACGCACGAATGCGCTCGATCGTGGGCTGCAACGCGGCGGGGATCTGGGCATCGGGAAACAACGAGTCGCCCCACGCGGCGACGGCCGACCAGCTCGCGAAGTCGCTCAGCTGTACGCCGGCGTACGGGTTGTACCAACTCGGCAAATTGGGTTCGGGAATCTGGGCCGGCACATTGCGCGCCGCCCATTCGTAGTCGGTCGTCGACCCGGCGGTGGTGATCGTCGGCTGCAGCTCGGTCTGCAACGGGTGGATGAACAACGGGCGGCCCGCCGGCCATACCACGCGGACGTAGCGTTGCATCACCGGCACGTCGGTCTGCAACGAGAGCTGCGCCGTGTAGTGGCTGCCGAACACCGGATTGGTGCCCCGCCGCGTGAAGCTGTACTCGATGACGTCGCCGCGGCGCACGTCCTCGAGGAGAACCACCACGGACAGTGAGGCGTCGTAGATCTGGTTTTCCAACTCGGTTTCGCGCTGGGCCACGCGCACGCGGCCAGGCCGGAGCTGGTCGATGACCCGATCGCCGCGCCGCAACCGCACGGCATGAAGCACGAGCCGCTGGTAGGAGGAGTCGAAGACGATCTCGAGCTGTGAGTTCTGCTGGACCGCGCCCTCGTCGAGCACGCGGTAAGCGACGTGCCAGTATTGCTCGACGCCGGAGCTGCGAACCGCCTCCTGGCGATCGGAGAGCAGCGTCTCGGTGCCCTCGGTCGCCAGGTGCGGCGCCGAGAGCACCGGCTCCCGGACCTTCACCCACGCCGCGGGCGGCCCGATTTGGTAGGGGGTCTGAGCCACGAGCTTGGCGACCCCGCCCAGAACAATGGCGATGCAGACCAAACGCATGCGCCGCTAAGTTAGCCGCGGCGCAGTGGCCCCGAAACCCGCTCTTAGAAACCCAGCCAGTAGGTCATTTTTATGAGAAAGATGTTCTCCGATGGCCCCTGAAACAGCGAGTTCGCGTCGTCACCGAACTGAATGTTGCCGCGCGGCAGCGTCGGGATCTGACTGCTGCGCGTCCACACCAGGAAGAGCGTCGAGCCCGGGTGGTACTCCCACCGCAGCACCGCGTTGCCACGCAGCGACCGGAACGTGAACGACGGATCGGAGAACGAGTAGCTCGGCGCGCCGCCGCCCAGGGTGTCCGCGTCCACCGTGATGGTCGCCGGGTCCTTCGCCGGATTGGCGGCCGGGGTCACCGTGACGGTGCCGAAATCCCGGCCGTATTCGAGCCGCTGCCCACTCCGTGGCGCGGCGAAGACGTTGTAGCGACTGAACCTTCCCGACGAGATCAGCGGCTGCAGGAACAGCTCGAGCGTCGTCGTCGGCGAGAACGTGACGTTGAAGCGCGTGTCCATCGAGATCGTATTTTGCGTGAGGTGCGCGAAGACGTAGCGGGTGCCGTAGAAGTTGGTCGCGCTCGGATCGGTATAGCTGTCGACGAATTGGATACCCGTTTGCGAGTGGTCGATTCCCGGATTGAGCGACACCGTCACGTTGGAGCGCGGCCGCAGCTCGAGCCCGAGGCTCACGCTGTTGCCGCAATTGCCGTCAGCGGCGCAGTTGTAGGTCGCGTTGAAATGCCCGACCACCTTCTTGCGGGAATCGGTGTTGACGTTGACCTGGTAGAAATCGAGGCTCGGCACCCGCACCAGCGGGCCGCCCCGCGTCAGCCGGTCGTCGAACACGCTCGGGCGGTGAATCCAGAACGAGTTGATGTTCCAGTAGCTCAGCGTCTCCCACTGTCCGAACAGCTGGCTCTGCCGGCCGTTCAGATCGCCGTCGAAGGTGTACTGCTGCTGGCCGCCGGCGATGAACAAGAGCTGCCGGTACCACTTGGTCGGCTTGGTCCACAGCGGAAAGATGTTCGCGGACATCCACCAGTAATCGGCGCGCGAGAAGAACGCGATGTCGTTGTTGTTGAACGCCGCCGTCCGGAAGTTGGTCGACACCTCCCACAGCCAATGTCCCTGCTCCTTGGACAGCCGCGCGTAGCCGCCGAGCCCGGCCATACCCGTGCGCGGCGCGCGCGCGTCGGCCGTGTCGGGCCGGTCGGGCCGCTGGAAGAAGTGCGCGGAGCCGAAGCGGATCCGGCGCATCGCGGCGGTGTCGCCTTCGACGTGCGTCGCCGCCAGCTGCGCCATCAACCGGTACGTCCGTTTGCTCCACCAGCTGTCGCTCGACGCCCCGAAGGTCTCGGCATGGTGAGACAGGCGGGCCTGGAGGTAGGGATCACCGAGGTCGCGGTACACCGACGTTGCCATCGCCTTGATTTGCGTCGCGCCCCCGGCCAGATCCTTGGCCACGCGAGCCGCGAAATAATTCGTCGCGGGCTCGACTTCGAACTGGCCGCGCGTCGAGTCCGTGAAGTCCACCGGCGCGTTCTCGCGTTTCGTCACCGCGTCGAGGGCGCCGATCGACCAGCCGGTGGAGGTGCGGCCGGTGAGCTTGGCAGCGCCGAGGATCGTGGAGTTCTCCGGGATGTCGGCGTACGCCACCGACGTCCCCAGGCCGCTGCGATAGGGCGAGACTTGCGGCGGGCGGCCGATGCGGCGCGTGGCGAGCATCGAGAGACTCGACACGTTGGAGCAGAAGAAGCAGTTGAACCCGCCGAGGCCGAAGTACCCCGCGCCCTCGACGAAGAACGGCCGCTTCTCATCGAAAAATGTCTCAAAGGCGGACAGGTTCACGACCGCGGGGTCGACTTCGACCTGCCCGAAGTCCGGGTTGATAGTCGCATTGAGCGTCAGGTTCGACGTGACGCGCAGCATCGCGTCTCCACCGACCCGCCCGTCCATCGCGTGCGGATCGAAGTACGGATCGCTGCGATCGCCCGGCACGTTGGACGACCGGCCTACCAGATAGGGCACCACCTCCGCGCGACCCGGCGGATGCCGAATCACGAGGCCCTGGAGGTGTCCGAACATGGACGGGCCGCCGGTCTCGTCCTGACGCCACCAGGCCCATTGTGATAACTCGTTGAGCCGATTCTCCTGGCGCCAGATCTGCAGGCCCCACGTCTGCTCCTCGGCCGTCGACGGGTACCGCAGCTGCGAGAACGGAATCCGCATCTCCGCGGTCCAGCCGAGCGAGTCGATGGTGGTCTGCACTTCCCACACCGGGTCCCACGATGGATCGCCGCCGCCACCGAGACCGTTCGCATCCTGCTTCACGCCCGATGGGTTGACCTGGAAGAACAGGCGTCCGATGTGATCGTGATACGTGTCGAAGATGACTTCGAAGTAATCGGAGTTCATGTCGGCATCGCGTCGCACGAGGCGAGTCCGGACGCCGCGCCCGCCAGAGTCGTCGTACATCCGGGCGCCCACGTAGAGCGCCGCGTCGTCGAACGCGAACCGTACCTCGGTGCGCTGCGTCGCCGGCAGGCCCGCCGAGTCGCCGGCGTGCAACGGCTGACTTTGGCGCAACCCGGTCGCGACCGGCGCCGTCCGCCACACGTCCTCGTCGAGCTTGCCGTCGAGATGGATCGGCTCGCGGAGCTGCACCGCCCGGGCTTCAGGCGGGGTGTGGGGGTGGACGTTCTGGGCTATTAAGGAAGCAGGAAGCGCGACGGCGCAGAGCACGGCGAGACGGACGGAGGCGCTCGGCATGATAGTCACTTGGGCTAGGATACAACCTTGGACGCGCTGCACCAGAAAAAGGTTGCGGCCCTGACTGGAGCCTTACAATCTCTTTCATTAGATATGTCTCACCCAATGCCACCAACTGAGCCGTCTCCGATGGGCGCGCCCCCCGCCCCCGCCGCGCCCCCCCCGTCCCAGGCCCGTCCGACTCCAGCTGCCCCGTCCGATCGACTCCCGGAACGTATCCGGCAGCTGGCCGACATCAGTCAGAATCTCTGGTGGAGCTGGCAACTCGACGCCCGTGAGCTGTTCCATCGCATCGACCGCCGGCTGTGGGAAGCGACCCGGCACAACGCCGTGCAGTTCCTGCGGCAAGTCTCCGTGCAGCGTCTCGCCGAACACGCGCAGGACCCGATCTCGCTGGAGCGGTACGATCGTGTAGTGCGGCGGTTCGAGCTGCTCACGCAGAAAAACGGGACCTGGTTTGCGGGCCGCTACCCCGAGCTGCGGCAGCGCCCGATTGCGTACTTCTCCGCGGAATTCGCGTTTCATCGCTCCCTGCCGATTTACTCAGGCGGCCTCGGCGTCCTGGCCGGCGACCATTGCAAGGAAGCCTCGGACCTCGGCGTCCCGCTGATCGGCGTCGGCCTCTACTACCACGGCGGATACTTCGATCAGCTGATCGGGCTCGATGGCTGGCAGCGCGACTCGGACGACCCCGTCGATCCCACCGTGAACCCCGTCGTCCGGGTCATCGGCGCCGACGGCAAGCCGTGCGTGGTCGCCGTCACCATCTCAGGGCGCGAGGTCCAGGTCGGCGCCTGGCGCGTCATGGTGGGACGGATTCCGGTGTATCTGCTCGACACCGACCTCGACGGCAACCACGGAGACGACCGCCAGCTCACGGCGCGCCTCTATACGGGCGCGCCGGAATGGCGGCTGCGTCAGGAGTGGGTGTTGGGCGTCGGCGGCGTCCGGGTGTTGCGCGCCCTCGGCATTCAACCCGAGGTCTGGCATGCAAACGAGGGACACGCCGCGTTCATGTTCATCGAGCGCATGCGCGAGCTGATGGGCAAGGGGCTCACGCTCGCGCAGGCGGAGCAGCAGATCCGCACGACGAGCGTGTTTACGACGCACACGCCGGTCGCGGCAGGTCACGACGTCTTTACCGCCGAGCAGCTCGAGCAAGTCGCCGGGTCGTTCTGGAATACCATGGGGCTCACGCGCGCCCAATTCATGGCGCTCGGAGGACGGGGCGCGGACGACCAGCGCTACGAGATGACGGTGTTGTCGCTGCGGCTCGCCGGCCGGGTGAACGCCGTGTCGGCGCGACACCGCGAAGAATCACGCCGCATCTGGCGCTGGATGTGGGGTGCCAACAGAGCGGCCGCAGATGTTCCTATCAGCCACGTGACGAACGGCGTGCACCTCGGCACCTGGATGGCGCGGCCGATTCGCGATCTGCTGGCGAAATCCCTCGGCGCGGATTGGGAGCTCGACGCGGAACCGGCGGCGGTCAGCCAGGCCGTGCGTGAGCTCGACGATGACCGGCTGTGGGCCGCGCACGAAAGCCTGCGCCAGCTGCTGTTCCACTACATCCGCGAAGAGGCCCGCAACCGCTGGCGGGACAAATGGAAGGATCCGACGAAACTGGCCGGATCGGGCGCGCTGCTGTCCCCTCCCGTTTTCACCATCGGGTTTGCCCGGCGCTTCGCGACCTACAAGCGCGCCGACTTGCTGTTCCGCGACCGCGAACGACTGCGGCGCTTGTTGACCGACCCGAGCCGTCCGGTCCAGATCATTTTCGCAGGCAAAGCGCACCCCGCCGACGACCCGGGCAAGCGCGTGCTCCAGCAGGTGTTCCTGGCGGCGCAGGATCCCGTGTTCGAAGGCCGGATCGCCTTCCTCGAGGACTATGAGCTCCACCTGGCGCACCGCATGGTGGCCGGCGTGGATCTCTGGCTTAATCTCCCGCGCGTGCCGCTCGAGGCGTGCGGCACGAGCGGCATGAAGGCGGCGCTGAACGGCGTGCCGCAGCTGGGCACCCTGGACGGCTGGTGGGCGGAGGGCTACACGGGCGAGAACGGCTGGGCGATACCGTTGGCGTCAGGGGATGGTGACCCGGACCAGCCGGACATGGAGAATCTCTTCGCCCTGCTAGAAAACAAAGTAGTTCCGATGTATTACGACCGGCTCCCTGGCCAGCACTCGACGGAGTGGGTACATATGATGAAAGGGGCGCTCACGGTCGCGGTGGAACGCTTCACGACCCGGCGGATGCTCCAGACATACGTCACAGACTACTACGTCCCCGCTGTTGCCGGCGAAGCAACCCCGGGCGATCCACCACTGTAGCGACGAGGGTTCGTTGAAGACCCGGGTTCTCCATCTCACCGCCGAATTGTGGCCGTACGCCCGCACGGGCGGTCTGGGCCAGGCGGTCGCGGGCCTCGCCGATTATCAGGCGAGCAGCGGCACGGAGAGCCACGTCGTGCTCCCGCTGTATCGGGAGGCCAGGGCCCACGCGCGCAAGCTCGAGCCGTTGTCCGATCCCTTCACGATCGAGAGCGGCGGCCGGCGCGAGGAAGTCCGCGTCTGGCACGAGGTGGGCGACGACTATCCCAAGACGATGTTTCTCGAGCACAATCCGTCGTTCGACCGGCCGGGCATCTACGGCGACTCGAAGGGCGACTACCCGGACAATCCGAACCGCTTTGCGCTCTTCGCCTCAGCCGCGATCGAAATCGCGCGGCGCATCGGCGAAGGCAACCTCATCCTGCACGCCCACGATTGGCATGCCTCTCTCGTGCCGGTGTTCCTGCGCCGTGTGTACCGCGACGAGCCCGATCTGCAACGCCTGCCCTGCGTCTTGACCGTGCACAACGGTGGGTTCCAGGGCGTGTACCCGTATGAAGTGCTGAAGCAAATCGGTCTGCCGGAAGAAATGTGGTCGCCCGACTTCATGGAGTGGTACGGCCGGTTGAACTACCTGAAAGGTGGCCTGCTATACGCCGACATGGTCACCACGGTGAGCCCGACGCACGCCTTCGAGCTGTTGACCGACCTCGGCGGCTTCGGCCTGCAGCACAGTTTCCGGCAGCTGGGCGATCGGCTCGTGGGGATCCGCAACGGGATCGACGTCGACAAATGGAATCCCGCCGACGATCCGGACATCGTCGCCCGCTTTACCGCGGACGACATGTCGGGCAAGGCGAAGTGCAAGGCGACGCTGCAGGAACAATGGGGCCTGCCGCGCCGCGCCGACGTGCCGCTCTTCGGCATGAGCGCGCGGCTCGTCGCCCAGAAGGGCCTCGATCAGATCGTCGCGTCACAATCGCTACGACTGCTCGACGCGCAATTCATCTTCCTGGGCGCGGGTGAAGCCCAGTTCGAAACGGCGCTGCGCGAGCTGTCGGCCCGCTTCCCGCAGCGCGTCGGCGTGAACACCGCGTTTACCGACGCGCTCGAGCATCATCTGCTCGCGGGCGCCGACTTCCTCATGATGCCGTCGCTGTACGAGCCATGCGGCCTGACGCAGATGCGCGCGCAGCTGTACGGCGCACTCCCTGTCGCACGTCGCGTCGGCGGGCTCGCCGATACGATCGAAGACGGCGTCACCGGCATTCTCTACGATGCCTACAGTCCCGAAGCGTTCGACCACGCCGTGCAACGCGCCGTGACGCTGTATCAGGATCGCGCCTGGTTCAGCGAGCTGGCACGCGGCGCGATGCGCAAAGACTTCTCCTGGCGCCAGCCTTCCGAGGTGTACGCGGCGGTCTATCGCCGCGCGACGGCGGCTCGCGCCATTCCCGACACGTCCGCCGCCGACCAGGGCGAACGCGCGCCCCGCAAGCGGTCCACCCGTGGCAAGGGTGGACGAGGCGTGAACGCCCGTCGCTAAAGGCTCCCCGATGGATTTCGTGCTCACGCTCCACGGTCATCTGCCGTACGTCCTGCAGCATGGCCGCTGGCCGCACGGCAGCGTGTGGCTGTGCGAAGCCGCGTTCGACAGCTATCTGCCGCTGATTGAATCGCTCCAGGCACTGGAGCGTGAGAAGATCGCGGCGCCGATCACGCTCGGCATCACGCCCGTGCTCGCCAACCAGCTCGCGCATCCGGCGTTTATCAGCGAGTTCGAGGCGTACATGGCGCGGCGCATCGAAGGCGCTGCCGGCGCCCCCGCGCACCTCTCCGCGTCAGGGGACGCGCAGCTCGTGCCGATCGCGAGATTCTGGCACGACCGGCTGACTCGCCTGCTCGAACTGTTTCGCTCGCTGGACGGTGACCTCGTGGGCGCGTTCCGCAAGTTCGAGGACCGCGGCCGCATCGAGCTGATTTCGTCCGCGGCGACGCATGGCTTTCTGCCGTTGTTCGCGCGAGACGAGAGCATCCGGCTGCAACTCGCGGTGGGAGTCGCGGAGCACAAGCGGCTGTTCGGGCGCGCGCCCACCGGTTGCTGGCTGCCCGAGTGCGCGTATCGCCCCGGCGGACCGTGGGGCCCTGCCGGCGCCCGACCGCAGGCCTATCGCGCCGGGACTGATGAGCACCTCGCCGCCGCGGGGTATCGCTATTTCTTCGTCGATACGCACCTGGTGCGCGCCGGTGAAGCGCTCGGGTACCCGGACGTCGATGCCATTCCCGTCACCGGTGAGCGGACGCCGTACGTCGCGTATCGCGTCGCATCCGCCAAACGCCGGGCCCACGATCTCTTCGCGCTGGTGCGCGACCCCAAAGCGTCCAGCCAGGTGTGGTCGCGCGCGCAGGGCTACCCCGGCGATGAGTGGTACCTCGAATTCCACAAGATCCGCTGGCCCGACGGCCTGCGGCTCTGGCGCGTCACGGGCAGCGGCGTGGACCTCGGCGGGAAGCAACGTTATGACCCCGGCGCGGCCAGCAACTCCGCCCGAAATCACGCCGAGCACTTCGCGAGTGTATTGCGCGAAACGGCACAACGCATCGCAGCGGAAAAGCAGGCGCGCGCACCACAGCCCCCCCCCGTGGTCACCGCGCCGTTCGATGCCGAGCTGTTCGGCCACTGGTGGTTCGAGGGCGTGGACTTTGTCGAGCAACTGTATCGCCAGCTCGCCAGAAACGGCGTCCGGCCGGTCACGGCACGCCAGCACATCGGCGATGGAAAGTCGCGGCCCACGATCCAGCTCACCGAGGGGTCGTGGGGCAAGAACGGCGACTTCTCGATGTGGCTGAACGAGCAGACGTCCTGGACGTGGAAGCGGCTCTGGGCGCTCGAGGAAGCGTACTGGGCGGTCGCCGCGAAAGCCCTCAAGGGCGGGCCCAAGCCCCGCGCCGTGCTCGCGCAGGCGACGCGATCGATGCTGCTCGCGCAAGCGTCCGACTGGCAGTTCATCATCTCCACCGGCGAAGCGGCAGACTACGCCAATCAGCGGTTCGACGAGCACTGCGGGCAGGCCGAGGACCTCGTGCGGGCACTCGCGAACGGCAAGATCGACGACGCGACGATGCAGCGCGTGGAAGCACTCGGCGCGCAGGACAGCGTTTTCCCGAACGTCCTGCGCAGCATCGCCGAAGTTCTGGCATGAGCGTTGTCATTCACGGGCATTTTTACCAACCGCCGCGTGAGAATCCCTGGACTGGTCTGGTAGATGTCGAGCCATCGGCGGCGCCGGACCACGACTGGAACGCCCGCATCACGAGGGAAGCCTACGCGCCGCTCATTCCCGTCTACGAATCCCTGAGCTTCGATTTCGGCCCCACGCTCCTCGACTGGTTGGAGCGCGAGGCCAGGCCAGTGTTCAACGGAGTCATCCGAGCCGAGCGCGGCAACGCGCTCGCGATGCCGTACCACCACATCATCCTGCCGCTCGCGACCCGCCGCGACAAGGAAACCGAAGTGCGCTGGGGGATCGCGGACTTCAAGCGCCGCTTTCGTCACGCCCCCGCCGGATTTTGGCTTCCGGAAACCGCGGTCGATAGTGAGACACTGGACGTGCTCGCCGCCGAGGGAATCCAGTTCACGGTTCTCGCGCCGCATCAGGTCTCCAAGCCGCCCGAGCGCGGCCTGCCGGCCCGCATCGAGCTCAGCGGCGGCCGGTCGATCGCCGTCTTCGTGTACGACGGCGGGTTGTCGCACGACGTCGCCTTCGGCCCGCTCACCACTGACGCCGATCGTTTGACCGCAGTACTCGCACGCACGCCACCCGGCGCGATCACGAGCATCGCGGTCGATGGCGAGACCTTCGGCCACCATCACAAAGGCGCCGATCAAACACTCGCCACCGTTATCCAACGCCTCCAGCAATCCAAGGTCGAGGTCACCAGCTTTGCGGCCGCGCTCGCGAAGTATCCGCCGAGAGCGACCGTCGACCTCGTCGAGCCAACATCGTGGAGCTGCCCGCACGGGGTCGAGCGGTGGCGCTCGAACTGCGGCTGCAAGGTCCACACGGACCGGCCGTCGCAGCAGGAGTGGCGCACGCCACTGCGCTTCGCCGTGGAGTGGCTCGCGCACGAGGTGCACCTGATCTTCGACCGCGAGGGCCGCGGGTTGCCCGGCGGACCGCGAGCGTTTCTCGAGGCCGCGGGAGCCACCGGACCCGTCCGCGGCGACGAGAACACGGCCCGGCTCATCGAAATGGAGCGAGGGGTGCTGCGCGCCATGTCGTCGTGCGGTTGGTTCTTTGACGACATCGCCGGCCTCGAGGGCCGTCAGGTGCTTCGCTACGCCGCGCACGCGATCTCGCTCGCCGGCGCCGAGAGCGCCCGGCTCGAAGCAGGGTTCATCGCGCAACTCGGCGACGCGCGCAGCAACGATGCCGGCGTGGGCAGCGCGGCCGATCTGTTTCGCAGCACTTTCCAGACGGCGCCGTCATGACCTCACCCCTGCGGTTCGTCTTCGGCCTGCACCTGCATCAGCCGGTGGGGAATTTCGACCACGTCATGGCCGATCACGTACGCGACGTGTATCGGCCGATCATCGAGCGCACGACAGCCGCCGGCTTCCTGCCGCTCACGCTGCACGTGTCAGGGCCGCTGCTCGAGTGGCTCGAGGGGCACGACACGGCCTGGCTCGACATGATTGGCCGGCTCGCCGCGGACGGCCGGCTGGAGCTGTTGCTCGCGGGATTCGATGAGCCGATTCTCGCCTCGCTCCCCCGCCCCGACCG
>Ga0075424_100007069_pt1 | contig 10859 bp, 12 predicted proteins | sample SoiMethybrSBSTD3_FD_75301 | JGI IMG/M metagenome (GOLD analysis project Ga0075424, IMG submission 75301) | Bulk soil microbial communities from a Populus tree surrounding site in Tennessee, USA - Soil MetaG P. TD hybrid SBSTD3 | ecosystem: Environmental > Terrestrial > Soil > Tree plantation...
CCGTGTCGTAGCGGAGCAGATGGGCCGCGATCTTCGGCTCCATCAGGTCGTTGACGGCGACGATCTCGTATCCGGAACCGCGCTCACGAGCGGCGCGGAAGACGTTTCGGCCGATGCGCCCAAACCCGTTGATGCCAACGCGTACGCTCATTGAACTCCCTCGTCGGTTCCCGGAATCGGGGACATCTTACCGACCGCGTTGCAGCCCGCCGGAACGCGCTTGCGCCGGCGCCGAGGCGCCGCACCGGAGGGGAGTCATCGCGGGTGACCGGCAGAATCGGGCAGCGTCAGATGGGGTCTGGATCCGTCGCGCGGGGGATGCCGGTCACCCGCGAACACTCTCTCCATGATCGGTGGCACCCCCATTTCGAGCCACCCCCGATCGGGTGAAATGTTTAGGAAACTGTTAGGGAAACATGACGAGGTCCTCGGCAGCCGGGTGGCGCGGCCGGTGGTAGGGTGCCGCGCCAGATGAGCGTCGAAACCGGCCATCACAACGGGAACCCGGCCTCCCCCGGCCGGTTCCGGCACCCCAACGAGAGCGCCAAGAACCGGCTCGTCTACCGCACGTTCGAGACCGCCCTGCGCGGCGCGGCAGAGCGCTACGCCCGCGGCCGCCTGATCGACGTCGGCGGCGGGCGCAAGCCGTGGCAGCCGATCTTCGCCGCCTATGTCTCCGAGCACGTGTGCGTCGACCACGTCGAGAAGGACGACGACCGCGGCCAGGTCGTCGACGTGATCGCGACCGCGTACTCGATCCCGCTCCCCGACGCCCAGGCGCAGACCATCCTCCTGACCGAGGTGCTCGAGCACCTGGAGCGCCCGGGAGACGCGGTCGCCGAGTGCCTGCGGCTGCTCGAGCCGGGCGGCCACCTGATCGCCACCACCCCACTCTTCTGGCCGGTGCACGACCCGCGTGACTTCTACCGCTACACGCCGCAGGGCCTGCGCTACCTGCTCGAGACTGCCGGCTTCGAGGTGGTCGAGCTCGAGCCGCTGGGCGGCCTCTGGTCGACGGTCGCGGTCGAGCTGAGCTACGGCCTCCAGCGCTACCGGCGGCCGTGGTCGGCGCCCGCGGTGGACGCCACCTGCCGCTCGATGCAGTGGCTGGCCTCGCGCTGGGAGCGCGTCGACCGCCAGCCCAAGTTCAGCTGGAACCACCTGGTCGTCGGCCGCCGGCCGCTCGCGTAAGCACCCGCATCCGCCCGGCCACGGTCGACTTCGGCAGCGGCGGACGGGCGCGGCTGCCGAGCTCCGCCAGCGACAGGTCGGGATGGCGCAGGCGCAGCCGCGCCACCTGGCGCAGGCCCGCGTCGAGCCCGTCGAGGTCGAGCGTCGCGATCGCCTCGGCCTGCGCACGCGCGGCGGCGCCCTGGCGGGCCAGGTTGGCCTCGTCGCAGTTCGTGGCCCGGTTCGCCCGCTCGCGCGTGCGGCTGATGATCTCGGCCTCGTCCAGGCTGAGCACGGCGTCGTGCGCGCCCATGTGGGCCAGCAGCTCACGGATCGTCGGCTTGCTCTTCGTGTAGGCGATCGCGTGGCCACGGCGGGCGGCTACACGCAGGTCGATGTCGTCGGTGCGGGCCACGCGGCGGACGAGCTGCGCCCCCTCCGGCTCGGCGACACGGATCTCGAGGTGTCCGGGCGCGCGCGGCGCCGAGACCGAGCCGGCGGCGACGAACGCGCCGCGCAGATAGGCCGCCCGGCAGCAGCGCCGCTGGAGCACCCGCCGCGGCGGCTCGTCCAGGGGCACGAGAGCCGTCGAGAGCAGCCCCGCTTCGTGCAGCAGCTGCAGGCTGCGGTCGCCGTCGAGCCGGACGACGACGCGGGTGCCGCGGGCGAAGCGCGGCTCTCGGAACGACGCCAGGCTGCCGTCGCCGCCGAGGTCGCGGACGACCGAGAAGGCGAGGCGCGCCGCCGCCGCGTCGGCCAGCTCGGCGCGTACCGCCACCTCGCGGGAGGACAGCTCGAGCGTGCCGGCGTGGCGGAAGACCCCGCACAGCAGGGCGCGGGAGCAGCACGCCCGCCGCGGCGGCCGCTCCGTCAGCTCGCGCCTGACGGCCTCGCCGAACCCCGCGCGGCTCACGCCGGCACCGGCCGCCGCCGGCGCGCCAGCCGCACGAGCAGGCGGGCGAGCCGGTCGGGGTCGTGCTGCCACTCGCCGGCCAGGCGGCCGCCGACCACCTGCATGCCCAGCCGCCGCAGGCCGCCCCGGTCGACGGGCACCGGCGTCCCGAACTCGGCCCGGTTGCGGCTGACGACCACGGTGTCGACCAGGCCGGCGCCGACGTGGTCGAAGATGCGACTGACGTGGTCGGAGGCGCGGTAGCCGTCCGTCTCGCCGGGCTGCTGCAGCAGGTTGCACACGTAGATGCGGGGCACGGTCGCCGCCCGCACGGCCTCGGCGATGCCGGGCACGAGCAACGGCGGAAGCGTGCTCGTGAAGAGGCTGCCGGGCCCCATCACGATCGCCTCGGCACGGCCGATTGCCTGCAGCGCGCGCGGGTGCGCCGAGGGATCGGGCGGATCGAGCCGGACGCGCTGGCACTGGGCGCCGTCGGCGGCGAGCGCCGTCTCGCCGCGCACCTCGCGGCCGTCCGCGAACCGGGCGACGAGCTCGGCCATGTCGACCGTACTGGGCACGACCCGGCCGGCGACGGCCAGCACGCGGGCGGACTCGGACACGGCCCGGTCGAAGCTCCCGAACATGTCCGTGAGGCCGGCCAGGAACAGGTTGCCGAAGCTATGGCCGGCCAGTTCGCCCGTCGTGAACCGGTGCTGGAAGAGCTGGCCGACCAGCGACTCGTCCTCGGCCAGCGCCACCAGGCAGCTGCGCAGGTCGCCCGGCGCCGGCATCGCGAAGTCGCGCCGCAGCCGGCCGCTCGACCCGCCGTCGTCGGTCGTCGTGACGACGGCGGTCACGTCGGCGACCCGCTTCAGGCCGCGCAGGATCATGCTGAGGCCGGTTCCTCCGCCCAGGCAGACGACACGGGGGCCGCGGCGGCGATGGTGCACGGCCGTGGATTCGGCCGTCCGATCGGGGATCTGCGGCACCCGGTGAGGTTAGCCGCGGCGCGCGGCGCCGGGGCGGCGGCGGGCGATCAGCACGCCGGCCGCGACCGCGGCGGTGACGGCGGCCGCGGCCGCCCACCAGCCATGGCGGCGGGCGGATGTCTCGATGCTCGGCCCGCCCCGCCAGTCCGCGCCGAGGATGTCCTCGACGGTCGTCCCGGGCACGATCGGGCCGTTGGCGACGATGTGGCGGGCGACGACTCTCCAGCCACAGCGGAGGGCGTTGATGCGCACGCGCTGCCCGTCGCCGATGTACGGCACGCCGCGGCGGGACAACCCGTCGACGTGGGTGTGCTGGTCCATCAGGAGCGTCGTCACCTGGTGATCGACGAGCGGCACCGGGGAGCTCGCATGGACGCTGGCGACGTTGATGCCGGCCGGCCTCGCACGCGCGACGCCGGTCAGGGTGACCTGGACACCGAACCGCCGGCAGGCCGGCGTCTGGTCGACGACCGGCCCGTGCAGGGGGAACCCGTGCACATTCGGCAGGTAGCCCATCGCGATGAGGATCTGTCCGCGGACGAGGACCGCGACGTCGGGGGAGACACCTGCGATCCGCCGCGCGCCGACTCGGGTCGGCGCGGGCACGGCCCCGCCGGTGTCGTTGCAACCCGGCTCGACCGTTCCCGGAACCAGGGCTCCCGGGCGCACGCCCGGCACGTCTCGCCGGCGCCACAGCTCGAAGTACGCGCGGTCGTGCCGCACGACGACGAACGCGCACGAGGCGGACGCCGGCGCAGGCACGGCGACGCTCCACCCGGTTGCCGCGGCGGCCGCGAGCAGCAGTGCGACCGAACGTCTCACGCAGCCTTTGACCCCGGGGAACCCTCGCGGGTTCCACCGGTCCGGATCAGACTGCCAAGCCTGGCCCCGACAAACCACCCGAACAGATTCGCCAGGTACGCGACCGTGAAAACCTCGTACGCGAGGTAGCGCCCGCCCTCGCAGTTCGTCGAGCACGAGTTGAGGGTCAATCCGTTGTCGGCGTACGCCTGCAGCACGAATCCGCCGAGCACCGCAGCGACAACCGCGGCGCCGGCGAACAGGACGCCCACGTACCGGCGACGAGTGGTCGCGACGGCGGATCCGACGATCAATCCGACCACGCCGGCATATCCGCCGAACCACGCGATCGTGTTTCGGTAGTCGTGGTCCCCGTGCGCCAGCCACACGCCGTACGCAAGAAGGGCGACGACGATGACGCCCACGACCGCACGCGTCCGGTTCGGCCTGGGCTCCACCATCTGATTGTGGGTCAGCATTGCGCCCGCGTCCATACGGACCCGCCCGCCCCTAGCCGGTGCGGTGCAGCGCGTCGTACACGCCGCGGCCGACCTTCGCGGGCAGGCCGGGTACGGATTCGAGCTCGTCGCGAGTCGCGTTCACAAGGGCGTCGGCCGTCGCGAACCGTTGCATGAGCAGCCGCCGCCGGGCCGGGCCGACGCCGGGCAGGCTGTCGAAGATCGAGTCGATGCTCGAGCGGCTGCGGCGCTGGCGGTGGAACCCGAGCGCGAAGCGGTGGGCCTCGTCGCGCAACCGCTGCAGCAGCTGCAGGCCGGCCGAGGACCGGTCGAGCACGATCGGCGCCGGGCGGCCGGGGATGAAGACCTCCTCCTCGCGCTTCGCGAGCGAGATGACGGCGACGCGCGGGAGCTCGAAGCCGGCCATCGCCTCGACGGCCGCACCCAGCTGACCCTTGCCGCCGTCGATCACGACGAGGTTCGGGACGGTGGCGAAGCTGCGGTCGTAGTCGTCCGCCTCGACCGACGTCATCCGCGCGAACCGGCGCCCGACCGCCTCGGCGATCATGGCGAAGTCGTCCTGGCCGCCGCTGTGCCGGATGCCGAACTTGCGGTAGTCCGACTTCTTGGCGACCGCGTCCTCGAACACGACCATCGACGCGACCGGATCGCTCGTGCCCAGGTTGGAGATGTCGAAGCACTCCATCCGCACCGGCAGCACCTCGAGGTTCAGGGCCTCGCGCAGCTCCTCGAGCGCCTCGATCCGCCGCGCGCGCGTGCGCTCGCGCATGAGCGTGTCGTGCTCGAGCGCGAGGTCGGCGTTGCGCTTGGCCATGTCGGCCAGGCGCCGCTTCTCGCCGCGCTGGGCCGTGCGCACCTCGACGCTCGCCCCGCGGCGCTCGCCCAGGAACGTCTCCAGGAGGTCGGGATCCTCGAACCCCTTCGGCACGACCACCTGGCCCGGGATCGCGACCTGGCCGCCGTAGTACTCGAGGGCGAACCCCCAGAGCACGTCCGACGGGCTGCTCTCGGCGACGTTCTCGAGGTAGAAGCCGTGGCGGTCGGACAGGCGGCCGTCGCGCAGGTGGAACAGCTGGACGTTGGCGGTGTCGCCGCTGCAGGCGATGCCGAGGATGTCGGCCGAGCCGAGGCTGCGGCGGTCGGCGACCTGGCGCTCGGACAGATGGCGCACCGCCATCAGCCGGTTGCGGTAGCGGGCCGCGTCCTCGAACTCATGCTCGCTGGCCGCCCGCTTCATCTCGGTCTCGAGCCGCCGCTCCAGCGGCCGCACCCGCCCGGACAGGAACTCGACGACGCTGTCGATCACCGCCCGGTACTCGTCCCGGCCGATGTAGCCGACGCACGGGGCCGCGCAGCGGCCGATGTGGTAATCGAGGCAGGGCACACCCGAGCGGCGGCCCGGCTGTGGCCCCTCACAGGGCCGGTAGGGAAACACCCGGTTCAGGACGTCGAGCGTCTCCCGCACCTTCTTGGCGCTCGCGTACGGCCCGAAGTAGAGGACGCCCTTGCGGTGCCGCTCGCGCGTGAACATCACCCGCGGGTACTCGTCGCCGACCGTGACCGCGATGTACGGGTAGGACTTGTCGTCGCGCAGGCGGATGTTGAAGGCCGGCCGGTGGCGCTTGATCAGGTTCTGCTCGAGTAGCAGCGCCTCGGTCTCGGACGCGGCGGCGACGAATTCGATCTCGTCGATCCGGTCCACCAGCCCCGCGGTCTTCACCGTCGCGTGCAGATCGCGGCGGAAGTACGAGGTCACCCGCTTCCGCAGCGACTTCGCCTTGCCGACGTAGATGACGTCGCCGTCCTCGCTCCGGAACATGTATACCCCGGGCTGGTCGGGAAGCGCGCGGAGCTGGGCGTCGAGGCGCTGGGAGCGCTCGCTGCGGGCGACGGCGGACATCCCGACCATCGTAGCCTCGAGGCCCGTCGCGCCCCCGCCGAGATCACGCCAATCTTGGATCCAAGACTGCTAGGATCGCATCCAATCTACACAGGAGGGGGACCGTGTCAGAGCTCAAGGGCATGCTCACGGCGAACCAGGAGTTCCAGAAGAGCTTCCGCGACGGCGACAAGCCGACGCCGCCGGCGAGGAAGGTTGCCGTCATCACCTGCATGGACGCCCGCATCCATCCCGAGAAGGCGCTCGGGCTCGAGATCGGCGACGCCCACATGATCCGCAACGCCGGCGGTCGCGCCTCCGACGACGCGCTGCGCTCGCTGGTGATCTCGTCGCGGCTGCTCGGGACGACCGAGTTCGCGGTCATCCACCACACCGAGTGCGGCATGCTCACCTTCACGAACGAGGATCTCCACGCGAAGCTGCACGACGAGACCGGCACGGACGCGTCGCACATCGACTTCCTGACGTTCTCCGACCTCGAGCAGAGCGTGCGCGATGACGTCTCGGCGATCCTGGCGTCGCCGTTCATCGACGACTCGATCACCGTGTCGGGCTACATCTACGACGTCAAGACCGGCGCCGTCACGCAGGTCGTCGCGCCGACGAGCGCCATCGTCAGCGCCTAGAACTCGAACGGGTTCAGCGCATCCGCGAGCGAGCGGCCGGCGTCGGCAACGGCGCCCGCCGCACGCCGCGCCCCCGCGGCCAGCCAGCGCCGTTCCCGGTAGACGCAGGCTCCGGCGAGGATGGTGACGCCCGCGAGCATCAGCGCGGCGCCGACCGGAGGCACCTCCGCCGACCCGGCGCCGAGCATGATGAGATCGGTCCCCGCCGTCATCGCGCCGGCGGTGGTGAGCGCGCTGCTGGCCGCCTGGGCGCCGTACCAGATGCGGTCTTCGCGCCGGCGGGCCGTCCAGGCCTGGTAGGCGAAGAGCGCGCTGAACCCGATCCCGAGCGGCGTCGTCAGCCGCGTCGCCCACAACGACGGCCCCGCCAGCTCGACGCCGCCGCGCGTCATCGCAAGGCCGCTCTCCACCCCGTCCCAGGTCGCGCCGGCGAGCGTCGAGAGGTCGCGCAGATGCGGGTTCGGCACGAACGTGGCCGCGGCCGTGAGGCCGAACCGCGCCAGGTTCTTGAACCCCGCCGCCGCCTGGAGGGAGAGCCGGCTGCCCAGATGGTCGCTCTGCTCCACCCCCCGCTCGACCGCCTTCTCGCCGGTTTCGAGCAGGCCCGTCGGCTCCGGCCCGTCCTCCTCCGACGGCGGGGTCGCCGTCGCCCCGACCGCGCGGACTGCGGCCGCGGCCAGCGGCAGCAGGCGCACGACGCCCGAGAAGCCATGCAGCCCGACCCCGGACGCCGATCGCAGCACGAGCGCGGCCGCAGAGCGGTCGCCCAGGGCCTCGCCGAGCGCGGCGGCGAGATCGCCTGGATGCCTGCGCATGGCGGCCGCAAGCGCGGCCGCCGCCGTGTCGGGATCGGTGGCCAGGCCGAGGCGCAGCTCGGCGGCGAGCGCGTGCGGCGGCACCTGGTGGGCGCGGGCCGCGGCCTCGACGGCGGGGTCGGTCGCGGCCGCGACGGGCGCACCGGCGACGAGCCGTCCGAACCCGTCCCAGCCGCCGGCCGCGAGCGGCTCGAAGCGGACGTCTGCGCCGGTGTGCGGCGCGACCACCATCATCCCGCCGCCGACGTACATGCCCACGTGGTACGGCGCGCCGGAGGCCGTTCCAACGAACGCGAGGTCGCCGGGCAGGAGCTCCCCGGCCGAGACCGGGCGGGCGTCGCGCCACAGGTCGGCGGCGGTTGGCCTGCCCGGCAGCGAGTCGCCGGCGGAGGCATACGCGTAGTCGACCAGGCCGGAGCAGTCGAACCCGCCCTCGGCCCGGCTCTCGCCGCCCCACACGTACGGCCAGCCCACCTGGGCCTCGGCCGCCGCCACGGCGGCGAGCGGCCCGCGGCCGCCGTGGAGGTCGACTGGACGGAAGGCATCGGCCGGCACCGACGCCGAGTAGGCGACACCGGCCCGCGCGCGGGCGTCCACCTGCTGCGCCTGGCGTCCGGCGACGGGCACCGAGCCGTCGACCGGGAGCGTCACGGCAACGTCCACCGCGCGCGGCACCGGGCCGTCGCGGACGAGGTCGAAGGACACGAGCCGGGCATCGTTCTGGCGGGCGGTGTCGGCGGCGACCTCGCGCAGGGCCACGGAGGTCGCGTCGGGATCGGCGGCGAGACGCGTTGCGGCGGCCACGGCGGCGAGGTCGGCCGCGCGTTGCGCGTGCCCCCCGCCCGCGGCCACCAAGCTCAGGTAGCCGAGCAGCACGGCGCCGAGCAGGACGACGAAGATCGCGCCGACCGCGGCGACCGAGATCTGGCCGCGCTCGCTCACGGGAGCGCCGCCCGGGCGACGGCGTTCGTGTGGGCGAGGCCGCCGGCGAGGCGCACCGGCACGGTGACCACGAGCGTATGGGCCCGCACCTGGATCGTGGCGTCATGGCGCAGCTCGGCCGGCACCGGCCGGCCTTCCGCGACCACGACGGCGGCCTGGTCGGCGATCCCCTGGGCGCGGCCCTGCGCCGCCCAGGCGACGAGCACCGCGTGGACGCCGACGGCCACCATCGCAGCCAGGGCGGCGAAGACGACCAGCTCGATGGTGGCCTGGCCGCGCTCGCTCACGAGCGCACCTCGGCCGCCGAGGCCGCAACGTCGGCATCGAATCCGGGCAGCACCGCCGGGATCGGCACGCGCACCGTCACCGTGCCGCCGCCCTCGTCGATCCGGGCGCCCCGCCGCATCGCCTCCGGCAGGGCCGCCAGCGCCGCGGGCCGGGCCGGCGATCCCGCCAGCGCCGCCCGAGCCGCCGCCCGCGCGGCGCTCTGTGCCGACACCAGCGTCCACCCTGCCAGGGCTGCCTGCCACATCGCGAAGGTGACGGCGACGAGCACCGGCAGCAGGACGACGGTCTCGATGCTGGCCTGGCCGTGCTCCCTGTCGGAGGCTCGTTTCACGCGCTCCAAGGTAGGGCCTGCGCCTGTCACGGAACAACGCCCGTAGCGTTGCATGAGTGTCAGGAATCCCCTGCTACGATCGAGGTAGGATGAGCGACGCCGACACCACCCAGAACGGCGCGGCGACGAACAACTCCGCCGGCGAGGACCGCCAGTTCGTCCACTTCTCCTTCTACAAGCTCGACCCCGCCTGGCGCCGCCTCCCGGAGGCCGAGCAGGAGTCCTCGCGGGCCGAGCTGGCGGCGACGATCGACTCGTTCGGGGAGCGCTTCGCCCTCCGCTCCTACACGGTCGCCGGCCTGCGCCCGGATGCCGACTTCATGCTCTGGAAGGTGTCCGAGCGGCTGGAGGACTTCCAGGAGATCGGCACCGCGATCATGTCGACGGCGATGGGCTCGTACCTCGAGACGCCGTACGCGTACCTGTCGATGACGCGGCGCTCGCAGTACGTGAAGGGCGAGGGCCGCTCGATGCACAAGCGCGGCCGGATCATGTGGAACCCCGACTCGCGCTACCTGCTCATCTACCCCATGGTCAAGACGCGCGCCTGGTACCAGCTGTCCAAACCGGCGCGGCAGGGGATCATGAACGAGCACATCGCCACCGGCCACCAGTTCCCGACGGTGAAGATCAACACGACGTACTCGTACGGGATCGACGACCAGGAGTTCGTGGTCGCGTTCGAGACGGACTACGTCGGCGACTTCCTCGACCTGATGATGCGCCTGCGCGAGACCGAGGCCAGCCGCTACACGGAGCGCGACACGCCGATCTTCACGTGCATCTCGTGCTCCGTGCCGGAGGCGCTGCGCTCGCTGGGCGGCGCGGCGCACGCGCTGCTCGCGACGGACTAGCAGGCGGCCGAGCGGTCGCCCGCCGGCCCGGCGCGGTTGCGATCCGGCCGGGCGGGGAAGTCGATGTCGGCGTGCCCGAACGAGTCATCCATCACGTCGACATCCGCGTGTCCGACTTCGGCACGAGCAAACGCTTCTACGAAGCGGTGCTCGAGCCGCTCGGTTTCGGCGTGACTTCCGACCGACCCGATCCGAATGGCAGTCGCGAGGCGTCGTTCGGCGGCGACGCCCTCGATCAGTTCGCGATTCACGAGCCGAGCTCCGCAGCCGGGCAGGACACCGTGACGCGCGGTGCGCACATCGCCTTCCAGGCGTCCGGGGCCGCCGCGGTCGACGCCTTCCACGCCGCGGCCGTGGCGATCGGCGCGGCGAGCATCGGCGAGCCCGGGCTGCGGCCCCAGTATTCCGAGGACTACTACGGCGCCTTCGTGCTCGACCCCGACGGGAACAACGTCGAGGCCGTGTGCCACCTCAACGAGCGGTAGGCGGCCCGAGGACGGCGGGTTCGTTCACGATCACGACGCGCTGGCTCACGCCGCAAGGGTACGCTCGCCTCCCCGCCAGTCCGAGCCGCGCGTTACGGTGAAGCCCCATCCGGGATCCTCCTTCAGCTGTGAGCCTTGGCAGACCCACAGCCTCAAAGGAGGCCCGGATGGACTACTCCACCGTCCACAACCTATCGAGGCACGTCACCTAGATCCGCTCGAGCGGCGCGTAGCCGAGCATGAGCCGGCGCTCGGAGCCGTCCTCGCGGAAGCGCACCGCGACGACA
>Ga0075424_100007070_pt1 | contig 10858 bp, 5 predicted proteins | sample SoiMethybrSBSTD3_FD_75301 | JGI IMG/M metagenome (GOLD analysis project Ga0075424, IMG submission 75301) | Bulk soil microbial communities from a Populus tree surrounding site in Tennessee, USA - Soil MetaG P. TD hybrid SBSTD3 | ecosystem: Environmental > Terrestrial > Soil > Tree plantation...
GCGCAGATCTTCGAGGCGGTCGGCCTCGACCGCGCGTTCATCGATCAGTACTTCACGTGGACGGCGTCGCGCATCGGCGGCGTCGGCATCGAGGTCGTCGCGGCGGAGGTGTCGAAGCGGCACGCGGCGGCGTTCCCGGCGCGCGGCGGCGGCGCGCGCGATCTCGAGTCGGGCGGCGAGTACCAGTGGCGCCGCGACGGCGAATACCACCTGTTCAACCCCGACACCGTCTTCAAGCTGCAGCACGCGACGCGCAGCGGCCAGTACGAGGTCTTCAAGGAATACACGCGGCTCGTCGACGATCAGAACCGCCGGCACGCGACGCTGCGCGGCCTGCTCGAGCTCGCGTCCGATCGCGCGCCCGTTCCGATCGACGAGGTCGAGCCGGTCGAGAGCATCGTCAAGCGCTTCGCGACCGGCGCGATGTCGTACGGATCGATCAGCCAGGAGGCGCACGAGACGCTCGCGATCGCGATGAACCGGATCGGCGGCAAATCGAACACCGGCGAGGGCGGCGAGGATCCCGCGCGGCAGGTGCGCGACGCGAACGGCGACTGGCGGCGGAGCGCGATCAAGCAGGTGGCGTCGGCGCGCTTCGGCGTCACGAGCGAGTACCTCGTCAACGCCGAGGATCTGCAGATCAAGATGGCGCAGGGCGCGAAGCCGGGCGAAGGCGGCCAGCTGCCGGGCCACAAGGTCTATCCGTGGATTGCGAAGGTGCGCTACGCGACGCCGGGCGTCGGGCTGATCTCGCCGCCGCCGCACCACGACATCTATTCGATCGAGGATCTCGCCGAGCTGATCTACGACCTGAAGAACGCGAACCCGCGTGCGCGCATTTCCGTGAAGCTCGTCGCGGTCTCCGGCGTCGGCACGATCGCCGCCGGCGTCGCGAAGGCGCACGCCGACGTCATTCTGATCTCCGGCCACGACGGCGGCACCGGCGCCTCGCCGCTCACGAGCATCAAGCACGGCGGCGTGCCGTGGGAGCTCGGGCTCGCCGAGACGCAGCAGGTGCTGCTGATGAACAAGCTGCGCGACCGCGTGATCGTGCAGGTCGACGGCCAGATCAAGACGGGCCGCGACGTCGTCGTCGCCGCGCTGATGGGCGCCGAGGAGTTCGGGTTCGCGACGGCGCCGCTGGTCGTCTCGGGCTGCGTGATGATGCGCGTCTGCCATCTGAACACCTGTCCGGTCGGCGTCGCGACGCAGGATCCGGCGCTGCGCGCGAAGTTCTCGGGCAAGCCCGAGTTCGTGATCAACTTCTTCCGCTTCATCGCCGAAGAGGTGCGCGAGCACATGGCGCAGCTCGGCTTCCGCACGATCGACGAGATGGTCGGCCGCGTCGACTGCCTGAGGGCCCGCAAGGCGATCGATCACTGGAAAGCGAAGGGGCTCGACTACTCGGCGATCCTGCACGCGCCGAAGGCGGCGCCCGGCGCCGCGCGGCGGAAGATGCGCGCGCAGGATCACGGGCTCGAGCAGGCGCTCGACAACGATCTGATCGCGGCGTGCCGCGACGCGCTCGACCATCGTCGGCCGATCGTCGTCAGCCGGCCGATCCGCAACGTCCACCGCGCCGTCGGCACGATGCTCGGGTACGAGGTGACGAGGCGGTGGGGCGGCGCCGGCCTGCCCGACGACACGATCGTGCTGCGCTTCACGGGATCGGCGGGCCAGAGCTTCGGCGCATTCGTGCCGCGCGGCATCACGCTCGCGCTCGAGGGCGACGCGAACGATTACGTCGGGAAGGGGCTGTCGGGCGGCCGCCTCGTGCTCGCGCCGCCGCGCGGCGCAACGTTCCCGGCCGACGAGAACGTGATCGCCGGCAACGTGGCCCTCTACGGCGCGACGAGCGGCGAGGCGTTCATCCGCGGCGTCGTCGGGGAGCGCTTCGCGGTGCGGAACTCGGGGGCGACCGCCGTCGTCGAGGGCGTCGGCGATCACGGCTGCGAGTACATGACCGGCGGCCGCGTCGTCGTGCTCGGGCGCACCGGGCGCAACTTCGCCGCAGGCATGAGCGGCGGCATCGCGTACGTGCTGAACGAGCGGCACGAGTTCGAGCGGCGCTGCAATCCGGAGCTCGTCGATCTCGAGCCGCTCGACGGCGACGATCTCGCGCTCGTGCTCGATCTCGTCGAGCGCCACGTCGAGTTGACGGGCAGCGCGCTCGGCGCGCGGCTGCTCGCCGAGTGGAGCTCGACGTCGCTTCACTTCACCAAGGTGATGCCGCGCGACTACAAGCGCGCGCTCGCGGCGATGCCCGTGGCCGGCACGGTCCCGATCGTCGACAGCCGGATGGTCGCGCATGGGTAAGGCGACCGGCTTCCTCGAGATCCAGCGGCAGAAGCCGCCGTCGCGGCCGATCGCGGAGCGCATCCGCGACTGGCGGGAGGTGCCGCTGCCGTACGACGCGGCGGCGCTGAAGGATCAGACCGCGCGCTGCATGGACTGCGGCATTCCCTTCTGCCACAACGGGTGCCCGCTCGGCAATCTGATCCCCGACTGGAACGACCTCGTGTACCGCGATCGCTGGCGCGCGGCGATCGAGCGGCTGCACGCGACGAACAACTTCCCCGAGTTCACCGGACGCCTGTGCCCTGCGCCGTGCGAGGGGGCGTGCGTGCTCGGCATCAACGACGCGCCGGTGACGATCAAGTCGGCGGAAGCGGCGATCATCGAGCGCGCGTTCGCCGAAGGATGGATTGCGGCGCAGCCGCCCGCCGTGCGCACCGGCAAGCAGGTCGCGGTCATCGGATCGGGACCGTCGGGCCTCGCGGCCGCCGATCAATTGAACCGCGCGGGACACCGCGTCACCGTCTTCGAGCGCGCGGATCGCATCGGCGGCCTGCTCCGCTACGGCATCCCCGCGTTCAAGCTCGAAAAGCAGTGGCTCGAGCGGCGGCTCGCGCTGATGCGCGAGGAAGGCATCGATTTCCAGACCGGCTGCCACATCGGCGTGAACCGCGACGCGCGCGGGCTGATGCGCGACTTCGACGCGATCGTGCTCGCCGGCGGATCGACGGTGCCGCGCGACCTCGGCGTGCCGGGACGCGAGCTCGCCGGGATTCACTTCGCGATGGACTATCTGACGTCGCAGAACCGCGCATGCGAGGGCGACGCGGTCGAGCCGATCAGCGCCCGCGGCAAGCACGTGATCATCATCGGCGGCGGCGACACCGGCGCCGACTGCCTCGGCACGACGCACCGGCAGGGCGCGCGGAGCGTGCGGCAGCTCGAGCTGCTGCAGCGCCCGCCGGACGCGCGCGCGCCGGCCAATCCCTGGCCGACGTGGCCGAACATCTTCCGCGTCTCGTCGGCGCACGAAGAAGGCGGCGAACGGCACTACGCGATCGCGACCGAGCGGTTCACCGGCACGCCGGACGGCCGCGTCGCGCGGCTGCACGCACGGACGGTCGACACGAAAGAGGCCGTCGCGTTCGACGCCGATCTCGTGCTGCTCGCGATGGGCTTCGTCGGCCCCGAGCGCAACGGCGTCATCGGCGCGCTCGGCATCGAGCTGACCGCGCGGGGCACCGTCGCGCGCAACACCGACTGGATGACCAACGTGCCCGGCGTCTTCACGGCGGGCGACATGCAGCGCGGCCAGTCGCTCATCGTGTGGGCGATCGCCGACGGCCGGAGCTGCGCGCGCGGCGTCGACACGTACCTCATGGGCAGTTCGTCGTTGCCGGCGCCCGTCGCCTAGCGCGAATGGCCACGTCGGTCGCCGCCGTGGAGAGCGCGCGCGAGGATCTGTCGGCCGCGGCGGCGCGCGGCGAGGGCGGCGGCGCGGCGCTCCGCCGTTTTTCCGACGCCGTCGACGACTTCCTGCAGCGCCTGTTCGCCGAAGCGCCGCGCACCGCCGGCGCCAGCCTCGTCGTCGCGCTCGGCGGCTACGGCCGCCGCCAGCTCTGTCTCCACTCCGACGTCGACGTCCTGCTGCTCTTCGACGGCCCGATCGCCGAGGCCGAAGAGAAGCGCGTGCGCGCGATCCTCCACCCGCTGTGGGACGCGCACTTCTCGGTCGGCCATCAGATCCGGCAGATGGAGGACTTCGCCGAGCTGGAGATCGACAACCCCGAGTTCCTGCTGGCGCTCCTCGACGCGCGCGAGGTCGCCGGCGACGCCGCGCTGCTCGATCGCATCGCGGCGCGCGTCCGCTCCCCCGCCGCGCACGCGCGGATCCTCGACGCGCTCAACGGCCTGATCGACGAGCGGCACGCAAAGTTCAACGGCACGTTCTATCAGCTCGAGCCGGACGTGAAGGACGCGCCCGGCGCGCTGCGCGACGTCTGGGCCGCGCGCACGATCGCCGCGATCACCGATCCGGCGCTCGTCGATCGCGGCGCCGCCGACCGCGCGCGGCTCGACGAGGCGGAGGAATTCCTGCTGCGCCTCCGATCGATCCTGCACGTCGAGCACCGGCGCAACCACAACGTGCTGAATCACGAGAGCCAGGAGCGGATCGCGGGGCTCATGGGGTACACCGGCGCGCCGCGCCAGCAGGTCGAGCGGCTGATGGGCGATTACTTCCGCCACGCGCGCGCCGTCAGCCGGTCGCTCGCGGCGATTCGCCAGATGGCGCCCGTGCCGGTCGCCGCGAACCTCGTGCGGTCGCGCGACGGCATCCGGTTCGTCGATCTCGACCACGCCGATCGCCATCCCGAAACGTGGCTCTCGATCTTTCAGGCCGCGCTCGACGCCGGCGTCGCGGTGACCGACGGCACGCTCGCGTGGATTCAGCAGCGGATCGATCGCCACGCGCCGGAGGCGTTCTTTCCGGCACCTGCCGACCGCGGGCGGCTGCTCGCCTTCCTGCGGCCGCGCGCGGGGCTGTACGCGCGCCTCTCCGAGATGCACGACTGCGGCCTGCTCGGGCGGATGTTCCCCGAGTTCCACGCGATCTTCTGCCGCGTCGTGCGCGACTTCTACCACAAGTACACGGTCGACGAGCACACGCTGCTGACGATCAGGAACCTCGAGCGGCTCGCGACGCGCGCGGTGAAGGGGCGCGAGCGCTTCGGCGCGCTCCTCGACGACCTCTCGCAGCCGGAGCTGCTCGTGCTGTCGTTGCTCTTCCACGACGTCGGCAAGTGGCGGGACGAGGACCACGTCGAGGAGAGCGCGCGGATGGCGCTCCGGATGATGCACCGCCTCGCGCTGCCCGGCGAGTCGATCGCCGTCGTCGACTTCCTGATTCGAAATCACACGCGGATGTCGCTCATCGCGTTCCGCCGCGACACCGAGGATCCCGAGATCGTCCGCCAGCTCGCCGACCTCGTCGGCATCGAAGAGCGGCTCAAGATGCTCTGCCTGCTGACGCTGGTCGACATCGAGGCGGTGAATCCCGAGACGCTGACGCCGTGGCGCGAGGAGCTGCTCTGGCGGCTGTACGTCGACACCTACAATCACCTGACGCTCGAGTACGCCGACGAGCGCATCGAGCGCGAGGAGTCGGGGCTGCGCGCGCTCGCCGCGGCCCGCCCGGCCGACGTCACCGAAGACGAGATTGCGCGCTTCGCCGAAGGGCTGCCGCGGCGCTACCTGCAGCTGTTTCCCGCGGACGAGATCTACCGCCACGTGCGGCTCTCGCGCGGCATGCGCCCCGACGACGTGCACGCCGATCTGAAGCGCACGGACTCGTTGTGGGAGCTGACCGTCGCGACGCTCGACAAGCCGTACCTCTTCTCGAACATCTGCGGCGCGCTCTCCTCGTTCGGCATGGACATCGCGCGCGGCCACGCGATGACGAACCCGAACGGCCTCGTCCTCGACGTCTTCCAGTTCACCGATCAGGAGCGGTTCCTCGAGCTGAACGCCGCCGGCAAGGATCAGTTCCTCGCCGTCCTCGCCGACCTCATCTCCGGCCGCGCCGACGTCACCGAGCGGCTGCGCGCGCGCGAGCAGAGCGTCCTCTACCGCCGCCGCGCCGGCGTCACGCCGACGCCGCCGGTCATTCACGCCGACAACCAGTCGTCGCGCCGCTATACGATTCTCGATCTCGTCGCCGACAACGCGCTCGGCCTGCTGCACCGCGTGAGCCGCGCCATCTCGCGCCACGGATGCGACGTCGGCCTCGTGCTCATTTCGACCGAAGGCCAGAAGGCGATCGACGTGTTCCACATCACGAACGCGGGCGCCAAGCTCACGGAGGCGGCCATCGCCGATCTGACCGCGGACATCCATCGCACGCTGGAGGCATGAGATGAAATTGATCAAGGCCATCGTACGCCCCAACAAAGTGGACGATGTGAAGGACGCGCTCGGCCGCGTGAGCCTCCCGGGCATGACGGTGACCGAGGTCCGCGGCCACGGCAAGCAGAAGGGCCACACGGCGATCTATCGCGGCAAGGAGTACGACGTCAGCCTGCTGCCGAAGATGGAAATCGAGGTCGTCGTGCCGGACAACCTCGTCGACGAGGCGGTCGCCGCGATCATCACGGCGGCGCGGACGGGCGAGATCGGCGACGGCCGCGTCTTCGTGATTCCCGTCGAGCAGAGCTATCGCATCCGCACTGGAGAGCGGAGCGACACATGAAGGCCGCCGCCGGCCTCGCGCTCGTCTGCATCGTGCTCGCGTCGGGAGCGCTGTGTGCGCAGCCGGCCGCACCGGCCGCGCCGGCCTCCGCGGCGCAGGTCGATCTCGCGAAGCTCGATCAGCGCCTCGCCGCCGCGCAGTCGTCGGCCGACAACGCGTGGATGCTCGTGAGCGCCGCGCTCGTGCTGATGATGACCGGTCCCGGCCTCGCGCTGTTCTACGGCGGCCTCGTCCGCCAGAAGAACACGCTCGCGATCATGGTCCAGAGCTTCGGGCTGATGGCGCTCATCACCGTGCTCTGGGCCATCGTCGGCTACAGCCTGTGCTTCGGCGAGGGCACGTCGATCATCGGCGGCTTCGGCCACGCGCTGCTGCGAGGGGTTGGCGTCGATCCGAACCCGGATTACAGCGCGACGATTCCGCAGCTGACGTTCATGGTCTACCAGCTGATGTTCGCGATCATCACGCCGGCGCTCATCACCGGCGCGACGGCGGAGCGCATGACGTTCAGCGGCACGGTCGTCTTCATGGCGCTGTGGTCGCTGTGCGTGTACGCGCCGCTCGCGCACATGGTCTGGGGCAAGGGCGGCCTGCTGAACGCCGCGCTCGGCGGCCGCTTCCCCACGCTCGATTTCGCCGGCGGCACGGTCGTCCACATCACGTCGGGCGTGTCGGCGCTCGTCTGCGCGATGTATCTCGGCAAGCGAACGGGCTATCCGAAGGAGCCGATGCCGCCGCACAGCCTCGTCCTGAGCTTCATCGGCGCGTGCCTGCTGTGGGTCGGCTGGTTCGGCTTCAACGCCGGCAGCGCGCTCGCCTCGAACGGGTTGGCGTCGAGCGCGTTCGTCGCGACGCATTTCGCCGCCGCGGCGGCGACGATCGGCTGGCTCGCGGCCGAGTGGGCGACGCGCGGGCGGCCGAGCGCGCTCGGCGCGATCTCCGGCGCGGTCGCCGGCCTCGTCGCGATCACGCCGGCCTCCGGGTTCGTCACGCCGATGCCCGCGCTCGTCATCGGCCTCGCCGCCGGCGTCGGCTGCTTCGTGATGGTGACGTTCGCGAAGGCGCGCTTCGGCTACGACGACGCGCTCGACGCGTTCGGCGTGCACGGCGCGGGCGGCACGATCGGCGCGGTGTTGACGGGCGTCTTCGCGACGCGGGCCGTCAACCCGATCTTCCACGATGCGCAGGGGGTCGCGCTGCCCGTCGGCCTCGTGGACGGCAACGCGTTGCAGATCGGGTATCAGCTCGTCGGCATCGCGGCGGCGTGGATCTTCGCGCTCGTCGGCAGCACGGTGCTGCTGAAGATCACCGACGTGCTCGTCGGCGTGCGCGTAAGCGAGGATCAGGAAATCGAGGGCCTCGACCTCACCGAGCACGGCGAAGAAGCGTACAACCTGGAGATGTGAGGGACCGCCTGAAGGCCCCGTCCCTGCCGCTGCGCCCGCGAACCGCCGGTACGGCACGCGCGAAAGGCGTATCATGCGCGCAACCCTGAGGTCCTCGAACCCCGTCTGGAGGTTTCGATGATGCTGAAGCACGTGTGCACTCTGGTCCGCCGCAGCTGCATCGTGGCGTGCATCGCCTCGGCGCTCGTGGCGCCCGCCGCCGCTCAGAAGCCCACGTTCGACATCGAAGGCGTCGTCACCGACGCGCAGCAGGGCGTCCTGCCGGGCGCCACGGTCACGCTGAAGAATGTCGCGACCGGGCTCGCCCGCGAGACCGCGACCGACGCCGACGGCCGCTACGTCTTCACGTCGCTGCCGCCGGCGGGCCAATACACGCTGCAGACCGCGCTCTCGGGCTTTGCGACCGAACGGCGCGAGAACCTGACGTTCAACGCCGGCCAGCGCGCCGTGCTGAACGTCACGCTCAAGCTGTCGGCCGTGCAGGAGACCGTGACCGTGGCGGGCGACGCGCCCGTGGTCCAGACGACGAGCGCGGAAGTGACGAAGACGATCGAGAGCCGCGATCTGACGACGCTGCCGGTCGCCGAGCGCAATTATTTCCGCCTGCTGACGCTCGACTCGAACGTCGTCGCGCGCGGCCCCGGCACCAACGGGCTGTACGTCGGCGGCGGCGACGTATGGAATTTCGGCACGTACGTCGACGGCACCAGCAACTTCTCGAAGTGGCTGACGCTGCAGCGCGCGCCGCAGCGCGGCTCCGCCGGCTTCGCGCTCGAGACGGTGAGCCAGGTGCAGATCATCACGAACCAGTTCTCGGCCGAGTTCGGCGGGCACTCGGCGGGCGTGATGAACATGATCACCAAGAGCGGCAGCAACGCCTACGCGGGCGCCGCGCTGCTCGTCGTGCGGCCCGGCGACCTCGACGCGATTCCGCCGCTGGCGACGCAGAAGGTGCCGTTCAACCAGCAGCAGTTCGGCGGCAACGTCGGCGGACCCGTGGTGCACGACCGCGTGTTCTTCTTCGGCAGCTACGAGCGGCGCCGCGAGCGAAGCCAGGTGTCGGTGACGTCGCCCGAAGCGCCGGGGACGATCATTCCGACGCCGGCCGACGAGGATCAGGGGCACGTGCGCGGCGACTTCCGGTTCTCGCCGTCGCAATCGCTGGCCGTCCGCTACAACATGGTGCGATGGAAGCAGGACAACGAGGCCGGCGGCCTGCAGCTGCCCGGCACCGGCTACATCTGGACGAACAACGTCGACACGATCCAGAACACCTGGACGTCGATCGTGTCCGATCGATTCCTGAACGAAGTCCGCGGACAATGGTCCCGCTACTACGATTTGCGTGCCGCCAAGTGCGACTGCGTCCAGTTCAACCGCGCCGGCTACTCGGTCTCGGGCGGCGTCGCGACCGGAACATGGGGCGTCATTCCCGAAGACACGTGGGACGTCTCGGACACGGTGTCATTGTGGCGCGGCGCTCACTCGCTCAAGCTGGGCGGCGGCGTCACCTACGACGTCACCACGCAGCGCTATCTCCCGAATCAGAACGGCATCTACAACTTCGCCGGCGGGCCCTCGGTCGCGCCGGCGCCCAATCTGTTCACGCAGGCGTTCGCGCTCGTGCCGGGGCAGGACGTCATCTACCCCAAGGCGTGGGTCTTCAGCAGCTTCGTGCAGGACGACTGGCACGTGAGCCGCAACCTGACGCTGAACTACGGCGTGCGGTACGACGTCGAGGTCGTGCAGGACATCCCGGACTGGCCCGCGCCGGTGGACAAGAACAACGTCGATCCGCGGGTCGGTTTCAACTGGGATCCGCGCGGCGATCAGAAATGGTCGGTCCGCGGCGGCGTCGGGCGCTTCACGCAGCAGAACCCCATCTTCACCATCGTCAAAGGCGCGGTCCTGGGGCGCAACGGCATCGTCACGCTCGCGCTGCCGCCGAGCGATCCGGCCTTTCCTGTTTTTCCGAACGCGCTCGCGGCCTTCCCGCCGGGCGCGGTGCTTCCGGCGCGCAACATTCAGGAGATTTCGCCGGACCTGGAGAACGAGTTCGCGTGGCAGTACAGCCTCGGCGCGCAGCGGCAGCTCGGCCCGCGCACGAGCGTGTCGGCCGATCTGAACGTGAACCGCGGCCACAAGCACGGATTCCTCGACACCAACTATCCGACGCCGATCTCGAAGGCCGAGATCAACGCGGCCGGCGGCCGCGTCGTGCGGACCGCGGCGCAGGCCGACCTCACGCGGCCGATCGTTCCGACGTTGAACGGCTTCCGCAGAATCGAGGTCCTCACCAACGAAGGGCGGACGTGGTATCAGGGCGTTCGATTCGGCGCGCAGCATCGCACCGACCCGCTCCTCGTCTCGCTCTCGTATACGTTCTCCGACGCCGAAGATCGGCTGAACCACTGGGAGATCCCCGAGGACAGCTCGAACCCTGAGCTCGACCACGCGGACTCGGCGTCGAACACGCCGCACAACGTCGTCGCCTCGGCGACGTGGAACCTCCCCGGACGCGGCGCGGCGCTCGAGGGCTGGCGCGTGAGCGCGGTCGTGCACGCGCAGAGCGGCAACCCGTACTCCATCCGCTACGCGCAGGACCTGACCGGCACGACGCAGGTCTTCTGCACGGCCCAGCGGACCTGCGACGTCACGATGCCCGGAGGACGGAACACCGCGCGGAGCGCGCCGGTGCGGTACGCGGATCTCACCCTGACGCGCACGTTCACGCTGGCGCGCAAGGACCGCGTGGAAGTTCGCGCCGACGTGTTCAACATGTTCAACAACGAAAACTACACGGCGGACGGGTACATCGGCATCCTCGGCAACCCCAATTTCGGCAAGCCGACGAGCAACGCGTACCCGGGCCGGCAGTTTCAGTTCGGCGCGATCTATCGCTTCTGAGCGC
>Ga0075424_100007071_pt1 | contig 10856 bp, 9 predicted proteins | sample SoiMethybrSBSTD3_FD_75301 | JGI IMG/M metagenome (GOLD analysis project Ga0075424, IMG submission 75301) | Bulk soil microbial communities from a Populus tree surrounding site in Tennessee, USA - Soil MetaG P. TD hybrid SBSTD3 | ecosystem: Environmental > Terrestrial > Soil > Tree plantation...
TCTTTCTTCGCTTGTTCGGCCTGAGCTTCTCCTCGCAAGACCGACGCGAGCGTGCGTTTCAGGCTCGCGGCATCCATCAGGTTCAACTCTTCAATCGCTCTGAGTTGCGATCGGCAAGAACGCAATGCCCTGGCTGCCTCTGCCGATCTATCGCCCCGTGATCCGCCTGCCCGGCGTTCCAGGCGCACCCTATCCCCTTCCAGCGAGCGCACTCGTTCGATCATCTGACGCATCAGGCCGATCAAGCGCCTTTTCTCACGTTCCTTGAAGACGATTGACCGGACATGGAGTGACATCTCGATCCTGGTCCGCGCCACGCGCCGTCGGGCACGTCGTTGTGAAACCTTGTTGGATTTTGCGGTCGTCTCCAGGTGAGCAGCCTGGCGGAGTCCTATTTCATAGAGCTTCTCGATCTTGCTGATCGTGCGAAGCGTTCGCCGAAGGGTTTCCTGCAGCTTCTCTGCGGTGAGTTCTTCATCGTTGAATTGGACGATATCTTTGATCGACCGGCTTCCTTGGCGAAGATGCCGTCCTGTTGCGATCAGTTCCTTGAGCACCAGCGGGCAGCGGGAGATTGTTTTGAGTACAAGAAAGTGGCCTCGCTCGATTCGTTTGGCGATGGCCACCTCTTTCTCGCGAGACAACAGCGGCACGACGCCCATCTCACTCAAGTATGTCCGCAGTGGATCGCTGGTCTTCTCGAGTGGGCCCGCGTGTCGGCTCGTCGCGAACTCGTCACGGAGCGTCAGGTCTTGGTCAACGGCGCTTCCTTCTGTCACCTCCGGGGCGCGGTGCGCAACCTCTGATGGCGGTGCATCCTCGAAGACTTCGATGCCGTCGTACTCGAACGCGGAAAGCAGACCGTCGATTTCTGTGGCGCTATGTTGCTCGGTAGCTAGAGCACCATTCACTTCCTCGACGAGCAAATAACCGCGTTCCTTGCCCAAGCTGAGCAGCTTGCGCATGGTCTCGCTTTTTTTTTCTTGCATCACGAGCACGAAGGCACTCTCCCTCAAGCCTCTGCCAGAACTGCCGCCGGGCCTTCCTAAAAACCACATCAGCGCTTAAAGAGATCGGGCAGACGCCGTCTGGAAGAAGAGGAAGACGATGAGAAGATTGCAGCCTGGCTGACGGTACGCCCAGCTGCTTTCAGTGGTCTTGGATTCCGATTATTTCCGATGCCGTCGTTCGGCGTGGCATCTTCGACTGAACATCGATACCGGACCATTGTACACCAGGGTAATCTTGCTTTTGTTCGCGCAACTGAATGCGGCGAGAAGCGTCCGCTCCGGCATGCAGCGAGCCCGGTGACCACTCGAAAAAAAATAGTTCAGCCTTCCATCTGCGCCTGGCTTTTATCGCGAATTGCGCAGGTTCCTTTACGTCTAGCTTGCCCGCTGAGCGAACCGCTCTCCCAATCTTCTGGAAGCGTCAAAAATGCTCGAAACCGTAACCAATCCTCCCAACCGATGCTTACCGATGGAGGCCAGGCCAGCGGAAGCCATGCACCCACACTCTGAGCAGATCGGTCGTCCGCCAAATTGACAAGGAGTGATGTAAGTCGTTAGATCAGCGGAAATACACGTCGTGGTCTGCGCGAAGATACACTGCTTGGGCGAAGCTGGAGGGTGAGTGTAACCGTCTAGAACCGCGAACGGCATTTTGACTTTCGGAAATCTTTCGCGAAGCTGGGCTAACTCTCCGACTGCCGTCTGACGATCACGAGCAGTGAGCCGTTCCCGGCTTTCGTCTCCTTCCTGGGGCGTAAACAAGCTGAACCAGATGCTGCGAACCTGCTCGCAACTGGACCAAAACTTGGCGAAGTCGCCTAGGTAGCCAGGACGCTGGAGGTGGAGCCGAGTAATGGTGCAATGCACCGTAATGTCGTGCCCGCTAGTGTGTTTGAGAATCCTTTCATACGTTGCGGGCGAACGCCGCTCGTCATGTTCCGGTTGCAAGCCATCGATAGACACGACTATGTGCAGACCAGGAATGTCTCGCCACGCAACAGGGATCTGGCGCACGGCGCTGGTAACAAGCTGTACTTCGATCTTCATGTCGGCCAGCTTCGGGAGTAGGATTCCTAGCTCGTGGTGACGAACCAGCGGTTCGCCGCCCACGATCGATAGGTGTATCGGTCTGAAGCGGCGGGCTAGGGCGAGCACACCCGCAACCAACTCCTCCCCTTTGTAATCATTAAGCAGCCGCAGCGGCCCGCTCGCTCCCAGATGGCCCGCTTCATACGCATAGCAGCCGGGACAGCGGAGCGGACATTCCTTGGTGATCTCAATCGAAAGGAAAGGTCTGCGCCCGCGGAGGATTGTGAGCCATGCTGGTCCAATGTCACTGAGTCTCATGTGAGGTTATGTCCTCTTTATTTGATGCCGGCCAGTGTCGTAAGCGTATCCCGCCTGTGGCAGCTAGTCTGAAGAGGGCCTGCTGGACCTCAGCTGATATCCGGCCGTCGGGGCCGCGTCGAAGATGGCCTGCCACTGTTGCCTTTACGAGTCTCATTTTTGTTTCTCGTCCACCGCTGAATTGCGCTTTTTCGTGAGTCGAGCTGAATCTGTTTCTCGATGCCTTCCGCATCCCGGCGTTTGTGCATCGGGGCCACGGAGCTTTCGCGAAAATGGAGAGGATCACGCAAGCTTTGCAATTCTCGGTAGTAGTAGAGTGCACTAGGGCGACTGCGTTTAAATCTGAGACGTTTCAAAAAATCCAATTCATCCTCGGAGGCGTCGCCGCACATTGCAGGGTTGCGAAGGAAGTCCCGAAAGCCAGGTTCCTCCACATCTTCGCCTGCTTCTGTTTCTACGTAACGAAGCTTCATGACTTGCGTTGAGACCAAGCGTCGATTCAGATTGATTTGTATGGCAAATGTTTTCAAGTCAATTTCCCAGGAGTCAATTAGCGGGCCTAGGAAGATCGTGCAGTGATCCGGCGACACGTTGAAAACATCCGTATCGAGAAACTCTAGGGTATTTGCCCGCATTTCTTCGTATGTCCGACCGAGCAGCCTGGCTACTTTTCGCAACCACGTTTCGTTTCCCAGCTCATCCTTGGCGATCCTTTTCGCAATGTCCAGCAATTTCTGCGTCACCAATCGTTCGAGTTCGCCGAATGCTTGCTTTTCAAAGATTTCGCGGATTTGGCTTCGGTTCGCCGCCACACATTTTCCAATGATCAGTCCGCGGACTTCTTTAAACAGCGGCGCAGGTGGTTCTGCCAGTTTTTTCTTCAGTTCCTCCCTCCGCTGGGTTTCTGCCACGGCCGAAAGCTGGCCCTTCGGAAGCCTTAGAAACGCGTTCATTTTTTCGTAGAGGTCGGTGCGTTCCACTGCTGGTGGAGCCTTTTTCCGCGTCAAAAGTTGAGAGATGTAGGATTCGGTTACCTGCACGGCAGCCGCTAGGTCGCGCTGCTCAAGTCCCAACTCCTCTAACCTCTGCTTGATGATCAGACAAACGTCCATGTGCGACCTCAATGAGTTAACTACGAGAGTGAAATTCAGTTTAACCTTGAATAATACACTTGACAAGAGCAGTAAAGCGATTCACAGTGGAGACGGAGCGAAATGGAGCGTTCAGCAAGTCCAGAGTTGTCCCTGCTCAGGAATCCTAATTCCGACTTTAGCCCTCTTTCAGAAGGGCATAGGTGAGCTGAGAATTCAGGCGGTTTGGAAGGATCATCGTGGATTTCCTGTTGTGGTTTGTAGCGTTGGGGGCCGTTGGAGGCTGGCTTAGCGGCAAACTCATGATCGGGCGCTCCCACGGACGAATCCTGGATATCTTTATGGGCTTCGGGGGTGCGGTCGTGGTCGGTATTTGGACCGAATCGCTCGGCGGGCTGGGCTTATGGGGATTCGTCTTTGCATCCGTTTCGGCGCTTCTCGGTGCCATGGTGCTCACGGTGCTGACTGCCTTCATGAACGGCAGGAGGTACGCATAGGGCCAGAGCCGCGCCTCGAATTTTCGCTTCGGGCGATGCAGTTCCTCCGCAAGGAGAAAATATGTATTGGATCTTATGGGTTTTCGTCGGATTTCTTGCCGGATGGCTCACTGGAAGGAGTCTTGAAGGAGAAGGCTACGGTCGATTCATGGACATCGCGATGGGAATTGGCGGCGCAGTCGTTGGCGGCTTTCTGATGCACATGGCTGGCTTCTCCGGCTCCGGCGGAACGATTCTCGCGACCGTCGCAGCCACTATCGGCGCGATGCTTTTTACCACCGTGGCCGCGCTTTCCACCGGCCGAAGAGTTTACACGCGACAGCTGTGACAGCCTTCAGCGGAGAGTTCGATGTCCGCTTGGCTGAATTTCACGATACTCGACCGCAAAACGGAGTCAGATAGATGACCAAGGTCTATGTGGGAAACCTTCCTTCTGAACTAACAGGTGAAGGATTGCGCCAATTCTTCAGCTTCAGAGGATTTCTGGTCGATTCGGCGCGGGTGATCTGCGACCGGGAGGGCGGTCGCTCGCGAGGCTTTGGATTCGTGGAAATCGAATCAGCAGAGGATGCGGAACAAGCAATTGCGAAGTTGAACGGATTCAACATGAATGGCCGAGCCTTGCACTTAAAGGATGCCCGTCCAGCGAGCTCCCGTGACGGAAGCTAGTCCTCACGCGCACCAGAGGAAGCTAACACCGGACGCGGATTTGCAGACGGGTCCCGGTTCTTCTCCATTCCGAGACTCTCAACATTGCACTGAGAAGTTCGTATGCGGATTCAGCGTTGTCATTTAGGAATGGAGACTTCGGTGCAGAGTTTAATAGTCGGCCAATACATCAGGCACTTTCAATATGACTGCGGAGTCATCATCGACTCGGACGCAAGTCGCACAACGATTGATTTCGACCTGTACGGAATCAAAAAGCTTGTCACAAGCCTTATTGTAGTTGAGCCTGCGGAAGGTGTTCCTCCCAAGCGTTCTAAAACGAAGGGCCGGAAGAAGACAAGACCAAAATCAAGTACCGCCGCGAGCCTGACAGGAGCGAAATGAGCAGTGATCCGATTGTTCGGTACGTTGGGTTCGCAGTGAAACCGCTCGTGCGCGAGTATACGTTCAGTGTCCGCGATGCCGGCAACCAGCGCGAATTTACCCTAAACATTGCAAATGAGGCGTTTCTCTCTCACCACGCGCGCTATCAGGATGCTCCGGCCATCTGTGCACTTAGACTGAATGCCGAACTCGCGGCTCATTCAAACCAACCTCCGGACTCGGACTTCGCGATTACTCCTTCAGAACTCGAAAGCTATCAGAAGTCTCGTAAGCCCGCCGTCACGGCAAGCCCATACGGGCGCAAACCGCAAGGGGACTTTTAGCAGCGCCATTCGAAACCTCTGTAGGACAGCGCGCCGCCTGCTGGGCACTAACCGGTGCCTCTCGACTATCGCTGAAGCACTCTCTACTAGGGACGGGCTTCCGCCATGACGGTGAGAGGTGTCAACTATCAATTCCGTACGATTTGTCAGCCGTCTAATGTGACGCAGCCGCAGCGTTCACTTTCCTGATTTCTTGACTTGAACGGATGCGGAGATCGGGACCACCGCCCGCATCAATGTTCCGGTTGCGCCAGACTCAACTTCCAGCTGACCTCCCAACTCGCGCAGGCGCTCTCGCATGCCCGCAAGCCCTATCCCGACTCCCCCACCGCTAGTCTTGAAACGTTCGAGTAGTTCGCGGTTGATCCCCTTGCCGTAATCCTTCACTTCGAGCTTCGCTTCCCGCGCAGTAATCTCAAGACGAATCTCCACCGAAGGACTTTCCGCATGGCGGTGAACATTACTAAGAGTGGCTTGGAGTATGCGAAATAACGGAAGCTCCACCGTGCGCGGCAGCCGCTGAGATGTATTCGATAACTGAAGGTCCACCTTAATCCCGCTCCGCTCGGAAAAGCCTTCCACGTACCATTTCGCAGCGGCAGCAAATCCCAGCTCATCAATCAAGGGCGGATGCAATAAGTGGGAAATCGTCCGCGTCTCACTTATGCTCTTTTCCAGAGAGTCAAAGAGTTGGGACAACAATTCGGCGGCTTGGCCCTCAGACACCATTTTCCGAACGCGCTGAACATCCATTTTCATTGCCGCCAGATCTTGCCCGAGGCTGTCGTGCAGCTCTCGGGCAATCGTTCGATGTTCCTCATCCTGTACGCTTAGCAGCCTGAGAGACAATTGACGGACCGCTGCCGTGCGCTCCTCCACCATCGCCAACTGCGACTTGCGGTCGCTGATATCTTCGATCGCCAGAAGCATCAAGGGCTCTGCGTTCTGACCGTCTTCGATCTTCGAGGCGTTCAGCAGCATTGTTCTTCTTCCCAGCTTCGGGAAGTCGTGTTCGATCTCGAAGTCGAGCACCGGAGCATCCCGCGACAACACTTCTTCCAGCATCTCTCGCACCTTCGGTATGTTCCACTGCTCTTCACCTAAGCGGTAGAGAAGTTTTCCTTCGGTTTCTTCTTGATTCACCTTAAAAGTCTTCAGAAAAGAGGGATTGACGTACGCCACGGTCAAGTCCTGCCGGAGAACCACGAGCGGTTCACGGACCGCGGCAAGCGTTTCTTCCATGAACAGCTTGGACTTTCGAAGGCGCTCGCTCACCTGTTTCGCTTTATTGACGTCGGACAACACGATTACAGCGCCATCGATTTTATCGTCTGTTGTCCGATAAGGACGAATTTGCAGGGAATACCAATGCCCGCGCTTGTCCTGCACTTCCAATTCCTTCGGAGTCAGGGTCTCGATTACGGAAACGATCAGCTCCCCGAGCTCCGGCACATCGGCATCCGAGCGTATATCCATGATGGGCCGACCTACGTCGGAGGCAACGATTTTCAAAATCTTTGCCGAAGCAGCAGTCAACCAGCGAATTCGAAGTCCCCGGTCCACCATCACAACAGGTAGGCTGGTACTGCTGAGGAGATTCTTAAGATCGCTATTGAGCCGGTCCAGCTCAACGTTTCGGTTATGCAGTTCATCGTTGACTGTGTTTAGCTCCTCGTTCGCCGATTGCAGCTCTTCTTTCGACGTTTCTAGTTCCTCGTTTGTGCTCTGTAACTCCTCGTTCGCGGAAAGGATCTCCTCATTCGCGGATTGGTACTCCTCATCGCTGGCTTCCTTCGATTCGACCAGAGACCGAAGATGGACTTCCGCTTCCGCGAGCCTGCGCCGCAAATCCGCGATTTCCTTTGTGGCGGTTCGGCCGCCGCCACGAACCCTACCGGTCAACTTTCCAGAGCTAGGAGTGCTCGGCAAAGTCTGTTCCAAGAGGATCAGATATTGACGATTTTCTGATGAAGACCCCAAAGGTTCGACAGAAATGCTCACTGCCTTGGGTTGCCCGTTGCGCCTGAATTCGACCGGCTTTCGTTTTACGCTCGTTTGAGTTTTCTTCGCCTGGTTGACGGCAGCTCGTAGTTCCGCCACGAACTCCCTTTTTGCAATCTTCAATAGATGCAGGGTTGCTCGTCCGGGAGCCGGCTCGACGTACGGCCCAATGGCACCCCGAAATTGCAGGATCTCCAGGTCTTCGTTGATAACGACTCCAGGTGGCGCATAGGACCTCAATACAATGTGATCGGCTTCTTGTTGCCGGTCCGCGCCGAGAATGTCTTCGCTTCGCTCCGTGGGCCGGTCAGCGACTTCTGCCTCGCGAGGATACCGGTTGGCTGCGTAATCATAGTGCAGCCGGCTCGTAACCGCTTTCTTGAGGAAAGTCTTGTGTTTTTTGTCGACCGGAGCAAAAAATTCCCGGAATCCGGCGACACTTTCGGCATTCCCCAAGAAAAGGAAGCCCGCAGGACGAAGAGCGTAATGCAGAATCGGTACAACCTTCCTTTGCAGCTCTGGTCCCAAATAGATCAAGAGGTTGCGGCAAGCGACCAAGTTCATCCGAGAAAATGGGGGGTCCTCCACCACATTTTGCTTCGCGAAGACACACAGGTCCCGCACTGCTTTGCTGACCCTGTAGCCTTCATCCACCTTCGTGAAGAAACGCCTCAGTCGCTCTGGTGAAACATCTTGGGCGATGCGCTCCGGGTAGATTCCGCTTCGAGCCTTTTCGATCCCGCGCTCGTTAGCGTCGGTCCCGAAAAGCTGAACCTGATACGCAGACAACTGGTCGCCTAGGAATTCGAGAAGAACCATGGCAAGAGAGTACGTCTCTTCCCCGGTTGAGCAACCGGGAGCCCAAATCCGGATGCTCCCATTGTTGGATTTGTCTTTCAGAATCGCCGGGAATACTTTGTTCTTCAAGCTCTCGAACGCTTCGGAATCGCGGAAGAAACTGGTCACCGGTATCAGCAGGTCCTGACACAAATCCTCGGTCTCCTTCGGATGTTTTTCCAGGAACTTCAGGTACTGGCTGACGTTGTCGATCCTGTGGATGGCCATCCGCCGAAGCGTCCGTCTCTGTACCGTGCCCGATTTATAATGCGAGAAATTGACCCCGCCGGCGTTTCTTAGCAGCGTGAAAATGCGGTCGAAATTTTCATCCGGGCGCCGCGGCTTTGTCACATGTGCGCGGCTGGCGCGAACCTGAGAACCATTAAGATAAGGATGCCCGCTCACCCTTGCTAACTCGCGGCCGATTTTCTCCGGTGACAAAATAAAATCTACGCATCCTGATGCAGCTGCACTGTGGGGCATGCCCGGATATTTGGCGGACTTCTCGTCCTGGGCGAACGTAATTCCTCCCTCGGCCTTGATCGCAGCCAAACCGCGTGTTCCATCCGAAGCGGTCCCCGATAGCACCACTCCGATGGGTCGCAGATCTCGGCTTTCCGAGAGCGATCGCATGAAGAAATCAATCGGTGTGTGCAAGGCGGGTGCCGCGGCGCGCGGCGTAAGTTGCAGGCGTCGCCCTTTGATTCCCATGTTCACGTTGGGGGGAATCACATAGACGTGATTTGCTTTGACGCTGGTCCCGTTTTTTGCCTCGAGCACCGGCATGTCCGAGTTTTTCGCCAGAAGCTCAGACAACATGCTGTGATGTTTGGGGTCCAGGTGTTGAATGAAAACGAAAGCCATCCCGGTGTTGTTGGGGATGGCGTGCAGCAACTGCCAGAATGCTTCCAACCCGCCGGCAGATGCGCCGACCGCTACAATCGCAAAGGGAGTGCTTTCGTTGCCTTTGAGCGTACCTTCCTTCACGTTGGCGCCGCCTGGAACGGCAGGAATGCAGCCTACCGTTCAGAAGGGTCCTTGTCCACCTGCAGGATAATCTGTTCCACGAGGAGTCTCACCGCTCCCAGCTCCGGGACTCAATTCGCTGGCCCGCGGAACTCTTTCCCACGAAGCAATGCCTGCAGGTTGACAACGACGCGATGCATCGCGTCTTTGGAACGAGCGTCGTTCTAATTCTGTCCGCACGACTGCTGACGTTTGTCACGCGGTCACACCATTCGGTTTCGAAATTCCATGCAGCGCCTTGGCAGCCTGGTCACTGTGTCTCCAGGCAAGATCGCCAAGGGACACAATTCCCACCAAGCGCTTCTGGCGATTCAGTACCGGCAAACGGTGTACCTGCTGGTCACTCATGCTTTTCGCCGCAGCAGTTGTGGTCTGATCGTCAAAAACGTACTTGATCCCGGGCGACATCACGTCGCGTACCTTGCAACGATCCGGGGGTTGTCCTTTCGCGACGGCACGAAGGGTGATGTCCCGATCGGTGACCATACCGACCAAGCGGTCGTTTTCCCCGACGGGAAGAACGCCACAGTCCACTTGCGCCATAAGAGTGGCTGCTTTCTCGATCGTATCGTCCGGCGATGCGACCAGTACGTCCTTGCTCATGACTTCACGGACTTTCATGCGAGTCCTCTCTTCTAGGGCCGGATGGCTTTGAATCTCTTACCTTCTCGACGGCTAGGACTCTCGGAATTCCGACACTATTCTTCACGCGGGTAAGCCTTCAATACGGCGAAGCCTCTAATTGCCCTCAATTGGGTGAAAGTGTCCGAAGTAGGGATGGAATTTCGCGGGTTTTCTCACATCGCGTGAATGAATTACCGACTTCTGCATCAAGAAATCCGAATTGACCAGCGCCAAGAAAACTCGCAGTACCCGCACTATGATCGGCGGATGGCACGTTTGCTGTACGTAGAATGCTGTAGATCTCCGTAACCCTTGCAATCTCTAGAACATGCGGCGCACGCCGCTGGAACGGTTCTTGCTCTTATTTGTAGCAAGGAGACGAAGGTGGTGTTGAGAGTGCCATTCATGACCAGCACCCTTCGTGTTGATTCTAGCCATGCCTTACTCAGAGACGCAGGTGGACCAGTCAAAGACTCTCTCCGACATCGGAGATTGGTTGGTGAAGTTCTTTGAATGGTTCGGCAATTTGGCTGTCTTCTGCGGTCGCCTGATTCGCTCAGCCGTCACTCCTCCGTACGAAATCCGGGAGTTTGTCCGTCAATTCGATGAACTGGGCTCGAAGTCCCTTCCTCTCGTTGCCATGGCGGGAGCCGCGACCGGTGTTGTCCTTACTCTCTCGACTCGGGACAGCCTGATCCGCTTCGGAGCGAAATCATTTCTCCCCGCGGTCGTCATCTTTTCGATCATCAAGGAGAGCGGTCCGATTATTACCGCGCTAGTCGTCAGTGGCCGCGCGGCTGCTGGCATCGGCGCAGAGCTTGGCGCGATGAAGGTTACCGAGCAGGTCGACGCGATGGAAGTTTCGGCGGTTAACCCGTACAAGTTTCTTGTAGCGACCCGCGTCCTGGCCTGCATGTTGATGCTTCCGCTGCTGACTTTAGTGACAGATTTCTTCGGGATCTTGATGGGTTGGGTCGCCAATACAGCGGAAGAACCGATCTCGCTTCAGCTGTTTATCCATGCCGGCTTCAAGAATGTGACTTTCAA